>Ga0302276_10000065_pt1 | contig 92147 bp, 82 predicted proteins | sample III_Bog_N2_3_FD_198768 | JGI IMG/M metagenome (GOLD analysis project Ga0302276, IMG submission 198768) | Peat permafrost microbial communities from Stordalen Mire near Abisko, Sweden - III_Bog_N2_3 | ecosystem: Environmental > Terrestrial > Soil > Wetlands > Peat | place: Sweden: Abisko...
CCGCTCGTGATTCCACCGCAGGAGCAGAGGAGGACGAGCAGCGCACTTCTCGGTTCACGCATTCGCCGCTCACGATACAGGTGTTGTGCTCGGGGACAGGGGCCGATGGCGTGCGACCGCGACCGCGACCGCGACCGCGACCTCGACCTCGACCTCGACCTCGACCTCGACCTCGACCTCGACCTCGACCGCGACCTCGACCTCGACCTCGAGACCTCGACCTCGACCCCGACCCCGACCGCGACCTCGACCCCGCCGCCGAGAGGCTCGCTACTTCTTCGTCTTCCGCGCTCCGCGACAGTTCGGACAGATCCCGTACAGCTCGTGCTTGTGACTCCGCAGCTCGAAGCCATAGCTCGCGGCCACCTTGTCCTGCAGCGCCTCGATCTCCGGCTCCGCGAACTCCGTGATCCCTCCGCACTCGTCGCAGATGAGATGGTCGTGGTGCGCCTGCCCGTCCGCCAGCTCGTAGCGCGTCAGCCCGTCGCCGAACTCGCGCTCGTACGCGATGCCCGACTCGGCCATGAGCTTGAGGGTGCGGTAGACCGTCGCGTACCCGACCTTCGGGTCGAGGGCACGCACCTGCGCGAGCAGCTCCTCGATGCTGACGTGGTTCGGCGCCTGAAAGAACGTCTCCACGATCAGGCGGCGCTGGTCGGTCGACCGCAGCCCCTTCGTGTCCATGTACGCCTGCAGCGTCTGCCGGTACTGCTCGAGCGCCGGCGGCTCGTGCGGCACGTCGCGCGACGCGTGAACGGGCCCCTCTCGTTTCCCCGCGTTCGGCATCCTCCAATGCTCGGTGCGCCAGCCTCCACCGTCAAGCCCTAGAAGTCCGCCCGGGCGACCGCGCCACGATGGGAAGGAGTCCACACCGGGTACCGTACGAGAAGTCTGGTGGTTTTCGCCGAGACACCAGGAGCGGATGAGGAACCGTACTCCTGACCCGTAGTGGACGGAGCCTTGCGCAGTCCACGAAGGACCACGGAGCACAGCGAAGGGCACGGAGACGATTCCCGATGACGCCATCGCGGAGGGTTCGTCGAAAAACACCGGGCTTCTCAGTCCCGCTCGATCGCCAGCCCTTCCGACTCCCAGCCGAGCAGGCCGCCTTCCAGGAATGCGACCGGGAGACCCTGCTCGTTCAGCTTGTCGGCGAGGTCCTTCGTCTTGTCGCCCGACCGGCAGTACAGCACCGGGCGCGCCTGAAGCATGTGGAGCTCGGCCAGCCGTCCCTCGATCTCCTCGAGGGCGAAGTGCACCGCGCCCGGGATGTGCGCACGCTTGAACGCGGCGGCGTCGCGCGTGTCGACCGGGACGACCAGCCCCTGGCGCAGCGCCTCGAACAGCTCGAGTGCCTTCAGCGCTCCCTCCGCGCGCGGAAGGTACGGGTCCATCATCTCGTGCATCTTCTTCTTGCGGATGGCGCCGACGACCATGTCGACGATCCGCTGCTCCGCGAAGACCATGAACGTCGGGACGGACTTCACGCGCAGCTGGGCCGCGAGCGTCGGCGCGCGGTCGATGTCGACCTTCACCACCTTCGCCTTGCCCTGCATCTCCTCGGCGAACGCCTCCACCTCCGGCGCGATCTGCTTGCACGGGGCGCACCAGTCGGCCGTGAACTCGATGAGGACCGGGAGCTCGCTGCGCAGGACCGCCGCCTCGAACTCGCGCTCCGTGATGGTCGGCACCTTGCCGGCCGCGCCTGCTCCGCCCGTGCTCGCGTTTCCGGTCGTCCCTCCACCCAGCAGTACCATCGTCGTCTCCCAGTGGCCTTCGTCGGTCGTCGTGGCTGGTCAACGTAAGTTCAATCCGGGGGTCCGCCAAGGCTTCGCACAACAATCAGCGGTCGGCGTCGATCAGTCCGCGGCGGGTGGAAGGTGCCTCTCCATCGCGGGGACGCGATCGCCGACGTGAGCCAGGGACGGATCGAGGGCGTCGCGCCACGCCTCGCCGACGAGGTTCAGGGCGGCGACGACAGCGAAGATCGCGAGGCCCGGGAACAGGAGGAGCCAGTACGCCCCCGGATGCCCGCGCGCCTCGCTGAGCATCTCGCCCCACGAGACGGACGAGGCGACGCCGACGTGGAGGAACTCGAGCGACGACTCGATGAGGATGACCTGCGCGATCCCGAACGCGGCCGTGACGAGGACCGGGGCGGCCGCGTTGGGCGCGATGTGACGGACGAGCACGCGGAGCGGACGGACGCCGAGGGCGCGCGCGGCGAGCGCGTACTCCTGAGACGAGATGAGGAGCACCTCTGCCCGGACGACGCGCGCGACCTCCGTCCAGCGCGTCAGGCCGATGGCGAGCAGCATCGATTCGATCGTCGGGTGGTCGAGCAGCGCCTGGACGACGAGCACGAGGATGAGCGTCGGGAACGGGATCAGCGTCTCGATCACGCGCCCCACGAGGCCGTCGACCATCCCTCCGTAGAAGCCGGCGAGACCCCCGAGGATCGTCCCGACGCCGACGAACACGGCCGCCGCGAGGAGCCCGATCCCGAGCGAAGTGCGAGCTCCGTGCACGAGGCGCGCGAAGACGTCCCTCCCCGCCTCGTCGGTGCCGAGCGGATGGCCGGGCGACGCGCCCGGAGATGCGACCCTGGGGGCTCCGTCGACGGTCGTCCCCTCGCGCGGACCGAAGTGGACGAGAGGGTCGAACGACCAGTCGCCGCTCGTCGCGCCGGCGCGGAGGCTGATGCAGTCCTTCCCCTCGAGCGCGGAGGGATGGGTCAGGTTCGGCAAGAGGTAGACGCGGCCAGAGACGCGACACGCGACGGGCAGGTCGCTCGCGAAGAAGTCGGCGAAGAGCGCGACGAGCGCCATGAACGTGAGGAGCATCCGGGCGAGCCGGGACAGCGAAGCAGGCCGGCGACGGGTGGAGACGCCGACGGCGGTCACGAGCGCTGGTCTCCTGCCCTCGCGAGCATGATGTCGCGCACCCGCGGATCGAGCGCTCCCGCGGCGACGTCGGTGATGATGAGCCCGACCATCGCCACGACCGACAGGAGGAGCAGCACCGTCGTCAGCCACGCCGTATCGTGCGCTTCCACCGCGCGGAGCGTCTCGTAGCCGAGGCCCGGGAGCCGGAAGACCTCCTCGACCACGAACGCGCCGCCGAACGAGGTCGGGAGCTGCATTCCGGCGAGCGTCACGACGGGCATGAGCGCGTTCCGCAGCGCGTGGACGACGAGCACCCGGTACGCGGGCACCCCCTTCGCGCGCGCCGTGCGGATGTAGTCCTGACGCAGCACCTCGAGCAGCGACGCCCGCTCGTACCGCGACAGGAGCGCGATCGACCCGAGGGAGAGCGCGAAGACCGCGAGGATGAAGCTCGTCCTGCTGTACGCGACGTGCGCGCCGGGCAATGTGACCGAGAGTGATCCTGCAGCGAAGGCGTGCGCGAGCATCTCCGCGACCCAGAACGTGGGGAGCGAATACAGCGCGAAGAGGAGCGCCGCGAGGAGGAGGTCCACGGCCTCGCCTCGACGGGCGGCGGCGATGACGCCGAGCGGGATGGCGAGCGCGTAGCTCAGGATGAGAGAGAGGAAGGTGAGCGCGAAGGTGAGCGGCGCGCGACGAAGGAGCTTGTCGGCGATCGGCTCGCCGTCGCGGGACGAGAGCCCCATTCGCCCGCCGGTGGCGCGCAGGATCCACTTGCCGTACCGCGTGTCGAGGAAGCGCGCTGCGATGCGCGAGCTCCCTTCGATGGCGACGTAGTCCTCGCGGTGCACGAACCACCACTCATGCCAGTCTGCCTTCAGCCGGCGCACCTCCGCGACGCTCGCGTCCTCGGACAGCACGACGTGGTGACCCGACACGTGAGAGGCGAGCCCCGTGAGCCGCCGCATCGTCACGTTGTCGTCGGCCTCCTCGATGTTGCGCACGAGATCGCCCAGCGCGAACGTGTCGACCTCGAGGATGTCGCGGACGCGGAGCGTCGTCTCCTCGTGCGCGATACGGTTCACCGCGCGCTGGACGGCGGGCCCAGTGAAGTCGAGGGCGCGATCTTCCCAGAACCTCGCCCAGAACCGCGACGCCTCGTCAGGATCCTCGAAGCGCGTGCCCGTGAAGCCCATGCGCTCGGCGACGGGCGCGAGGGCGATCATGACCTTGCCGCGATCTGCGGGCTTCCGCTTCTCGAGCTCCGGAAGCACATACGGAAGCGCTGCACCGCCGAGTCGCGCGAGCTCTTCGGCGGGATCCTCCCCGCTCGGCGACGTCGGGAGCCCGAGGACGAGCGCCTCCACGTCTGCCTGGGCCTTCGACTCGACGTCCTCCGGGTGCGGGTTCACGAACCGCGGGAGGTCGAGGAAGTGGGCGCGACGGCGCGCAGCCAGGATGCTCGCCGCGGGACGGTCGACGCGGTCGAGCTGGAGGAGCGTCGTGAGACCCGAAGCGGCGGGGTCCGGGATCAGCGTGGTGACGAAGAAGACGACGAGGCTGATGCCGAACAGCGTCGGGATGGCCCAGAGCATCCGCCGCAGGGCTACACGGAGCATGGGGCGCGTGGACTATCGCACGGCGAGGGAGCGACGGTCGATCCTGGAGAGATGTCATCGCCGCTCGGGGGTGACGCCCGGACTTCTGTCGGCCGCCGTGATCGCTCGTTCGCGCGCCAACTTCCAGCATCGCCGGCGCCCGTCATGCGAGGAGGGCGGCGTGTCTCCGCGCCGAAAAACGCCAAAAGCTCATGCACGATCGGCAACCTCGGCCGTTTGGCGTCGGATACTTTTGTCGATTGTAGTCCGTCCTCGGCCGACGGGGCTGTGGGTGCGGACCGGCGCCACAACGAAGGAACTACCTCATGCTCCGAACCGCAAGCCATCGGCAACATCACGTACTCGGCGGCCTCTCTCTCGTCATCGCAGCGCTCGGTCCGACCGTCGTCGCCTGTGGCTCGTCCGCGACGGGCGTCACGGGCGGAGACGCGGGCACCGACAGCTCGATGACGGTCGACGCGAAGACGAGCCAGGACGTGACTCATGCGGACGTCGCGCACAGCAAGGACACGGGGACGGCGGGCGACGCGCAGCACCACGACGCCCAGCAGGCGTCCGACGCCAGCGACGCAGCACCGCCGCCCGCCTGCTCGCCGAGCTGTCCCGACGGCAACGCCTGCGTCACCGCCGCCGACTGCGCCTCCGCCGTCTGCACCGGCGGCGAGTGCGCGGCGCCGAGCTGTGGCCCGAGCTGTCCCGACGGCAACGCCTGCGGAGCCATGACCGACTGCGCGTCGGGCGTGTGCACGGCCGGCAAGTGTGCCGCGCCGACCTGCTCGCCGACCTGCTCCGACGGCAACGCGTGCGGGGCCAGCACCGACTGTGCGTCGGCCGTCTGCACGTCCGGCATGTGCGCGCCCCCGACGTGCTCCCCGGCATGCGTCGCGGGCAATGCATGCGGAGCCGCCGCCGACTGCGCCTCGGGCGTCTGTACGAACGCCACCTGCGCGGCGGCGGCGTGCGCGCCGACCTGCGCGGACGGCAACGTGTGCGGAGCCGCCACCGATTGCGGCTCCGACGTGTGTACCGCAGGGAAGTGTGTGGCCCCGACGTGCGCTCCCTCGTGCCCCCCTGCCAACGCCTGCGGCGCGGCGGCCGACTGCGCCTCGGGCGTGTGCACCGCAGGCAAGTGCGCCGCCCCGGCGTGCGCACCGACGTGCGCTGACGGCAACGCGTGCGGAGCCACGACGGACTGCGGCTCCGGTGTCTGTACCGCTGGCAAGTGCGCTGCTCCGGCGTGCTCGCCGATGTGCGTCGACGGGAACGCGTGCGGAGCCGCCGCAGACTGCGGGTCGGGAGTGTGCACGGACGGAAAGTGCGCGCCCGCCGCGTGCTCGCCCACGTGCGTGAACGGCAGCGCGTGCGGCGCGACGACGGACTGCGCCTCCGGCGTGTGCACGAGCAGCGTCTGCGCGTCGCCCGCGTGTGCGCCCACCTGCCCGCCGGCCAACGTGTGCGGCCAGAACGGCGACTGCGCGTCGAACGTCTGCACCAACGGCGTCTGCGCTCCGCCCGCGTGCTCTCCGAGCTGCAATGACGGCGCGAAGTGCGGCGCCTCCGGGGACTGCGCCACCGACATCTGCACGAACAGCCTGTGCGCCGCGCCCGCTTGCTCGCCGACCTGCATCGACGGCAACGTCTGCGGCGCAGGTGGCGACTGCGCTTCGGGCGTGTGCACCGGCGGCGTGTGCGCCCCCCCGGCATGCGCTCCGAGCTGCCCGGTCACCAACGCTTGCGGGAGCAACGCGGACTGCGCCGAGGGTCTGTCGTGCACGAGCGGCGTCTGCTCGTACTCGAACAACAGTGGCGGAGCGCTCGCCGTCACCACGGGGACGGCGACGATCGATACGGTCGAGACGACCACGAACGGAACGGCGGCAGCCTCGACCGTGACGGTCGGGAGCGCGACCGGCTTCGCGACTGGCGCGCAGGTCTTGTTCCATCAGACCCAGGCCGCGACCGGCCCCGTCGGCGTCTATGAGTTCGCGACAGTGGCCGGCGTCGCAGGCGTGACGCTCACCCTCACGCGGCCGCTCGTGAACTCCTACGTGACCGACGCCACGCATGCGGCGCAGGTTCTCGTCGTACCGCAGTACACCACGGTGACGGTGTCGGCGGGCGCGACGCTCACGGCGCCTGCATGGAACGGCTCGGTCGGCGGGATCCTGGTGTTCGACGCGGCGAGCGTGGTCAACGCCGGAAACATCACGATGTCGGCGAACGGCTTCCGCGGGGGCTCGACCGCCCTCGTGTGCGGCTCGCACTGCGTCATCGGGCACAACGGAGAGTCCGCGATTGGCGTGGGGGCCGCGCTGTCGATCACGGCGAACGGCGCGGGCGGCGGCGGAGGCGCGCAGGGTCAGGACTGCGGCATGGGCGGCGGAGGCGGTTACGCGACCGCTGGCGGCGTCGGCGTCAACAACACGACCGGGGCCTGCATCGCGAACTCTACGAACTCGGCTGGCGGAGTCGTGGACGGCACCACGGATCTCGCGACGGAGGTCCTCTTCGGCGGCGGCGGGGGCGAGGGTGGCCGGGACGAGGATGGAGGCAACCCCGGAGCCGGCGGCGCCGGAGGCGGCCTCGTCTTCATTCGTACCGGGACCATCACGGTCACCGGAACCATCACGTCGGCGGGTGGCATCGGCGGAAGCGGGAACAACAACTGCGCCGGTGGTTGCGGAATGGGCGGCGGAGGCGGAGGCGCCGGCGGCGCGATCCGGCTGCAAGCGAGCACGACGGCGGCGCTCGGCACCAATCTCGTCACCGCGATTGGTGTAGTGGGCGGGACGTGCACCTGCGGCGCGACGAACTCGGGAACCGGCGGGAACGGCCGCATCGGCGTGCTCGCGCCGGCAGCGGGCATCACGGGCACCACGAACCCGGTCGCCGATCCGGAGTGAGCGGATCCGGCACTACGTGAGCGGCCTTCCACGCGGGCCGCTCTGGCGACGAGGCGCGGCGGTGCTCCTCTTCGTCTTCGTCGTCGTCCGGAACGCGTGGGTTTCGGACGACGCGTACATCACGTTCCGCATGGTCGACAACTGGGTCTCCGGCTACGGCCTCCGGTGGAACGTGGCCGAGAGGGTGTGCGCGAGCACGCATCCATTGTGGATGCTGCTCCACGCGCCGCTGTTCGCCATCGGCGTCCGGCCCTTCGCAGCGACTCTCGCGCTGTCGGTCGTCGCGAGCGTCGCGACGGTGTGGGTCTTCGTCGCGTACGTGGCGCGAACGACGCCGGCCGCACTCGCCGGAGTAACGGTCCTCGTCTTCTCGAAGGCGTTCGTGGACTACTCGACCTCGGGGCTGGAGAACCCGCTCACTCACCTGCTGGCGGCGCTGTTCTTCGCGGCCTTCTTCGCCGAGCCGCGAGCACGCGCGAAGGCGCTCGTCCTCTGGCTCTCGACGTGCCTGGGGCTCGCCATGACCAACAGGATGGATACGGTCGTCCTGTTCGTCCCCGCGATGGTGCAGGCGATGGTGACGTCGCGGGTGCCGGGCCGCTTCCGGCTGGTCGCGCTCGGCCTCGCGCCGTTCGTGCTCTGGGAGGCCTTCTCGGTCGTGTACTACGGCTTTCCGCTGCCCAACCCGGCGTATGCCAAGGTGCTGGAGACCGGCATCTCGCGCTGGGACCTCGCACATCAAGGCCTTCTCTATCTCCGTCACGCCGCCGTCACCGATCCGGTGACCGTCATCGCGCTCGCAGGCGGGGTGCTCGCCGCCGTCGTCACGCGAGACCTCCGGCGGGCGTGCGCTGCCGCCGGGATCTGCCTCTACGTCGTGTATGTCGTCCTCGTCGGCGGCGATTTCATGTCCGGCCGCTTCCTCTCCGCGCCGCTCCTGCTCGGCGTGATGATCCTCGGCACATGCGAGCTCGCCGCCACGGCGCGACGCGCGGCGATCTCCGTCGGCTCGACGGTCGTCGTCGCTCTTGTCGCAGGCGATCCGCCGGTCGCGACATCCAGCGACGGCGGCTCGAGCGCACGACCGGCCGTGGACGATGGCATCACCGACGAGCGCGCCGCCTATTTCGCGACCGCGGGGCTCATCAATGCCTGGAGGTTCGACGAGATGCCTGCGCATCCGTCTGCGGAGAGAGGGAGGCGCGCGCGGGCGACGTTCCGCGACGGAGAGACCATCACGGCCCGATCGGTCGGCTACTTCGGCTATTACGCAGGCCCGCGCCTGTACATCATCGACCTCTATGGGCTCGGCGATCCGCTGCTGGCGCGGCTGCCGGCCGCCCAGGCGCGCGGCGGCTGGCGCATCGGCCATTTCCTTCGCACCGTCCCGGAAGGCTACGCGAGGTCGGTGGTGCTCGAACGGGACGTGATCGAGGACGACGCGGTGCGCCGGTACTACGATCTGCTGCGCCTCGTGACGCGCGGCCCGCTTCTCGGCGCGGACAGGTGGCGAGCAATCTGGAAGCTGAACACCGGTGGGGCCTGACCGAGGTGCTTGCCCCGTCGCGGCTCAGCGGGGCTCCCAGGCGAGCCCCGTTTCGCAGCTCAGGTGCCTCACGGCGACGCGCTCGCGCGTGACATCGAGGACCCCGAGGACGATCGGCAGCTGGAACCTGCGAGGTCCGACCGAGCCTGGATTGAAGACCGTCAACCCTCGGTCGTGCGCCGCGAACGGGACGTGCGAGTGGCCGCAGACGACGAGGGTCGCCCCCTCCGCCTTCGCGAGGCGTGCGACGTCGGCGCGGATCTTGATGCCGAGCACCGCGATGTGGACGAGCAGGATCTTGAGGAGCGTGCCCGATGCGTCGCGGACATCGAGCGTCACGACGTCGGGCAGATCGGCGGCGCGCTCGTCGATGTTTCCGCGGACGGCAGTGACGGGCGCGTGCTTGCGCAGGCCTTCGAGCACGGTGAGGTCACCGATGTCGCCGGCGTGGAGGATGCGGTCGGGCGCTGCCTCGCGGATCCGTACGTCGAGGTCGGCGTGGGGACGGCTGTGCGTGTCGGCGACGGCGACGAGGCGGAGCGACGCGCCTCCGTGCGCCAGGAACACGGCTTCGCGGTGAACCACGGGGGGTCTCACGGTTCGCGCCGAACGTCGCCGAGCGGTGAGCATGCGCGCATCCTACTCCGTCAGCTCGGCCACCCAGGTCGCGGCGGCGTCGGCGGTAGGGAAGACGAGACATCGGCTGCGTACGAAGGGGCCGCGGGTGACGATGCTCACGATGGCGCCGTCGGCGAAGACGTCTCTGATGCTCGCGCGTCGACAGCGGAAGGGGTCCCGGGCAGCGCTCTCGAGGACACCGTCGACCGAGGTGTACTCGACGCGGTAGGGCTGCTTACGGCACGCTCGCTTCCACTCCGAGCGCACCGTGCGGGCGTAGCTTCGCCAGAAGCGCGCCCCGGGAGGTCGTCGACCGAACAGCGTGGCGAAGACGCGGTGCAGGAGAAACCAGGCGCCGAGCATGAGGAGCCACGCGCCGGCGTGCGCGGGTTCCTCGCCTTCCGACGTTGCCATGACGTAGCCAGCCCAGACCGCCGCCACGGCGCTGCCGATGACGCCCGCGCGGAGGATCCCGACGAGGACGTCACAGTAGAGCCGGAACGCTCGAGATTGCCGTGCGAGGTCGCGCTTCTTCGTCCACGCGTGGATGCGCACGCGAACGTACGCGTCCTCGAGCGAGGCGAGGTACGACGGCGTCATCTCAGCTTCGAAGCGCATGCGTGACGTGCGCAGTGTGGCGCATTTCCTCCCGTGACGCGCCGCCATGGGGCAACTCGGACACTCGCTGCCGGCTGTTTGATGCGGCACGGGAGATGCTTAAGCTGGCTCTGCGATCTGGAGGTCACCGATGAAGACGCTGATCGAGCTAGGGGCACAGCTGGCCGAGGCCAAGCGCGCGGAGAATGCGGCAGCGCAGGATTGCTACGCGTTCTTTCGAACGCTTCGCGCAGGAATTGCGAGAGACCTGAAGGCGCCGCCCTACGAGACCACGCAGGACGCCGAGCAGACGCACAAGGGGGAGTGGTTTCGGCGCGATCTGCTGTTCACCATCGACCCGGCCGACGTTCCGCTGCGGGTGCCGCTGTTCGCGCGCAAGGCCGAGGACGGCACGTATCACGTCAGGGTCGCCGATTGCGACGAGGTGGCCGTCGTGGAGCCGGAAGCGCCGGGTGAAGTGTCGCAGCTGGTGAGCGAGGAGATCGAGCGCCGCATCGACAAGAAGTTCTTTCATCCCGAGTGAGCCGTCCACGCGTCGCCCTTCGTTTGCGTTAGTCTGCCGCGCACATGCCGCGCGCCCCTAGAGCATCCACGCGCACCGCCGAGGTACGAGCTCTCGATGCGCGTCCCATCGACGGATCTGTGCAGGGGGACGACTCCCGCTTCGACCGCACGCTTCGACCTCAGACGTTCGACGACTACGTCGGCCAGTCGAAGCACAAGGAGAACCTGCGCGTCTTCGTCGAGGCGGCGCGTCGCCGGAGCGAGCCGCTCGATCACATGCTTCTCTGCGGGCCACCGGGCCTCGGGAAGACCACGCTTGCCCAGATCCTCGCGCACGAGATGGGGGTCGAGCTGCACATGACGAACGGCCCGGTCGTCGAGCACAAGGGTGCGCTCGCCGGCTTGCTGACGAAGCTCGCGCCGCATGACATCCTCTTCATCGACGAGATTCACAGGTTGAACCCTATCGTCGAGGAGAGCCTCTACCCTGCGATGGAGGACTTCCGCATCGACATCATGACCGGCGAGGGGGCGTTCGCCTCGGCGATACAGCTGCCGGTGCAGCCCTTCACGCTCGTCGGCGCAACGACCCGCACGGGCTTGCTGACCGCACCGCTGTTCTCGCGGTTCGGCCACATCGTCCGGCTCGATTTCTACCCCGTCGACGAGCTGGCGCTCATCGTCCAGCGGAGCGCTCGGCTCCTCGATCTTACGATCGAGGCGCGCGCCGCGGAGGAGATCGCGCGCCGTTCGCGGGGGACTCCCCGCATCGCCAACCGCCTGCTCCGGCGCGTGCGCGACTTCGCGGAGGTGCTCGGCAGCGGAGTGGTCGACGCGGCTGCGGTGAAGCTCGCGTGCGAGCGGCTGGAGATCGACGCGGCAGGGTTCGACCCGATGGACCGTCGCCTCTTGCAGATCATCATCGTGGACTACGACGGCGGCCCGGTCGGCGTGGAGACGCTCGCTGCCGCGCTAGGCGAGCCACGCGACACGGTGGAGGACGTCTACGAGCCGTACCTGCTGCAGCAGGGCTTCCTGGGGCGCACGCCTCGAGGCCGTGTCGCGACGCGAAAAGCCTATGACCATCTGGGCATCACGCAGAAGCCGCGGATCGCCTCCAGCGACGACGAGCCGCAAGGCGACCTGTTCTAGCTGTTTTCAATTCTGACGGCGTCGGTCGGCAAGAGCCTCCCTCCTTCCTCCGGTGAGAATTGTCGGGGAGCGCGGCCGCTCCCCGGACCCCAGCCGGAGCCGCTCCTGCCTACGGGGGCGCGGCTTCGGTGCGAATGAACTGCACTCGGCGATTGAGCGCGCGGTTGGCCTCGGAGTTGTTCGGCACCACCGGCTGCGACATGCCGTAGCCGACTGCGACGAGGCGACCGATGGCGATGCCGTGGCCGACGAGGTACTGGCGCACCGAGTCAGCACGCGCCTGCGAGAGCTTCTTGTTGTACGACGCGCTTCCAACGTTGTCCGTGTGGCCCTGGATCTCGAGCGACATCTTCGCGTTGCTCTGGAGAACCTCGACGATGGCGTCGAGGATCGGGAAGCTCTCGGACCGGATCTTCGCCTTGTTGAACTCGAAGTGGATCTGCTGGGTGATCCGGATCTCCTTCGCCGTGACGACGATGAGACCGGGGCAACCGGGCCGCGCGCCGCCAGGTTGGCCTGGCGTGTTCGGGCAGAAGTCATCGACGTCGAGGACGGAGTCCTTGTCGTTGTCCGGGTCCGGGCAGCCGTCTGCGTCCTCGAAGCCGTCCATGTCCTCCGGTTTCATCGGACACTTGTCGATCGCATCCGGAATGCCATCGTTGTCGTTGTCCGGCTCGGGACAACCATCCGCGTCCTCGTAGCCGTCGACGTCCTCGGGCTCGAGCGGGCACTGGTCCTTCGAGTCGAGAATATGGTCGCCGTCGCTGTCCTTGTCCTCCTCGACGACGGGGATCTCCTCGGGCGGCGGCGGAGGCGCGGCGTGCTCGAGGCAGCGCGACTCGGGGCTCTCGTTCAGCGCCGCGTGAGCGTTCTGGTCGGCGATCGCGAGGTGACGCTTCGCGTTCGAGATCTCCCCCTGATCGAGCTCGACCGCCGCGAACTGCAGGTGGGACTGCGCCATCGCGAGCTCTCGAGGTGCGCACCGTCGCGCGCCGTTCTTCTCGGCCTTCGCCACGTCGTCCTGCAACCCGGCGATCTGGCCGCGAAGTATGGGCGCTTCGGCGCACGAGAGCGACGACGCGACGAACAGCACGCAGCCGAGGCCCTGAAGGGCTCGCGCCGCGCGAAACGTGCGGGAGTTACCTCGCGCCCTCATTGGGGCCCTGCGTTCCGTCGAGCAGCGCGGGCGACCTCGACAGCCTTCGTGGCGTACTCCTCGGCGGTTTCGGCATAGTGAGCGGCGTCGGAGTAGCTGGCTTCCGCAGCCTCGAACTGCGCCTGCTCCAGGTGCTCCCTCGCGTAATAATACTCGTAGGGCGCGAGCTGCTCCGCGCCGAGAACGCGCGCCTCCTCGACCTTGGAGGACGCGCTACCGACCATGGCTGCGTAGTAGACTCCGCCGCAGCCCGTGGCGCCAAAGAGACCCAGGGCGGTGACGAGGAGAACAGCGCCCGTCGCCGCGCGGTGAGGCCTGGACTCTCCTGCAAGCCTGCGTCGACTCCGGGTCATTGCTGCGGCCAGCTTTCGCGCGACGGAGAGCATGAGTTCCAGGGGACGCTACCGCTCGCCCGCCAAAGCGGTCAAGCTCAGATGCGGCGGAACACGCCGACGACGACCCCGAGCAGCATCGTGGGGCGGAAGTCGACCGCGCGGACGAGGATGGGAGCCATCGTCTTGTTCGCGGGCTGGAACCGGATGTAGTCCTTTTCCGGGAAATAGTACTTGACGGTCGCCTCGTCTCCGATGAGCGCGACGACGATCTCCCCGCGCTGAGCGGTGAGCTGCTTCTTCACGAAGATGTAGTCCCCGCTGAAGATACCCGCGTCGATCATCGAGTCGCCGTGGACGCGCAGCCCGAAGATCTCGCGCCCCCCCTTGAGGAGCCCGCGATCGATGCGGACCGTGTCGATCACCTGCTCCTCGGCGTAGAGCGGAAGGCCTGCGGCGACACGTCCGAGGATCTGTACCTCCAGGAGGTCATCGTCGTTCGCGGGCGTTCCCGCGAGGCCCGCGTTGGTGACTGCAGGGTCGGCGACCTCGTCACCGCGCCCGAACAGCGGCTCGCTCTCCAGCCGAACCGGGCGGAGCGCCCGCGACTTCATGTCTTCCCTTGTGAGGTACCCCTTGCGCTCGAGCGCACGGAGGTGGTCGTTCACCCCGTTGGTCGAACGGATGCCCATCTGGGCGCCGATCTCGCGGAGGGTTGGCGGGTAGCCACGATCGGTGATCGACTGCCGGATGTAATCCAGGACCATCTGCTGCCGCTGCGTTAGGCCTACCATCGTTACAAGGCTACTGAACGCGCGTCACCGCGGTCAACATTCCCGCGTCGATTGTCAGGAAGCCCTGTTTTTCCCGGATAGCAGTGGCGCGTGACGGGGCTCGCGACGGCCGCGTCACCTGGCGTGGCGTGCAGGGGTGCTCAGAATTTACCGCTCGTGGACAGGAACGTGAGCTTGTCGTTCGTCTCGCGCAGCCGCGCCGAGAGCCCGCGCACGCAGCTCCAGAGGACCTCGTAGGCGAGGTCCTTGTGGAGGAAGAGCAGATCGTCGAACGAGTCCTTCGAGATGACGAGCAGCCTGCAGCGTTCGTGCGCGCGTGCGTCCGCAGACCGCGGTGACTCGTCGAGGAGCGCCATCTCGCCGAAGACCTGCCCAGGCCCCAGGACGGCGAGCGCTTCCTCGCCCATGCCGGCGACTTCTCTCGAGATCCGGACCTTCCCCTCCAGGATGATGAACAGCTTGTCGCCGGGGTCCCCGTACTGGAAGATCCGCGTGCCGAGCGCGTGCGACTCCTCGGTCGTGACCTGCGCGATGAGCGTCAGCGCCTCGCGCGTGAGGCCGTCGAAGAACGCCACGCGCGCGAGCTGGTCCTCTCGCTCGGTCGTCGTTCCGCTGACGGTTGGCTCCATGTCCTTCGCGGAAGTCTAGTCCAGGTGACCGCTGCGCTACCTAGAACTCTGCTGGTTTTGGTCGAGAGCTTCGTACGACGCCCGTCTAGTGAGAGTGGGCCGCGAGCCAGCGTTCCGCCTCGAGCGCCGCCATGCAGCCGGTTCCCGCTGCGGTAACGGCCTGGCGGTAGACGAAGTCCTGCACGTCGCCTGCCGCGAAGACCCCAGAGACGCTGGTCTGCGTCGTCCCTGGCTTCGTTCGTATATACCCGTTGTCGTGCAGATCGAGCTGGCCCTGGAAGAGGTCCGTGTTCGGCGTGTGACCGATCGCGACGAAGAGACCCGTGATCTCGACGTGACTCTCCTTGCCGGTGACGACGTCCTTCAGCTTCGCTCCGGTGACTTCGCCCTTGGTGACGTCGAGGATCTCCGACACCACCGAGTTGTAGACGACACGAATCTTGGAGTTCGCGAGCACCCGCGCCTGCATCGTCTTGCTCGCGCGGAACGAATCCTTGCGATGCACGAGCGTCACCGACCGGCAGAGCCCGGAGAGGTACATCGACTCTTCCATCGCGGTGTCGCCGCCGCCGACGACGATTACATCCTGGTTGCGGAAGAACGCGCCGTCACAGACCGCGCACGCAGAGACGCCTCGGCCCTTCAGCGCATGCTCGGTCTCGATGTCGAGCCACTTGGCCTGGGCGCCCGTCGCGAGGATGATCGTGTCCGCCGTATGCTCGACGTTGTCGTCCCCGACCCACACCCGGAACGGCGACTTCGAGAAATCGACCTTGTTCACGTCCTCCGTGACGAGCTCCGCACCCTGGCGGGCCGCCTGCTCGCGGAACGCCTTCATCAGCTCCGGGCCGGCGATCTTCTCGGGAAAGCCCGGGTAGTTCTCGACGTCGTTCGTGATCATGAGCTGGCCGCCGGGGATCCCACCGCGCGTGAGCCCTTCGAAGAGGAGCGGCTGCAGGTTGGCGCGAGCGGCGTAGATGGCCGCAGTGAAGCCGGCGGGGCCGGACCCGACGATGATGACCTTCCGTGGCGTGCTCAATTCTGACTCCCTAGAACTTGTAGCCGAGGCCGACGTTCAACACGTTGATCGAGTTGGTGATCGTCCCGAGGTTGACCGCCCAGGGCGACCTGTAGCGGGTCACGTTGTTCGAGCAGGTGTAGTTCGGGGTCTCCGTGTTGGAGCCCGAGCACGGCGTTCCCGCGAGCGCCTCGACGCCCCCTGTCCCCGTGTACGACTCGTTCATGTAGAAGACGTGCTCATAGCCGAGGGACAGCTCCAGCGCGTTGGTCTTCACCTTCGAGAGGTGAATCCGGTAGGTGCCTCCGAGCGCGAGCCCGAAGTTCGTCGAGGCTGGAAAATCGATGTTCTGGTCCTGCGCCGTGAGCGCGCTCGACTGGAAGAAGGCGCCACCGCGGATCGCGAGGGCATCCGGAACCACGTTGACGTCCCCGCCGAGGCGGATGCCGTACACATCGTGGAAGTCGTGCGCGACATCCGCGTTCGGCGGCCCGAACGCGCCCGCGACACCGTTGATGGGGATGGTGCCATCGCCGACGCTGTTGCCCGGCAACCGCACCTGAAGGTTCTGGAAGGTGCTGTTGTTCGCCCAGGTCAGGTCGGCTTCGATGTCGAACACATCCTGCGCCATCGGGTCACGGACGTGCTCGTCGTACGGAACGTCGCTGCGGAGCTTGTGGTAACGGAAGCCAATCTTCGCTTCCATCGGCTGCGCTACGGTGATGTGCAGATTATTGCCGCTCCCGCACAGGGTCGCGTTCTGCCCCATCGCCATCGCGTTTCCGCAGTTGGCTTGCGATGTGATCGTCTGGCTCCCAGGGCTGGCTGGCTTCCCTTCGGCGACGGCAGGCGAGTAGTACCCGAGCGTCGTCGTGATGTCGCCGACACCGTCGATCGGCGCCGCCCACTTGTACCACGCGGCAATGTCGAAGCTGTCGCTTGGGCTGTAGATCGCGCCCGCGGTGAGCCCGGGGATGAAGTAGTTATGGACCGACGCGGTCGCCTGGACCTCGCTGTTGGTCAGGTAGCTGGTCACGGCAGTGTTTGCCGTCGCCGCGACTGCGTTCGTGAACGAGAGCGACGCGATCCCCCATTCGAAGCTCACGCCGAGGCGGAGGCGGTCGACCACCTCCACGCCGATGCCGATCGTCGGCGTGACCACGACAAGGGTTGCGGACGTGAGCAGGTAGCGCTCGGGCCCTGGCTCGTAGATCGTCTTTCCCGAGCTCGAGTTCGTCGTCGAGACGAACGACGGGAACGAGATGTTCGAGGCGCCGCCGCTCGGCGTCATGAGCGGCGCGATGCCGAGGCCGATGCGGTCGCTGATGCGATACGTCAGGGCGAGCTGAGGCACGATCCCGGCTCCGTCCTGGCTGCAGACCTTGGGATAGTATTGCCCGGGCTTCACGAGGTCGGGATCGCTCGTCAGGTCGTTCAGCGCCTTGTAGCGAGTGAAGCAGGTCGACTGGAAGTTGATGTTCGACTGGAGGGCGAGGCGCGTCGGCTGCCCCGCGAGCCCGGCGGGGTTGTAGAACGCGGCCAGCGGATCGCTCGCTCGCGCGATCCATGCCCCGCCGCGGCCTCCCTGCTCGGACCCGTTGTCCGGAAACTCCGTGATCCCTGTCGCGTGCGCAGTCGCCGGGATGCCCACGACGGACACCGTCGCAAGGACCGCCGCAGACGCGCGGCGTCGAACACCAATTCGCATGAGGGTCCCCTTACTCTTTGACGGGCGTCGCCTTGAGCGAGGCGCGACCGTCCTTGATGTACACTGAAAAACGCACTCGTTTGCACTGATGGCGCTGGACGAGCGCGTCACGGTTCTTCCGGAGGGTGTTCTGGAACTTCTCGAACGAGAGCCCGTCCGTCGGTTCGTCGCATTGCTTCTTCGTGCGCAGGAACTCGTCGTAGACGCTCATCCACTCGGCCGTCTCGTCGCTGACGGGCTTCACGGGGCCGCTCGCCGCGGCAAGCAGCTCGCTCGGCGCCTTCGCGATGACCGTCGACTCGTCCTGGTCGTCGTTGTCGGCGGCAGCGGCAGCGGCGGCTGACTTCGCGGCGGTCTGAGCCTGAAGCCCCATTCCCATCATGGTCTGAGTTCCGACCGGCGCCGCAGCACCGGTTGCGGGTCGGTTCGCCGGCCCGGGAACCCCCATGCCGAGCTTGACGGCGGGCTCGGGCGCCTTCGGCTTCCCAGCGCTGGGCGCCGCGAGGGTCGGGGCGTCGAGCACCGGGCTGGGCGCAATCGGCGTACCGACCGGTGAGAGGGCCGAGGCCATCGTCGGGCCGTCGCCGTCGACGGAGTCGGGCGAGTCGTCGAGCGCGATCTGGAACGCCGGCCGAGTCGGCATCGCCCCGATCGGAGGCGGAATCGGCGGGCCAGGAGGCGGAAACGCGGGCGAGCTCGCGCGCAGCGGCCCCCCGCCAGGTGACGGCATGGCGACCGCAGACGCCCCGCCGCCGGGATGCGGAGACGACGCCGGTGACGCAGCCGGCGGGCGGGGACGCGGCGGGGGACCAGGCGGCCCTTGCATCGGCGGCGGCTGCGCGGGGAGCATCGGACTGGGAGGATGGGGGTTCGGTGGCGGCGGGCCGGCAAGCGCTGGGACCGCGAAGCCACCCGACATCCCGCGCGCAGGCGGAACCGGCCCCGGCCCCGGTCCGGCGTCGGGGAGCGGGAATGAAAACGCGCTCATCGAAGGCTGTGCGGGAACCGGACCGAGGATCGACTCCAGGTCTGCGGGCTTCCGCGCCGCTCCGCCACCCTTCTCGAGCACCCGCTCGATGCCAGCGTTGATGTTCTCGGCAATGCCGCGGTAGCCGCCACGGAAGCGCGCCACCTGCAGGTAGTCGAGCTCGCCCCGGCGAAACGCGCCGGCCTGTTTCTCCATCTGGCGGAGCGGCAGCGTCTGCTCGAGCACCGTCAATCCGAGCCCGATCGCAAACGCGAGGAAGACGACACCGCCGATGAGGACGATGTTTACGCTCTGCTTGTCCTTGTCGTCCGCTCCGTTCAGGAAGCCGAGCGGCCCGCCGATCGTGGTCTTTGCTCGCACGACGACGAAGCCGGCACCGAGGTCCCATGCGTCGCCGACGAAGCGCGCGTAGATCGCGCCGAGGTCGTCGGCGAGGCGGAGGTCCGATCGACCCTCGCCGTAGCTCTTGTCCGTCCCCAGCGAGATCATGTCGCTATCGATCGTCGAGAACCGGCTCTCCTCGAAGCCCGGCAGCGTCGCCGTCGCGATGCGCTGCCCGCCCGCGAAGAAGGCGAGGTTCGCCCGCGTACGCTTCGAGATCTCCTGTGCGAACTTCTTGTCGACGGCCTTCAACGCGACGATGGCGCCGAGCGGCGGCTGGGTCGAGTCGGCCTCGACCGGGCGCGCGACGACGCGGTATGCTCTTCCGCCGAGGACCCAGGTATCGTCGCGCAGGAAGCCGTGGAGGGCGTCGAACACCGCCGGGTATCCGCCAAGCTCGAAGTCGGGGAACGCGTTGGCGGCGTCGAACCCGATCTGGCTGACGACGCGGCCGTCATGGTCGACCTCGAACATCACGTCGGGGCGAAAGTCCGCCGGGATCTTCTCGGCGATCGCGGTGAGCGAGCGACGGCCGTCCTCGCGCGACTTGCCCGGGATCGTGTCCTTCCCGGTGGCGGCCTGCAGTGAGTCCTGGATGCCCTTGTCGACGGCGCCGATGAGTAGCGCGTCGAGGCGCTTGCGAGCGTCGATCTGCAGCGCCCAGCCCACCGTCTGGCTGTCGGACGCCAGCTCCTCCTCCATGGCGACGCCGTTGCGGCGGTCGTACTCGCCGACCGCGAGGAAGACGACGTACGTCGTGATCCCCAGCAAGATCGCCAGGACGACGTACCAGAGGCGCGAGAGCACCATCATTGCGTCTTCCCGCCCCCGCCCGCCGATTCGCTCACGGAGAGCGGGTCGCGCAGCTCGGCGACGCCGCGGTCCTTGGCGGTGACGCTCACGGCGCGCCCGACCTGGTGGCCGTCGAAGTACGCCTTCAGCGTGTACTCACCGGCAGGCACGTCGAGCGCGAACGAGCCGTCACGCCCCGGAAACGCGATGCCCACGACCTGCGGATCGACGACGACGAACGAGCGCACGCTCGGGAACAGCTCGTCACGGATCTCGAAGCGGCCCTGCCCCGGCGGAGCCGACCACTCGCGGTGGCGGTTCGGCTCGATGGTCTCGGCCTTCCACGTGTTGCTGCCCACCATGAATAGCCGGTGGGGGAACGGATCGTGATTCTCGAACGAAAGGCGCACGCCGGGCGCGATCACGAGCGTCGTGGGGAGCGTTCGTCCACCGGTGATGCGAACGAGGATCGGGTCGTGCGGCGGCGGCGGCGTCGTCGAGAGCGCCGCGATGCAGACGTCTCGCGACGGATTGGCGGTGAGCGCACGGAACTCCGCGCGCACCGTCGGCGACGGCTCGCGCCAGGTGAAGCGATGGGAGTCGAGGCGGGCCGACTCCACGAACACGGCTGGAATGAGGCCTTCCTGGCCGTCGATGCGCCCCTTCACCTGGCCGCCTGAAGCCATGCTGTCGTGGACCAAGGCGGCCGCGACCGCGACGACGACCAGAGAAGCGGAGCGGACCGACCGGCGGAGCGAAGGGTTAGAGAGGGCGGGCATGAACCTTCGGCGACGGGCGGGCAGAAGGCCCAGGTCGACCGCCCGACGACGGTAGCTGACGGCCAAGACCGATGTAAACGTCTGTCTTGTGCGCAGGCGCACACGACAGCCAATTTACTCGATGGGGAACGTGAGGACGAAGCGCGTGCCGATCGAGGTGTCGCTCTCGGCACGGATGTCTCCGCGGTGGCTGTCGACGATCGTCTTCACGATCGAGAGCCCGAGGCCGGTGCCGCGCCCCGCAGCCTTCGTCGTGAAGAACGGGTTGAAGATCAGCGCGAGATTCTCCGTCGAGATGCCGCAGCCGCTGTCCTGGACGATGACCTTGACCCGTCGGCGCTCCTCACCGTCGCGTGTACGGGCGGTCGAGATCCTCAGCACGGGGCTCCGCGCCGGGTGGATGGCGTCGCGCCTCTCCGGGTCGAGCGCCATCGCGTGGCAGGCGTTCGTCACCAGGTTCACGAAGACCTGCGCTAGCTGCTCCGGCAGACCTCGCACGATGCCGATCTCCGCGTCGAACGATCGCTCGACGACCACGGAGGCGTCGGCGATCTCGTGCTCGCAGAACGCCAGCGCCCGGTCGATGACGACGTTCATCTCGACGGCGATGGGCACGTCCCCGGAGGGCCGCGCATAGGACACGAGGTCTCGGGTGAAACGCAGCATCCGGTTCGCCGACTCCGCGATCCGGCGCAGGCGCTCGACGTCGTCCTCATCGGCCCCGTTCTTCGCCGCGCGGCGGAGGAGGAAGTCGGTGTAGGCGGCGATGGAAGTGAGCGGATTGTTCAGCTCGTGGACCATCCCGGCCGCGATCTGGCCGAGCGAGGCGAGCTTCTCCGCCTGAACCATCTGCCCCTCGACGGTCCGGACCTCGATCTGCAGCGCTGCGGCCCGATCCTCCGCGCGGACGCGGGCGAGCGCCTGCGCAGCGACCATCGCCACCCGGTCCATCAGCTGTACCTGGGGGCACTGCTCGCTCGAGAGCACGTCCTCCTCGGAGGCAAAGTGGACGGCGCCCGCCCCGACCCCCGGCAGCGTCACCGAGCGCTCGTGGGCGGCGTCGGGGAACATGCGGACGGACCGCGCGCGCTCATTGCTCTTCGGCGGCTCTGTCCAGCTCGCGCGGCGCTCCATCGACGTCGTCCGCTGCTCGCCCGTACCGGCGCGAGGCAAGAGCCGCAGCCCCACGCGCACCTCCGGGACGATGCGCTCGACCGCGGTGGCGAGCGCCGCCAGCACGGCGGCCTCGCCCTGGTCGAAGGGGAGCTCGTGACCGACCGCCAGCAGACGGTCGAGCCATGGCGGCGGGACGTTGACGGCCTCGGCGAGCATCGAGATCCGCGTCGTTCGCCCGACCGTGCCGGGCAACGGGCTCGCGTCACGCTCTCCGTCCGCTTGCCGCGCGGGGGCCTCGCTTTCGGGAGCTACCGCCGATCTGGTCATGGCATCTCCGGCACTGGCGATCTCCTCATCATGGGTTGCCATTGGGGACGTCCGAGCGAGGGGTGACGACCCTTGGAGTCGGGCCGCTCTGCGGGGTCTCCTCGTCGTCGGAGGCCGCCTTGTCCAGGTCCAGAATACGCGCACGCCCGACGTACGACTTCGTCTCGTACTTGGTGATCTTCCCTATCTTGCGGACGATCTCGGCCATTCGCTCGGCCTGCGTGAAGATGACCTGCGCTGCGTTCCATGTCGGCGCGTCCTTCTCCCCCTCCTTCGTCGGCTCCAGCTTGCGCATCAGGAGCTCCGTGTATGCCATCACGCTCGTGAGCGGCTGGTTCAGCTCGTGGGCGGCCGCGCCCGCCAGCTCCGCGACGATCGCCTGCCGCTCCTGCGCGAGGATCTGGTCCTGCGCTTGCTGGAGCTTCTTCTCCATCCGCATCTTCTCGCGCAGATCCGTGAAGATGCCGACCGACCCGATCGCCACTTCGCCGTCGTAGATCAGCGACGCCGACAGGAGAACCGGGACCCGGTCGCCGACGCGGTCGACGACCTCCGTCTTCAGGCCCTCGATGCGCCCGCCGCCGACGCGGAGCTTCGCCATGATCTCGCGCGCGTGGCCCTCCGGGTAGAGCGCCTCGGCGCTCGAGCCGAGCATCTCCTGGGCCGTCCGCTGATAGATGCGCTCGGCCGCGGCGTTCGTCAGCAGGATCCTGCCGTGCATGTCGGCGCTGAGGATGCCGTCGACGGACGAGTCGATGACTCGCTGGAGGAAGTTCTTCGTCTTGAGCAGCTCCGCCTCGACGGCGCGTTCGGCCGTCACGTCGCGGAACGAGCAGAGGACGGCTCCTTCCTCGCGGAGGACGGAGTTGAAGTTGCTGCTGAGCGTGACGGCGTGGCCGTCCTTGTGACGGATGACGATGTCGACGTTCTGCGGATAGACCCCGTTGCGGAAGCCGTGGCGAATCTCGCTCAGACGCCCGCGCTGCCCAGCCGCGATGACGCGCTTGAACGTCTGGCCGCGCAGCTCCGGCTCCGTGTAGCCCGTGATCTCGCGGGCCTTCGGGTTGGAGAACAGTAGGCGCGCTTCGTGGTCGATGACGACGATGCCGTCCGCGGCGCTCTCGAAGAAGTCGGCGTAGCGCTGCAGGGTCTTGAGCCGCCGCTCCGCTTCGAAGCGGGCGACGGTGACCTCCTGGGTCTGATCGCGGAGCGACTGGAGGACGCGGGCGTTGCGCAGCGCGATCGCCATCGCGTTGGAGACGGTCCGGCAGAGCGAGAGCTCGTGCTCGCCGAAGGCGAAGGTGTGGCGCGCCCGCAGGAAGAGGACGCCCATCGGCCGCCCCTCGTAGACGATCGGGAGGATCGCCAGCGAGCTGAACGACATCTGGTTCGGGGAGTCGTGGCGGACGATCTCGAGGATCGGGTGGGTAGCGGCGTCGGGAATCACGAGCGGGTGGCCGCTCGTCAAGACCTGCTGGATCTCCGGGTACTTCGTGAGGACGATGGGCAGGTCGCGGAGGGTCTCGTCATCCGACGCGGCGACGACATAGCCGACGTCGCCTTCGCTCGCCTCGCGCACGAGCACGATCGAGACGCGGTCGACCTTGGCCACCTCGGCGATGCGCTGGGTGACCGTGAACAGGATGCCGCGAAAGTCGAGGTTCGACGCCAGCGCCTGCGTGAGCTCGAGGACGACCTGGCCGTCCTTCTCCTTCTGCGCGAGCATGTCCATCACGCCGCGCAGCCGCAGCTGCCCGCGGATGCGCGCGACGAGCTCGACGGGCTTGAACGGTTTCCTCACGAAGTCGTCTGCCCCCGCTTCGAAGGCGCGAGCGATCTCGTCGTCGGCGTCGAGCCCCGTCATCACGACGATGGGCACGTCGCGCGTCTGCTCACGCGCCCGCAGTATGCGGAGCACCTCGTACCCGTCGGGAGGCGGCATCACGAGATCGAGGAGGATCAGCGACGGCTGCAGTCTTTCGAGGTGCGCGATGGCTTCCGTGCCCGACGCGACCGCGACGTGCGGCAGATCTGCGCTCGCGAGCGCCTGCACGAGGACGTGTCGGCTGACCGAATCGTCATCCACCACCAAGACGGGCCCGACAACCATCCTGGTGAGAGTGTACGCCCCGAAAGCAGCATGTCGCAACTCGCCTGATTTTCGGCCTGATTACGGGCGTGTCACGATCATCGTGTCGAGCCAGGCGCGCGCGGCCACCGTCCGGCCGCCCACGACGGCCTCCCCTTCCTTGCTGGTCTCCACCATGTCGTCGGCGCACTCGACCTTCATCGCGAGCCTCTGGCCAGGCGCGTAGCTGTCGCCCGTCACGGCGGCGCCGTTCGCCTTCGCCGTCGCGAGGCACGGCCTGGTGCTCGCGAAGTAGTCACGGCCCGTCGTGAGCCAGAGCGCGTCGACGGTCGCGCCTCCCTCGTACTGGCCGGACACCTCGTAGGTGCTGCCGCCGACGACGCCCGAGCATTCGAACCAGAGGAACGGAACCTCGGTGCCTGCAGGGTAGCTCGCGACGTGCGTCCCGATGACCGAGGCCTTCACCGCGCCGCCGACCTCGATGCCACAGGCCTCCGGCTTCTCCTGGGCTGTCGCAGACGCCGCGTCGAGCCCGGCGTCGGGGCCGGCCACTTCGATGTCGGCGAGGTCCTCCGAGTCGACGCGACCGCACGCCACGCACGCGGTCGTCGCGGCCGACGTGAGCAGCGCTGCGGCGATGGCTCGCGAGGCGGCACCCATCGGCGCACGCTGTCTTCGCCCCGTCGCGGCGTCAACCGGGCTTTGGCGCGTGGTACTGATGGGCGCATGCACGACGCCGCTCCCCCGCTACGCCCGCCGCCTCCGACGAGCGACGGCACGGAGGTCACGACGTACCGGGCGAACGCGCGGCCCAAGCGGTCGTTCCACACCGTCCTCGACGCGAACGAGCTCTTTCACAAGGACGGCAAGTCGACGGTGACCACGCGCATCCACGCGGACGGCGGCGCGCGCCAGGTCGAGATCCGCGCGGAGCACGCGCTGCGAGGGGGCTCCATCGCGGAGACGCTGCAGCTCTCCGCCGACGGCCACCTTCGCTCTACGCACCTCGAGCGCCGGCTCGTCGACCACGACGGTCAGGTGAGCCGCGAGGAGCGCGTCGCCTTCATGCGAGGGCCGCTCAAGCTTCCGGAGGCGACCTATCCGGAGGTGATGCTCCCTTTCGTGCTGCGCTGGCAACCGTGGGGCGGCGAGCGACGCCCCGTGTACGCGTGGAGCGTCGACCGCTTCGTCGCGCGCGTCTACTGCGAGTGGGTCGGCCGGACGGTCCTCCACGTGCCTGCTGGGCGCTTCGACACGTACGAGATGATCATGTACCCGGACCTCAACGACTGGGTCTCTCTCGGGAGCGTCCTCAACTCGCTCGCGAAGCCGCTCCTCCCGAAGTACCGGATGTGGTTCGAGGCGGGGGACGCGCGACGCGTGGTACGCTTCGAGGGGTCGTACGGGCCGCCCGGGGCGCCGGAGATTGTTCTCGAGCTCGCGTGAGCGGGGCCACCTCGACCACGAACGGGAGGATCTCGACGAGTTGACGGGGGACCGCAGGCCCACAGCCATGGCGCCCGCGATCTCGAGGAGAAACCGGGTGATCTCGATGGGATCCCTTACGCGCACGATGCTTGACCGCGGGATTGCAACGGCTGACCGCGCGATCGAAGCGAGCTCGTGCACCCACGCGACGCGTGACCGCACCCTCGCGACGCAGGACCGCACCCTCGTGATCCATGGCTGCGGCCTCGCGTCACCTGCCTGCATGCCCGCGTCGCGTCACCCCGCGTCCGCCTGGCGTCACCGCACCTCCCGCGCTGCGTGACCCCACGATCGCCTCGCACTCCTGCACGACGGCGTCGCGTGGCGCGTAGCTCGAAGCGCTAACGCCCGGTATAGAACGCGACGCGCCCGCCGAAGAGAGCCGCCGAGCGCTGGTTCGACTGCGTCACCTCGGCGTCGTACTCGACCGTCGGGCCAATGCCCCAGTGCTTGCCGACGAGGAGCTCGTAGAAGACGCCGCCGCCAAGGTACGACTCGGTGCCGGTCGACAGCTCCTGGGAGCCCGACGTGGGGACCAGGGTCGTGGTGCCGATGCCGAACTTCCCGAACACGGCGAGGTCGCGGAGGGCCGGGACGGCATAGGTGAGCGGGTACAGGTCGACGCGAAAGCCACCGCCGCCGCCGTACGAGTACCAGCTGGCGCTGCGGAACTGCGCGCGCGCATAGAAGACGCCGAAGCTGAGCCAATCGGACAGCGAGTACATCGCGAAGAGAGAGCCGCCGGCCCCGCCGAGGACGTCGCTGCCGTCGTAGTACGACTGCACGCCAATCTTCGACGAGTCGTTCGGGTATCCCGACGCGCCGGCGACGCCCATGCCGAAGGTGAAGCCGAAGATGAACCCCTTCCTGCGGTCCTGCGCGCGCACGAGCTGCTTCGACGTGGCCTTCTCCGTCGCCGAATCCGCGTAGGCGGGCGCCGCGGCGGACAGCGCGAGCGTGGATGCAAGGACGGACACGCACGCGAGGCGGGTCGGGGCCGAGGCGTGCATCGGCCATGCATTCAACAGACGGTAGTCTCTGTCAATGTGTCTCGGGATTCGTCGTCGTGTACGCGGGCGTACCGCGGCGAGAATTCCTCGCGCGTGATAAGCAGGTCGAATGACCCAGACCGAGCCCTCTCTGGCGCAGCGCGACCCCGAAATCGCCGAACTTATCCACAAGGAGAACGTCCGGGAGCACGAGTCGCTGCGGCTCATCGCGAGCGAGAACTACGCGTCGCGTGCGGTGATGGAAGCGACCGGCTCGTGCCTGACGAACAAGTACTCCGAGGGCTACCCGCACAAGCGCTACTACGAAGGTCAGCAGGTGATCGACCAGGTGGAAGAGCTCGCGCGGTCACGCGTCGGCGCGCTCTTCCTCCGGAAGCCTGGCGTCGCGGTGCCCGACGGCGACCTCCACGTGAACGTGCAGCCGTACTCCGGCAGCCCCGCGAACCTCGCCGTGTACCTCGCCTTCCTCAAGGCGGGCGAGACGGTCATGGGGCTCGGGCTCCCGGCGGGCGGGCACCTGACGCACGGCTGGAGCGTGTCGATCACGGGCAAGTACTTCAAGAGCGTGCCCTACGGCGTCCGCAAGGAGGACGGCCGCATCGATCTCGACGAGGTGAGGCGCCTCGCGAAGGAGCACCAGCCGAAGCTGATCTGGGCGGGGACGACCGCCTACGCGCGCACCCTGGACTTCCCGGCGTTCCGCTCGATCGCGGACGAGGTCGGAGCCATCCTCGCGGCCGACATCGCGCACATCTCGGGGCTCGTCGCGACCGGCGTGCACCCCTCCCCCATCGGCATCGCGGACGTCGTGACGTCGACGACGCACAAGACGTTCCGCGGCCCGCGCGGCGGCATGATCCTCTGCAAGAAGACGCACGCGTCGGCCATCGACCGCGCCGTCTTCCCGGGCCTGCAGGGGGGCCCGCACAACCACGTCACCGCGGGCATCGCGGTCGCGGCGCTCGAGGCGTCGCAGCCGGAGTTCACGAGCTACTGTCAGCAGGTCGTCGCCAACGCCAAGGCGCTTGGCGTGGCGCTCGCCGCGCGAGGCTTCGACCTCGTCACGGGCGGGACGGACAACCACCTGCTGCTCATCGACCTCACGAACAAGGGGGTCCCGGGCAAGGTCGCGGCGCAGGCGCTCGACAAGGCCGGCATCGTCCTCAACTACAACTCGGTGCCGTTCGACCCGAGGAAGCCGTTCGACCCGTCGGGCCTGCGCATCGGCACCCCTGCGGTGACCTCGCGCGGCATGAAGGAGGACGTCATGGTGCAGCTCGCGGGCTGGATCGACGAGGTCGTGAAGGCGCCGGCCGACGAAGCGCTGCTCGCGCGCGTCGCGGCCGAGGTGTCTGCGACGTGCGACCGCTACCCTGCACCTGGCCTGCGGATCTGACGCTCGGCCGGCATGAGGGTCACGACGATGACGAGGGCTCGGGTCAGCACCAAGCGTGCCGCGATCGGGCCTGCGTTGCAAGCGTCGCTCGTCGCGCTCGCGACCCTCGCGGTGCCCTCGTTCATCGCCGGCTGCAAGCCGCCCCCCGTGCGCGTCGCCTACACGCCGCCGCCGCCGGCCCCCGTGATTCCCAAGGGGCCCGCTCCGCGCTTCCGCTGGGGCACGCGACCGGCAGACACGGGGGACTTGTTCGTCGCGCTCGAGGGGCCTTGCCCGTTCCCGAACATCGGGCCCGCCAAGCACGCGATGCTCGTCACGTTCGGCGTCGACGCGAAGGGGGGCCCTGCGAAGATCACGACCATCGCGCGCTTCACGGAGGAGGGGCTGGAGGACCTCAGCAACGGCCTGCCGCCCGTCATCTCGATCGACCGCATCGCGGGCAGCTACCCGAGCGGGCTCTTCCTTCAGGAGTGGGGCGGGGTGAAGGGGCAGCCGTCGGACCGCATCTGGCGATGGCGCACGGGGTCGGACGGTCGCGCAGGCTGGGAGATCGCGATGCTGCCGGATCCGGAGCACGGGTTCCGCGTTCCGGTGCGGTGGGCGGGCGGCTACATCGCCATCGAGGAGCTGTCCGACCCGTCGAGCGGCGTGGTGAACCTGGCCCTCCGAGGCCTCGACCTGCCCGCGACCGTGACGGCGCCGGATCTCATCCCGCCCGACTTCAACCTCACCGATCTGGTCGGCTTCGACACCGGTGAGCTCTTCGCGCTCGGCTCGCGTCCATCCGAGCAGGGGGAGACGATCTGGAGCATCCGCTGGATCGGGCCGCCCGACCGCACGCCGACGTTCCACACGTTCGGCGCGGCGACCGGCAAGTCGGAGCTCTTCGCGCCGAGCCCCGACAACGTGCACGTCCGGGTCGGTGCGCAGTTCTACGAGTTCGACGCTGGGAGCTGGGTGCCCGTGCCTCCGCTCGCGACGAACGTCGCCTGGGCGCCGACGCTGCCCGAGCCCGCGGCGAAGATGCTCGTCCAGGGGCACCACGCCTGGGCGCTCTCCAAGGGGGACCTCCTGCGCTTCAAGGGGAACGCGTGGGCGAAGGTAGAGATCCCTGCGCCGGCGTTCTCACCGGCAGCGAAGTTCAAGCTGACGGACCTCGCCCTCAGCCCGGACGGCGAGGCGTTCGTCACGGCCAGCTACACGGAGAAGGGGCCGTCGTGGAGCGACACGGTGGAGGTTCATGCGGTGCTGCGATCGCACCGCCCCTTCCAGACGATGCGGTGCAACGACGTCGACCCAGAGAGCACGGGCGCAGGTCGCGGGGTTCAATCGTGGCCGCCCGCCGCCGACGACGCGTGCCCCACGCCATTCGTCGTCCTCGCACGCCGCAGCAACGCCCACCCGCAAGCGCCCGAGTACGCGCCGCTCCGTGCCCCGCTCCGCGGGCATCCGGAGCTCGACCCGATCACGATCATGGACATCCCGTCGGGCGATCACACGTACATCGGCACGCCCGTGAAGGACATGGCGACGGCGAAGAAGCTATTGCAGATAGAGAACAAGTCGCTCGCCTTGCACGGCGAGATTGTCTGCGCCGACCCGGTGCCGTCGAGGGCGATGGTGATCGACCTGAAGACGGGTGGGATCGTGAAGGAGACGTCGGCGAAGGGCGCGAAGGGTCGCTGAGGTCCGCGAGGGTCGTCAGCGCCTCGCAACCGCGGTCGTCACGTCTGCCTCGCTGAGGTCGAACGCCGACGCCTGCACGAGTCGGCCGGCGATGAGCTCGGTGACCGGAGCCACCGTGCCGAAGTGCGTCGCTCCTCCGGCAACGAGGAACTGTACGGGCGCCTTCCCGGCACCGGCCCTCAACGCAGGGAACGCCTTCACGTTGCCGTCGCTCCCTTCGATGACGAACGTCGGGGCAACCACGTCGGCGAGCGACGCGGCGGGGCTTCGAATCGCGGTTTCGACATCGTCGGCCGTGTCGAGCACCGTGCCGGTCTTGCTGTACGACTTGACCCAGTCGATCGGGCCGAGCGCAAAGACGGCGCGAACGCGCGGCCGCGTCGCCGCGACGAGGAGCGAGAGCGTGGCGCCGGTGCTGTGGCCTCCGAGGTACACGCGATCGGGGTCCACGTCGGGCCGAGCGCGGAGGTAGTCGAGCGCCGCGAGGATGTCGTCGACCTCGCCGAGGAAGTACTCGTGGTCGCCAGGGTTGTCGTTGCACCCGCGGAGCGACGGGAGCATCTCGACCATGCCCGCCTCGCGGAACGCGCGCCCCGACTGATCGTTGTCGCGCGACGCGGGCGCCCAGCCGAGCGCGCCGATGCTCCAGTCGAAGCCGCCGTGGATCCAGAGCATCGCCGGGTGCTTCTTTCCGTCTTCGTGAAGCGGGGTGATGTACGCGGTGTTCAGCCCCAGCGGCGCAGGGTACTTCACGAGCTCATAGACGCCGGCAGGCGGTGCGGGAGCCGGTCGCCGTGCGCGGGGGCTCTCGTGGAGGGCCGAGTGGAAGGCCGCGCGGCGCGCGCTGTAGTCGCTCGGGCCGGCAGGGCCGCCCTTCGCCGACGGCGTGCACGCCGCCGTCGACGTGAGCAGCACCCACCCGAGAAGCATCCACGCTCGACCGCACGCCCGTGTCACGCGGGCCTGACCTTCGCGAAGAGGGACGTGTCGGCGTATCCGGTGCCCGTGAAGACGTTCTCTCGAAGCGTCCCCTCGTGCGCGAAGCCGAGCTTCTGCGCGGTGCGAATGGACGCCGCGTTCTCGGGGTCGATGTGGGCCTCGGCGCGATGGAGGCCGAGCTCCGTCCAGGCAAGCTGGACGATCTGCGCCGTGGCGAGCGCGGCGAACCCCTTGCCCCAGTGTGCGGGCTCGATCACCCAGGCGACCTCGGAGCGGTGGTGCTCGTGGTTCCAGCGCACGAACGCGACGAAGCCGACGACAGAGTCCCGGTCCGAGAGACGAATGAGCCACTGAAAAACGGAGTGGTCGACCGAGAAGGACGCGGAACTCCGCTCGATCCGCGCGCGTACCTCGTCGACGCTCGCGGGAGGCGCGCGCAGAAGGAAGCGTCGCGCCTCGGGAACGGCGAGGGCGCGCTGCTCGAACGCGAATACTGCCTCTGCGTCGGCCGGCACCGCGGGGCGAAGCTCGAGCTCCCCCACCGTCAGCGTCGGCAGCATGCCGCCCGTGCCCATCACCTGCCTCAGCCCTTCTTCACGTACTTCCCGCGGGCCTCGGGGTGCTCGTTCTCGAACGCCTCGAGGCTCTCCCGCGTGATCTCGACCTCTATCTCACCGTCGCGGAGGATCGTCGACTGACACCCGAGGCGCGAGTTCATGCGGACGTCGAACGCCTTGTCCATGATGTCGGCCTCGTCGTCTTCCTGGGCCGAGAGCAGGTCTGCCCCGCGCGTCACGTAGACGTGGCAGGTCGAGCACGCGCATACGCCACCGCACGCGTACCCCTCGGGCGCGCCCTGCGCCTGCGCTGCCTTGAGGAGCGAGGTGCCGACGGGGACCTCGATCTCGCCGAACCCCTTGAACCGAACGATCGCCATCTTCAGTGTTCCTCGTGCGAGCGGAGCCCGCCCTCTACGTCCAGCACCTTGCGCCCCTCGATCGCCCGCGCGATGGCGCGGTTCATCCGGCGCGTCGCGAACTCCTTGCTCGCGAGGTCGAGCTCCTCGATGAGGTGATGGATGCGGCCCGGGTCGTCTCCGCCGGTCGCCGTCTCGAGCGCGTCGATCGCGGCGTCGATCCTCTCTCGGTCCCCTGTCGCGAGCAGCTCGGCGTCCTTCTCGACCGCCTTCCGCGTCGCCTGCACGATGCGCCCGGCCTCGACGCGGTTCTCCGCCAGCCGGCGCGCCTTGAGATCCGTCTCGCCGTGGTCGAGCGCGTCCATCAACATCCGCTCCACGGCCTCGTCGTCGAGCCCGTACGACGGCTTCACCGAGACCGTCTGCTCGACGCCGGTCGTCTCCTCGCGCGCATGCACCGTGAGCAGGCCGTCGGCGTCGACGCGGAACGTCACCTCGAGCTTCGCCATCCCGGCTGGCATCGGGGGGATCCCCTTCAACGTGAAGCGCGCGAGGCTTCGACAGTCGGCGGCGAGCTCGCGCTCCCCCTGGACGACGTGGATCTCGAAGCCCGTCTGTCGGTCTTCCTGGGTCGTGTAGGTCGCGCGAGCGCCGGTCGGTGTGGTCGTGTTGCGCGGCAGGATCTTGTCGACGACGCCGCCGCCGACCTCGATGCCGAGCGACAGCGGGATCACGTCGAGGAGCAGGATGTCGTGCGTCGCTTCGCCGGCGAGCAGGTTCGCCTGGAGCGCGGCCCCGAGCGCGACGACCTGATCGGGATCGATGTCGACGAGCGGCTCGCGCCCGAAGAGCTTCTGAACGTATGCGCGCACGGCGGGCACCCGGGTCGAGCCGCCGACGAGGATGACCCCGTCTAGCTCGGCGGCCGTGAGACCCGCGTCCTTCAGCGCGCGACGGGACGCGACCCCCGTGCGTTCGAGGAGCGGAGCGATGAGCTTGTCGAGCTCCGCGCGCGTGATCGTCACCGACGTCCCTGGCGTGATCTCCGCGACGACCTCGAGGCTCGTCGTCAGACCATGCTTGATGGCACGCGCAGCGTCGAGTACCAGACGCACGACTCGAGGATCGGTCTTCTTCGCGTCACCCCAGCCCGCACGCTCGAAGATGAGGTCGGCGAGCGCGTGGTCCATGTCATCGCCGCCGAGGGCGCTGTCGCCGCCGGTCGACTTCACCTGGAAGACGCCGTCGTCGAGGAGGAGAATCGTCACGTCGAACGTGCCGCCGCCGAGGTCGTAGACGGCGAAGGTGCCGTTCTGCTTCTTCTCGAGGCCGTACGCGAGCGCGGCCGCAGTCGGCTCGTTCAGGAGCCGGAGCACCTCGAGCCCCGCGAGCTTGCCGGCGTCCTTCGTCGCCTGCCGTTGCGCGTCGTCGAAGTACGCGGGGACGGTGATCACCGCACCGCCGACGACGCGCAGCTCGTCCTCCGCGAGACGCTTGAGCACGCGGAGGATCTCGGCGCTCACTTCGACCGGCGTCACGACGCGATCGCCGACGTCGAAGCGTACGACGTTCGCGTCTCCGGGCTGTCGGGCGACGAACGTGTACGGACCCATCCGTGCCGTCTCCGGATCGTCCGCGCCGCGCCCCATGAAGCGCTTCACGCTGAGGATGGTCTCGCGCGGGTGCTCGGAGGCGCGCGCCTTCGCGTGCCGTCCGACGTCGACCGCCCCCTTCGGCCCGTATGCCACGACGCTCGGGAGCAGCACCTCCGAGTCGCAGTCGGAGATGGTGTACGGCCGGTCGTCCTGCACGCAGGCGACGAGCGAATGGGTGGTGCCGAGGTCGATGCCGATAGGCTTCGGCGCGGCCTTCGGGTCGAAGATCTCGAGGAGGGTCATGAGTGGGTCTCGAGGTCGTCGAGCGTTGCCGACGCCTCTTCCAGAAAACGCCGGTAGTAGCGGAGCTCGCCCAGCCGGACGACGAGCGGGATGAGGCGGGCCTTCTCGCCCTGAGCTTGCTCGAACGCGGTCGCGAGGCCGGCCTGTACCGTCGCCTCGCGTTGCTTCATCTCGGCGACGAGCGCGGCGACCGCAGGTGCGTCACGCTTCGCGCGTGCAAGAGCGAGCGTCTCGCGCTGCTCCATCATATCCGTGAGCAGCGCCATCGCGGGCTTGGGCTCGTTCGTATCGCCGACGAGGATGCCGGCCAGCGTGAAGAGCGCCTCAGCGCGCCGGATCGGATCGCGCACCACGCGCCACGCCTCGTTGACCTCCACAGCCTTCGTCAGCGCCTCGCGCCGCTCGCTCGCCCCGCTGCTGGCGTAGCGATCCGGGTGAAGCGCGCGAGCGAGCTCGCGGTGCGTCTTCTCCGCGGCGGCGAGGTCGAGCTTGTAGGTGCGCTCGAGGCCGAGCGTGGCAAACGGATCCATAACAAGTCTCAAGCTGCCAGTTGCAGAACCTAGGTGGCCGGTGGTTTGCGTCGAGACCAAGCGAAGCCTAGGAGTGGATGAGGAGCCGTACTTCTGTACGGTGACGATTCCCGACAACGGCTGCGCGCCGGTATCGGCGCAAAACACCGCCCACCTAGACGTTGAAGGAGTGACCGCACCCGCATCCCGCCTTCTCGTGCGGGTTCACGAACTTGAAGCCTTGCTTCATCACCGTCTGCTCCCACTCGAGCGTGCTTCCGCTCAGGTAGAGCAGGCTCTTCGGATCGACCACGACGCGCACGCCTTCGCCGGCCTCCGTCTTCACCTCGATCACGAGGTCGCGCGGGCGCGGCGGCCCGTCGTGGAACTCGATGACGTAGGTGAAGCCCGAGCAGCCACCGCCGCGCAAGCCCACGCGGAGGGAAGCCTCGGGCGTCCCTCGCTTCATGAGCTGACGGTGTATCGCCGAAGCGGCCTTGGGCGTCACGTCGATGGTTCGCGACTTCGACTCGACCAGCGCTGCGTCGCGCGCATCGGCACTGGCCGAGGCGCTCGTCGAGCCGGAGCTCTGCGCTGCCGAGGGACGGGTGGGCGATGTGGGCGAAACGAGCGACACGTTCATGACGGGACTGCGGTGGCCGAGGTAGCGGTGGTGATCGTGGAGCCGGCGATGCGTCGTGCCTCCTGCTTCTTCCTGTAATCATCGATCGCGCTCTTGATCGCATCCTCCGCGAGGACCGAGCAGTGGATCTTCACGGGGGGGAGGTTGAGCTCCTCGACGATCGCGGAGTTCTTGATCGCCTCCGCTTCGGCGACCGTCTTTCCCTTGAGCCACTCGGTGGCGAGGGACGAGGAGGCGATGGCCGACCCACACCCGAAGGTCTTGAACTTTGCGTCCTCGATGACCCCGTCATCGGAGACACGGATCTGCAGGCGCATCACGTCCCCGCACGCCGGGGCGCCGACGAGGCCGGTTCCGACGTTCGGGTCTTCCTTGTCGAGCGTCCCGACGTTGCGGGGGTTCTCGGCGTGGTCGATGACTTTTTCGCTGTAGGCCATGGTCTTGTTCTCGGGTGCTGCTTGGAGTGCGAGACGGCGGGCGGGTGAGCGGCTAGTGGGCCGCCCACTGCACGCTGTTCAGATCGATGCCTTCTTTGTGCATCTCGTAGAGCGGGGAGAGCTCGCGGAGCCTCGTCACCTTGCGAACCATGAGGTCGGCGACGTAGTCGACCTCCTCCTCCGTGGTGAAGCGCCCGAGCCCGAAGCGGATGCTCGAGTGGGCGAGCTCGTCGCCGAGCCCCATCGCGCGGAGGACGTACGAGGGCTCGAGGCTCGACGAGGTGCACGCCGAGCCGGAGCTCACCGCGACGTCCTTGATGGCCATCATCAGCCCCTCGCCCTCGACGAAGGCGAACGACAGGTTGAGGTTGCCCGGCAGGCGATGGTCGAGCGAGCCGTTCACGTAGACCTCCTCGAGCGACGCCATGATCTTCGTTCGCAGCCGCTCGCGCAGGTTGAGGAGGCGCGCGGCTTCCTCGTTCCCCTCGAGCCGCATGATCTCGGACGCCTTGCCGAAGCCGACGATCCCGGGGACGTTGAGCGTGCCCGACCGCATCCCGCGCTCGTGACCGCCGCCGTCCATCTGCGCGACGAGGCGCACGCGCGGCTTGCTGCGCCGGACGTAGAGCGCGCCGACCCCCTTCGGGCCGTACATCTTGTGCGCGGTGAGCGACGCGAGGTCGACGCACATCTTGTCGACGTCGAACGGCGTCTTGCCGATGCCTTGCACCGCGTCCGTGTGGAGGAGGACGCCGCGTTCGCGCGTGATCTTGCCGATGGCCTCGAGCGGCTGGATCGTGCCGACCTCGTTGTTTGCGAGCATGACCGAAACGAGGATCGTCTTGTCGGTGATGGACTTCTTCACGTCGTCCGGGTCGACGAGGCCGTCCTTGCCCACGCCCAGATACGTGACGGTGAAGCCCTCCTTCTCGAGGCGCTTGCACGTGTCGAGGATCGCCTTGTGCTCGATCACCGTCGTGACGATGTGGTTCCCCTTCTCCTTGTAGAACTCGGCGACCCCTTTGATGGCGAGGTTGTCGCTCTCCGTCGCACCGGACGTGAGGACGATCTCCTTCTCGCTCTGCGCGCCGATGAGCTTCGCCACGCGCTCGCGGGCGTGCTCGACGGCCTCTTCTGCCTTCCACCCGAACACGTGCGACCGGCTCGCCGCGTTGCCGAACGTCGTCGTGAAGTACGGCAGCATCTCCTCGAGGACACGCGGGTCGACCGGCGTGGTCGAGTGGTAGTCCATGAAGATGGGGAGCTGGATGGCCATGGCGTCTTTCTTGAAGCTCTTTCGGAGTGGGATGCGAATTCGAGAGTTCGTTCAGTGGCTCGCTACGAGGGCTTCGCGCGGAAGCCGGCGACGAGCTCAGGAGCCTCTTCGCCGCAGTCATGCTGATCGCACTTCTTGCAGGCGCTCACGACGCGCTGCGGGTCGCACACTTCGCAGGTCTCGAGGTACTCGAGGCTCGCGACGATCTCGTGCTCGAGGGTCTGTAGCCGCTGGAGCTGCGCTCGGGTCTGCTCGAGCTTCGTGCGGTAGAGCTCGCGCATGCGGGCCATGGCGGTCGAGGCCGAGCCGGCATCGGCAGCGTCGTCGAACTCCTTGGCGACCACCTGGATGTCCGGGAGGCTGAAGCCGAGGTCCTGCAGCTTGCTGATCCACCGGATGCGCAGGAGAGCTTCCGTACCGTAGAGACGGAACCGCCCCTTGGAGCGCGCGGCTGGCCGGACGAGGTCGAGCTCCTCGTACAGGTGAATCGCGCGGACGGTCTTGCCGGATTCACGCGCAAGATCACCAACTTGCATCATACCCTCCGCGGCCTGAACGTCGTTCAAGCTCGGCGCGCTTGGCTTGGGCGGCGGCGGCGGAACCGACGCGAGGGCCAGAGGAAGGCGGATGTGGTTGGACATTCAGTTCATACCCTCACGCTTACGTTAGGGTTCGAGTTGCATTTACGGCCCCCCGTACACCCCGTCAAGCGCAGCCTTGTCGGGCGGTCACTCATCCTCGCCCTTCCCGCCGCTCGCAGAGCCTCGGCATCATCTCATTCGCCCGCTGAGCGCCAGCAGCTTCGCTCCGCGGTCGACGCCGAAGAGGTGCACGCCTCCGACGGTCTTCACGAAGAGCATCGCCTCCTCTGCCGCAGCGACGAGCCTCACGTTCGTGACAGCGGCCTCCGGTGTTGCCTTCAGCGTATCGGCGAGCAGGATGTCGCCCCTTTCTTTGAGCATGTCGTTCGATGCGAGCCGCATTCGAAGTCCGCCGACCGGCCCAGCGTTCCACACCAGGAGCAGTTGCTCATCGAGCTCCGTCGCTGCGAAGTTCTCCGCCCCCGCCAGCGGCATCACGTCGGTACCCGCGAGGAGGTCCCGAAGCCCGACGCGTGACTCCTTGCATCCGCTGGCGTTGCATCGCGACTGCTCCACGACTGCTCCGCGGTCCGCGTGGGTCACTCGCGTGGCAACGGCTTCGTTCTGCTCGCACACCAGGTCGCCACCCTGGATGCGGAGCGCGACCGGCGTCGTCCAGGCGACGCCTGTATAGAACGTCAGCGCATCCTCGCGCGCGCCATGCAAGCGGATGGCGAGGTGGCTCCCGCTACGGCAAGCCGTGAATCGACGCTCCGTATCGGCAAGACCGACGACGGCGGGCTCCTCACCGGGAACGTCGCCGATGTCGATAGCAGGCCCCACCTCGCCGAGCGCTCCGAGCGCGCGGGCGACGAGGTGATGCGGCAGCTTTGCCTGGGGACCCCCCCAGTCGATGAGCCAGCTCCAGGCGAGGGTCGCATCGCCGGGACGCGCCAATTCGTTCGCGTCGAGGACAGGCTTCGGGTCCGACGCGACGCCGTTCCTCGGAGCCACGACGAGCCCGAGACGGTTGGGGGCGCCTCCCGGCTGGTGAACGAGGAAGAAGGCCGAGTCGTCCGGCCCCACCGACGCGCCCCAGGCGGGGCCGCGAAGCACGAGCTTGCCCGACGGGTCGTAGACGCCGAGCTGCCCGCGATCGCCCGCGAACAGCCAAGGGAACGCGTTGACGTCCGTCGTCCCCACGAGCTCCAGACCGGGCGAGCTCATGCCGACCTCCTTCGCCGGATGATCGCAGGACAGCGTGATCGGCGCGCCGCTCGCGGCGCAGATAAGCGCACCGCCCGCCAGCCTGCGGTCGTCGAGGAGAAACCGCAGGTTCGCACTCGGTGCAGGATCGACGACCACACTCTTGAGATCGAAGTCCCCTGCGAAGCTCGGCGACGCGGTCAGTGCGTCCGCAGCGAGCGCGGGCAGCGTGGGCTTCGGCGCCGAGGCCGGGTTTGCCGGCGAAGCGGATCTGTCCGAGAGCACGTCGGTCGTCCGCGCTGCCTTCCAGGTCTCGTCGACGAGCTTTCCGAGGTCTGCCGTGGCGTCCACATCGTCCTGAAGTGCGGTCGCGAGGGCCTTCATCGGTATCCGTACATCGACCGACGCCACCCCGAGAGCGTCGGCGCGATCGGCGACCCCTCGAGCGAAGCTGGCGCAGCGCACCGGCCAGGCGGCCTCGTTGGCGGTGGACCTTGCCGCGCGCGGCGTCCCGAGCACTGTGAGCTGAATCCCTCGGAAGCGACTCGACGGCGATTCCCGCTCGCCGAGGGATGCGCCGAGAAGGCAGCCTTCGAGCGCCGCCCATTCGCCCTGCAGCGCCACCGTACGTCGCGACTTGCTCCGCTTCGCGTGCGCGTGAGTGACGCTGCCGATGATCATCAGCAGCAGCAGGACAAGCGCGGCTCTCCCGGCCCAGCGGAACCAGGATGGGTGGGAATCATGGATCGTCTTCCATGCGTCACGAAGTTGCTTCGATTCCATGGGTTCGCTCCGTGTGCTGATTCGCGACGAAGGAGCCGCCCGCCTCGGCCGCGGGCCCGGCGCGTCATTCAAAACATCGAGTCGCGAGAGCGCTCGCTCTGCGGTGCACGCCGCCTATCCGCCGACGGCCGTCGTTGCCTCTCGCGCCATGCGCAGGTGCTCGATGGCCTTTGCGCGCATCTCCTGGAGCGCGCTCCTCAGCGCAGGGTTCTGCGCATTCGGGATGAGTGTGCCGTCGAGCAGATTGACCACTTGCTCATGGCCTCTCAGCTGATCCGCCAGGTATGCGCGGTCGAACTGCACGCCTGCCATGTTCGCGAGCGTGTCCCCAGCGGTCGCGTCCTCGCTCTTCAGCTTCCGGCACAGGTTGGACTCGGTCGTCCGGATTCCCTGCATGTCGGCGACCGAGATCAGCTTGCTCTGGATGTCGGTGTGCGCGCTCACCATCTGCTGGGCGAACGCTCGCGCCTTCTCGCTCGCGGCGTGGGACTCTGCCAGCTTTCCAGCGGCGACCTCGTCCTCGTCGACTGCTGCCGCAATGCCCACGATCTGACCGTCCGTGAGCGTGGTCTCCGGCTCGCCGATGCTGACGCTCGCCGCGGTGAGCGAGACCGGCGGCGGCGGCGCGACGGCGAGTGCGGCCTGGTTGGCGGTCGAATCGGCGCAGCCAGCGAGACCGACGAGCACGCAGCCCGCACGGACGACGAATGCTGTGAGGCAATAGCGCACGTTCTTCATGTGTGGACTCCTTGGTGTGGAGACACACAGAGCAACGCGCATGCCCGGCCTGCGACGCTGCGGCGGTTCTACCTGCCCGTGACGATCCCGAACGTGACCTTGCCCGGCTTCCCTGCAGGCCCGTCCGGGCCTCGAGGGCCGGAGCTCCCGTTCGCTCCGGACGATCCGCTCGAGCCGCTGCCGCTCGTCGTCGTGTGTCCGCTCGAGTCGGTGCACGTGGCTCCGCTCCCGCCAGAGCCACCGGAGCCTCCTTGACCTCCCGCACCTCCTGCACCGCCAGGCCCGCCCGGCCCACCCTCGCTGCGGATGACGGTCTCGAGCACCTTTCCGATCCGCTGGCACTCGGTGCCGGCGCAGTATACCTTCACGACCACGTCGCCGCCGTTTCCTCCCGGGCCTCCGGGGCCTCCCGGTCCGCCGTTGCCACCCGCCGTCCCGTTGCCGCCGCTGCCGCCCGGGGAACCGCACGAGCCGGACGATCCGCTCGATCCGCTCGACCCGCTCGACCCTGTGGAGCCGGTGGCCCCGGCCGCGCCGCGCTTCCCCTTCGTGACGATGCCGAAGCTCGCGCTGTCCTGCCGCTCGATCGCCACGAGCTGCGGGCCGGTGCCGATGTCGACCTGGAAGAACAGCCGCTCCGCTCGCTCCTCCGCACTCACGAGCATGTTCGGTCCGAGCAGGCCGGGGCCGTTCGTGAGAACGACATCCGCCGGCTTCTCGAAGACCGCCGGCCAGTCCAGCGTGAAGACCCTCGTGTGGCCTACCTCTACCGGCCAGCTCACTCTTGGCTTGTCGTGGACCTCGTTGAAGATCTCGCCCGCGCGTGCGTGCTCGATGAAGTGCAGGTGCCCGTTGTCGTCGAGGTCGACGAACGGCGTCTTCACGTGCACCTCGCTGGCGAGAACGCACGGCGTGACGTCGAGCTCGTCGGGGGGCGCACATACGCTGGCCGGCTTCGAGAGCCCCGTGAGCGTGATCTGGAGCGGCCCGCGAAGCGCCAGCTCCGGAAACAGCTTCCCCTTCGACCCCACGTCGCGAGCGCCCTCTTCTGCGAGCAGCGTGACGATCTGCTTCTCGACGTCCTGCCGCAAGAGGAGGCCTCGGACGGGGAGCTGGGCCGCATCGAGCAGGCCACGGATGGGGGAGTGAGCGGCGAGGTCGACCGCGTTACGGCCGCTCGCGAGCACGGTCGCCTCGACCTCTGCGGCGTGCCCTGTCACCTCCAGCCACTTCGATGCGGCGATATGGATGCGGATCACGCGGCGACGCGCTTCGGTCTGGAGGGAGGGGCTCGCCAGGCGGAGCGCGAAGCGACGCAGCAACGCCTCCTCGCCCGCGGCCTGGAGCCCGTCGAGGACGGCGGGGGTCACGGGCGTCCCCTTCCACTTGTCGTTCCCGAGCTCGACGGTGGCCAGCAGGTCGTCTCCGTGTCGCGTCGCGAACGGGCCTAGCTTGCCGGTCTTTCTTCCCGAGTCGAGGTGCGCGAGCAGCTCGGTCATCACGAGCGGGTGAGGCTCGAGCCCGCGCGGACGGAGCAGGAAGACCTGATGGAGCACCTCGATGCGCGCCTGCAGGTCGGGCTTCGTGTCGAGGTCGGACTTCCGGAGCAGCCGCTCGTACGCCTTCCCCATCGTGTCGAAGAAGAGCGCCGACTCTTCGGACGGGGGCGTGCGGAGGAGAGCGTTCGCGCAGGCAGCCCACGCCGGCGGCGGGATCGTACCGGCCACGAGGCCGTCGGTGAGCGTCTCGAGGTCCTCCTTCTTGAGGAGCCCCATGTGCGGGCCACGACTCTGGCGGTTGCACACCTCGGGGCTGGCGTTCTCCTGCGTGAGATAGTCGGCGAGCGCAGCGCCGGTGCCGATGCTCACCATCGCGTCCGCGTTGAACGGCCGCGGGAAATGGGGCCCGCACGCCGACGTCGCGAGCGCGGCAGCCGCGAGAACGATCGCGCACCGAGTCGTGCCCGCGCGCACCCTAGAAGACCCCCGAGAGACCGCCGGGCGTGAGCTTCACGCTCGTGGTTCCGTGGGAGAGCTCCAGCGCTTGAGCGTTGAAGTGGAACATCATCGGGCCCTGGCTCCCCGGCGTGACGTCGACGCGCCAGTCATGGCTCCGAACGATCATCGGTATGCCGTAGATGACGCCGAAGAGGCTGAAGACCCCGAGCACGGTGCCGCCGGTGACCGCTGCTACGGTCGAGCCCGAGCTGGGCGCGCTGTAGTTTCCGAACTGATCGGTCGACCCCTGCAGTCCGAGGTAAAACCACAGGCCGGCGCCGACTCCGGCCGCGGCGGCGAGGCCCGTCAGCACGATGCCCCCCGCCGTCGAGCCGGACGGCGCGACGAGCTGCTCGTCGACGTCCGCGCCTTCCCGGAACGGCGTCTCGGCCGGCACCGGGACGTTCAGCACCGACTCCCCCTTCATCGGTGACTCGCGGACCAGCGTGTACCCGGGCGCTGGAACCAGCCACCGCGTGCAAGGCAGCTTGCACAGCGCCCCCTTCGCGTCGTGGATCGTCCACGTGCCCGCATCCCCCGGAGGCGCGCGGAACGACGCATGGATGGCGCCAGGCAGCTTCGGCCCCTCCTCCGCGATCAACGGCGCCGGTCCGCTCGGCGTGCCGAACGGTCGCAGCGTGTTCCCGCTCGACCCGGGCTCGCCGCCTCTGACGACGATGTCGTGCAGGTTCGGCGCCTTCTCTGCCGCCTGTGACGCCAGCACGAAGCCCGCCGGCGACCCCGAGACACGGGGCTCCTGGAGGCGACCGATCGGCAGCGTCCGCAGCACCTGACGCGAGTATGCGACCGCGTCCTCGGCCGTGACGTTGCCGTTCGGCTCGGCCGCCCATCCGCGCAGCGCGCCGAGAACGAGGTAGCTGAAGGCCGGGCGCCCTGCCCCCGGAAGAGGCCCCGCGAACTGGTCCGAGCCACCCGCGCTCAACACGATCGCTCCTGCCACGGGAGCCTCACGCACGGCGAGCATCGGCTGCAGCCCGGTCGCGAGCGCTTCGCCCGTCCCGGAGCGACCGCTGAAGCACGCGTCGACGACGAGCACTCGATGCGCCGACGCCGGCCCGACCGCGAGCCGGGTCAGGATCTCCGATTGCGTGACGCTGCGCGCAAAGATGCTGTCGGCGCTCTGCTGGGCGTCGGCTCCGACGAGCATCCCGTCGCTTCCGCTCGGCCCCGGCGCCCCGTGCCCGATGAAGATGAACCAGAGCGTCCCGCCCGGCTGGACCTGCTTGGCCGCCTGCGACGCCGCCTTCAGGATGCCTTCGCGTGTCCCCTGCACGTCGCGCAGGAGCTGGACTCGCTCGATGGGGACGTGCCGGCTCTCCGTGAGGTAGGTCAGCCAGTCGGTCGCGTTGTGCGTCGCCCCTGGGACGTGCGCCACGAAAGCATACTCGTCGATGCCGATGACGACCGCCGCGTCCTTGCTGCCATCGGCGGCGACCTTCGCGGGCGCCCCGAGATCGGGCCAGCCACCCTCCTGTGCCTGCGCGATCCTTGCGGCGCCGGGCAGGAGCGTGAGGGAAGCGGCCGTGAGCACACCCGCGAGTCGTCCGAGAGTCCGTCGTTTCACGTGGCCATGCTGCGGGACCGCGTCGAAGGAGGTCAAGGCTCTTGGACGACCATGACCTCCCACATCTGCAGCGGAGCCCTTGACGGAGACCCGGGATGAGGGAGCGGAGCGTGCCGCCCCGTGATACCGTGCTGTCATGCCGAGGCTCGCCCCGACGCGCGCGCTCCGCTGCCGCCACGATACGCCCGGCGGTCACTTGCGCGGAGTCGCCGGCCTCCTCCTCGTTACAGCGATGTGCAGCTGCGCGCTCCTCGTGGGGGATCTGAGCGGTGATGCCGGGTCTCACCCCGTGACGGACGCGACGTCGCCGCCCGCCGACGCGGCGCATCCAGCCGACCATGCGATCGACAGCAGTCACCGCGTCGACGCCGGGCACGACGCGGGGCCCGAGGCGGGTCGCGAAGACGCGCGGAGCGACAGGGGAGCTGCGGGTGACGCGACCAGGATTGACGCGCACGACGGCGGTCACGAGGGCGGCAGTCACGACAGTGGCGGCGACGCGGAGCACGCGCACGACACCGGCGCGAGCAAAGAGGCCTCACTGGGCGACGCGGGCGGATTCTGCGCGCGCTACCCTCCGCAGCCCGGGACGTGGTTCATCTGCGACGACTTCGACCAGTCGTCGGATCCCACGGACCTCGGCCCAGTCAACACGTTCGGTGGCGGAGGCGTCGTCATGGTCCGGTCGGACGCGTCGGCCTCGCCGCCAAATGCGCTCTTCGTTGCCACCAACCCGAGCGGCGGCCCCACGGCGGGATCCGGTGCCTACGTGATCCGCGCTCTCCCTGCGAGCGACGGCTACGCGATCGACTTCGACTTCAAGGTCGCTCCCCTTCCCGCCTACCTCAACACTCAGCTCGTCGCCCTCGAGTTCGCGGGGCTCGCGAGCGTCGCGATCACGCTGCATTCGGGGGACGCGGGCGTGGTCAACCAGATCAGCATCGACGAGGTCAACATCGGCACGAGTGGCCCCGGGTACATCTTCCATCCGCTCTACGCGGTTCCGTCTCCGTCGGCGAACGGCTGGACGCACGTCTCGCTCCGCCTTGCGGACGTCGTCGCCCCGGTCGACACGCTCATCGTGAACGGTGTGGCGGTCGAGGTGAACTTCTCCCTTGGAGACGGCTTCTTCGCGGGTCAGGCCTCCGCGGTCGTGGGGTGGTACTACGCTCAGTCGCCCGGCCTCCGGCAGGCGTACATCGACAACGTGGTCATCGTCGCCCAATGAGCGTCGCGAGGATGCGAATCGCAACGGTGGCGTGCGCCGTCGCGCTCGCGAGCTGCGGTCTGTTCGTCAGCGACATCGACCGAACGCTCGGCGCTGATGCCGGGAATGAGAGGGACGATGCCGCACGAGACGCCGGAGCTGGTCCGCACACTGACGCGAGCGATGCCGCGGTCGATGTGACGATCGATGTCCGCGACGCGACGACGAGTCCTGACGTGCGGCTCGCCGACGCGCGGCCTGCCGACGCGGGCAGCGTGGACGGCACCTCACATGACGCCAACAAACAAGACGGCGGCCTGGGCGATGCGCAGCACGACGTTGGCGCGCCGGCGGACGCACCGCTGGACGTCGACCATGGCCCCGGATACTGCGCGCGTGCCGTCGCCGCAGCCCCGCCCGCTGCCGCCGTGTTCTGCGAAGACTTCGACGAAGACGCGAGCGTCGCGGCCCAGGCTGTCGTCCTCCCGCCGTCGATGCTGGCGACCGAATCGACGGTCTGGCGCTCGTTCCCTCGCGCCATCCTCGTGACCGCGAACCCCCTCGATGGCGGAACGACCGGGGCCGCCCTCCAGAAGGCCGTCACGCTCTCACCGACGGCCAGCTACGCGATCCAGTTCGACGTCAATGTCACCGAGTTCGTCCAGGGCGCGTCCGGCTCTACCGTCATCGCGACGTTGACGCTCGGGAACGCAGATTCCACCCATTCCGCCCTGGGCCTTGCGATCACTGCGGGGTCGAGCGGCGGCATCTCCACAATCCAGGTGAACGAGGACAACCCGGCCGACGGTGGGGAGCGGCACCCAGTGCATGCCCCGGTCGTCGTGTCGTTGGCGGCAGGGTGGGCTCACATCGAGCTCGACGTCATGAAAGAAGGGTCGTGGTCCGACCGCCTCCTCGTCAACGGCAACCTCGAGGAGACCCAGGGGCTCGGCACGACGTTCGCGGACAACCTGTCGCCCGCAAGCGTGCAGGTCGGCCTCCCGTACGTGAACGGCAAGGGGCTGCGAACGGCCTATGTCGACAACATCCTGGTCGAAACGCAGTGAGCCGCCCCCACGGACGGCTCGCTTCGGTGGCTACTTCTTCGGCGTGACCTTCACGAACTTCAGCGTCATCCGGTCACTCTCGCCGATCGCGGCGTACTTCTCGTGGTTCGTGTCCTTCTCGCGGTACGACGGCGGGAGCGACCACACGCCTTCGGGATAGTCCTTCGTGTCCTTCGGGTTGGCGTTGATCTCCGACTTGCCCGCCAGCTTGAAGCCCGCGGCCTCGATCTGGGCGATGACCCAGCTCTGGTCGACGTAGCCGTTCTTCGACGTCACGGCGGGGTCAGACCCGGCGGGCGCGCGGTGCTGCACGACGCCGAGGATGCCACCCGGCTTCAGGGCCTTCCACGCCTCGGCCAACCACGGCCCGAGCGTCTTCGAGTTGTTGAAGCCGTGGATCTCACGGATGAGGAGGACCATGTCGGCCGTCTTGTCGAGGCCGAGCACGGGCGCGTCGTTGTTCACGACGACCGTTTGCACTCCCGAGTAGAGCTCCGGGGACGTATCGAGGAACGCCTTGAAGCGCTGACCGCCGAGCGTGCTCCGCTGATCGATCGGCCCGTTCGGATCGCTGATCGGAACGATCAGCTTCCCCTTCTTCGCGAGCGCGGGCGCGAGGAGCTCGGTGTACCAGCCTTCGCCGGGCGCGAACTCGACGACCGTCATCGTCGGCTTGAAGCCGAAGAAGTCGAGGGTCTCGAGCGGGTGACGGTACTTGTCGCGATCGGCGTCGCCCGGGCGGCGATGCGGGCTCGCGAGCGCGGCCTTGATGGCGGCGTGGCCCGACGGGTACACCTTCGAGGCCAGCGTCTTCGCGGCAGCGTGCATCTCCGGCGTCCAGCGCGCGATCTCCGTCTGCCTGTCGACCTCGAACTTCGCGCGGTCGGCGGCGAGCTTCTTCGCGTCCTCGGCCTTCTTCTTCTCCTCGGGCGTGGGCTCCGGCGGAGGAGGCGGGGTCGGGGCGACGACGACGGGCGGAGGAGGCGGAGGAGGCGGCGGGGGAGGCGGCGGCGCGGCGGAGCAGCCGATTGCGAACGCAGCGAACGAGACCAGCGACCCCATCACGACAAGACCAGAGCGGCGAAACGTCATGCCGCGTCCTATCGCATCGCTCGTCCTCATTGCAATCGCTCAGCTTCCCGCGATTAGCTCAGGCGGCGAGGCCGCAGAATTCACCAGCGCGACGCTCGCGACTACTCCTGAACGATGAAGGTGAGGTTGTCGAACAGGGCTTTTCGCTCGGTCCCGCCGGCCGTGTACTGCCAGCCGATGAGGCCGTACGGGTGCCCGAGGCCGAACGGCGACTGCAGGACGATCTGCTCCCGCTTCACACCGTTGATGTAGAGCTCGTCCGACAGCTTCCCTGCGATCGGCCCGACCACGAGGCGCAGGTGGGTCCACCCTGCGGGTGCTCCGAACGAGCCGTGTGCCAGGCCGTTCGGCACCGTCACGGATGCTTCGGAGACGTTGAAGTTGTACGCGTCCGCGCCTCCGCTCCCGGGGGTGACCTGCAGGAGCACGGTCGCGTTTCCGCCGTCTCCGGCGAACACGATGCCACCGATCTGGCTGTCGACCATCGCTCCGGCCGTCGGAACCTCGGTGAGGAACACCTCGAAGTCGACGACGTACGTCGTGCCGGTCTTGGGAAGGACCAGACCGAAGTAGCTCTGCGCTGCGCCGCCGTCGGGCGGGATGGTCGCGGCATAGGCAGCGTTCGGCGAAGACAGCGACGCATCCGACTCCACGGAGAGCGCGTGCACCACGCCGTTCTGGACGAGCTGGACATGGGCCGCGAAGGCGCTCGAGAGGTTCGGGTTCTCGTCGAAGTCTTCGCAGTAGATGGTCGAGCCGTCGACCTGCGCCAGGTTGCCGCAGTACCCGGCATCCACCCCTCCGTCACCGACCGGCGCGTCCTTGGGTTTCGCACCGTCGAGGTGCATCGCGTCCTCGCCACCGTCTCTGGCGTGCGTCGCGTCCTTCGGCGCCGTCGCGTCCGCGGCATCCGTCGGCGCCGTCGCATCGGACGCGTCCTTCGGCGTCGTCGCGTCGCGTGCGTCGACCCGCGCAGCGGCGTCCACGACGTCCGGACGACCCGTGTCATGCGTGACGGTCGCCTCGTTGCGCGCGTCCAGCGTGGTCGCGTCATGCGTCGCGGCATCGCTCGCGAACACGGCGCTCCCCTGGACGTCGCCGACGATGAGCGCGCACCCTGCGACGCCCGCGCTCAACCCAACGGCCGTAACGAAATGCAGGCGCCGGAGCATGCTCGACACATAGCACTCCTCCAGTTGCGCCCGCCGCATCGCCGTGTGCGGTCAACTTGTCCCGACGGGGGAGCTACCCGCGCCCAAGTCGCGACAATTCATCCCCGACTGGGGAGAAGCTCTGGGCACGAAGGGACAACTTGTCCGCAGTGACAGGCACGGGCTTGCATCGACCGGACAAGCTGTCCGCAACTGGCGATAAATTCCCCCGTCGACGCGTCAGGCGACCTTGATCGCGACTCCGGCCCCCTGCTTCACGACGTCCTCGACGGTCGCGAAGAGCTCGACGCCCGGCTGCTTGTCGTCGATCCACACGTCGCGCGCGCTGTCGTACGAGAAGTGCCAGGCGCGGGAGTTTGCGGCGAGCCAGATCTGCCGGGTGGGGCGCTGGGTGTTGAGCACACACCGCTTGTTCCCCTTGAACGTGAGCGTCACGACGTCACCCGAGCGCTCGACGTCCACGTCGTCGGCGTCGACGTCCTTGAGGGCGTCCTCGATGCGCTTGAACGTACGATCCGCGAGGTGCTGGTACGAGGGCTCGTCGATCAAGGGCATCTCCACTAGTTCAGCGAGTGCGGCAGCGAGAGCGCGAAGGGCGCGATCGTCGCGTCGAAGGAGGAGCCGTCGGGTCGGTACATCTGATACGTCCCGCGCATCTCGCCGCGCGGCGTCTGCAGGATGCAGCCGCTCGTGTATTCGAAGTGCTCTCCCGGGGCGAGGCTGGGCTTCTGCCCGACGACGCCGGGGCCCTTCACCTCCTCGACCTTGCCGTCGCCGTCGGTGATGATCCAGTGCCGGCTCTGGAGCTGGGCGCGGGTCGTCCCCTCGTTGCGGATATGCACCGTGTACGCGAACACGTAGCGGTGCGCCCGCGGGGCGGACTGCTCCGGAACGTAGACAGCTTTGACTTCTACCCGGATCCCGTCTGTGACACTGGCTGACATCGAGCCCTCGCTTGCCACGCCGGCGCCCTCCCGACAAGGAAAGTCTCAGTCCCCCGGCGCGCCAGCCTCGATCCAGTCGGCGATACGCTCGAGGTCTACCCGCGTGAAGATGTAGCTGCACCCGAGCGGCATCGACCCGATCTCCCCCTCGTCCTGGCAGAGGATCGAGCTCAGATTGTCGGTCGTGAACGACGCGTCGGGAGCGATGAGGTCCGGGCCGCCGTCGCCCCCCCGCGTGATTCCCATGTAGCAGCCGACGCTGGCGTCCGCAGGGCACAGGAAGCCGCTGACCTGGTAGCCGGGCTGCGACGTGCTGCCATGGCAGTTGCCGTCGCCTGCGCACGAAGCGGTTTGCGGGTTCCCGAAGTAGTCCCGATAGAGCGAGGACCAGGTGACGCCCGCCTCGAGCGTGAAGACAGGGACGGTGCTCGCGGGCGCCGCGTCGGTGGCGTCGGTCGCGACGTGCGCGTCGACGCCCGTGTCGGCTCGGTGAGGCGCGTCCGGGGTCGCGTCGACGCCCGCGTCCCGGCTCGCAGCGTCCTTCGTGGTGGAGGCGTCGTGCGTCACCGCGTGCCCGGAGTCGGGGGTCTCGCCTGACGAAGGGGAGGAGCACGCGCCGAGCAGAAGCGCAGCCGGAGCCAGGAGGGAGCGGAGCATCGGACGGACTCTAGCCCGCCGCCCGGAATTCGCTCTTCAGATCCTGCCGACCCAGCCACGGTCCTTCACGGCAAAGGCCGTCGCGATCTGCTTGCGCAGGTCCGCGTCGAGGTCGCCTCGCTCGGTCGCCTCGATTGCTTCGAGGAGGTGGCCGAGCTGGCTCGTGCCGATGATCGCGGACGACACGCCCGGCGCGAACGCCGTCCATCGTGTGGCCATGTCGACCCATCCCTCGTCGGGAGGCGTCAGCTGCATCGCGTGCATTCGCTGCCAGTAGTCCGAGTCCTCCCCCTCCGGCCACGCGCGGTGCCTCCAGACCGCGTTCGCCAGCGGGCGCTTCGCGATGACACCGAGGCCGCGAGTCTCCGCCGACGGGATGACCGCCTCGAGGTTCCTCTGGTCGAACAGACTGACCGAGCACTCGACGGCGTGGAAGCGGCTCGAGCGGACGCACGCCCCGAGCGCGTCTCCCTCGCCCGAGTATCCGACGACCTTCACCTTCCCCGCGTCCCGCGCGCGCTCGAGCGCTTCGAGGATGTCGTCGCGGAGGGCGGTGTCGCGCGGACAGGAGTGCAGAAGGAAGACGTCGATCACGTCGGTCGCCATCGTGACGAGGGCGCGCTCGATGCCACGCACGATGGCGGCGTGGGTCCAGTCGTCGACCATCTCGGCGCCGTAGCCCCCCTTCGTCGCGAGCACGAACTCGTCGCGGCGGTGCGCGATGTAGCGACCGATGCGCTCCTCCGCGAGCCCGTACGACCGCGCGCTGTCGATGAGCGTGACCCCCGCGTCGAGCGCTCCGCAGAGCACCTCCTCGGCCTCCGCTTCGCCGAGGTCGTCACCGCCGAGGCTGCCGGTGCCGAGACCGACCACGGACACATCGAGACCCGTCGCACCGAGCGGCCTGGAGAGCATGCCGGCGAAACCTTACCGAGGAACGGGAGCGAAAGTCTCCGTCATTTGGGGCGCGCCCAGACGCCGAAGACGTACCTTCCCTTTCCCTCGCCGTGCACCTCGACGTTGAAGAAGTACTCGGCGTCGCTCGTCATGCACCAGGTCTTGCCGGCGTCGAGGATCGCGATAGGGCCGCTCTGCTTGTCGTCGCCGACGAGGGCGCCGCCCTTCTTCTCGACGAGGATGTCGATGTCCTTGATGCCGCTGTCACCGACCGCGAAGTAGCGGTAGCAGAGCCCCTTGTAGAGCTGGATCGAGAACGTATCGCGCTTGTCCTTCACCGAGTGGAGGTGACCGTGGGCGGGCTGCGCGTACTCCCTCAGCCCCATCGGCGTGCCGCAGCTCGTGATGAGCGCGTCGAAATCGTGCTGCTGGTCGCCCGTGACGGAGACGCTCTGCCAGCACTTCTCCTCGTCGCCCGTCTTCGGGGGAAAGCTCGCCTTGTCCCACGGGCGGGTGATCTCCGGCACCATGGCGATCGGAGTGGAGCTCTCGTCCGGATCGTCGTCGTCGGACGACGGAAGCGCCGCCGTGGACACGGGCGCCGTCGCCACCGCGGGCGCCGCGCTCGGGACCGCTGGAGCAGCCGGCGCCGGCACGGCGACTGCGACGGGTGGCGCGCTCCCGCCGCAAGCGACCGAGAAGAGGAAGACCGAGAGCGAGCGACGACAGATGACCATCCGCCGAGCCTAATGCATGGCGCGCGGCGGACGGAGCGCCTTCGTACGGCAAGCAATCACGGCGTGAAGTGGATTCGACCGTCCTTGTTCGTCGAGTACTCGATCTGCGCGCTCGCCGTGACCTGGGCGAGCGTCTGGGCGAGGGCGAAAGGCTGCCCCTTCAGCCAGAAGGCGAGCTGGTCCTGGTAATGCGGCGACGTGGGGTTGAAGGTCTCGCCGCCGGGGAGCGCGTTCTGCGCCGTGATCCCGGCAGGGTTGAGATCCGCACCGAACCGGATGGCCGGCCCGAGGTTGTACGTGAAGTTGGCCAGATCGAGGCCGTGCGCGCCGACGTCGACCGTGCCGTCGTCTCCGTGGCGCGGGTAGCCGTTCGGGTAGGTCGTGTCCGCCGACGAAGGGAGGTTGAGCGTGCCGACCGGCAGCAGGTAGTCGAGCGTGAGCGTGTGGATCGAGCCCCAGGCCCACTTGGTCGGATCTGCTCCGAGGGTCGTGACGATGTACTGGAGGGTGTTGATGATCGCCTGGGCCGCGATCTGCTCCTTCGACTCGACCGCGGTGGTGGTCAGGTTGTCGAAGAGGATGTTGTCGCCCGTCAAGGAGAGGCCCGTGGCGAGCGAGCTCGGGTTCGTGCACATCGCCACGAGGAGCTTGCGGAGCGAGTCGTCGAGGGGCGCGTAGCCGAGCACCGCGATCTCGTCGTCGAACGTGAGGTGCGCGAAGTTCGGGTAGAAGACGCCGTTGATGAGGGCGGCCTGCGAGTCGGCGATCTGCTGCGCGCTCGTCTCGGTGCCGAGGCCCGACGGGGTCTCGAAGTCGGTCCACGCGGCCATGATGTCGTGAGACTTCTGCACGAGCCCCTTCACCGTCGGGCTGGCGGCGGTCACGATGGCCGTGAGGTCGGGGTGCGTGCCGCCGGTCGCGATCTCGGCGGCGAGATCGCTCGCGACGGAGATGTACGTCGGCGCGAGCGCCTGACCCCACTCGCTGACGATGTCCCCCTGGATCGACGCGACGTCGTCCTGCGTGAACTTGTGTCCGGCCGCGATCGACGCCTGGATCCGCTTGGTCATGCGACCGACGCGGGTGCCCGGGTCGTAGTCGAAGCCCAGGTAGAGGGGTGACGCACCGGCGCCGGCGTCTCCAGCGCCACCGTCCGGCGTCGCGGGCGGCCAGCCGGCCACGACGGGCTGGCTGAAGAACGGGTCGTTGTCCTTCGTGACGCCGATCGGGTCGTTGTTCGCGCTCGCAAGGAACCCGACCGCAGGGTTGTACGCGTGCGGGATGTAGTGGCGGTCCATGTTCGCGCCCCACTCGGCCGACCCGTCGCCCGGCAGCACGAGCCACGGAGCGTGGCCTGCGGCGCGCCGGGGGACGGTGCACACCTGCGTCCAGCCGAAGTTGCCCTGATCGTCTCCGATGAGCCAGTTCTCACCGCCGACGAGGAAGTCCTTGTCGAGCGCGGTGACGGCCTCCTGCATCGTCGTCGCCGTGAAGACGCCGAGGAGCCCACGAAGGAGCTGCGCCGGCTGGTAGCCGGTGTACTTGACCGACAGCTCGCTCGAGCCGAGGGGGAGCACGTTGTTGTTCGCGTCGAGGCGCGGGATGATCGGCCCGTGCTGCGCGACGTCGTAGAACGTCTCGGTCACCGTGCTCGAGATGTTTCCCGCGAGGCCGATCTTGAAGGTCTCCACGCGTGGCGTCGCGGGGACGTTCGCCCCCTTGAAGACGACGCACGGCGTGCCGGTGCCCGTGAACGGCGTGCCGCCGGTGCAGTTGACGACCGTCTCCTGGTAGACGTCGGTGACGTCGATGTAGTTGTCGGTCGCGGCCCACGCGACGTGCTCGTTGTTACCGAGGACGATGCCCGGGATGCCGGGGAAGTTCACCCCCATGGCGTGCACGGGAATCTGGCCGCCGCTCGCGACGAGCTCGACCAGATAGAAGATCGGCGGGTTCGAGAGCGACAGGTGCGTGTCGTTGCCGATGATCACGTTCTTGTCGGCGGTCAGGCTCGGTCCGAGGATGAAATTGTTCGAGCCGCGCATCGGGTAGACCGAGCGATCGTTGCCGATGCCACGCATCGTCTTGGCGGCGGCCTTGAGGAGCGCGAGCATCTCCTTCGGGGTCTGCGGCTTCACTGCGCTCGCGAGCTTGTTCTTCGCGGGCTTCGACGCGGGCTTCGCGGTGGCCTTGTGCGGCACGGGAGCGGCCTTCGCCTCGGACGTATCCCCTTCGAACCCCGTCCACCCCGACGGGAGCGTGTAGGTCGGATCCTGCGCCCGGAGGATCTCGAAGTCGTTCGCGATGCCCTTCCGCGCGACGAGCGCCGGGTTCGTGGAGCTGTCGAAGTTCGCCTTCTCCGCCGTCTGCATCTCGGTGAAGAGGATCTCCGTGTCCGAGTCGTAGACGAGCTCGAACGCCTGGAGGTACGAGAGCGCGAACGAGTCGACCTCCGACCACGGCGTGAAGTTCGTTGCGCTGTAGGCGCTCCCGGCCGCGAGCGAGCCCTTGCCGGCGTTCAGATCCGCGACGAACGCGTTGATGCCGGCGGTGTACTTCGTGATGGCCGACGCCAGCGCCATGTCGTTCGGGTCGGTCGACGCCTGGAGCTGCGTCCACGTCGTCTGCGCCGTCCCCTTCATGTTCTGCATGCGCATCGCGATGTCAGTCGCAAGGATGGATGGGTCGAGCGCGCCCACGAGCTCGGTCAGCGTCCCTTCGGCCTGGCGGCGACCGAGGTCCATCTCGATGAGGCGATCCGACGCCATCACGTACCCCTCGGCGTACGCGACGTCGGGGAAGTTCGCGCCGTAGATGTGCGGGATCCCGTACTGATCGCGAACGACGTCGACGGGGGCCGAGAGGACCGCCCCCGTGAGGGTCTCGGTCACGGGGATGATGTCGATCGCGCGCTGCGCGTCGGTGACGGCGGCGTCTGCCGGGAAGGCGTCGCTCGCGCCGCCGTCCTTCGTCTGCGCGTCCTTCGCGACCGGCGCGTCTTTCCGGGGGGCCGGAGAGTCGTTCCCTACGGGAGCATCCTTCACCGCTCCGTCGTGCGCGCCTGAGTCGCCAGCGGCCCCGGTCGGGGAGGAAGAGCTACAGCCGACCGAGAGAGAGAGAAGGGAGAGGACCGCAAGAAGAGAGCTCTGGCTGCGCATAGGGCGCGCAGCATAGTGCGCCGGACGGAATTCGCCACCCGACCTGGAAGACCACGCTCAGGACAGGACGCTGCGGCCGATGACGACGCGCTGAATCTCGCTCGTTCCTTCGTAGATCATCGTGACGCGCACGTCCCGCATGTGCCGCTCGGCCGCGAACTCGCGCGTGTAGCCGTAGCCGCCGTGGATCTGCACGGCTTCACGGCACACCCGGTTGGCCGACTCGCTCGCGAAGAGCTTCGCCATCGCGGCCTCGCGGGAGAAGACCCGGCCTTCCTCCTTGAGCCAGGCCGCGCGCAGGCAGAGCAGGTGGGAGGCGTCGAGCTCCGTCTTCATGTTGGCGAGCTTCCACTGGATCGCCTGAAAGTCGGCGATGGCGTGGCCGAACTGGTGTCGATCCTTCGCGTACGACACGCTCTCCTCGAGCGCAGCCCGCGCGATGCCGATGGCCTGCGCGCTGATGCCGATCCGACCGCCGTCGAGCGCCATCATGGCGATCTTGAAGCCTGCATTCGCCTGCCCGAGCAATGCGCTTCCCGGCACTCGACAGCCGTCCAGCTCGAGCGCCGAGGTGTTCGAGCCGCGGATGCCCATCTTGTCCTCGGCGCGACCTATCTTCAGCCCTGCCGTCCCCCCCTCGACCAGGAAGCACGAGATGCCCCGTGCGCCTGGGTGTGTCTCGCGCGGCGCCGTGCGCGCCCACACCACGAAGACCCCCGCGAAGGTGGCGTTCGTGATCCACTGCTTCGAGCCGTCGAGCACCCAGTCGTCGCCGTCGCGGCGCGCGGTCGTTTGCATCCCGCCCGGATCGCTCCCGGCGCCTGGCTCGCTCAGCGCGAACGCTCCCGCAGCCCACTCCCCCGAGGCAAGCCTCGTGCAACAACGCTCCCGCTGCTCCTCCGACCCGAAGGCGGCGATGACCTCGCCCACCATGTTCGTCACGGCCATCGTCACCGCCGTCGATGCGCAGCCGCGCGCGATCTCCTGCATCGCGAGGGCGTACGACACTGCGCCCGCTCCGCCACCGCCGAGAGCAGGCGCGACGTTGACGGCCATGAGGCCGAGCTCTGCGAGTCCGCGCAGCACCTCGCCCGGGATCCGCTCGTCGCGGTCGATGGACGCAGCCTGGAGAATCAGGACGCGGTTGGCGTAGTCCCGGGCCGTCTTCTGGACGAGCGCCTGCGTTTCGTTGAGCGACAGCTTCACGAGAAGGTCCTTTGCGTGCCGGTCAGCTAGAGAGAGAACGAAACCTTGGCGGCGTAGCTCCCCGGCGTCGGGAGCTTCATCGCGCGTACGACGCCGAGGATGCAGTCGACGTCGGGCGCGGCTGCGCCGGTGGGGGCTGCGGCGCCTGCGGCAACGACGTGGCCCGCGCCGTGCTCCTCTCTCACGTAGGCCGTGATCGGAAACACCCCCGCACCGTGCTTCTTGCACGCGCTCGCTTCGGCGGCCTTCAGGTTGATGGCGGCCTTCACCTTGTCCGGGCTCCAGTCCGCGGGAGGTCGGACTCCCGGAGGCGGGTCGAAGCCGAGTGACTGGTGAACCTCCGCCTCGCCCCCTTCCGGAAGCGGCCACTGCGTCGCCCCGAGGACGCCGAGCATGCACGTCTCGGTCGTTCGATCGCCGAGGGTCGACTGCTCGAGGAAGCCCCAGCGCATGCGGCCGTCCGCCTTCACGCGGATGAAGAACTTCACGTCCCCGGCCATGTACTCCACGCGATCGAGGCCGGTCGTGTAGCAGGCCATGAGCGCCGGCTGCGTGCGCTCGAACGTCTTCTTCGTCGCGACCTCGTCGATCTCCCCGAGCTCCGCGGACATGTGGAGCCGCGGGGGCGGCGGTCGTACGGCCACGGGCGGCGGTGGCGGAGGAGGAGGGGCGCTGCCGCACGACGCGCAAAGCAGCGTGAGCAGGCCTGCGACCGAGAGGCTTCGGCGCATGTCGGCTACCCGCGGAGGAGACCCGCAGCGATCACGATTCGCTGGATCTCGCTCGTCCCCTCGTAGATCTCGGTGATGCGCGCATCGCGATAGTGACGCTCGACCGGGAACTCGGTCGAGTAACCGTAGCCGCCGTGGATCTGGATGGCCTTGTGCGCCACGCGCGTCGCCATCTCGCTCGCATAGAGCTTGGCCTGTGCGCTCTCGGAGCTGTGCCGGACGTGCTCGTCCTTCATCGACGCCGCGCGCCAGGTGAGCAGCCGCGCCGCCTCGAGCTCCGTCGCCATGTCGGCGAGCATGAACTGGATCGCCTGGTGCTGCGCGATCGGGACGCCGAAGCTCTTTCGCTCCTTCGCGTAGGCGACCGAGACCTCGAACGCCGCGCGCGCGATGCCGAGCGCCTGCGAGGCGATGCCGATGCGGCCCCCGTCGAGCGTCGCCATCGCGACCTTGAAGCCTTCGCCGACGTTGCCGACGACCGCGGTCTCCGGGACGGTGCAGTTCTCGAAGAACACGGTGCAGGAGTGCGCCGCGTGGATGCCGAGCTTGTGGTCCGGCGCGTTCTGCGTGAACCCGGGCGTTCCGCGCGGGATGACGAACGCCGTGTGCTTCACCTTCGGCCCGCTCCGGTCGGTGACGGCGAACACGAGGATGTAATCCGCCACCGGCCCGTTCGTGATCCAGTTCTTGGCGCCGTTCAGGACCCAGGCGTCGCCCTTCTTCTCTGCGCCGGTGACCATCGTCTGCGCGTCGGAGCCGCTCATCGGCTCGGTGAGCCCGAAGCAGCCGAGCTTGTCGCCGCGCGCGCACGGCGTGAGGATGTCTCGCTTCTGCTCGTCTGTGCCGAACTTGAAGAGCGGGTCGCAGAAGAGCGAGTTGTTGACACTCATGATGACGCCGGACGAGGCGCACGCCGCGCTGATCTCCTCCATCGCGAGCGCGTAGCTCAGCGTGTCGAGCCCGGCGCCGCCGAGCTCCTGGGGGATGGCGACGCCGAGGAAGCCGAGCTCGCCGAGCCGCTTGACGATCTCCGTCGGCCATCGCCCGCTCTTGTCGAGCTCCGCAGCCTTCGGCGCGATCTCCCGCGCGGCGAAGTCCCTCGCGGTCTCGCGGATCAACCTGTGTTCTTCGGTGAGCTCGAAATCCATGAGTACGCGTCGATAGGTCAAGTGACGCCGGGAATCCAGTCGGGACGCGACCGCGCTGTCAGAGAAGGACGCCGCGATCCGCGAAGAGAGTGGATGCCGTCCGCGAGGATCCCATAGCATCGGCGAATGATGGGATCCTCCATGACGCGAGCGCCGGTCCACATGGGTCTCCTGCTCGTCGCGCTCGGCGCCGGCTGCACGTCGGGCGGCGGAGTCAGCGACCGTATCCCCATCCCGGACGCCGCGACGGCTCCGGCCGACGCTCCGGCCGACACGACGGTCGCGTGCAAGGCGTGCGATGCGCGCGCCGACTCACCGCGTCCACGCGACGGTGCAGGCGGGAAGGACGCCCCCGCGAGCACGGGCGACGCGGGCGATGCCAGCAACCACGACTCGGCGTCGGACGCACGCAGCGACGCGACCGGTGCCGACGACGGTATGGTGACCACCCACGACGCAGGCGAGCACGACGACGCGGAAGACGACGCGACGGTGACCGACCACGATTCCGGTCACGAGGAGCACGACGCCGGTCACGATTCCGGCCACGACGCTGGTCATGACGCCGGTCACGACTCCGGACACGACGCGGGCCACGACTCGGGACACGACGGTGGCCACGACGCGGGGTCAGGGCTCCCCGGAACCCACCTGACGGGCCAGACGCTCGCCGTCGTGACCCGCGCGGGTACGCAGACGCGGACCTACGACATCACCGTCCCGGTGACCTGCAACGCGCAGCATCTCGTTCCGCTCGTCTTCATCTTCCACGGCGACGGCGGCCAAGGCTCCGACATGTACGGTGCCAACTTCCCGATCGAGGCGGCGGCTGCGACGGCGAAGGACCCCGCGATCTTCGTCTACCCCAACGGTACGAACAACAACCTCGACCCCGACGGCACGCCACGCGCGTGGAATCTGTACACGGACCCCGGTTACCGCCCCTACACGCAGGCCGACCCGCCGCTCCCTGACAACGACGACATCGACTTCCTCGACGCGATGATCGCCAGCTTCGAGACGAAGCTCTGCGTCGACAAGACCCGCATTTTCATGACGGGCATGAGCGCGGGCGGCTACGCCGCCAACCAGTTCGCGCGCTGGCGGAGCAGCGTCATCAAGGGGACCGCGCCGCAGTCCGGCGGAGCGCCGTTCGGGAATCCCGACGGCGACAACGGCCCGATAGGCAGCGATTTTGCGCCGCCCAACTACTGCATCGCCACGACCAACGCAGTGAACACGCTGATCATCCACGGCGCCGACGACACCACGGTCGACCCCAGCAACGCGATCCAGGCGCAGGGGTACTGGGAGATGGCCAACTCCTGCCCGGGCAACGCGAACAACTGCCCGAACGGCGCGCTCGGCGCGACGTGCGCGACCACGGCGACGACCCCCTCGCCGTGCACCATCGCGACGGGCTGCAAGGCGGACGTCATCTACTGCCTCATCCCGGGGCTCGGCCACTCGATCTGGTCGAACGCTGCGACGACGATCTGGAGCTTCTTCGCCGGCCTGTAGGCGTGCGGTGGCCATCGGGGCCAGCTCCGCACGTCGGGACCGAAGGGGCACGTGTTGGGGAGTCGCCTGCGTCAGCGCTGCGCGGCTCCCTCGTGAGCTGCCTACTCCACGTGGAGCTCGATGCGCTGGTTCGCCTGGCGACCGGCCTCGGTCGTGTTGTCCTGGATCGGGCTGTCGCCGCCGACGCCCATCGCGTTGAGCCGCTCCGGCGCGATGCGCTGCTTCACGAGCCACGCGATGACGGCAGAGGCGCGCCGGGCGGCGAGGGCGCGGTTCGCGGCGGGGTCCCCCTGGTTGTCGGTGTGCCCTTCGACACGCACACGCTTGACCTCGGGGTGGGTGTTGAAGAACGTGAGGAGGGCTGCGAGCGCGACCTTCGTCTCTTCATCGGACTGAAGGACCGCTTGCCCCTTCGCGAAGTGGATCCCGTCGAGCATCTTGATCTGGTCGTCCTGGATGTAGACGGCCGGGCAGCCGTTGCGCTTCGGATCGGGGTCGGGCGGCCCCTTCACGTCGGGGCAGGCGTCTTCGGCGTTCGGGATGCCGTCGCCGTCGTGGTCGACGTCGGGGCAGCCATTCGTCGAGGGGTCGTTGGTCCTGACGCCGGGCACGTCAGGGCACGCGTCCTCCGCGTCGGGGATGCCGTCGTGGTCACTGTCGGGCGGGCATCCGTTCGTCTTCGGGTCGCTCATCCGCACGCCAGGCACATCGGGGCACTGGTCCTCGGTGTCGGGGACGCCGTCGTGGTCACGATCCGACGGGCAGCCGTTGGTACGCGAGTCCTCCGTCTTGATGCCGGGGACATCCGGGCATGCGTCGATCACGTCGGGGATGCCGTCCTTGTCGCGATCCGAGGCAGGGCAGCCGTTGGTCTTCGGGTCGTTCGTCTTGACGCCGGGGACGTCCGGGCACGCGTCCACATTGTCGGTGATGAAGTCGTGGTCGCGATCCGTCAGCGGAGGCACGTACGCGGGCGCCCACTCGAGCAGCAGCGTCCCTCGCACGATCGGCTCGCCGAAGCCCCGCGTGAGGCCGGTGCCGACACCGCCTCCCACACGCCACGCGTCGGCGAAGGAGTAGTGGACGCCGAGCAGCCCCTCGACCGGAGTCTCCTGCTTGCTGAAGAAGCTCGTCACGACGGTGGACGCGTACAGCTCCGGGCCGACCACGAGATGACGCGACGCCGTGCGGAGGCCGACGGCCCCGCCGAGCTGGATCTCGCTGCCGGTCGGATAGCCGGGGAGCACGTCGGTCGCCGTGCGAAGCTCGAACCCGACGTGCGCCGCATACGTGATGGGGCCGACGTCGCCGGCGACCGCCACGCGTGGCAGCACGCGAGCCTGGCCGTCGCTCAGGTACGCAGACTGGCTCCCCGTCGGGACGAACACCGCGAGGCCGCCCGCGACGGTGAACGCGTCGCCGTACTTGCCATAGATGCGCGCATCCGCGCTCAGACGGAGGTCGCCCAGACCGGTGCTCGCGGCCGGATACTGGACGGTCCCGACATAGCCGGACGTGCCGCTGCCGATCCCGACCGGCAGGTCGAGGGCGAAGCGGAAGCGATCGGCCACGACGAGCGCGCCACCGACGTGCAGCGCGAGCTGGTACTGCACGGGCGCGACCACGGTGCCCCCGCTGGCGTTCACGATCACGAGCGGCCGGTCCGCGTAGTCGCCCACGATGCCGGCGGCGAGCCGGAGGCTACCGCGAAGGTCGAGGGAGTCCTCCGCGAACCACTCGCTCCCGCGCTCCGACGGATTGAAGTGATCGATGGCGTAGCCCGGCGCCGTCGAGATCTGCGCGGAGGCCCCCTTCGCCGCGAGCGACAGCGCTGCGAACGTAGCAAGCGTGGCGAGTGTGACTGGAGACGAGAGACGGAGAGAGAGCGAGGTCATGACTTCCTTCGGAAAGGTCGTGAGCGGCGCGGCACGCGGGTGAACGGGGAGCGCAGCGCTGACTCAGCGGCGACGGCGACGGAGGATGCCGGCCGCGCCAAGCGCGAGGCCGAACAAGGACAGCGGGGCCGTCGGCGCTGCCGGCGCCCCCGGACCGCGGACTACGGCGCACGAGAGCGCGCCCCCTTCGATGGACACGCCCGTGCCAGGGAGCGACGCATCGCCGGGCTTCGAGCCGGCGTCCACCCCCGCGTCCGGAGGGATGGGGCCGCACTTGTTGTCGATCGGGTCGCAGACGCCGGACGCGCAAACCTCCATCGCGACCGCCGCCGTGCACGTCGACAGGCCCGCTGGGCTCGTCGGGAGCGGGCTCCCGTTCTGGATGAGCGTCATGCAGGTGCCCGCGCCCGCGTCCGTCGCGCTGCACCACTGGCCCGCCGCGCACTGGCTGTTCGCGACGCACGCGGACCCGCACGTCCCGGTCACCGCGTCGCAGATATGGCCCTCGTGGCCAACGCCGTTGCAGTCGGTGTTGTTCACGCACTTCCCGCACCCGCCGCCCGACGCGCAGAACGGCGCCGACGTGGAGATGCAGGGGATGGCGCCGCTGCTCCCGAGGTCGCCGGTGCACGCCCCGCACGTGTTCGCGGACGTGTTGCAGAGCGGCGTCGTCCCCGTGCACGCGCTCGTGTTCGCCGACGTGCACGCGACGCACGTGCTGGTCGACGGCGAACAGGCCGGCGTCGCGCCGCTGCAGTTCGAGTCGCTCGCGCAGCCCTCGCACTTCCCGCCCGCGCCGCACACGCCAGACCGGCACTCCGCGGTGCCCGCATCGCCGGACGCGCACATGGCGCCGTTGGGCAGGCCGCACTCGTTGTCCGACGTCGCGCACACTCCGCTGACGCACGCGCGGGTCGCCACCGCCGACGTGCACGTGCCCCCGGGCACAGGCTGCCCGTTGGCGACCTCTGCCTGGCAGACGCCCGTCAGACTCGTGAGGTTGTCGCACCACTGCCCCGCGCCGCAGATCGCGTCCGTGGTGCACGTGTTCCCGCACGCGCCGATCATCACGTCGCACCGCGGGCCCGCGTGGGTGCTGCCGACGCAGTCCGCATCGGTCGTGCACACGCCGCACGTCCCCGCCGCCTGGCAGTAGGGCGCAGGCGACTCCGGACACGGCGCGGTCGCGCTCGTCCCCTGGTCGCCGTTGCAGGCGACGCACGAGAAGCTCACGGTCGAGCATGCAGGCGCGGCCGCCGTCGTGCAGTCCGTCCCGGTCAGGCACGATCCGCAGGTGCCCGCGGCGGCGCCCGTCGTGATGCAATGCGGAGAGCTTGCGCCGAGGCACGGCGCGCTCGCGGTCGCGTTCCCGAAGTTGCCGTTGCACGCGACGCACACCGGCGCCGAGGTCCCGGCGTCCTTCGACGTCGCGGAGCACGCCGACGTCGTGCCGGTGCACACGCCCTGCTCCGTCGCCGTGCACGGGTCGCACGTGTTCGTCGCGGTGTCGCACACCTCGGATGTCGGGCAGTCGGCGTCGGCCACGCAGCCTCCGCACTGGTTCGTCGCGACGAGCGCGGGGGTGCACGCGCCGCTGCCGTACGCAAAGCCCTCGCCGGGGCTCGTCATGCCGATCGCTCCGGCCGTCGCGCCGTAGGCCGTGTCGATCGTCGTGGTCCCGCCTCCGCCGCCCGTGGCGCTCAGCGAGCAGCCCGTCGTCGACGACTCGACGTACACCACGCCACCGCCGCCGCCACCGCCCGGTCCGTCGGGCTCCGAGCCACCCGAGCCGCCCGTCCCGCCGTTCGCCGTCGCCAGCGAGCAGTGGAGCGCGGCGCCCGAGAAGAGCATCACCGCGCCTCCCGCCCCGCCGCCGCCGCTCCCGTCGTTCTTGGCGACCGCGGTCACGCTCGCTCCGTTCGCGCTGAACGTCCCCGTCCCCGCGAACGCCCCGGCCCGCACGAAGACGACACCTCCGCCGGAGCCGCCGGCGGTCCCCGTCCCGTGGTCCTCGTCGCCTGCGCCGCCACCGCCGCCGAGCGAGACGAAGCCGCTGCCGGGCTGGTAGCTGAGCGGGGCACCGCCGAGCCCTCCGACGGCGCGCGAGCCGTCCGTCGCCGAGCTGTTGCCGCCGGTCCCTCCGAGGCCGAAGCCGCCGCCACCGCCGCCGCCGGCGTTGCGTGCGTCCCCTCCACCGGCTCCATTCGCGTAGTTGCCCTGCCCGTACGACGCCAGAGCCTGCTGGCCGACGGGCATCGCCGCGAGCGAGTACGTCGCCGGATCGATCCCCTCGCCCTTGTGCGCGCCGCCGCACGGCGTGGCCTCGTCGCTGCCGTCATGCTGAGTGCAGTTCGGCGCCGCGATCGCGCTCGCCGCGTTCTCGAGCTGCCCGCCCCGGAAGCCCGCGCCGTCGGCCACGACGCTCCCCGAGCTCGTGAGCGTGCCTGTCGCGAAGAATACGACGGCGCCGCCCGACGAGCCGTCCCACGCGTAGGGGACGACCCCGCCCGCAGCGGCGATCGTGCCGGTCGTGTACTCGGGCACGCGAATGACCTGCGAGCCCGTCGTGTACCGCGTCATGCTGCCGAGCGGGTTCGTGAAGGTGACGACCGTATTCGCGCCGGCCGCCGACACCGACTTCACCCGACCGAACTCGTACCCGGCGACGTCGGTCCCGAGGGTGAACGTCACCTGGCTCGCCGAGGCGGCCGAGACGCCGGTCGTCCGCCAGACCATGAGGAGGTCCCCCGGGGCGAGCGGACCGGCCGCGCCCTGCAGCGGCCCGACCGTGATCTGCGTCGTGCTCGTGACGGTGACGACCGGCGCATAGGTGTTCACGATCGTGCCGGCCGCGGTCACGTTCAGGGCTCCGCTCCGCCCCTCCCCGAGGCCGAACGAGTCCAGCGACTCCGCCTGCGTGGTGGTCCCGACCGTCTCGTGGGACACGACCGCGGGCGCCGAGCAGGACGCGCCGAGCAGCATGCCGGCCATCGCGAGCGGCACGAGTGAGAGGAGCGAGCGCCCTGCGTCCGCCTTTGCCCTGAGCAGTCGAAACATCGAGAGACTCTCCGTGTCAGCCACGCCTTCCACGGCCCGGTCGGGTCGCGCGACGCTGCTCCTAGCATAGGCCATCCGTACCCAGGCTGAGCAGTCCCTTGTCCCTCAATCTCGCAGGGGCTACGGTTCGACGGTGCCCCCGCCCGATCGCATGTTCCACGTGCTCGTGCTCGGAGGCATCGCCCTCGTGGCGCCGACGCCGGGTTGTGGCAGCCGGACGGATCTCGCGCTCGGAGGCGGCGCGGACGCGGGCGCCGTGCCCGTCGACGCGCACGTCGCCCCCGTGCAGGACGCTTTCCCGTCGGAGCTCCCCGGCACGATTCCCGACGCGTTTCCGTCCGAGCTCGCGACCCCGATCGTGGACGCGACCGCCGACGTGCGCGTCGACGCCTTCCCTTCCGAGCTCCCCACCCGCATCCCCGACGCCGCGGTCGACGTGGGCTTCCCCTCGGAGCTCCCCGCGTTCCCGGACGCGAGCCACCCGAAGGACGCCGGCTTTCCCAGTGAGCATTGACCCCTTGCCGGACCTGCCCTCGAGCGGCGGCGGCGAGCGAAGAGCCCTCCGCTGGGCCGAGCTCGACGCGGGGAGCCTGCCTCCAGCCAGGCGCGAGATCGTCGGCGCGACCTGGCGCGAGCGGATGCGGCAAGAGCACCTGGCGACGGGCGCCTTTGCCCTCCTGACGCAGGAGCTGGCAGAGACGGGGTGCGCGCCGGTGATCCTGTCGCTGGTCGCGCGCGCCGCCGCAGACGAGGTGAGGCACGCGGAGGTGTGCCGCCGGATGGCGGTCGCGCTGCTCGGCGAGCCCGCCGTCCCCGCGGGGTTCAAGGGGGTCCCGAACGTGCCCGCGCATCCCGGCGCGTCCCTCGCGGACCGAGCCCTCCTTCACATGGTGGAGATGTGCTGCCTGAGCGAGAGCCTCACGGCGGTCTACTTCACCGAGATGGTCGCGCGCGCGAGCCACCCGGTCGCGAAGGCGGTGGTCGAGTCGCTCCTGGAGGACGAGATCGACCACAGCCGCGTCGGCTGGGCCTACCTCGCGTCACGGGCGTCGGGCGGGACGTCGCGCGAGCTGGTGGCGGAGGCGCTCCCGTCGCTGCTCGATCGAACCGTCGGGCGAGCGCTCGACGATCTCGATCGCGAGGCAGACGAGGACGACCCTTCGATGGAGGCCTTCGGGTATCTCGGCCACACGACCGGGGCGGCGGCCGTGCGGCGAGCCCTCGACGAGGTGATCGTGCCCGGGATGCAGCGGCTAGGCGTGGACGTGGCGCCCGCGCGCGAGTGGGCAGCCTTGCGGGACGCACGGGCTCCGCGGAACGTGTAACCTCGCGCCGCAAGCTCGCCGCCACCGTTGATCCCCGAAGAGCCTCCGATTCGAGTGTGTGATGACGTGTACGCTGACCATCGGTGATCAGGTCGTACTCTCCAGTGTCGGGGGGGCGCCCGAAGTCGAATACGCCCTGCTCGACCCCGGCGAGATCGAGCTCGCGGCGACCGGGGCCCGGACCATCCAGGAGGTCGGCTATCACACGACCGCCGACGCGGCGATCGACCGCCTCGAGCACCAGGGGATCACGTGGGACGTCGTCCTCGAGGTCACTGCCTCGCTGCAGCCGACGCTGGCGATGTCGTTCGCGAGAGGGATCGCAGTCCGGCGCATCGCCACCTCGTTCGGCCCGGCCGAGCTGTTCGACGGCGCGCGGTACGACGTCGCGAGCAAGCAGTACGAAGGGCGCTGGCTGGACTTGCGCGCCCTCGCGCTCGAGCTGGAGCTTCCCCGCTTCACGCACGCGGTGCAGCTGATGCACCTCCTCGCGCTCCTCCGTGAGGCGAAGGCGGGAGACACGGTCCGGCTCCTCACGCGCGACTTCATGGCGACGGCGCGACCGGGGGCTCGTTCGTTCCGTCGCGGCGTGACCCCTCCGGTCGCGGGCCTGGCGGACAAGCTCCGCAAGCTCGGCGCGCAGCACCGTGACGCCGGACCCATGAAGCACCCGGAGCGCTCGCCCGAGCCGACCGACGCGGAGCTGCTCGAGATCCTGCGCGAACGCGTCGCCCACACGCCGAACGCCGAGGGGCAGGACAGGCAAACGGTGATCGAGCGAGCGATCGGGATCCGCCAGCGCCCGTCGCGGGGTCCGCTCGCCGATCGGGACCTCTGGCAGGTGGACGAGGAGCTTTCGGCAGGCAAGCTGGAGTCGGCCGTGGCCACCCTCGATGCGCTCGAGACCTCGAGAGGCAAGGGTCCGGCGACCGTGTACCTGCGGGCGCGCGCGGCGTTCCTCGGCGGTCGGCACCCGCCTCGCGCGATCGCGGAGCGTGTCACGGCGCTCGCGCAGTCGAACCCCGAGTTCGTGGAGCTGGAGCTGCTTGCGGTCGAGGCCTGGAACGCCGCCGGGGAACCGAGCCGGGTGCTCACGCTCGTCCGCGAGCTCGCCTCGAGCATCAGCCTCGCCAGCGAGCTTCTCACGCGAGGGCAGGCGGCACTCCCGCCCGTCGAGGTCGGAGAGGCCATCACCGCGAGGCCGCCGCCGAAGCGCGTCACCACCGCCCCTCCTGCGACGGACGTCGTGCTGGCCGCCACGCAGCCCGCGGACTCTTCGCCGTCGACCGCCTGGTCGCGCGACTCCGACCCCGATCTCGACGACGCGGCGGAGCCGAACGTCTCGAGCCAGCGACCCCCGCAGACGATCCCGGGTGCGGCGTTGCCGAGGACGGCACGCAAGCGCGTACGCACCCTCATCGAGCCGGAACCTTCCCCGATCGCCCCCGCGGCGTCGCGAAAAGAGACTCCGGCGATCTTGCTCGAAGCGACGGGAGCGATGTCGGAGGCGTTCGCGTTGCCTGTCCCGACCGTGCGCGCTCCCCCGGCGACCGCCTTCTCGGAGGGGACGCTGGTGGGGCTCCTTCCGCCGGAGGCCGCCGGCTTCCTCGAGCGGCTGAAGCAGTCCGCGGCGGACGCCGTGCAGGCTGCGTCACGCCCTCCGCAACCGCCGCCCGAGCCAGGCCGTGAACCCGCCCCGCGCCCGCGAATGGCCAACCCGGTCGCGACGGAGCTGATGCGAGGTGCGTCGCAGCCGCCGTTCCGATCCGACTCTCCGGAAGCGCACGCCGACATTCCGAGGGCCGCGTCCGTTCCGCACATCGACGCTCCCGCCGAGGAGGCCACGCAGCTCGAGATGCCTGCCGGCCTCACGGGCGCGCCGGAGTCGATCGACACGCTCCCGCGCACGGTGCTCGACGCGCGCGTGCAGTTCACGCTCCTCTCCCGCGAGCTGGGCCGTCAGTACGCAGCCAGGGAGGGCGCCGTGCTCCGTGCCGACATCTCGGGCGTCGAGCACATGCAGCGCGTGCTCCTCGAACGCTACTCCGGCCGGTCGATCGCCACTCCGGAGGCCTCCGCAGACGTCCGCCGCCACGGCGCGTTCCTCAGCGAGATCCTCGCGCGCAGCTTCGGCGCCTTCTGGGTCGATGTCGCGCCGAGCGACGTCGGCTACTGGGCGATGGTCGTCCCGCCCAGCACGCGCGTGTGGCCGTTCGGCCGCATCCTCCGGTTGATCGCGCAGCACCACGACGAGCGCGACCTCGTGAGCTACCTGCTCGAGCTCCAGACACGGGCGAAGTCCCGGGGCTGAACGAAGGCGCTCCGCGAGGCAGAGGAAGAGATCCTCGCGCCCGCGGTCGTCGACCGGTCGCCTGCGGCCATCCGACTCTCGCGGTCGGTTCCTCCCCTCTCGCGGTCGGCTGCTCCCCTCTCGCGGTCGGTTCCTCCCCTCTCGCGGTCGGCTGCTCCCCTCTAGCGGTCGGTCGCCCCCCTCTCGCGCTCGGTTGCCTTCCTCTCGCGGTCGGGTGCTCCCCTCTCGCGGTCGGTGACCTTCCTCTCGCGGTCGGTTGCCTTCCTCTCGCAGTCGGTTGCCTTCCTCTCGCGGTCGGCTGCCTTCCTCTCGCGGTCGGTTGCCTTCCTCTCGCGGTCGGTTGCCTTCCTCTCGCGGTCGGCTGCCTTCCTCTCGCGGTCGGTTGCCTTCCTCTCGCGGTCGGTTGCCTTCCTCTCGCGGTCGGTTGCCTTCCTCTCGCGGTCGGTTGCCTTCCTCTCGCGGTCGGTTCCTCCCCTCCCCGGTCCGGTCGACCTACCCCACGACGACCCTCACCGGCGGCACCCTGAAGGTCGTCTCCGCCGCCGCGAGGCACGCCACCAGTCGCGGCTTCGGCTCGACCACCACCGGCACCAGCGCCGCCTGCAGCATCGGGACGTCGAACACGTTGTCCCCGAACGCAGCCACCAGGGCGCGGTCGCCGAGGCGGTCCGCCAGCAGCGTCGCCTTCCCCGGTCCGTAAGGGATCGGCCGGACGACCTCCGCGAGCATGACGTCCTCGGCCGAGAACAGCGCCGTCGCGGCGAGCACGTGCGCGCGGTCGAACCCGAGCGCGAGACCCGCCGCCTCGACGATCGGCCTCGGGGACGCGCTCACGAGGAACAGCTCCAGGTCTCGCCCCGACGCGCGCGCCCACTCGATGATCGCGGCGAGCTCCGCGTGCCGTCGCGACGCGAGGTCGCCGCGCACGAGCACCTCTGCCGCGAACGCCTTGACCTCCGCCTCGCGCCAGCCCGCGCACACCCAGGCGATGAGCTCGCAGATGACGTCCTCGGCGACGCGCTGATGGAGGTAGCCGTCGAAGACGCGCCGAGCGACCGCGACACCGCCGTCATGGATGTCCATACGGTCGAGCCCGGCCGCGCGCCCGACGGCGCACATCGCCTCCACGGCGACCGGGCGCAGATCGCCGTGCTCGACGACGGCATGGAAGAAGTCCTCCCCGACGTCTCCGCGCCAGAGCGTTCCATCCCCGTCGAAGGCCAGCGCAGCCCCGCGGGAGGTGAGCGACCCGCTCGTCGAGGGCTCGAGACCGTCGAGCGCGCGGGCGATGCCGTCGATGATGGAGGTGTGGGTCAGCAGCTCCACGACGCGAGCTTACGCACATCGCTTCCTTGCATCCAGGGCCGCTGGATCTTTCTTTGCTACGTCAGGGTCACTACGACTACTGTCCCCCGCCTGGAGGCTCTTCAAATGACCCGAAACTGGATTCTCTGTGGTTCGCCCGCCGCGTTCGTGGCCGGCCTGCTGATGATGCACTGCTCGAGCAGTAGCCCGACCGGCACGAACAGCAGCACGACGACGAGCTCGTCCAAGGCGAGCAGCACGACCAGCAGCACCGGTAGCAGCGGCACCAGCACCACCAAGAGCTCGAGCACCACGAGCAGCGTCGCGTCGGGCTCGAGCAGCTCGAGCGTCTCCACCTCGTCCGGCCCCGCGTTCGACCCGGCCATCGGCGACGCGGACGGTGGCTGTAAGCCGCCGACCGGCGGTGCCACGTGCACGCCTGGCTTCGTGAGCTGTGAGCCCAGCGACGCAGGTCCGTCGTGCGCGCTCGCGACCGACGTCTGCTGCGAGGTCATGGGGAACCCGAACGTGTGCCAGCCGAAGGCGACCGCCTGCTCGGGGACGGCAGTCACCTGCAACGAAGCGGCCGACTGCACCGGCGGGAAGGCCTGCTGCCTCTCCTCGACGAGCATCACCGCCGGCACCCTGTCGTGCCAGGAGCTCGTGAACGGCAAGTGCCCCGCGGCCCCGATCGCGTCGGCGCAGATCTGCCGCAGCAGCGGCGAGTGCCCCCCCACGGTCGCCGACGGCGGCGCCACGGTCCCGGGGAGCTGCAGCCTCTGGTCCTGCCTCGGAGGCACGCTCACGATCGAGTCCTGCGCCGAGCCGACCCCGGGCGACCCGAGCCTCTGCGTCAAGATGTGACGGCACGACTCTCCCAAGGAGAGTCACGGTACGCGCGAGCGCGTCTTCCCACGGGAGACGCGCTCGTTGCATTTGCGGCTCCGTCACCGAGGCGCGCGGAGCCGACGGCGGGCGAGCCTGCGCACGAAGATGTGAAGCCACGCGGTTGCGGTATACTGACGCTCGCGCGCGCCGCCGTGCCTGCTGCAGGACGCGGCGCTTTGACTTTGACTAAGGAGAGACGATGACGAAGCGAGTCGTGACGTGGTCCCTGGCTGCCTCCGGGGCGTTCCTGGGCATTGCGACCACCCTGACGTTGAACCCTGGCTGCGGCGGGACCGTCGACACCATCGGTCTGTTCGATGCGGGCACCCACGACGGCACCGTCGTCTCCAGCTCTCACACGACGTCGAGCAGCCGGTCGTCGTCGACGCCATCCGGCTCCTCCTCGCTCACCTCCTCGTCGCTCAGCTCGGGCTTTTCGTCGTCCTTCGAGTCGTCCTTCCAGTCGTCGTTCAGCTCGGAGTCGTCGGGCTTCGGTTCCTCCAGCTTCGAGGGGAGCTCGGGGTCGTTCTCCCATTCCCACTCGCACTCGCACTCGTTCTCGGCGTCCAGCGGGTCCGAGTCGAGCAGCTCCAGCACCGGACCGGGGAAGGACGCGTCGCTCGACGACGCCTCGCACCCGCCGCAGGACGCCGGGGCCGACGCCCCCGTGTTCGACCCCGCGGCGGGCGACACGCCGTCCAAGTGCGCTCCGCCGATGGGAGGGCCGACGTGCAGCCCCGGCATCATCGGGTGCGGCACGAAGACGTGCGACGTGCCTGGGAACATCTGCTGTGAGTCCGGCGGCAATCAGACCTGCCAGCCCGCGGGCCAGGCGTGCAACGGCGGCTCGATCGCGTGCAACGAGGCCGCGGACTGTCAGGGCGACGAGGCGTGCTGCCTCGCGGCCGAGAGCGTCGCGATGGCCAGCGCCACATGCCAGAAGCTCGCGAACGGCAAGTGCCCCGGCGCGACGGTCGCCTCGGCGCAGCTGTGCAGGAGCAGCGCCGAGTGTGTCGGAGGCACGTGCAGCGTCTGGACGTGCACGGGCGGCACCAAGATCGAGGCGTGCTCGAACCCCATCCCCGCCGCGCCCACGCTCTGCACCAACTGAGGCAAGGCGCCGTCTATCCTTCTGAAGTCGCGCAGCGACGAAGAATCCCCTGAGCCCAGGGGATCCTTCAGCCTTCGGCCACAGGATGACGCTCGAGAGATCGTTCGGCGTCGGTGCCCGTAGACGAGGCATGAGCGACGCACGATGAGGTCGGGGCGTGGGTGGGCAAGCCGGCACGGTCTCGCCCTCGGCGTGGCCACGATCGTCGGCCTCGCGTGTGGCGGGGCGAAGACGACGGTGGCCACGCTCCCGCCTGCGGTCACCGCCTCGTCCCCTCCGCCACCGATTGCCCCGCCTCCCCCTTCCCGCGCACCGACGAAGGCCGCGGACCTGTGCGCCCTCGCTCGCGGCGCGGTCGGGGAGGCGCTCCCGGGCGCGCATGCGTTCACCCGGGAAGACCCGCCGCAAGACGGGACCGACGACATGTTCACCGACCGCGCGAAGCGAGCGCCTGCCGGCGACAGCTGCTTCGTCTCTGACGACAACCTCGCGCGCCTCGAGCATGGCGTGGGGTCGTCGCGAACGGCCGCGACGAACGACGCGCGCGGTGTGACGCCTGTCGCCACGCCGCGCTACCTCGACCGCATCGCCGCGCACCTGCACCTGAACGACGGAGAGCGAGCCGCGCTCGACCGGAACGGCTTCGTCGCGCTCGATCGCGTCGAGTACGAGTCGTATGCGACGGCGTACCACGACGTGTTCCAGCAGGAGCTGCCGGTGTTCGTCAGCATCGACTCGGTGCTGAACAGCGTGTTCCAGTCGAACGGCTCGATCCTCGAGCACGTCGAGGCGACCGACCTCCAGCCGCGGCTGGTGCGGATGCTCCGGCGACTGCAGAGGACGCTGGCGACGTCGGTGCCGCGCTACGGCGCCGAGACCGCGCACGACGTCGACGTGTACCTGGGAGTGGCGACGTCGCTGCTCGGCGACGGCGTCACCCCGGCGCTCCCTGCGTCCGTCCTCCACCACGAGGGCGAGGTGGCCGAGCTCGCGTCGAAGGGGCTCGGTGAAGGCGGGCTCGCGAAGATGACCGTCTTCGGCCGGGACAGGGTGATCGACTTCTCCCAGCTGACGCCGCGGGGTCACTACGCGGACCACAACGGGACGATGACGCAGACACCTCCGCTCGACGGCTACTTCCGCGCCATGATGTGGCTGTCGCGCTTCGAGTGGAACCTCTCGTCGCGCTCGTGCAGGAGCTCCGCTCCCGACGTCGTCGACCCGTCCGAGACGCCGCGGGAGGCGAGAGACGCCATGGCCGTCGCGGATCTCGTCGCACGCGCCGGCGCGCTGGACGATCTGCGCGCGTTCGACCGCGTCTATACGGTGTTCGCGGGGCGCCGCGAGGACGTGTCCGTGTCCGACCTCCTGCGGCTCATGTCGACCGCGCGCATCGCAGGGAGCGAGCTCACGCACGTCAGCGCCCCCGAGCGACTGCGCGCCGCCATCGGCACAGGCTTTCAGCGCACGGCCCGGGTGCACTTCATGCCCGAAGGGTCGACGGCGCTCCCCGTCATCGCGACGCTCTTCGGCCCGCGCATCGTCCCCGACACGGCGCCGCTCACCCACGTCGTCCACGACAGCGTCCCCGACCGCAAGTGGATCGGCGCCGCCGACGTCGGCTTCATCCTGGGCCACGACCGCGCGGGCGAGTACCTGAAGAAGGACCTCACGACCTTCCCTACGCTCCACGACGCGCTCACCGGTGCGCGAGCCGAGCTGCGCCACGGCCTCGAAGGAAAGACCGATCTGTACTCGCTCTGGCTCACGGCCGTCGTCCGCCTCGCCGACACCGCCGACGCGCGCGCCACGACGCCGAGCTTCCTTCGCACGCAGGCGTACCGCGACATGTCGCTCAACTCGGCCGTCGTCGGCTACGGGCAGATCCGCCACAACTACGTGCTCGTCGCCGCGCAGGGATACGACTCGTACGGGTGCGAGATCCCGGACGGATACGTCGAGCCGGCGCTCGGGACCTACGACGCCCTCCTCGCCTACGCCCGCGCAGCCCGCGCGATGGGCGCGACCGACGCCGCGAGCCGCGCCTACTGGAAGCGCGTGATCGAGGTGCTCGGCATGCTCCGCGGCATCGTGGTCACCGAGCTCTCCGGCGCGCGGCTCTCGGAGGGGCAGCGCCGCTGGCTCGGGATGGTGAGCGAGTACATCCCGACCGGTGGATACGCGGACTCGGGCGCCCCGCCGAAGTGGACGGGCTGGTACTTCGATCTCTTCCCGGACCGGCACCACAGCGCCGAGCGGACCCCGGCGTTCGTCGCGGACTACTTCACGCTGACGAACCTCGGGGAGGTCGCGTACGTCGGCGCGGAGCGGCCGCGCATGGGGGTGTTCGTCATCGACGTGAACGGCGAGCCGCGCGCGATGGTCGGGCCGGTCGCAAAGGGATACGAGCTCTCGGCCCCTCTTTCGACGCGCCTCGACGACGCGAAGGGGCTGGCGCTGGCACCGAGCGAGAAGCGTGCGCCGTGGCTCAGCTATCTTGCGCCGGACGTGCCCCTCCCCGAGCTCGAGATGTCGCACGCCACCTGTGGCGGCGACGAAGAGCGCGTGGCTCTGTCCGCGACGCGGCCGGTTGGCGACGTCACCGTCACGCTCCTCGACCACCACGGCGACCCGATGACGGAACCTCTCACGGCGACCGTCGGGGAGACGCCCACGCTCTTCACGTTCCACCTCGGTCCGGCGCTGGTCGCGGCGAGCCACGCGATCGAGGGGATGCATGTCCACGTGCACGACCTCGCCCCGTCGGGCCTGGGGCACGGGAGCGCCGACGTCACCTACGGCGGCCGCGTGTACACGAACGACGGGACGTTCGGCGCCGGGCCACCGCTTCGTCATCCGTTCCGGCCATTCGACGACCCGTCCCGCTTCGGACCTGGCGCGCTGCCGTTTCCGCCTTTGCCGGCGTCCCCTGCGGACGCGCCCCCGTAGACGCCGTCCCCCTGCTATCGTGCGCCGCGGAGGCCTCCCGAATGAATCGCACCTGGTTCGTATGCATGTCACCTGTCGCCGCGCTCGCCGGCATGGTCCTCGTGCACTGCTCGAGCAGCAGCCCCTCGGGGAGCAGCAGCACCACCACGTCGAGCGGCGGTTCGTCCACGCACGCAAGCAGCACGACGACGACAAGCGGCACCGCGACGCACAGCGGCACGACCACTGGAACGGCGACGAGCAGCGCGACCACCACGGGCGGGAGCAGCGGCACGACCACTCACTCCGGGACGACGACGAGCGCCGCGAGCACGAGCACGGGGCCGCTGACGGACACCCATGACGCCGGCCCCTGCGTCGGACCGGACGGCGGCGCGGCGTGCGATCCGGGCAACGTCGAGTGCAACAACGCGCAGTGCGCGGTCCCCAACCACGAGTGCTGCAACGGGAGCGGCACGAGCCAGTCGTGCCTCGCGGTCACGGCGACGTGCGGCGGGAACAAGCAGGCCTGCGACGAGAAGAGCGACTGCCCCGACGGTCAGCTCTGCTGCCTGATGGTGACCACGATCAGCGGGGACTTCTCCATCAGCTGCCAGACGGGGACGACGTGTCCGACCGGCGGCTTCGCGAGCGCGCAGATCTGCAAGACCAACGCGGAGTGCTCCACCGGCGCCTGCTCGATCTACAACTGCCAGGGCCAGAACACCGAGGCGTGTCAGGCGCCGTCGGCGATCGACTGCACCAAGGAGTAGGACTACCCGCGACGAACGGGTCCGCGGTGCGGCGCCGGGCGAGGTTTCGCGCCCGGCCTCGCGCCGCGTGACGCGGGCGACGCCGTCGCTCCGTAGTCGGGCGGCACGAGGCAGTGCGCCGCGCGACCGATGAGATCCTTCCGCCCGACCTTCATGAGCGCCTCGCGCGCGAGCGGCCAGCTCTCGGGGTCCCAGTAGAAGAGAACGGCCTTCATCATGCGCTTCTCGCGCAGATCCGTCGCCGTGTAGACCGGCTCCATCGTGAGCGGATCGATGCCCGTGTAGAACATCGTCGTCGCCATCGCCATCGGCGTCGGGATGAAGTCCTGCACCTGTCGCGGGCGCATGTTGCGCTCCTTGAGATACAGCCCCAGCTCCACGGCGTCCTTGAGCGTCGAGCCCGGGTGGCCGCTGATGAAATACGGGACGAGGTACTGGTCCTTCCCCGCCTCCTCGCTCGCCTGACAGAACGCCTGCGCGAACCGCTCGTAGCTCGCGATCGGCGGCTTCTTCATCTTCTCGAGCACGTTCGGGTCGTGGTGCTCGGGGGCGACCGAGAGCTGGCCGCCCGTGTGGTGCTGCGCGAGCTCGCGGATGAACTCCGGGCTCCGCTCCGCGAGGTCGTAGCGCACGCCCGACGCGATGAAGACCTTCTTGATGCCCGGCGCGGTGCGCACCTTCTTCATCAGCTGCACGAGCGGGCCGTGGTCGGTCTTGAGGTTCTCGCAGATGCCCGGGTGCACGCACGACAGGCGGCGGCACGCGCTCTCGGTCGCCTCGTCCTTGCACGTCATCTTGTACATGTTCGCGGTCGGGCCCCCGAGGTCCGACAGGACGCCCGAGAAGCCCTCCATCCGCGACAGCGCGCGCACCTCGCGCAGCACGCTCCCCTCGGAGCGGCTCTGGATGACGCGCCCCTCGTGCTCGGTGATGCTGCAGAAGGTGCACCCGCCGAAGCAGCCGCGCATCGTGACGATCGAGTGCTTCACCGTCTCGAACGCGGGGACCTCCCGGTCGTAGCTCGGGTGCGGGCGACGCTGGAACGGCAGATCGTACAGCGCGTCCATCTCCTCTTCGCGGAGCGGCTCGCTGGGGCGGTTGAAGTACACCGCCTCGTCGCCGTGCACCTGCAGGAGAGGCCGCCCGTTGTGCGGGTTGGTCTCGTACTGGAACTGCCGGCTCATGAGCGCGAAGGCCTTCTTGTCCTTCTTCACCTCGTCGTACGAAGGGAGCACGAGCAGCTTCTTGTCGGTGACGTAGCGGCTCGCGTCCGCCAGCAGCGGCTCCCACTCGCGACGGCTCGTCTTCACGTGCGCCGTCCCTCGGATGTCGGTCAGGCTCTTGACCGGCTCACCCGCGTCGAGGCGCTTCGCGATCTCCCACGCCGCGAGCTCGCCCATGCCGAAGACCATCAGGTTGGCCTTGGCGTCGAGGAGGATCGAGCGGCGTACGTCGTTCGACCAGTAGTCGTAGTGAGCGATCCGACGGAGCGAGGCCTCGATGCCGCCGATGACGATCGGGACGCCAGGGAAGGCGCTCCTGCACAGGTTGGAGTAGACGATGGTCGCGCGGTTGGGCCGCCCCGAGGTCTCGCCGCCGGGGGTGTACTGGTCGACCGCGCGCATCTTCTTCTGCGCGGTGAGCTTGTTGAGCATCGAGTCGAGGTTGCCGGCGCTGATGCCGACGAACAGCCGCGGGGAGCCCATGCGCGCGATGTCGGCAGGGGACGTCCAGGTGGGCTGCGCGATGACGCCGACCTTGTAGCCACGCCCCTCGAGGAAGCGCGCGATCAGGATGGGGCCGAACGCAGGGTGATCGACGTACGCGTCGCCCGTCACGATCAGGATGTCGAGCTGAGTCCAGCCGCGCGCGTCCATCTCGGCACGGGTCGTCGGGAGGAAGCGCGACGTGTCATTGCGGCCGCGATCGCGAGACGCGGACTTCGTGCGCAGCTGGACGAGCTCGGGCATGGGAGGAGGCCGAGCATGGCGCAGGCACGGGCCGGACGCCACGGGTGTGGGTCGATCGTCCGCGTTTCACACGCTCAGAGCGTCTGCAGGTAGGCCACGAGGTCGGCGCGGTCGCTTGCGCCCAGATCGAGGCCGAAGACGTGGCCGACGACCGGCCCCGGTCCGCGACGCCCGCCTTGATAGCCCGCGGTCACGCGTGCGGGATCGAACAGGGCGTCGAGATCCGGGAGCGAGGCGTCGTGCAGGAGCGCGCCGCGAGTGCTCACGCCTCGCAGCGAGGGCACACGGTAGGAGCCGGTTCCTCGGTCGAGCGAGAGCCCTATCGTCGGGTCCGTCCCGACCACGGCGAGCGCGACGGGGGCGCCCGTGAACGACGGGGGCACGTGGCAGCTCGAGCAGGTCGCGTCGAACAGCGTCTCCCCGCGAACCTCCGCGGGGCTGCTCGGCGGGCGCGTGCTCAGGCTCGCGCCCAGCGTCTCCAGGTACGCCGCGAGCCCGAGCGCGACGGCGCGCGGCGGCCGGTCGAGGAGGCCGTGAGACGTGATGATCAGCGTCTCGAGCCGGATCGCGAGCGACACCACGTCGTGCAGGGCGACCGTCCCATCGGCGTGAATGAACCCGAGCCACTCCACGGGGCGCGTGTCCCCGATGCGCACGGGCTCCGTGCCCTGCGTGGTCGAGACGTCGACGCGGCCCGGCCCCCACGCGAGGAAGCGCGCGGCGATCGTCGGGTCCGCGTCCACCGAAGCGTCGATCGCCAGGCGACCGAGGTCGAGCCCGTCGTTGCCGACTCCGACGACGAGCGCGCCCGCGCGCGACGCCGCGTGGCACGTGGAGCAGGTGAACGCGAGCACCGAGCTGCCGTCCGGCGTCGCCTGGCGCACGAGCCCGCCGGCCCCGCGCGTGTCGTCGGTCCAGAACCCGTAGCGCGCGAAGGCCTCGCAAGAGACGGTCGCCGTCTCGACGGTGAGCGAGGGCTCGACCGGGTAGTGGAAGAACGCGTCCTCGCCGAGCGCGACGAGCGCGGCAGGGTCCGCGGCGAGAGCGCTCGCCGAGATCACTATCGAGTGGGCGGTCGCGGTCACGGCCCCTCCGACCGCGACACCGCCGGGCGCGTCGAGCTCGCTCGCGGCGATCACGTCGATCCGCGGGTTCGACTCGGGCAGCCGCGACCAGTCGAGCCCGTCACCGGTGTCGTAGTGCGCGAGACGCAGCTGGGAGTATCCGTTCTCGGGGTTGACCAGGGACGCCACGAGCGCCGCCCGACGCGCAGAGGCGCTGGTCAGATAGAGGCTCTCGATCGACGGGCCGGCGTCGACCGGAGCGGCGCCGTCGGTCGCGCACGCGCTCGGGAGGCCACCCAGGAAGAGGGCCGCCGCAGCGATGACGGTCCGCCGCCGCGCGCTCATCAGCCCGAGCAGACGAGGTAGATGCAGGTCCACGCCGAGGTGGGCGCGTTCCAGGCGCAGTACCCGGCGCCCGTGGGCTCCCCGCCGCCCGTCGGCCCCGTGCAGTCAGTATCGTTGACGCACTGGTCGACGGTGCACTCGTCCGCGGGCTTGTGACAGAAGTAGCCGACCACCCCGTCGCGAGGGCCGCAGGAGGTGTCGTACGTGGGCGAGCAATACCCGCCCGTGCCGCAGTCCGAGTCGAGCACGCAGCTCGACGGCACGCAGGTGTTGGCCGTCCGCCCCTCGCCGCCGGTGGAGGTGCCGCACACGCAGAGCTTGTTCGCTCCGCACTGGGTGTCGGTCGAGCACTCGTCGTAGGTACAGCCGATGATCTGCCCCTCGGGCATGCAGCGACCGTTCGTGCCGTCCGTGCACTGCGAGTCGAACATGCATCCGAAGGTGCCGCCGTCGGGGGCGGCGGCGTCGCCGGGCTGGCTCGGTGGGCGCGTCGTGGAGCAGGCTGCCGCCGAAGGACGATGCGACGTGGGGACCGACGGCGCGCACGGCTTCGCCGCGTCGGCGCCGGCGTCCCTCGGTGTGGGGTGACCCGAGTCGCTCTTCGGCGTTGCCGAGTCGCCCCTGGGCGTCGCGGCGTCGCCTTTCGGAGTCGCGGAGTCACGGCCGGCATCCGCCAGCGGTGCGGAGGCCGTGGAGCCGCAGTGAATCGCGGCGACCGTCAGCGAGGCCAGGATGAAGAAGCGAGGAAGAGGGCTCGGAAGACGGGGCATGGTGCAGATGAAAGAGCACGAAACGTGCCGCACGGCCAACCTTGGCTCTGCCTGCATGCGCTATCCAGAGCAACTACGCGGCCGTGTGCCAGGTGGCACAGCCACGCATCAAAAGTCCGGTCGCGCGCTAGGAGCGCCCGACGGTCTTCGCGATGTTCTTCTGCATCGTCGCCACGGCGCCGCGCGTCGACATGACCCGCCGCAGGAAGAACAGCGCCAGCTTGTTCACGGCGCCCGGCACGAAGATCGGCCCGTGCCCGAGCGCGTCGAGGGTCAGCTCTGCGACGACGGTCGCGTCGAGCATGCCGGGAGCCTCCGCCGCCGACGCCTTCGCGTAGTTCGGGGTGCGAATGGCCCCGGCGCACGAGGTGAGCACGTCGACCCCCTCCCCGCGGAGCTCGCCCCAGAGGCTCTCGCCCAGCACGACGTTGAACGCCTTGCTCGCGGCGTACGCAGCGAGCTGCGGGCCTCCCTGGAAACCCGCGAGGGACGACATCAGCACGAGCCCACCTCTGCGCCGCGCGCGCATCGCGGGGACCGTCGCGTGGACGAAGCGGATCGGCCCGGCGACGTTCACGTCCACGACGGAGAGCGCGTCCTCGAGCGAGCTGTCGAGCAGCGGCCCCGTCATCGACTTCGCGGCGTTGTAGATCGCGAGGCCCACCTCGAGGTCACGCGTCGCGGCCTGGAGCTGCTCCACGAACGTCGGCTTCGCGAGGTCCGTGGCGATCGTCGTCACCGCGACGTTGTGCTCCGCCCGGAGCCTCACGGCGAGCTCGGAGAGCAGATCCGCCCTGCGTGCGATCAGGACGAGGTCGAGCCCGCGCCGCGCGACCGCCTCCGCAAACGCGGCCCCGAGCCCCTCCGATGCGCCCGCGACGATCGCGACCTTCCCGTACCTCTCCAGGAACGACGCGCTCATGCGGCGAGAGACGCTTCGCGAGTAAACGGGTGCTCGCCGCGGAACCGCCACGCGACGACGAACGGCAGCACCCACCAGGGAATGTTCGCGGCCGTGACGGTGAAGACGGCGGGCGTCCGGTGCGGACCGGTCAGCTCCTCGAACATGATGATGCTCACGTTCGCGAACATGACGCCGGACCAGAATATCGCCGGGACGCGGATCCACTCCTTGCCCTTCACGATCGCGTAGATCGCGACCGCGTAGAACGGCCCGAACATCAGCGAGTCGAGCCAGATCGTCGCCTTCCACCACTGCGGTCTCGCGATGAGCAGCGGGTCGAAGTTGTCGCCCCACCAGTGCACGAGGTCGACCATCGCGTGCGGCGGCCACAGCGGATACTCGAAGTGCGCGCGGTCCGCGATCACGAGCTGCTCGATGTCGACGATGTACGTGATGAACGTCAGGTTGACGATGAAGAAGCCGAGGATCAGCCAGTCGATCCGGCGCTGACGTAGGGGGATCAATTGCCGCATGGTGCGTCGGTCTTACGACGGATCGACGCCGGGCGTCAGGCTCGCGCCTCAGTCTTCCGTGGTGACGGGAACGACCGGAGCGGGCAGCACGGTGTTCGGCGCGGTCGCGAAGGTCCACGAGAAGTTGTCGATGAGCACGGTCGTGTCGAGGACCCCGTCGGTCGAGTCCCACACCGCGAAGAGCAGCGCGACCTGCTTGCCCTGGAGCGCCGCGACGGAGACCGTCGTGGTGAGCCAGTCCGTCGACGCGTGGTCAATGTCGCCCGTGGTGTCGACGCCGAAGCCGGTCCCCAGGAGCTTGGAAGGCCCTTCGGCGCACGGGTACGCGTAGGCGCCCGCCATCGGCCCTGCGCCGCTCATTCCCGCGGTGGTCGTCGGGTCGCAGACCCTGAGGAAGCTGCTGTCGATGCTGATGCTGTTGCCCGACGGGTCGAACGCGACGTTGTCGTTCGCGGTCGCCGGCTCGGAGGCGATCGGCGGCGTCATGATGACGACGTACGTGTCGTTGTAGACGCTGCACACCCAGTCCGGAAACTCGTACGAGAAGAGGTTCGAGTCGAACGACATCGTCACCGCGTTCGTCGGGATGCGAATGACGAGGCTCAGAGCGGCTCCGTCGTGCGGTGCGCCGAACGTGAGCGTGCCGCACGCGGGGGTCTGCCCCGGAAAGCCGCTCGGGGCGCCGGAGGTGTAGCCCTTGTCGAAGCCGGACACGTTCTGGTAGCCGGGGTCGGTCGGTTGCCGCGCGGTGCCGGACGAGATGCCGAGCATGTGCGCGCCGTGTCGCGTGGAGTTCGAGGTCCCGAACGTGGGTCCGAGGATGCCGAATCCGAGCTCGAAGTTCGCGACGCTCGCGGCAGTCACCGTGGTCCCGTCCGGGGGGACATACTCGGCCGACACCACGCCCCACGTCCTCGTGGGCAGCGGCGGGGAGGCCTGCGCGGTGCGACAGAGATCCATCGCCTTGGCGCCGTCGGTGCCGACCGTCGTCGCGACCGCGGTGAGCGACTCGTCGCAGCCCGTCGGCTCGTCGTCTGCCGTCCCGTCGCAGTCCTCGTCGATCCCGTTGCCGGGAATGTCGTACGCGCCGGGGTTGATGAAGCGGTTGCAGTCGTTGCAGTCCCCCTCGGCGTTCGACCATCCGTCGCCGTCGTGATCGACGGTGTCGGTGCTCGCATAGGGGCACGCCGGCCCCGTCGAGCTCGAGCTGCTGTGCGCGCCTCCGTCTCCCGTGCCCGATCCGCTGGAGCCGCTGGAGCCCGTCGTGCTTCCCGACGACCCGCTCGTCGACGAGGACGCCCCGCTCGCTGAGCCGTCCGCGCTCGACGACGATGACCCGCTGCCGGAGCCCGAGCCACCGTCGAGGCACCCACGGGTCCCGCCGGTGCAATCGAGACACACGCCGCCGACGCACGACAGACCGGGAAGGTTCGCGCACGACGAGCCGAGCGGCTGCCACGACCCCGAAGAGCACGTCTCGGGCTGCTCGCCTTCGCACCGGATCGCGCCGTTCGTGCACGCCGCGGGTGCATCGACGGCGACGGTGGCGTCCTGGAGATGATCCGCATCGGGGACCGGCGGAAGCTGGCGAGTCCCGAGGCAGACGCCTGCCGTGCACGTGAGGCCGTTGTCGCATGCCACGCCGCCGCAGCAGAGCGTCGCCACGCTGCCGCATACCTCACCGGCGTCGGTCGGCGCTACGGTCGTGGCCCCGCCGGAGCAACCGGCGAGCGCGACGAGGAGGAGCGCGAGCGGCCCAGGCGACGTGGTTCTCATGGCGGCGACTATACAGTCGTTCGTGCGTGGTTGCGCGCCGAGGCGCCTCCCGAGAACGGTGCGGCTATTCGAGCGCGGGGCTCGACGGCCGCGCGGCCGGCGCACGCGGCGCGACGATGCCGTGCTCCTTGTCGTAGACGATCCCCTTGTGCGGGACGGGGCCCGCCATCAGGAAGTTGCTCCGCAACCGGCGCCCGAGGACGGCCTCGGCGCGCGCACCGAGCGTCATGAGCGCGCGGAGGTCGATGCCGGTCTTCACGCCCATCTCCTCCAGCATGCCCACGAGGTCCTCGGTGCAGGTGTTCCCGGTGAACCCGCGGTGGTAGTCGGCCGCCCCGGTCTTCGGCTGCCCGCCGATCGCCCCGAGCGAGCCGTCGGCGAAGCGGAGCCCGAAGCTGAGCGCGGTGAGCGTGTTGGCCATGCCCCAGCCTCGCGTGTCGTGGAAGTGGGCGACGAGGCGGTCCTTCGGGATCCCGGACGCGATCACGTCCGAATAGAACTGGCTCACCTGGCGCGGGTTCGCGACCCCGGTGGTGTCACCGAAGCCGACGTACGTCGCCCCGATGTCGCGCCACCACTTGCCGAGGCGAACGACGTCCTTCACCGGAACATCCCCCTGGATCGGGCACCCGAAGCTCGTGAGGACCCAGCCGAACACCTCGTGCCCCGTGTCGATCGCGAGGCGCGCCATCCCCTCGAGCGCCGCCTGGTTCTCGGCGTGCGACATCTTCACGTTCGCGCGGTTGTGCGCCTCGCTCCCCGAGATGACGAAGGCGATCTCGTCGACGCCGAACCCCGCGCGCTTCGACGCCACGGCGCGCTCGACCCCCTTCATCGTCGTGCAGATGCCGCGGTAGTGCACGCCGGGCTTCCGCGGGATTCGCCGCAGGACCTCCTCGGCGTCGGAGAACTGAGGCAGATACTTCGGGTGCGCGAAGTTGGTGGCCTCGATGCGCTTGAAGCCGGCGTCGACCATGCCGGTGATCATCTCGACCTTGAGCTCCGTCGGAACGAACTGCGCCTCGTTCTGGAGACCGTCGCGCGCCCAGCACTCGCCCATCGTGACGTGCTCGGCGAGCGTGCCTTCGGCTTCGTGCAATCGAGACGAGAAGAGCGACATGGGGAACCTCGTGGGGCCGCTTGTACGGACGGGCGTGTCTGCCGTCAACGCGGGTCGAGGGGTCGACTCGTGATCCCTTTTCCCGCCGCGTGACACTATGGGGCATGAGCTTGCCCCCTCGCTTCTCCTTCCCGGCCCTCGTACGCCTCGGAGGCCTCTTCCTCTTCGCACTCGTCCTGCTCCTCTGTTGTGGCGGCGAGACCGTCCAGTGCACGACGAACGCGAGCTGTACGACCGGCTACCAGTGCATCAGCGGGAACTGCGGGCTCGCCCCGTCCACCGCCTGCGCCGGGACCGAGACCTCGTGCTCGGGCTCCTGCACCGACACCACAAGCGATCCGGGCAACTGCGGGTCGTGCGGGCACACTTGCGCGACCGGGCTCGTGTGCTCGAACGGCGCGTGCGGATCCGCCTGCGCGGTCGGGCTGAGCATGTGCGGCTCGGCGTGCGTGAACGAGTCGAACGACCCTGCGAACTGCGGAAAGTGCGGGGCCGAGTGCCCCCCTGGCGGTGCCTGCGCGGCGGGCAAGTGCACGTGCGCCCACGGACAGACCTCGTGCGGCGACACCTGCGACCAGCTCGGCTCGGACCCGAAGAACTGCGGCGCGTGCGGGACCGCGTGCTCCGGAGCGACCCCGCTCTGTCAGTCCGGCACCTGCGTCGGTGCGTGCGTCGCGCCGTTCTCGACCTGCGGCGGCGCCTGCGTCGACACGACCGCGGACCCGCTCAACTGCGGCGGCTGCGGCAGCGCGTGCGGGGCGACCCAGGTCTGCCTCTCGTCTTCGTGCGGTTGCCCCGGCGGAACGACCGCGTGCGGGTCCACGTGCGCGTCGACGGAGTCCGACGCGCTGAACTGTGGCGCGTGCGGGAAGGCGTGCGGCGGCGGCCAGCCGTGCGCGAACGGGAAGTGTGAATGCCCCGGCAGCGAGGCGGCGTGCGCGGACGGCTGCACCGACACCGAGAGCGACCCGAAGAATTGCGGAGCGTGCGGACGCCCGTGCGGCGCAGGTCAGGTGTGCTCGTCCGGGGCGTGCCAGTGCCCTCCGGGCGACACGTTCTGCCCAGGCGGGTGCGTCGAGCTCTCTCTCGACCCCAAGAACTGCGGCGCGTGCGGGAACGCCTGCGCCGCAGGGAGCATCTGCAATCACGGCACCTGCGCGACGGCGTGCAACACGCGCGAGACGACCTGCAGCGGCGGCTGCTCGAACACCGAGCGAGACCCGGAGAACTGCGGCGCGTGCGGCGCCGTGTGCTCCCCCGGAGACACGTGCCACCGCGGCGCGTGCGTATGCGCGAGCGGGTTCCTCCCGTGCAACGGGAACTGCGTCGCTCCGCTGAACGACCCCGGCAACTGCGGCGCGTGCGGCAACGCGTGCCCCGCGAACCAGACCTGCAACGGCGGCACGTGCGCGTGCCTCGTCGGCGAATCGTTCTGCAACGGCCTCTGCACCGACACGACGATCGACCCGACCAACTGCGGCGCCTGCGGGACCCCGTGCGCGCCCGGCGCGATCTGCCAGGCGGGCACCTGCTCGTGCGGCTCCTCGACGAACGAGTGCAGCGGCGCGTGCGTCGACGTGCTGACCGACCCGAACAACTGCGGCGGCTGCGGGAAGCCCTGCGGCGCGTTCCAGTTCTGCGTCAACGGAACCTGCACCTCTTAGTCAATTCTCACGGCGTCGGTCGGCAGCCTCCCTCCTGCCTTCCGTGAGAATTGGCGGGGAGCGCGGCCGCTCCCCGGACCCCAGCCGGGCTTCTTTCAATTCTCACGGCGTCGGTCGGCAGCCTCCCTCATGCCTTCCAGGAGAATTGGCGGGGAGCGCGGCCGCTCCCCGGACCTCAGCCGCGGGGAGACGTGCGGTGACGTCGACCCTCTCGCAGGGAGGCTCTCCCCATCTTTCTTCCCACGAGCTGCGCTGCCCGCGTACCCTGGACTGTCCGTGCTTGGCGTCGGGGGGCGACACGGAGAGACCGAACCATCCTATGACCTTCCGCCCTGCATGCCTTGTCCTCGCGTTCCTCCTGTCCGTCCTCGGTGTGACCGGGTGCTCCAGCACCAACCTCGCCAACGGGCTCGCTCCGTGCGCGACGAGCGCCGACTGCCCTAGCAACTACTACTGCGCGGGTACGATGACGTGCTGGGAGAACGGCTCCTCGCCGAGGTCGGACGCCACCGCGGCGGATGGGGGGCTCATCTGCACCGGCAAGAGCGCGTGCGGCGGCGCGTGCGTCGACACCCAGACCGACCCGGACAACTGCGGGGGGTGTGGAAAGGCCTGCACCGGCGGCAACGTCTGCTCGAGCGGGGCGTGCGCGCTCACGTGCGGCGGCGGCACGACCCTGTGCGGCCAGACCTGCCGGGAGACTCAGTCCGACCCGAACAACTGCGGCAAGTGCGGCGTCGTTTGCCCGTCGGGCTCCGCTTGCTCGAGCGGCTCGTGCGAGGTCTCGTGCCAGGGGACGGACGTCGACTGCGGCGGAAGCTGCATCGACCCGGCGAACAACGTCAGCTACTGCGGCGCGACGGTCGGCTGCGGCGTGTCGGGCAAGGGGAGCGCCGGTACCGTCTGCATGAGCGGCAACGCCTGCAACCAGGGCGCCTGCGCCGTGTCTTGCCCCGGCACCGAGATCGACTGCGGCGGGAGCTGCATCGACCCGGCGACCAACCTCGCCAACTGCGGCGCCACCAAGGGCTGCGGCGTGAGCGGAGGAACCGCCGGCGCCGCCTGCACGAACGGGAAGGTCTGCGCCGACGGCGTGTGCGCCGTGTCGTGTCCCGGCGCAGAGATCGACTGCGGCGGCGTCTGCATCGATCCAACCTCGAACCTGAGCTACTGCGGAGCGACGGCCGGCTGCGGTACGGCGGGTACCGGGAGCGCCGGAACGGCGTGCATGAACGGGAACGTGTGCGCCGGCGGCGTCTGCGCGGTTTCGTGCCCCGGAGCCGAGATCGATTGCACAGGCACATGCATCAATCCGTTGACGAACCTCGGCTACTGCGGAGCGACCGCGGGCTGCGGCATGAGCGGCGGGAGCGCGGGGGCGGTCTGTCAGAACGGCACCGTCTGCGCGGACGGCGTCTGCGCCGTCTCGTGCCCAGGCAGCGAGATCGACTGCGCCGGCACGTGCGTGGATCCGAGCACGAGCCTGGGCTACTGCGGCGCCACGCTCGGCTGCGGCATGAGCGGCCAGGGGAGCGTCGGTGCGGTCTGCGCGAACGGGAACGTCTGCGCCAACGGCACCTGCGCGGTCTCCTGCCCCGGGACGGAGATCAACTGCGGCGGCGAGTGCATCGACCCCGCGACCAACCCCGGGTACTGCGGTGCCACGACGGGCTGCGGCGTGGCAGCAAAGGGGAGCGCGGGGGCGGTCTGCGCGCACGGGAGTGTCTGCGCCAACGGCGCGTGCGCCGTGTCGTGCCCGGGGACCGAGATCAACTGCGGTGGCACCTGCATCGACCCTGCGACCAGCCCCGGCTACTGCGGAGCAAGCGGCGCGTGCGGAATGCCCGGAGGCAGCGCGGGCATGGCATGCCCGGCGGGAGACGTCTGCTCGGCGGGCACGTGCAGCCTCACCTGCCAGAGCGGCCTGACGAACTGCAACGGCGTCTGCGTCAACGAGCAGAACGACAACCAGAACTGCGGGACGTGCGCGAGCCCGTGCGCGGCGGGCGACGTGTGCTCGACAGGGAGCTGCGGTCTGACGTGCGCGTCGATCGAGACGAACTGCGGAGGCACCTGCGTCAACCTGCAGAAGGACGACGGCAACTGCGGCACGTGTGCGAACGTCTGCCCGGCCGGCGACGTCTGCGTCGCGGGCAAGTGCGGGCTCACGTGCCAGACGGGGCTCACCAACTGCAGCGGCACCTGCGTCAACGAGACCAACGACAACCACAACTGCGGCACGTGCGGTACGGCGTGCCCGGCAGGGAACATCTGCTCGAGCTCGGCGTGCGGTCTGACCTGCGCGGCGGGGCAGACGAACTGCGGCGGGACATGCGTGAACCTGCAGCAGGACGACGCGAACTGCGGGACTTGCGCGAGCGTGTGCGGCGCCGGCACGGTCTGCTCGTCCGGCGCGTGCCTCGTGAGCTGCCAGGTCGGGCTGACCGAGTGCGGCGGCCTCTGCACCAACACCGCGTCGGACCTCGCGAACTGCGGCACGTGCGGCACGGCCTGCCCCGCGGGCGACGTGTGCTCCGCCGGGCATTGCGCCGTCTCTTGCCAGGCCGGGCTGACCGACTGCACGGGCGCCTGCGTGAACGAGACCTCGGACAACGACAACTGCGGCGCCTGCGGCACGGCGTGCCCCCCAGGCGAGGTCTGCTCGAGCAGCTCTTGCGCGCTCAGCTGCCAGGCCGGGCTCATCAGCTGTTCGGGGGTGTGCACGAACGTGCAGACCGACAACGGCAACTGCGGGGCGTGCGGTCAGCCGTGCGCGGCAGGCAACGTGTGCTCGGGCGGGACTTGCGCACCGACGTGCCAGGCGGGCTTCAACCTGTGCGGCGGGGTCTGCACGGACCCGACGTCGGACAACGCCAACTGCGGCGGCTGCGGGGACGCGTGCCCCGCGGGAGAGACCTGCACGAGCAGCGTCTGCCAGGTCTCGTGCCAGGCGGGGCTGACCGACTGCGCGGCGGTCTGCGTCGACGAGTTCACCGACAACCACAACTGCGGCGGCTGCGCGCAGCCGTGCGCGGCGGGAGACGTGTGCTCCGGCGGGACATGCGCGCTCTCGTGCCAGGCGGGGCTAACGAGCTGCAGCGGGACCTGCACGAACGTGAAGACCGATCGTGCCAACTGCGGCACGTGCGGGAGTGCCTGCGCCGCGGGCCAGGTCTGCTCGAGCGGGAACTGCGTGGCGTCGTGCCAGGCGACGCTGACTCTCTGCTCGGGCACGTGCGTCAACGAGAAGAACGACAACCAGAACTGCGGCGCGTGCGGGAACGCCTGCGCGACCGGATCGATCTGCTCGAACGGAACATGCGCGCTCTCCTGCCAGACGGGGCTCACCGCCTGCGGCGGCGTCTGCGTCAACGAGAAGACCGACACGGCGAACTGCGGCGGGTGCAACAGCATCTGCCCTGCCGGTGAGCTCTGCTCGAACGGCACGTGCTCCCTCTCTTGCCAGGCCGGCCTCACCAACTGCTCGAGCGTCTGCGTGAACGAGAAGACCGACAACCACAACTGCGGCGCGTGCGCGAACACCTGCCCCGCCGGCGACGTCTGCTCGAACGGCGCGTGCGCGCTGTCGTGCCAGACGAACCTCACCAACTGCTCCGGCCTCTGCGTGAACGAGCAGACCGACATCAACAACTGCGGCGGGTGCGCGCACGCGTGCCCGGCGGGCGAGGTGTGCTCGTCCGGCACGTGCGCGCTCTCCTGCCAGGCGGGGCTCAGCAACTGCGGCGGCGTGTGCGCGAACCTGAGCAGCGACACGGACAACTGCGGCCACTGCGGAGGGATTTGCCCCGCCGGGCAGCAGTGCAACGGGGCGTGCGCCTGCCCGACCGCGACCCCCAACGCGTGCGGCGTGGGCACCGCGGCGTTCTGCACGACGTTCCAGAGCGACGGCAAGAACTGCGGCGGGTGCGGCAACGGGTGCGCTGCGGGCCAGGTGTGCACGAACGGCTCGTGCACCGAGAGCTGCCCGGCGCCGCTCGTGATCTGCTCGAACACCTGCGCCGACACGCGCTTCGACCCGAGCAACTGCGGCGGCTGCGGGGATCTCTGCTCGCTCCCGAACGTGGCGTCGGACGGCTGCATCAGCGGGGCCTGCAGCGTCGGCGCCTGCAACTCGGGATACGCCAACTGCAACGGCGTGGCCGGCGACGGATGCGAGATCGACACGGTGACCGACCCGAACAACTGCGGCGGCTGCAACATCGTCTGCCCGGGCGGCACGATCTGCGACACGGGCTCCTGCGTGACGAGCACGATCGAGTGCAGCGAGACCGCCAACGAGAGCCAGTCCATCTCGCTCAACTGCCCCCCTGGTCTCGTCATCCGGCAGATCACGTTCGCGAGCTACGGGACGCCGAACGGGTCGTGCGGAGCGTTCACCCTGGGCGGGTGCAACAACTCCGACTCCGTCCCGATCACCTCCTCGTTCTGCCTGAACCAGTCCTCCTGCAGCTTCCCGTCGAACAACGCCACCTTCGGTGACCCGTGCGAGTTCACCGGGAAGCACATGTACGTTCAGGTCGCGTGCGCGCCGTAACGCAGAACCATCCCAACCAGAGCCTCATGAATCCTCGCCTCGAAACGAAGCAGCGCCGCTCACTCCCGTCACTCCTACGCGTCGCGCGGAGGCTAAGCGTCGCCGCGACGCTGATGCTCGCCTCCGCGACCGCTGCCGCGCAGGCGCCCGACGCGCACTACCTCGCGGGGGTGCGCTACTTCCAGGAGGGGGACTACAAGAAGGCGACCGACGAGCTGAAGGCGTCCATCGCCGCGCACCCGACCTCGAAGGCTGCGCTCTACCTGAGCAACGTCTATCTCAAGATCGGAAACCTCGGCCTGGCGAAGGACCAGCTGACGCTGGCGCTCAAGCTCGAGCCATCGACGCCGAAGAAGGCCTCGATCGAAGCGCTCATCCGGAGCATCGAGGGGCGCTCGGTCTCGAGGCTCATCGTCCGCTCGACGCCGCCCGGCGCCAACATCTATCTCGACAGCAAGGGGCTGGGCGTACAGGGTACGACGCCGTTCGAGCAGTCCGTGCTGCCGGGGGCGCACAAGGTCATCGCGGTCATCGACGGCTACGAGGAGGTGGAGCGCGATGTGACCCTCGAGGCCGGAGAGTCCACCAGCATCGACCTCCCCCTGCGCACCAAGGGGTGCGACGTCTCGGTCAACGCGACTCCGGCGACGAGCCGCGCAACGCTCGACGGCGCGCCCCCCGTACCCGTCCCCGCCGCGCTTCGCGTCGCGCTTGGCGACCACAAGCTCGTCGTGACGAACGAGAAGTTCGAGCCGAAGGAGTTCGCCATCCGTTGCGTGGGGGGCGCCGTCCCGCTCACCGCCGCGCTCGTACCCATCGCGCCTGGCGGCTACGTCACGCTGCCGAACGATGCCGGCCTCGTGGTCACGGTCGACGGAAGGATCGTCGATGCGACAGCCGCGACCGGAGTGCGTCTCCTCGTAGGGCGTCACGTGATCACCATCACGGGCCCGAACCGCGCGCCGTGGACGACGACCGTCGACATGACGGAGGATCGCACCGTCGCCGTGGCGCCGCCGAAGACGGTGAGAGGCTTCAAGGCTCCCGCGCTCTACCTGGGAGTCGAGGGGGGAGCGAACCTGGTCCTCGCCAACTGGAACCTCGGTCAGAACGCGTTCGTGGCGCAGAGCGGAACCAAGAACACTCCGGGCACCTCGGGCATGGCGGGGCTCCGGATCGGCGCGCAGGTCTTGCCACGGCTCGCGCTCGAGGCGGAGGTGCACTGGCTGGGCCTTCCGAGCACGTACCCCTTCGCGATGGGGCTCTCGTACGACGCGAACGCGGTCTTTCATGTCTTCCGCGGAGGCTGGACACCCGTCGTCGAGGGGGGCCTCGGCGTGTACCAGGTCGTGTCGGCGCCGAAGGCCAGCAACGGGACGAACCTCGGCACGGGCGAAGCCTTCCGCGGCCACCTCGGGATCGGCTACCTGGCGCGCTTGAACGACCGCTTCTCCGTTCGCGTCGACGTGCGCGACGTCCTCAGCGCCGGCTTCAGCGGGCCGGCGGACAATCTGGAGATCCTGGGCGGCGCAGAGGTCGTGCTCTGGTAGCAGCTGTCACGTAGGGACCCGCACCCTCACGAGATGCAGAAGCGTGCAGGAGCGGGTCCGGGAAGCGCTGCCGCGCGAGAGCACGCGTGCACCCCACGCGAAGCGTCGTCCGAGCGCAGGCTCCTGCACCTGATCGGGCTGAAAGTGCCTTATCGTCGAGGTGCGGGTGACTGCGCTCTACTCAGCAAGCCTCACTCGAACTCGAGCGCGACCGCTCCGACCGCGCCCGCAGCGCCAGCTCCCGCGCTGAACGCCGCGGATACGCCCGGCGCCATGAAGCCGGACCCACCGCCTCCGGGGATCGCCATTCCATTGGCGAACCCGCCGCCGGCTCCGCCCCAGTACCCGGCCCCGCCCCCGCCCCCGCAGCTCACGCCTGCGCCGCCCGCGAGCGCCGCCCCCGGCAACCCCGGCATGCCCAACCCCGGCATGCCGACGACCGTCGAAACGCCACCCATCGTCTGTGTTCCGCCGCCTGCGGTGCCGCTGGTGTTGGTGGCCGCGACACCGGAGAGACCTCCTCCTCCGCCGCCGGTCTCGATGCTCCCGGTCGCTGTGCCTCCGCCGCCGCCACCCACGATGAGGAGTGCCGTGGCCTGAGTCGGAGCGCCCGACCCCGAGAACACCCCCGTCAGGCCGCCGCCGCTACCAGCGGTGCACGTGCCAGCGCCGCCGACATACGGCCCTCCGGCCTTGGTCCCGAAAGCCATCGGGCCACCGCCGCCTCCGACCACGATCGTCAGCTCGCTCAGCCCTGCCAGCGCCAGCGTTCCCGCCGCAGCGCCGCCACCGCCGCCTGCGCCGCCTGGCGTCGCGCTACCGCCGCCACCCCCCTCGGCCTTGAAGATCGCCCTCGTGCAGCCAGGTGGAACCGCGACGTACTGCGGGCCACCGGTATACGTGAAAGAGACCGCACTCGCGGTGCATGCGGCGCCGCAGCTGCCGTTGCTGCACGCGGCACCGCCCGGGCACACGCAAGGCTCACACATGCCGGCGACGCACATGTCCGCCGAGGCACAAGCGAGCGTCGCCGAGCACGGTCCGCAGAATCCGCCGACGCAGACACCCGGGCACTCTTGATTCACAGTGCACGGAGTCCCCGCGTCGGGCGGCGATCGGACGTCGGTGGACGCGACGCCATCGAAAGGAGCGTTCTGGTCGAGGGGTGCCACGTGGTCGAAGGATGCCGCGCGGTCGAACGGCGTCGAGTGGTCGACGCTCGCGCCGTCCTTCGGATGCCCCGCATCGACACCGCGAGCATCCGACTTCGCGTCCGCCCGCGAGGACGCGTCGAGCGGAGCGACGGTGCTCGCGTCGAGCAGCACTGGGTCGTCCAGCCCGACGAGCGCCGCACACCCCTCGAGCGTGCCCAGCGTGAGGGAGAGACAGAGAAGCGTGCCGCCGGTTCTTCGCCTCGGCCGACGTGGTCCACGAGCGCCGCCAGGCATTGCCGTCGAGACCGTGCTCACCTCGCGAGTATCACACGGTTCGGCTGGAGTCTGCGAGAGACCGAGAGCGTGGACTCTCTGCGAGCCCGGTCGTGCTCGAAAACGTGTCGTGCTGCGCACGCGGACGTGGGCGGGGAGCCACGCCTCCATGGCTGTCCGTCGACGCAGCGGCCGCGAATCGCGGCGACTCACTCTGGCGCACGAGGTGCACTGGACGCGGCCCATGAAGTCATTCTTCGGTGTGGTCGTCGGAGTTGCCGCAGCGACCGGGCTCAC
>Ga0302276_10000070_pt1 | contig 88381 bp, 75 predicted proteins | sample III_Bog_N2_3_FD_198768 | JGI IMG/M metagenome (GOLD analysis project Ga0302276, IMG submission 198768) | Peat permafrost microbial communities from Stordalen Mire near Abisko, Sweden - III_Bog_N2_3 | ecosystem: Environmental > Terrestrial > Soil > Wetlands > Peat | place: Sweden: Abisko...
ATGGGCAGAAAGTAATTCCCAGGCATGATCGCTCAAATCGTGACGGTGATAGGCTGCAGGTTGATCGCTCACAAAAATAGTTTCGCACATCCACCAGTCTCGTGACGACACTCCCTAGAACGTCAGGTATGACGCATATTGTACATCCGTCACCAATAAGCAGGATGACTGATCTTTGTGTCTCAACATTAACCTTAACTTCTTTTTCATCCCAAGTCTTGAAGCCTTCGGACTGGACCGTCAATTCATAACTTCCTTGGCACAGTTGGATGACGGCTTTGCCACGTGCATCCGCTATTGCTTCAAAACGCTCTCCATTTGCCTTTGCGGTGGCTTTGATGTGTGCACCTGGCACATTAGCACCGGATTGATCTGTAACAACTACAGTAAGCGTGCTCAGAGCAGGCGTTTGGGCGAACACAGCACAAGCACTGAATAGGAGAATAATAGCTGCGATCCGTGCCATAACCATGTGCAACATATTGGCACATTCAGCTTTGTCGGGCAAGAAGCGAAGCCTCAAACATGCAACGGCGGAAGTGAGTTCACTACCGCCGTTGCCATTTGCTATTAGATTGTTGCCAAGTGCCCTCAGATCTCCAGAATGATCGGCATGATCATGGGCCGTCGTCCGGTGGTCTTCTGGATCAGCCGCTTCAACTCCGCGCGGACCTTTTCCTTGACCATGCCGTAGTCGGCTTTCTGCTCGGTGCTGAGGCCTTCCAGGGTCTTGTAGACCACTTCGCGGGCCTGGTCGGTGATGTCCGCGCCGCCAAAGCCGCGCATGATCACTTCGGGAGCCTGTTCCACCTTGCCGGTGCGCTTGTTGATGGCCAACACGGCCAGCACAATGCCGTCTTCCGACAGAATGCGCCGGTCGCGAATGACCAGATCCTCAACCACATCGATGGACGAGCCGGAATCGATCAGAATGCGTCCGGATGTAACCTTGTCCTTCTTTCGGATGTCATTCTTGTCGATCTCCAGCACGTCGCCGTCTTCGATCACGATGGTCTGCTCGACAGCGCCGGTCTCCATGGCCAACTGAGCGTGTCTGCGCAGGTTGCCGAAGTTGCCGTGAACCGGAATGAAGAACTTGGGCCGCACCAAGTTGATGAGCAACCGCAACTCTTCCTGGCTGCCGTGTCCACTGACGTGGATCAGGCCATTGGAGCCGTTGTCATAGATGACGTTGGCATCGCGGCGATAGAGGTGGTCGATGACCCGGAAGATGCCTTTTTCGTTCCCAGGGATGACACGCGAGCTGAGCAGCACGGTGTCGCCGGGTTCGATCCTGGCATGCTTGTGATTGTCGACGGCAGCACGGCTGAGAGCGCTCATCGGCTCACCCTGGGTGCCGCTGATCATCACCAGCAGTTGTTCGGGGGAGTAGTCGCGCATCTGGCCGGGGTTGATGATCAGCCCGTTGGGGATGTCGATGTAGCCCAGATCCTGCGCGATCTCCGTGCTTTCCATCATCGAACGGCCCACAATGGCTACCTTGCGGCCATGCTTGCGCGCCAACTCCAGCGCAATGCGGATGCGGAAGATCGAGGAAGAGAAGCAACTGAAGAAGAGCTTGCGCTTGGTGCGCGAGAAGATCTCGTCCAGACGGGGAATGACCGCCGACTCCGACGGGGTGTAGCCGGGGCGTTCGACGTTGGTCGAATCCTGAAGCAGGGCCAGCACGCCCTTTTTGCCGTATTCGGCAAAGGTGTGCAAGTCAAAGGCCTTGCCGTCGAGCGGAGCGAGGTCGATCTTGAAGTCGCCGGTGTGAATGACCACGCCGACCGGGGTATCGATGGCCAGCGAGACCGCGTCCACCACGGAGTGGGTGACGTGAATCGGTTCGATGGTAAACGGCCCAATGGTGAACTTCTGCTTGGGCGTGATCTCGATCAACTCGGTCTCGTCCAGCAGACGGTGTTCTTCGAGCTTGCCCTCGACGTAGGCCAGGGTGAACTCGGTGGCGTAGACCGGAACCTTGATCTCGCTGAGAATCCAGGGCAGTCCGCCGATATGGTCCTCATGGCCGTGGGTGAGGATGATTCCACGTACATGAGCTCTGTTTTCAATCAGGTAAGTGATGTCGGGGACGACGATATCCACACCGAGGAGTTCCGACTCCGGGAACATGAGTCCGGCGTCGATCACGATAATATCGTCTTCCCAACGGAGCGCGAGGCAGTTCATGCCGAACTCGCCGAGGCCGCCCAGGGGAATGATTTTCAGCTTTTTAGTTTGCATCTGTCAGGTTTGATGCTAACACCTGACGCGGTAACGCAGGCGGGGAATCGGAAATCTGCGGCTATCAAACGATTTCTAAGGCCTCCCAAAGCGGCGCAGGAAGCGGCGCCGGGCAACGTTTTATCGCACGATGCCATCCAAATCGGCATGAAGCAGAACGGTTTGCATGCCATTCGCGACGCGCATGCTGTTTCGTTCCATTAAAAAAGCAGTTGGATAGGCAGATAGCTGAGAAATTCAGGTTACAGCCGGACCGAAAGCTGTAACACGGCTCTTACTGAACTGGAAACAAGATTTGTCGAAACTCCGCGGAGAATCCGTGGTTGGAGAGATCATGTCGAAAATTAGAGTCTTGGTGGGTGGTGCAGGCGGGTTTATTGGTGGTCATCTGGTCCGGAGGTTGAAGCAGGAGGGCTTTTGGGTTCGCGGCGTGGACATCAAGGAGCACGAATTTGAGCAATCGGCTGCGGATGAGTTCGTTCTTGGCGATTTGACCGATCAGGATGTGGCCATGGACGCGGTGGAGGGCATAGAAGAGGTCTACCAACTGGCCGCTGACATGGGCGGCGCCGGATACATCTTTACCGGCGAGCACGACGCCGAAGTGATGCACAACTCCGCCGTCATCAATCTGAACATGCTGGATTTTGGTTGCCGCGCCGGCGTCAAACGCTTCTTCTACTCGTCTTCGGCCTGCATCTATCCGGCCTATAACCAGTTGGATCCGGACAATCCCAAGTGCTCCGAAGACTCCGCCTATCCCGCTGAGCCGGATAGCGAGTATGGCTGGGAAAAACTCTTCAGTGAGCGACTCTATGGCGCATACATGCGGAATATCGGCGTTCAGGTGCGCGTGGCTCGCTTCCACAACATCTTTGGACCGCAAGGAACCTGGCGCGGAGGCCGCGAAAAAGCCCCGGCGGCAATCTGCCGCAAGGTAGCAGAGGCTCCCGATGGTGGCGAGATCGAGATCTGGGGCGATGGCAAGCAGACCCGTTCCTTCCTCTTCATCGACGAATGCGTGGAAGGTGTTCGTCGCCTCATGGAGTCGGATTGGCCCGGGCCGGTCAATGTCGGCAGTGAAGAGATGGTCACCATCAACCGCTTGGCGGAGATGATCATTGCGATCTCGGGGAAATCCCTGACCGTACGCCATATTCCTGGACCGCTGGGCGTGCGCGGGCGCAACTCCGACAATCGCTTGATTCGAGAAAAGCTGGGTTGGGCGCCGAGCGCAACGCTGCAGGCCGGTCTGGAAGCCACCTATGCCTGGATCGCGCAGCAGGTTGCGACGTCCAGCGTTTTGGCCATGCAGGAAGCCAACGCCTGATTGAACCTTTCAACGCGAAGTCCGGATCTCAAAGCGGAATATGATGTAGTGCCCTTGATCCCACGTCTCGAAGATGAGGCGTGGGATTTCTTTTGCGGAGAGAGAAGTGGCCTGAAGGCCCTGGACAGGGTTCCAGTCATGCTCCCTCCGAATGTCGGCCTCTGCATCAAACTTCATTCGACAATTACATTGATCAGCATCCATAAAAGGCGGAGCACGCTCCCGGAGAGAGGGGTTTCCTCAATGAAGGTGTTTTAGCCGCTCTACCGTTTAAAATCAGTTAGATAGGCGTTTTATAGGGGGGGAGGGTGCAGGCATCACGAGAAGAAAGATCGGTTGTGCCTGCTCCGCCCAACTGCTGGGAACGCCACTGATTGCATTGTGCGCCAAGGATGGAAAATAAACGGCAATTTGCGCGGTGAAGATTTTGGTGGTCTGCCGTTTCAAAAGGAAGAACCCCCGGCTTTTCCGGGGAGGCAGTAGACGTTTGACGTTTACAGGAGTCGTATTTGGTTCCTGTTTTTATCTTTTCGGGGAAAAATGGTTGAACGTTCGGAGTATGAGCGCCATCTCTACGGGACTGCGAGTGAATTATTGATTTCGCTCACCCCGCGCCGAAGCGCGGGGCTAACCAACATTGCGCCTACGGCGCGGGACAACTGGTTGCTGCCGGCATGAAGCGGCCAGGTCCCTTTGAGGGAGCGCCCACCATAAGAAACAAAAACACAAGTTCGACAAAACAATGGCAGCAAGTCAGCCTCCGCAAAGCGGAGATGAGCAGGTTAGCAAGTTAGCGGCGGTACGCAATTACGTTTTCATCGCCTCGCGAGCCGGAAATACCGGTGCCGGACTGTTACAAGACCACTCCTGGACAGAAAATGAAGAAATAAGATGCGATTGCCGTGCCGGCGGTTGCCATCCACCAGTGTGGGTGATTTGCGTCACAGTATACTAACCATTTGGCAGCGTCTTCTGGAAGGTGCCCCGCGTGGGGTATAGTCTCTCAGAAAACCGGTGAGGATCGAATGTATTTGCTCTGGCTCAGAGTCGCGGTAGTGCTGTATGCGGTCTCCAGTGTTGCCGTCTTTCCGGCTGTGCTCTACAGGCGGGAGCAGTGGCGCAAGGTTTGCGTGCATGTGGCCGGCATGGGACTCTTCTTTCACTTTGTTTCGGCCGTCGAGATGCTCCTGCAGGCCCATCGCTGGATGCCGGTAGGCATACGCGAAGTCGAATCCCTGTTGGGATTTGCCGTGATTGGCCTGTTTTTTCTGGCATGGTGGCTCTACGATGCGGTTTCGCTGGGCGTTTTTGCCCTGCCTCTGACCTTTTTTCTGACGCTTGCTCCTGCGCTGGGGCCGGATCGCTATACCTTCTCCTCACCCGGAGTGCGCACCGGCTGGCTGGTGATCCACATCATTCTGCTGATGCTAGCCTATGCGGCGCTGGGATTCAGCATGTTGGCTTCGCTGCTCTATCTGGCTCAGGAGCGCCGGCTGAAGCGCAAATTGAAGTTCGACCCCTGCGCGCCGCCCCGTCCGGGCTCCCGCTGGGTTCCGCTGGACTGGATGCCGCCGCTCGATACCCTGGAGCGTATGGCCGTGGCCATGCTGGAATTTGGTTTTCCTGCCATGACCATCGGCCTGGCTATCGGCTCGGTGCTGGCGCAGGAGACCTCGCTGGGCGCGGCGTACTTTCGCGATCCCAAGATTCTGGCTGCCTTTGCCAGTTGGGTGGTCTATTGCCTTCTGCTTTTGGCGCGCCGCACCGCCGGCTTGCGCGGACGTAAAGCTGCCTACCTCACTGGAACGGTCTTTCTGATCATGCTGGTGGTCTGGGCGACCAACCTCTTTAGCCGTGTGCACGGGTTCGGTGCGCAATGAGCAGAGCTTCTGTGAATTCCCCCATTCTGACTGTCGTCGGAGTCAACCACAAGACCGCTCCCATCGAGGTGCGCGAGCGCATTGCTATCGCTCGTGCTGATCTGCCCGAGGTGGTGCGCGCCCTGGCCGCCGAGCCGGGCGTTGCCGAGTGCATGATCGTCTCTACCTGCAACCGCGTCGAGGTGATGGCCGCCGTTGAAGAGGGCACGACGGAGATCGCTGCCTTCCTGGAGCGCCAGTTCTCCCTCGACCCGTCGCTGCTGCGTCCCCATCTGTATCAGCATCGCGATCAGGATGCGATACGCCATCTCTTTCGCGTCGCCGCCAGCCTAGACTCCATGGTGGTGGGCGAGTCGCAGATTCTGGGGCAGGTGAAAGAGGCCTTTGCCGTAGCCAAGACAGCCGGTACCGTCGGTGGGCAGTTGGAATCGCTCTTGCAGGGCGCTTTTGCCGCTGCCAAAAAAGTCCGCACCGAGACGGAAATCGGCGCCAACTCTGTTTCTATCGCCTCCGTAGCCGTAGAACTGGCGAAAAAGATCTTCGGATCGCTCGAAGGCCGCACGATCTTTCTGGTCGGTGCGGGCAAGATGTGCGAACTCTCCGCGCGCCACCTGCTGCAACAGGGCGCAGCCTCCATTCTGGTGACCAACCGCACCATCGAGAAGGCTCGCCGCATGGCGGAGCCCTTTGGCGGCAAGGTTATTCCCTACGAGCAGATGTATCATGCCGCCAGTCAGGCCGACATCGTCATTACCTCAACCAGCGCGCCCCACCCCATCTTTGGCCGCGAGCACGGGCAGGCCTTTTTGCACAAGCGCCGCAATCGGCCCATGTTCTTTATCGATCTGGCCGTGCCCCGCGATGTGGACCCGGCGATGGGCGAGTTGGAAGGCATCTTTGTCTATGACATCGATGACCTGCAGGCGGTGGCCGCCGCGCACATGGCCGAACGCAGCCGCGAGGCCAGCGATGCCGAGGCTATCGTTGCCGCCGAGGTGGAGCGCTTTCACCTGCGCCGTCGCGCCGTCAACGCTGCTCCGGCCATTGTTGCCTTGCAGCGACAGGCCGAGGAACTGCGTCAGGCTGAATTGCGCCGGGTGCAGGCCCGTTTGGGATCGCTCAATGCCGAGCAACTGGCTGCTGTCGAGGCTTTGACTCGTGGTTTGGTCAACAAGTTTCTCCATCCGCCGATGCAGGCGCTCAAGCAGGCGGCGCGCGATAATAATCAGATCTCCATGGACGCTCTGTGCGCGACCTGGTCGCTGCCCACGGGCGTTGAACGCGTCGATGCTGATGATGCTGAAGAGATGAACGAAAGACCCTCCGGGCAGCCGGATGGCGAAGGAGTGCAGCAATGAAGCTCAGAATCGGAAGCCGCGGTTCGCAATTGGCCCTGTGGCAGGCCAACCATATCTCCACACTTTTGCGGGGCCAGGGCCACGAAGTCGAGATTGAGATCATCAAGACCACCGGCGACCGCTTGCAGGAGGTCACCTTCGCCCAGGTTGGCTCCAAGGGCATGTTTACCAAGGAGATCGAAGAAGCTCTAGCTGCTGGTTCCGTCGATCTGGCGGTTCACTCGCTCAAGGACCTGCCCACCGAACTGCCCGAGCCCTTCATTCTGGCCGCCACACCGCCCAGAGTGGACCCGCGAGATGTTCTGGTGTCGCTCAAGTATGAGAATCTGGCCGCGCTGCCCCAGGGCGCACGGGTCGGGACCAGCAGCCAGCGCCGTCGCTCGCTGTTGAAGGCCGCACGGCCGGACATTGAGGCTGTGGAATTCCGCGGCAACGTCGATACCCGGCTGCGCAAACTGAGCGAGGGGCAGGTGGACGCGATTCTGCTGGCCGCCGCCGGCCTTGACCGCCTGGGCAAAACCGAGTGGGTCCGGGAACGGCTGGCCATCAAGGACTTTTGCCCCGCCGCCGGTCAAGGCTCTCTGGGCATCGAGACCCGCAGCGACGCCGTCGCCACACTGGCCGCTATCGGCTTTTTGGACGACCCCTCGACTCGCTTTGCTGTCACCGCCGAACGCGCCGCATTGGCTGCTCTGGGCGGAGGCTGTCAGGTTCCCATCGGCATTCACTGCCGCGCCGGCGTCGTCGTCGGTACGGGCACCGAGCTTGGGGATGAGATCTATGCTGTCGTTGCCGCTCCCGAGACGGGGCAGGCCGTTCGCGTTCATCATCGTGTTGCAAAGGGCGAACTGAGCGCGGAAGCACTGGGCAAGCTGGCGGTGAGGATGCTGCTGGAGGCCGGCGCGGGGCCGTTGCTGGAGCAGCAGAATATTTCTTGCGATTAATTTTTGTTTGATCGGACGATGTCATCCTGAATGTAGTGAAGGATCGGCTGTTTTGTTCGGCGGCAAGATGCTTGAAGAAGAAGGAAAAGCAGGTCCTTCGACTTCGCCACTCGCGATAAAGCCGCGAGTGGCTTCGCTCAGGATGACGCATCTTTGACTTTCATGGATTTACAGGCATTGTCCTGTAGGGTGCAGCATGAATCCACCGTCATCGGCAGCAAAGCGAGTACTGGTCACTCGCTCCGCGCAGCAGGCTGGCAAGCTCAGCGAGGGGCTGCGCGCTGCCGGATTCACGCCGGTCGAGGTGCCGGTGCTGGAGATTCTTCCGCCCGCCACCTTTGCCGCCCTCGATAAAGCTCTGCGCCAGCTTGACAGCTATGACTGGTTGATCCTGACCAGCGCCAACACTGTGCGCGCATTGACTGACCGAGCGCAATCTTTGGGAATTGCCATCCGGCAGCCGGAGAGCCTGAAGATTGCCGTGGTCGGCGAAGCTACCGCGCAGGCCGCGCGCAAGGCCGGATTCACGCTGGACCTGATTCCCGAAAACTATGTCGCAGAGAGCCTGGTGGAGGAGTTGGTTGAGCAGGCCTTTGGGCAGCGCATGCTGCTGGCTCGCGCCGCAGTGGCTCGGGATGTGATTCCCGACGCCCTGCGCGCCGCTGGAGCCGAAGTGGACGTGGTGGACGCCTACCGTAACGCCATGCCGGAGAACGCCCCTGAGGCGCTTCGTCAGGCCCTGGACGCAGGGATCGATGCTGCTACCTTCACCAGTTCCTCCAGCGTTAGCCACCTGGCTGAAGCTATCCGTGCAGCCGGTTTGGATTGGCCGCTAGCTGGAGTCGCTGCTGTTTCCATTGGCCCCATCACCAGCAAGACGCTGCGCGAGTTGGGATGGGAGCCCGCCGCTGAAGCCGATCCTTACGATATTCAGGGGTTGATGGCTGCGGTGGAGAGGGTTTTTGTTGGATAACGAGAGGGGAGATCCCCTGCCGGGGTGGTAGTAGCAGTTTGACATTTACGGGAGTTACTCCTGTTATTTTCTTTTCATCTCGTAATAGCGTTGGACTGGCGCGGAGCATGAGCGCCGTCCCTATGGGACTCTGAATCAACTTTGGTTTCGCTTACCCCACGCTGAAGCGCGGGGCTAACTAACACTGCGCCTCCGGCGCGGGGTCTCAGGCTGGCGCGAGACTGCACTTGGGATTGCGCGCCACCAGGTCCCTTTGAGGGACCACCTATAGAAAAGCCCCCGTCTTTGCCGGAGGATACTTACTTCTTTCAAATCTCAGGTGTTTTGCTACCAGAAGAAGATGCTCACAAGGACCCGCGCAATTCTCTTTCCGGAGCGAATCATGATCATCGAATTCAAGCCAAATCAGTCCTTCGGATCGAGCATCGATTAAGCTGTTCGGGAGGTGTTTTATGCGCTTGCACCGCTGGCTCCATTACCTTCTTGGTTCGTTTGTTGCGGTTCTTTTTGCGGTTTCTTCCGCGCTTTCAGCGCAGACGGCTGATAACAAGCCTAGTCTTCCCGTCATTCATGTCGAGCACGGGCCCAACTCCGCGGCGGCGCAAAAGGCGCACTACGTGGTGCTGGTCTCTCTCGACGGCTTTCGCTGGGACTATGCAACCAAGGTGGGAGCACCGAACCTGCTGTCTTTGGGCAAGCAGGGAGTCTGGGCCCCCGAGGGCATGTTGCCCAGTTATCCTTCGCTGACCTTCCCCAATCACTTCACGATCGTGACCGGCCTTTATCCCGAGCATCATGGACTGGTGGCCAACAGCTTCTACGACCCCGCCAAAGATGCGCGCTATGCCATCAGCGATCCCAAGGCCGTTGCCGATGGTAGCTGGTACAGCGGCGTTCCGCTGTGGAGTCTGGCCGAGAGCCAGGGAATGCGCACGGCCTGCCTCTTCTGGCCGGGTTCCGAGGCAAAAATCGCAGGCTTTCAGCCTACTTATTATCTGCGCTTCGACGATTCCATCGACCCTAACGCCCGCATCGATCAGGTGCTGGCCTGGTTGAAGTTGGCCAAAGAAGATCGTCCGCACTTCATCACCCTCTACTACTCCTCGCCCGACCATGAAGGCCACGCCTACGGCCCCGACGCTCCCGAGACTCATGCCGCCGTGGCACGCGTGGATGCCTTGGTCGGCAAGCTCAAGGAGGGGCTCGACGCTACGGGGCTGCCCATTGATCTGGTGGTGGTCAGCGACCACGGCATGGTCAAGGTCGAGGGCGGCTGGATCACCCTCGATCAGTTCGCCGACCTGAAGGGATTCGAGACGGTTGGCTCGCTGCTCTACGGCAAGACGGAAGAAGAACGTCAGCGCGTTTACAACCAGTTGAAGAAGGCCTCGTCGCAGTTTGTCGTTTATCGCCGCAAGGACGTTCCGGCGATTCTCAATTTCAATCAAAATCCACGCGAAGGCGATCCGGTGGTGGTGGCTACCGGAGCTTATGCTATCCGCGCCCATGGGCCCGCTGAGGGCAAGGCGGAGTATCCGCACACCATCGGCATGCACGGCTTCGATCCCCGGCAGATGCCGGAGATGAAGGCCAGCTTTTTTGCCGCTGGTCCCGATATTCTTGCCGGCAAAACGGTGGCGCCTTTCGAGAACGTGAATCTCTATCCCTGGATGGCGCACTTGTTGGGGCTTGCCCCCGCCAAGAACGATGGCAGCCTGAATGTGTTGGCAGGAACTTTACGGGACCATGGGAACGATACCGCTCCCATCGAGTAAGCTGTTATGGCAGCGAAAAAACTCGAAATGAGAGCGCAATGAGCGTGGTTCTGGGAATTGACGGCGGAGGGACGCGGACGCGCGCTTCCATCGTTAGAGACGAGCAGGTGTTGGCCTATGCCGAGAGTGGCTCTATCAAGCGTCTGCGCGTGGGAGCCGAGGCTGCGGAAGAGAACCTGCGCATGCTGATGCGTGAGGTCTACGCGCAGGCGGGCGTAACCGGAGTCAAAGCCGCTTCGGCAGGTGTGGCCAGTGCCTCCATGCCGGGCGTAAGAGAGTGGATCGGTGCGGTCTTTGCGGAGTTTGCCGTGGAGCGCTCCGAGGTGGTTGGCGACGAGATCATTGCACTGGATGCTGCCTTTCAGGGCGGTCCGGGAATTCTGCAGATTGCGGGAACCGGGAGTAATTGCATCGGTCGCGGTCCAGACGGAAGCCGCCAGTCGGCGGGTGGTTGGAGTTCGCGCCTGGGCGACGAGGGCTCTGGATACTGGATCGGTCTGCACGCCCTGCGTCGGGCGCTCAAGGCTTATGACCGCGAGGAGTCAACGCAAATTTTGGAGAAAGTGGGCGCGATCTGGGGAACGGCTGGGCTTGATGAGCTGATCCAAATCGGCGACAGCACACCGGGGCCGGACTTTGCCGCACTTGCTCCCATCGTCTATGAGATGGCTCAGGCCGGGGATGCTGTTGCAGCAGGCGTCCTAGAGCAGGCCGCCCTTGATCTGGTCGAGTCGGTCTTGTTGGTGCGTTACAAGCTGCGCCGCAGATTCAATCTCAAAGAGGAGCTACCCGTTGCTTGGACGGGGAGTGTTTTGGAGAAGATGGAGCCGGTGCGAGCAGCATTCTTTGCAGGTTTGAAAGCTGAAGCTCCGGCGATGCCGGTGGCGCGGGATGCGGTGGTTTCGCTTCAGGGTGCGCTTTGGCGGGCTAAGCGGCTGGCGGAACGACTAGGATAGAAGTAGCCGGTCATTTCTCTATAACCGACCATTAACGAGAGATGCAATGAGCTTGCCCTCTTCGCTGACTGCCACCAAATCGGCAGATCCACCAACGCAAAGAGATCCAGCAGCCACTCCCGTCATCGCGGCGGGGTTGTTAGTGAGGAGTCGCAAAGCCTGGTCGAGCGGCGCACCGGTAAAGAGTAAAAAATTCTCCAGCGCCCGGTCCAGGGTCAGCACACTGCCGGCCAGAACGCGGTTGGCTGTAGCCCTTCCATTCGCCACCTGTACCGCGAAGCCGCCCAGATGATACTCGCCGTCCGGCATTCCCGTGGCGCTCATGGCGTCGGTCACCAGCAGGGCGCGCTCGGGGCCTTTGGCCTTCCACCACAGCCGCACCAACTCCGGCGCGGTGTGCACGCCGTCGCAGATGATCTCGCTGTAGAGGGAATCCTCGCTCAACACTACGCCCAGTATTCCCGGCTCGCGATGGTCCAGCGGGCGCATGGCGTTGAAGGTGTGGGTGGCGCTGACTGCTCCCTGGGCAATGACGGCGCGGGTCTCTGCCGCCGTGGCGTTGGAGTGGCCCAGCGATACGCGCACCCCGAGTCTGGTTGCGTGGGCGGCCAGCTCAGCAGCGCCTGGCAACTCCGGGGCCAGGGTCATCAGGCGAATCTTTCCTTCAGCGGCCTCATAAAGCCGATCGAAGACAGAAATGTCGGGTGCAAGCAAGTGTTCCGGTGGATGCACGCCGCGCTTGACGTGGGAGAGGAACGGGCCTTCCAGATGGATGCCCAGAGGCCGTGCGCCCACTTCGGGAGGGATTGCGATCAATCGGGCCAAACCAGAGAGCGCGCGTAGTGTTGTGTCCAGCGGTGCTGTAACGGTCGTCGCCAAATAACTGCCTGTGCCGCGTGTAGCCAGAAAGTTGCCGATGGCTTTGAGGGCATTGGGCGTGGCTTCCATCACGTCGTGGCCGGCTGCGCCGTGAATATGCACGTCAAAAAAGGCGGGGGCCAGCGTAGCGTCGGGAAAATCGAGAATCTGTTCGTCGGCTGGCGTCTCCGCCTCACCCCGAGAAGCGATGGACAGGATGCGGCCATCCTCGATCACGACCACCGGCCGATCCATCAGCCGTCTTCCATCCCAAAGTTGTTTCGCGCTGAGCAGCATAGCGTCGATTATTGCAGGCGCAAGGGTTGCGGCTCGATCCCGGTTCGAGGATTCGAGATAAATATTTAGTGGATCAGCGTCGCCTGATCCTTGAGATGTATGCCGTGCTGCATCTGCGCTGCATGGAGAACAGCCTGCGTCGCAGCCAGCTCTGCCCGGCAAGCGGTGAGTTGCATGGAGATCTCGGCAAACTGTGCTTCCAAACTGCCGCGCAGTTCATGGATCGTTTGCTCCATACGGCTATTGGCGGCGATCTGCTGGCTCTGAGTGGCTTGCACCGTGCGCAGACAGGGAACCAGTACATCAGCGAGAATCCGATTGACCTTATCGATGAATTCTTCCATGAATGCATTCTAAGAAGAAACTCATATGAATGCAGGATTACGGAAGGAAAGGAAAGTAACCAAAGAGTGGAGCAGCGCTCCGAATCTTTTTTGTCATCGGATCGTAACCAGAATGCCCCACCCACTTTGCTATGGTTTTTTTCATGCAGAAGATCTATTTATCGGTGGTTTCAGGAGTGCTGTTGCTTGGTGCTGGATCGATTGTTGCGCAGACCGTGGACCTGCCCAGCAGCAAGCAGTTGATCGGCGAGATCCCCGGCCATCCGCAGCGGCTGAACAGCTTGCCCATCACCATGGCCGTTTCGCCCGATCATCGTTACCTGGTCACGGTCAATGCCGGATTCGGTACCTATGAGTCGGAGTACAAGCAGTCGTTGGCGGTGCTCGACACCCAGACCGGCGCGCTGGCCGACTTTCCCGATGCCCGTACCCTGGTCAGCGCTCAGCAAACGCTCTACTCCGGCCTGGCCTTCAGCCGCGACGGCAAGCATGTCTACGCCAGCCTGGGCTCGACCACTGCTCCCGTGGGCGATGGCAAAAAGAAGACCGGCAGCGGCATTCTGGTTTATAGCTTCAACGATGGCAAGATCGCTCCCGAGCGTCTGATTGCGTTGCCTCTGCAACAACTTGCTCCCGGCCGCATGACCAAGCTGCTGGGCGATGTGGATGGCGACAAAGGCGTACCGTTTCCAGCGGCGATTGCCGATGTTACCGTAGCCGGCGCGGAAAAGCTGCTGGTGGCCGGCAATCTTTCCGACGATGTGTGGCTGTTGGACCCTGTCAGCGGCAAGATCGAGACGCGCTTCGATCTCTCCGAGACGGACGCAGTGCCTTCCACTTACCCGGTGGCGCTGGCGGTCAGCAAAGATGGTCAGCGAGCCTATGTGGCGCTCTGGAATGCCTCGGAGATCGCTGAGTTGGACCTGGCCAAAGGGACTGTAATTCGCAAGCTGGGCCTGCTCAAGCCGCAGAGTGCAGTTTCCCCTGGAACCCACCCTTGCGCCTTCGAGTTTTCTCCCGACGGCAAGACCCTCTATGTCGCTCTGGCCAACCGCGACGCCGTGGCTGCCGTGAATGTGGCAACGGGCCAGTTGGCTGTGAAGGGCTACTTCGACACTCGCCTGCCTGGGCAAAGCTACTTTGGCGCGGAGCCTACCTCCTTGGCCGTCAACGGCAGCAAACTGTATGTGGCCAACATGGCTACCGACGCTGTGGCTGTAATCGATACCGCCAAACTGACAGGCAAAGCAGCCAAGCAGGGCATGGTTGAGCCGACCGGCTTTATTCCCACCGAATGGATGCCGATGACGCTGGCCTTCAACAGCGGCAAGCTCTATGTGGCTACGGCCAAAGGCAAGGGGACTGGTCCCAACAACTTTGCCCAGCGGGAGACGGATGGGGACACCGAGGTGCGCAAGCTGCATCGGCCCTTCACCTACATCGCCACGCTGCTCTACGGCTCACTGGCCACGCTGGATGCGACGGAGATCGACAAGAACCTGACGCGGTGGACCGCGACGGCTCTGGAGTCGAACCGCATGAAGGCCGCCGATGAAAAGGTCATCTTTGCCGGCGGAGCGAAAGACCGCATCAAGCACGTCATCTACATCATCAAGGAAAATCGCACCTATGATCAGGTCTTTGGCGATCTGAAGTGGGAGGGCAAGCAGTTGGGCAACGGCGATCCCAGCCTGACCATGTTTGGCGCTTCAACCACGCCCAACCTGCACAAGCTGGCCATGCAGTTTGGCGTCCTCGACAACTTCTTTGACTCCGGCGAGGTCTCGGGCGACGGCCACGTCTGGTCCACGGCGGCCATCGGCACCGACTATCTGGAAAAGTCCTGGGAGCAGAACTATCGCGGCGGACAGCGCACCTATGACTATGAAGGCGTGGTAGCCGATGGCTATCCGTTGCTGCAAAAGATTCCCGACGTCAATGAGCCGGCCAGCGGCTATCTGTGGGGCGATCTGGCCGCGCACAACAAGAGCTATTACCACTTCGGCGAGTACATCGCCTCGACTTTTTGCAATGAGACGAAGTCCTTCAATCCCCAGCAAGGCCCGATGCTGGCCGGAGGCCACTGCGTGAAGAGCGCCATCGCTCCCGGCGAGACTTTGCCCGCCGAGTGGGGTGGCGGCGTCAACAAGTGGGCGTGGCCGATCCCGCTGATCGCAACCAATATCGCCACCAAGCCGGAGTTGGTGGGTCACTTCGCCGAAGAGTCGCCCGACTTCAACCTGCAAATCCCCGATCAGATCCGTTACGAGGTTTTCGAACGCCATCTGAAGGGCTGGATCGCCGACAAAGCGGCGGGCAAAGACACCATGCCCAACTTCGTGATGCTGCGCTTCAGCAACGATCACACCGCGGGCACGCAGCCGGGAGGGCCGACGCCCAGTTCTTCGGTAGCCGACAACGATCTGGCCGTGGGCCGCGCCGTCGAAGCGATCTCGCACTCGCCCTTCTGGGACGACACCGCCTTCTTCATTCTCGAAGACGACGCCCAGGCCGGCGCGGACCACGTGGACGCTCATCGCAGCATCGCGCTGGTGGTCAGCAAATACGCGCCGCGCGGCAAGGATGGCGCGCCTTTTGTCGACAGCCGTTTCTACTCGACGGTCAGCGTCGTCCGCACCATGGAGTCGCTGCTCGACCTGCCGCCGATGAACAACAACGACGCCTTCAGTTCGCTGATCTCGACCTTGTTCACCGGCCCCGGCGATCAGCCCGCCTTTGCCGCCGACATGCTCAACCGCGACAACGGCCTGATCTACAAGGCCAACGAAAAGAATGCTGTCGGCGCGAAGGAGTCAATGAAGATGGACTTCCGCCATGCCGACCACGCCGATCCGCAAAAGCTCAACGTGATCTTGTGGAAAGACACCATGGGCGACAAGCCGGTTCCGGCGATGTTGCTGGTTCACCGCAAGAAGAGCAGCAAGGACGACGACGATTAAGGCTTGAGCGGCAACCTCAGTCCCGGCAGGATATAGGTTGCCGCGTTTTTATTGCTGGAGGATAATCGTCCCATGGCCACGCTGCCCATCGCCGACCGCTTTATTCCGGAAGAGGAGTATCTCTCCCACTGCTACGAGCCGGACTGCGAGTATGATGATGGCCTGATTGTGGAGCGCAATGTGGGCGAATTTGACCATTCCTACCTGCAATCGATTCTGAGTGCCCTCTTCACGAACAGTGAAGAAACCTGGGGTGTCTACAGCCTGACCGAGCAGCGCATACGCATTGCCCCGCGCAAATACCGCATTCCCGACATTTGCGTGCTGCGGCTGGATGCGTTGGTCGAAGATATTCTTTCTCACCCGCCCTTGATCGCCATCGAAATCTTGTCTCCCGAAGACCGCTTCGGTCGGATCACCGCGAAGGCCGTCGAGTACCGGGAGTTCGGCATTGAAAATGTCTGGGTGATCGATCCAGGCAAGCGATTTGCCTTTCTTGGGACGGAAGAAGGACTCACCAGGATCGATGACGGCGTATTTCAGGTAAAAGGAACGCCGATTCGGGTGCAAGCGACGGAGCTCTTTGCGAAGCTTGACCGTATGCGCGCCCGTGGCAATCGCGTATAGACTGTCCTCATGACAAAGCGCATCGGTATCCATCTCGGCACAACGGGCGGCGCATCCAATGCCGTCGAGCGCGCTCGTGAGATCGGCGCCAACACCTTCCAGATCTTCTCCTCCAGCCCGCGCATGTGGCGCGCTCCCAAGGTAGACCCCAAACAGGCACAGCGCATGAAGGCACTTCGTGCCGATCTGGATGTTGGCCCGCTGGTGATTCACACAAGCTACCTGGTCAATCTTTGCAGCCAGAACGAAGAGGTGCGCGAGAAGAGCGTTGACGCCTTCCGTGGCGAGATCGAGCGGGCACTGCAACTGGGCGCGGAGTTCCTGGTCCTTCATCCCGGCTCGTGGAAGGGACTTACGCGGGAAGAGGGGCTTACCTTTGCCGCCGAGTCCATCACCCGTGCCATCGAGGGATTGCCCTGGCAGGGAACGGACTTTCACGTCCTGATCGAAAACACGGCGGGATCGGAGTTCTCGCTGGGTGGCAGCTTTGAGCAGGTCGCCGAGTTGGTTGCCCGGTTGCGTCCGTCGGCTCCCATGGGCGTCTGCCTGGACACTTGCCACACCCACGTCGCCGGCTATGATCTGGTCACTCCCGAGGGCTACGAGAAGACCATCCAGCAGGTTGCGGAGACTATCGGCCTCGATACCGTCCGCGTCTGGCATTGCAATGACGCCAAGGCCGCTTGCGGCTCCAAACTCGACCGCCACGAGCACATTGGCCAGGGAACCATGGGGCTGGAGCCGTTTCGGCGTCTGCTCAATGATCCTCGCTTTGCTCACTGCGCCTTTGTCGCCGAAACTCCGGTCGACGAGCCGGGAGACGAAGAAAAGAATGTGAAGGCGCTGCTGGAGTTGGTTCAGTCCTCATAAACCTTGCGTCGGTGGGCGATCTTGACGATGAAAACCACTAGCCGGTCCTCTTCGAAGCGGCAGATAAGCCGGTAGTCGCCCACTCGATAGCGCCACAGTCCAGCCAATTTCAGCCGCAATGGCTTACCAAGCTGTTTGGGATTGGCTGCCGGGGCGATGCGCTTGCGCAGGTAGCTTAGGATTTCGTCTTGAATCGACGGATCGAGTTTGCGCAACTCCCGCCGGGCACGATCGTCGAACTCTATGGTCCAATGTGGCTGGTCTGTAGCTGCCAAAAAGGGAGGCATTATGCGCCTGCTTGTTGGTCAAGCCCCTGTTCCAGCTCTTCGAGAGTCCAGCGTCTGGCCGGATGCTCCAACCGGTAGAGAGCGGTGTAGGTCTCTTCGATTTCATCCAGATGCGCCGCCAGTGCCTGACGCACATAGAAACTCTTGGGCCGCCCGGTCAGGGTAGCCAGCTTGCCCAACCTGTCTTCCATCTCCTCGGGAATCCGAACTGCAAGCAAGGGACACCTCGTATGCGCTGTCATACAAAGTATACGCCGAAATGCTTCTCTCCAGCAATTTCGGCGATTAGAGCAAGAATTGAAATATTGAAGGATAAGTTAACAAGTATGACAAGCGAGAACCCTTGCTTTCTATCTCGTATTCACCGACAATGGCTGCGCTGTCCATCTCGGTTTTTGAGGATGAGTTATGTGTGCAAGATTTTATAAAATCATGGCGGTAGGAGCAATAGCTCTGTTATCTCTGCCGGTTTCGGCCCAGGTGGTCCGAAACCGCATCAGCACCGTGGAACTGAGGAATTCAACCCACGTTGCCAAGCTGCCCTATACGGCGGAGTATAAGACTACGCGCACGCAGGTGCTGGCCAACGGCGCCACCATCACCCATGAGTCGACCGAAGTGGTTGCCGTGGACTCGCAAGGCCGCCGTATGACTTCGTCAACAACCACTCCCTTGTCGGGCGATCAGGTTGCGAGGACGCATGTTTATGTTTTCAATCCTGTGGAGCGGGTCAGCATTAGTTGGAATGTGCCGGGAACAAAGGCTACCGTGATGCATATGCCGGAGCCCAACGCAGCGCGCACTCCCTGTTCAACTTCAACTACTTTGGCCCCACAACCGCATACTGCCCCTGCACCCATGTCTGCGGTGGAACGCCCAAAGCCAGTAGTGGAAGACCTGGGGACCGAAACGATTCAGGGAGTTGAGACTCGTGGCAGTCGTGTCACCACCACCACACCGGCAGGCACTGTGGGAAACGATGAGCCGCTGGTTCGAACGACTGAGCTTTGGAGAGCAACCGCCCCTGGTCTGTACAGAATGGAAGTGCGGACCGTGAGCGACGACCCTCAATTCGGTAAAACCACCAAGGAACTGGTGAACTTCAGCCAGAGTGAGCCGGACGCTTCTGTCTTCCAGCCTCCTGCGGATTACGAGATTGAGAACAAGGAAATGGGCGGTTGCGCCACAGCGAGCACGCAAGTGATAGAGGAGCCGCCACCGCCGCCTGCGCAATAGCTTCCCCTTTTTATCCATAGGTAGATAGAAGAGAAAAGATAGCTTGTATTTTGCGAGCGTTTATCCGGGCGTCCCGCGTCCATCCTTGTGTGTCGTCTAACTCATGATCGGAAGAGGTGAAAGGTGCAAGCAATCTTCTATCGGGTTTTAGTGGGAATGGCCATAGCTGGCATGGCGCTGCCGGTGACGGCACAGGTTGACAAGAGTCAGACGGCAACCAGTTCGGCGAGTCAACAGCCACGAGAAAAGACTCCGCCTTACACTGCGGAATACAAAACTACTGAAATATCTGTTTGGACCGACGGTAAAACCATAACTCATGAGTGGATGGAAGTGGACGCACTCGATTCAGAGGGCCGCCGGTTGACTGCCGATACTATCGGCAATTGGATAGAGAAAGGTGAACCGGTGATGCGCTATCACGTCTATGACCCGGTGGCCTGGACCAACACCTATTGGAGCGTGCCAGGACTACATCAGGCGACCGAAGAAAAGAAACTGCCAGACGGCTCTGATCGAATCCCGTGCCCGGAAGTTGTTGCCGCTCAGCAGAGAGCGCGCATTGATGAGAGGCTGGACGCTTTGAAGGTGAAACTGGAGGCTTCCAGGCAGGAAAAAGCAGCCATTGACAGCTCTGTTTCTGAATCTCCTGTGCCATCTAAATCTGGATCGTTAACGACTCCTGATCCCAAGGCGAATCAATTCATCGATGAAGACTTGGGAGTCAAGACCATTCTCGGATATGTGGCGGAGGGCAAAAGAATGAAAAAAAATGGATCGTCAGGGTTCGTTTACGAGCTGTGGTATACAAGTGCTCCCGGAATGCATGGAATCACGGTGCGATCTTCAACGGAAAGTACCAGTTCCACCCACAGCAACGTCATGACAAAGGAACTGATCAAGCTGACTCTGGGTGAGCCGGGGATGAGTTTCTTTCAGCCTCCGGGGAACTATGAGATTGTGAAAACGAAAGAGGTTGGTCGGGCGTGCCCGAGTTTGCAAAAGTTGTTGCAGGGTGCGCCGCCCGCCACGCCGCCCGCGCAATAGCTGCCATCCCGGTTACACTAAAAGGGTTATGGCGGATGAAAAAGAGCTTCGTTACGAACCGGCGTTGATTGAACCCAAGTGGCAGGCCCGTTGGGCCTCTGACCCCAAACTGTACGCAGCCGAGCCCGTGGACTGCGGCAAGCCCAAGTACTACGTGCTTGAGATGCTGCCCTATCCCAGCGGCCAGTTGCATATGGGACATGTGCGCAACTACTCCATCGGTGACGCTCTGGCGCGCCATATGTGGATGCGCGGCTACAACGTGATGCATCCCATGGGCTGGGACGCCTTCGGCCTGCCCGCCGAAAACGCCGCCCTCAAGAACAATACCCCTCCCCGCGAGTGGACCCTCGCGAACATTGCCGCCATGAAAGTCCAGATGGAGCGGCTCGGCCTGGGCTACGACTGGGCCTGCGAAGTGGCTACTTGTTTGCCCGAGTACTACCGCTGGAACCAGTGGTTCTTCCTGCGCATGTACGAAAAGGGGCTGGTCTATCGCAAGAAGAGCAAGGTGAACTGGTGTCCCGAGTGCGCCACGGTGCTGGCCAACGAGCAGGTCGTCGATGGCTGCTGCTGGCGTCACGAGACCACGCCTGTCGATCAGCGCGATCTGGTGCAGTGGTTCTATCGCATCACTGCCTACGCCCAGGAACTGCTCGACGGACTCGACAATCTCGATGGCTGGCCGGAAAAAGTCCGCACCATGCAGCGCAACTGGATCGGGCGGAGCGAAGGCACCGAGGTTGATTTCTTTCTGGACGAGGGACGAGGAGCTAAGGGAACAGGGAACAGGGAACAGGGAACAGACGCAGGTCCTTCGACTGCGTCTGCCGCAAAGAAGGCGTCAGGCTCCGCTCAGGATGACAATCGTGTGCGCATTCGCGTCTTTACTACCCGTGTGGATACCATCTTTGGCGCGACCAGCGTGCAACTTGCGCCGCAGCATGCGCTGGTGGCTTCGTTTACCGCTGAAAACGCGGAGCTGAAGGCGCAGGTCGAGGAGTTGCTCGATCAGCAGAAGAAGGCCCGCGAGGCAGGCGATCTGGGAGCTATCGAGAAGCATGGCGTTCCCACGGGGCGCTTTGCCATCAATCCCTACAATGGCCAGCAGGTGCCGATCTGGGTGGCCAACTATATTCTGGCTGACTACGGAACCGGCGCAATCATGAGCGTTCCCGCGCACGATGAGCGCGACTTCGAATTTGCCACCAAATACAACCTGCCCATCGTGCAGGTGATCAAGCCCAGTGATCCTGAAGCCTCGCAGGAACTGCCGTTTTGTTCGGAAGAAGGCACGCTGTTCAACTCCGGCAACTTCGATGGATTGAGTTGCGTGGAAGCTCAGAAGCGCTTGCAGGAACTTGCCGCGAGCGGCGGGTTTGGCGAGAGCAAGGTTATCTTTCGTCTGAAGGACTGGGGCCTGAGCAGGCAGCGCTTCTGGGGCACGCCGATTCCCATCATCCACTGCGAGCAGTGCGGTCTGGTGCAGGTGCCGGACGAGCAGTTGCCGGTGCTGCTGCCGGAGAAGATTGAGATCACCCAGCAGGGTGGTTCGCCACTGAGCAGGGTGCCGGAGTTCCTCAACGTAACCTGTCCCAAGTGCAGCGGCGCGGCCAAGCGCGAGACCGACACCATGGACACCTTCGTTGACTCCAGTTGGTATTTCTATCGCTATACCGATGCCAGGAACGCCGAAAAGCCCTTTGAACCCAAGACGGCGCAGTACTGGTTCCCTATCGATCAGTACATTGGCGGCGTCGAGCACGCCATTCTGCATCTGATCTATTCGCGCTTCTGGACCAAGGTGATGCGCGATCTGGGCCTGATCGTCAACGATGAGCCGGCCCGCCGCCTCTTCACTCAGGGCATGGTGATCAAGGACGGGGCTAAAATGTCCAAGTCCAAGGGCAACGTGGTCTCGCCCGACGAGATGATCGCCAAGTATGGTGCGGACGCCACCCGCATGTACGCCCTCTTTGCCGCACCTCCCGACCGTGATTTGGACTGGCAGGAAGACGGCGTTGCCGGCGTCAGCCGCTTCCTGGGCCGCGTCTGGCGGTTGACGGAGCGCTACGCTGAGTTCGCTCGTGCAGGACGAGATCAAAATACAGAAAACCCCTCGGCGCTGTCGCTCAAGCTGCTGCGCAAGCTGCATCAGACCATCGCTAAAATCACCCAGGACTTCGAGGGCCGCTGGCACTTCAACACCTGCGTGGCGGCGATCATGGAACTGGTCAACGAGATTCAGGCAGCCGATGCGCAACTGGCGGCAGGCGAGGTTCCGGCGCCGGTGGTGCTGGAGGTGCTGCGCTCGCTGGTGCTGCTGCTTGCACCGCTTGCTCCGTATCTTTCCGCCGAGCTGTGGGAAGTGCTGGGCGAGGAGGGCGGCGTTCTCCGAGCTCCCTGGCCGGTGAGCAATCCTGAGCTGGCCAAGGAAGACGAGTTGCAGATTCCTGTTCAGATCAACGGCAAGTTGGTGACGGTGGTTACGGTTGCTGCCGACGCCACTTCCAAGGTGATCGAGGCCGCGGCGCTGGCCGACGAGAAGGTGCAGTCGCGGGCGGCGGGCAAGACGGTGGCCAAGGTCATCGTGGTGCCGGGCAAGCTGGTCAATCTAGTGGTGAAGTAGGTTTTTTCTTGGTTTTCAGATGTTGAGCGTTCTTTTCATCATTGAATTGGATTGAAGAAGGCGCGAATCAATCTTTGGTGCAAGTCAGATTTGAAAGGGCACGACTTTAGTCGTGCCGCAAAGAAGCCAGTTAGATCTTGGGTTTCAGTCCCTGAGGGAAGGTTTGAAATAGCACAAAGGCATCCCTCAGCGGCTAAAGCCGGATCATCCAGGCATCTCTATCGGCACGGCTAAAGCCGTGCCCTTTCAAAGCATCTGTTTTTCATGATTCACGACCTTCATGCGTTTGCCCTGACCTCTGAATGAGTTATTGGGCAATTTTGCCCCACTTGTGATATTTGTTTCTCATCTTCCTTGAGAGCGGACTTCTTGGACACACTGGTTCAGCCTCGCCGCTTCCGCATCAGCCCCGCTATGGCGACGCTGTTGCTGTTGATTGCTCTCAACCTGCTGAACTTCATCGACCGCTATATTCTGCCCGGCGAAGTCTCGCTGATTCAGCACGACTTCCATTGCTCGGACCAGCAAATGGGCGCGCTGACCACCGCGCTGCTCTTCGTCTATATGCTGGTAGCGCCGCTGACTGGCTGGCTGGCGGACATCTTTCCCCGCAAGCCGCTGATCATCCTCGGCGCGGTGCTGTGGAGTCTGGCTACCCTCTCCACGGTCTGGGTGCACGATTACTGGACCCTCTACTTTCGCCATGCTTTGGTCGGCGTGGGTGAGGCTACATTCAGCTTCATGGCTCCGGCAATACTGGCCGATTTCTATCCCGAACGAGAGCGCAACCGCGTTCTTTCCTTCTTTTATCTGGCGATTCCTGTTGGCGCGGCTATGGGCTATTTGGCCGGAGGTCAGATCGGGTCAATCTGGGGCTGGCGGGCACCCTTCTTTATCTGCGCCCTGCCGGGGCTGTTGGTTGCCGCTCTCTATGGCCTGTGGGGCAGGGAACCGGAACGCGGGGCCAGCGACCACATCAAGCCTACTTTGAATCGCACGACCTTCCGGGGACTTTTCAGCAATCCAGCCTATCTGACTGCATCCTTCGGACTGGCTACGCTGACCTTTGCCATGGGCGGCATCTCGGCCTGGGTGCCGACCTTCTTGGAGCGGGTTGGCGGTCTCTCGATTGGCCGCGCCTCCATGGCGGTCAGCGCCATCACCGTGGTCGACGGCATTGCCGGAACCCTGGTGGGCGGCTGGATCGCCCAGCGCTGGCTCAAGTACGACCATCGCGCCCTGTATCTGCTTTCCTTCTGGAGCGTGGCCCTCACCTTGCCTTGCGGCGTTCTGCTTTTCTTTGGGCCGCACCAGTGGGCTGTGCCCGCGCTCTTCGCCGCGGAGTTCTTTCTCTTCCTCAACACCGGCCCGCTCAACGCCGCCGTGGTCAACTCCGTCTCCGCGCCGATTCGCGCCACGGCGATTGGGATGAATCTCTTCTGCATTCACTTCTTTGGCGACACCTTCTCGCCGCAGATCATCGGCTTCGTCTCTGACCGTTCCAACCTCAGCCTGGGACTGGGCGCAACGCTGATCTCGCTGATCTTCTCCTGTGTCATCCTGCGCACCGGAGCACGCTTCGCCCCGCTGCTCGACGAGCAGTCTGTTCCGCCTTCACTGGACGATGATGATGATCCGGAATCTACAGGAATTTTCCCCGACCCCGCCTGCTCATGATGTGAAACAAAGACGCAAGTTGAACAGACAAGACAGCGAGTCAGCCTCCGCTGCGCGGAGATTGGGCGGTTAGCAGGTTAGCGGCGATGGAATCGCGTGTTTCATCCCCTACAGACATCACTTCGCCGAAAGTTTCTCTTGATCACGACTGTTCATGAAGGAGCGGCGCCCGCCTTGCGCGCCCAGATTAGGATCGCGGACCGGCGGATTATTTGCCTCGGCGGTGAACCCCTTGGCCAGCAGGGGATTGGGCCGAAAGCGCGGCGGACCTCCGTAGAACTGCCGAGCATGACTCAGCACCATCCCAGACCGCCCGTGCATGGGGCGGACGATGCCGCGCACATGTACATCCATATCGCGGTATTTACGCAACTCACCCACAAAGTCGTGGTCCTCCCACAGGCTGACGATGGTGAAGCGGCATTTTTCGTCGGGCGTATCGGGAGAGCAGATGTCGAGATAGCGGGTCCCATCCGGCAACTGGACTACGTCGTAGATGTGGGCGCTGACGCAGACGTCCTTGTTGACCAGCTTGGCGGCTTCTTCGGCGGTGAGGCAGGGACGCGGTTCAGCTAAAGATGCGGCTCCATTGATGCATTGCGCCAAGAATATTACGTAGATGAAACGACGAAATTTCATCTCGCTGCTCCCTTTGCTTGTGCCGGAATAGTACAGCGAAATGGAGCGAAAGAAAAGTGGCAAGCAGGTATATCCGAAGAGAAAAAGATATACAATCTCTACGTATACACGGAGGTGCTTCATGAAACTCGCCAGGTGGGGGAACAGTCTTGCCGTTCGCATACCAGCAGAAGTGGTGGCAACTCTGAATTTTAAGGACGGCGAAGAGATACAGATTGTTGTGAGTGGAGAAAACGAATTCAAGGTTTATCGGGATCGTAAACGTTTGGACGCCATCGAAAGAATGCGGAAGATGCGGTTTACGCTACCGGATGATTATGTCTTCAACCGCGAAGAACTTCATGAGCGATAATGCCTTTATCGACACTAACGTGGTGGTGTACGCGCTGGGCGGTAACAAGCAGTCCGTACCCGAGGCGCGCATTGAACAAGCCCAGCAGATCATGATCCAGGGTGGGGTTGTGAGCGTTCAGGTTATGAATGAGTTCGTTCAGGTTTGCCGCAGAGCAGGGCTCGCCTGGAGTGAGATACTCGACAAGTTACAGACCATCGAGGATCTTTGTTCCCGAGTACTTCCACTCACACTGGAAACCCATCGTTCCGCGGTGGCACTCTCCAAGCGATACGGATTTCATATCTACGATGCTTCGATTCTGGCCGTGGCGCAAGAGGCCAACTGCACTATAGTCTATAGCGAAGATATGCAACACGGGCAGAAGATAGGCGCTTTAAAGATTGTCAATCCATTTCTTTCCCCTACTTAGATTTAGTAGTTAGAAACAGCAATGGACAAGATTGTCGCGACCGTTTGTGGCTTCCCATTCAATAGACACGGTTTGTATTTGTACTGCTTAACAGCATCCAGAGTCTCTTGTTGAAGCATAAGCGGGCCGGAGATTATGACAGGGCGTAGAGTATCTCCATTTTTGCTGATTTCAATCCGACAACTACTGTGCCACTCACTCGTGCTTCCATGCCGTGATGGTGCCAGACAATCTCTTCTTTATGGAGAAGAAGGTCTTTCGCTAGCTCGGGGGAAAGAAAGATGGTTACTCCATCATGCATGAGTTGTTTTATGAATGCACTGCCAAGAGCGACGGGCTTATGTTCAGGACTTTGAGGCAGAAGCCCTATTGGCAAAAGTAAAACGGTAAGTGTGATGGAAAGTATGAGTTTCATTTCGGAGAAAGTGTAAACGATGACAGTCTGAAGTGCGACGAAGAATCCTGTTTGCGCATCTCGAAAAAAAGCACAGCTTCACTCAAGCGTCCCGCCGCCGTCTCTGGTGTGTTGAGGGGATATTCAGGTCCTCGCGATACTTGGCCACTGTGCGGCGGGTGAGTTGAATACCTTGCGCCTGCAACATGGCTGCCAACTGGTCGTCAGTGAGCGGGTGGCGGGGGTTTTCGTCCTCGATCAGCTTGCGCACTTTGCGCTTGAGCACCAAGAGCGGCGTGTCCGCGCCTTCGGGGCCATTGGAGCCTTCGGAGAAGAAGAAGCGCAGTTCCAGCACGCCCTGCGGCGTGTGGGCGTACTTGTTGGCTACGGCGCGGCTCACCGTCGAAGGGTGTACGCCAATCTCTTCGGCGACTTCCTTGATCATCATGGGCCGTAAGGATTCCACGCCGAGGTCCAAAAACTCCTGCTGACGGCGAACGATGACTTCGCAGGTGCGCAGGATGGTGCTCTTGCGCTGAGCGATGTTGCGCATCAGTTGCAGTGCGGAGCGGAAGCGCTCCTTGACATAGTCCTTGACCTCTTTGTCGGTGCCTTCGGCGGTCAGCATCTGCCGGTAGCGGCGGCTGAGGCGCAGGCTGGGCAGGTCCTCTTCGTTCATCGAGACGGCCCATTCACCGCCGCGCTTGACGAAGACCACGTCGGGCTCGATCAACCGGGTCTGTTCGCGGTTGTACTGGCGGCCGGGTCTGGGGTCCAGAGTGCGGATGAACTCGACGCCGCTATGAGCTTCGGCCAGGGTGATCTGCGCGGCTCGGGCCAGATCCTTGACGTCGCGCTTCTGCAACTGGGGTAGATGGCTGGCGACAATCAGTGCGGCTACTTCCATGGCGCGGCGGCGGGCCTCCAACTGGGCCTCGGCTTCGGCGCGGAAGCTGCGATGGGGGTCTTCTTCGGTGCTGGCTGCCTGACGAGCATAAACCTGGTTGAACTCGTGCTGCTGAGCTGCGATCTGAATCAGGAGACACTCGCGCAGATCGCGCGCGCCCACGCCCACCGGGTCCAGATGCTGGACCAGATCGATGGCACTTTGCACGACCAGCACCGCCTCAGGTATTGGTTCGGTGGGGTTCAATGCCTTGGCCGTGGAGAATCCCGCCACAGCTTCGGCTAACTCGGCCTCGTCAGCTACCAGATAGCCATCGTCGTTCAGGTTGCCAATGACAAACTCAGCCGCATCGTGCAGCCATGGCTCCAGGGTCAGAGCGCCCAGTTGCCACGCCAGGTGATCGGAAAGAGTCGTAGGTTGGGAGAGGAAGTTTTCGAACGAGGGCCTTTCGTTCTCTTCGAACTCCGGTTGGGTACGATAACCGGGGTCCAGGTACTCCTGGAAGTAGGATCCGAAATCGATTTCCTCGAAGACATCCTTGGATGGGGTCGGTGGTTCTTCCGCGCCGCGTTCCAGCCGTTCCTCACGCCCCGCCACCGCATCCAACATCGGAACCGATTCGTCAATCTCTTCCAAGACGGGATTTTCCACCATCTCGGCATCGATCATCTCCTTCAGTTCGACCTTATTGAGCGCCAGCACGCTCACCATCTGCATCAGGCCTGGGGTAAGGATCTGACGTTGCGCTATTTTCAGGTTCAGTCTTGGTTGTAGCAACGTCATAAAGAGGTCTCGTTTCGCCGGTTGATCTCTCTGCCAGTTTAATCGGAAGGGAAATTGGTGTGGAGATGAAGTGTCTTGTTCTGAATCATCATTCCCAAAAAGGAACTAACGCAATCCGGGAAGGTTACAGCAAAAATACCTGCCCGTCTGAGCAAGTTTGGCACGTCGACCACATCTGAGCTGCTAGTTCCACTTTAGCTCAGTGAAAACCCCTCGCCCAGGTAGACTCGGCGCACTTCCATGTCGTTGCCCAGTTCCTGCGGGGTTCCGGCGCGGAAGATCTTGCCTTCGGCAATGATATAGGCCCGATCTGTCACACTCAACGTCTCGCGGACATTGTGGTCGGTGATGAGGATGCCGATGCCGCTGGCCTTGAGGTCGAAGATGATCTTTTGCAGGTCGAGGACAGCGATGGGGTCGATGCCGCTGAAGGGTTCGTCGAGCAGGATGAAGTTGGGCTGGATGCAGAGGCTGCGGGCGATCTCCACGCGGCGACGCTCGCCGCCCGAGAGGGCGTATCCCTTGGTGGTGCGGATGTGGCCAAGATTCAACTGGTTGATCAGCCGCTCGGCGCGGGTGCGACGCTCGCGGTTGTCCAGCGGCTGGGCTTCGAGCACGGCCAGGATGTTCTCTTCCACGGTCAGCTTGCGAAAGACCGAGGGTTCCTGAGGCAGGTAGCTGATGCCGAAGTTGCGCGCCCGCATGTACATGGGGACGTGGGTGATGTCGGTGTCGTCGACCATCACGCGGCCGGTCTCGGGCTCGACGAGGCCGACGATCATGTAAAAACTGGTGGTTTTGCCGGCGCCGTTCGGCCCCAGCAGTCCTACCACCTCGCCGCGTGAGATGCGCAAGTCCACTCCGCGAACAACCTGCCGTCCTTTGTACGATTTGCCGAGTCCCTCGGCGATCAGCGTTTGCATCGACTTCCTCTGTTATCTGGGAGCATTGGTCTCCGTGGTGGTTTTTCCGCGGCCGCCCTCGACGGTGATGCTGTCGTTGCGGCTGCGGAAGATCAAAGCCTCGCCGCTGACCGCTCCGCGCTGCGGGTCGGTCATGCGCGGAGGGGTGGAGGCGGTTCCGGTCATGACGTATTCGCCGGTGGCGCTGGTGTAGACCAACTGCTCGCCGGTGCCGCGCCGTCCCTCGGAGGAGACCGCAACCCGGCCGCGGGCGATCAGACGATCTACCTGATTGTTGTCCTTGCCTTTGTTTTGCGGCTGTAGGATCACTTCCACTTCGTTGGACGTGGAAGTGGCGCTGTCAGTCTCTGCTGTCACCGTGCCGAGAACGCCTGAGCGCATCAGCGCCTTGCGCTCCAGGTTGGAGTAGCGCAGGTCGCCACCGCGCAGGCGAACCACGGCGGGCGGCTTGTTGCCGGTGTCTTTGCCGTGCGCGGCGTCAGGACTCAGCAAATTACCGGCTCCGCTAGCGCTCAGCATCACGGCTTTAACCGGCTCGGCGGCGCTGGCGGAGTGAGCAGTGAGCGTCTGCCGGGTGCGGTCCAGAACAATCGTTGGCGCGGAGATCGAGTTGGCTTGCTGCCAAAGTCGCGCCTGACCACGGAAGGTGGCTTCGCCGGTAGCCTGATGCAGTTGGGCCTCTGCAGAGACGACGTGCGACGGTCCCTGGCCGCCGGGAGCGGCTGGCTGGCCAGCGCTGCTGTCCCAGGTGGCTTTGACGTTGCCATGGGCAAAGGCGTCGCCGGTAGACTGCGCCACATCGATCTTGTCGGCGGTGAGTTGCAGACCGCCGTCTTCCACGCGGGGAGATTGGGTCAAGTGCAGCCAGTCGCCCTCGCCCTCGTAGACTGCGTGTCCAGCGGTCGCCCGTAGTGGAGCTTCCGGTTGCGCGCCGGGGCGTGGCGCCGCCTGCCGGGTCAGCACTACATGTCCATCGATCGTGGCCGATTGAATCTGCATGGCCGCATCGCTTTCATCTTTCTTTTCTTTGATTCCGGGCTTCGCTTCTGTCGCGAAGTGAGCTTCGAGCCGGTCGCCGCTGGTGGTTTGCCGAACGCCAGTGAGAGTGGTCTGGTCCACGGAGGCGTGACCCACGCCGATCAGCGCAGAAAGCGCGGCATCAGTTCCGAAGCGGCCAGTCACATCGTCCGCCGCGAAGCGCGAGGGCGATGCGGGCTGATTGCCGCGCTGGCTTGTGCCGGTGACCACAACTCCGTCCATGCCGTGAATTGTCTCCGGCTGCATTTCTCCCTGTGCGGTGGTGCGGAATTCAACGTCGGCCAGCGGTGAGCGCCAGGAACGTTTTGTGCTCAGCGGGCCATTTTTGGCGTCGGTGGATTGTTCTTCGCTGAGCAGTTCGACACCGCGTTCCAGGTGAGCGTGGTGAAGCTGGCCTTGGGCAAACTCCAACTCGGCGGTGGGAGCGGAGCCGTGGGTGCTGCGGGAGAGATTTCCCTGATGGCTGGCGGAGTCGATGGTGACGCCGCCCTGCAGGTGCCCGTGGCTCGGCTGGTTGCGCTCGTCGAAGTCCATCTGGCCCTGTGGCGCGGCTAGATGGCTGCCGGTGGCCGTGGCCAGGGTAAAGCCATGCACCGCGTCCAGATGCTGGGCCGATCCGTCTTCTCGGAAGAGAATGGTAGCGTCGCCGGCTGTCGCCTGATTGTCGCGGGTGTCGACGGTCGCAGCGTGCAGTTGGCAGATCTGTTCGTCGCGCTGAAATTCTGCGTGCTGGGCGTGCAGTTGGACCAGATCGACGCCGCGGCGGGTGCTGAGCTCGACCGCGCGGTCTAGTACGAGAACGCCCTTCTCCGAATCGTAGGTAGCGCCAATGGAGGTTCCCGAGCCCTGCGCCAGAGTAAAGTCGACTCGATCGCTGGTGGTGGCCGTTCCGCTCTTCTGATCGAAGATCAAGCCGCTGGTCTTTACATGGATCTCACCCGCCGCCGCGGTTTGCGCGGCCGCTTCCAGAGGCTTGCTGAGGTTTTTATCGGTCGCGGCGTGAGATGCGGAGGCTTTGGGCGCGATGGCCGGCGCCACGCCGGGGCGCATCAGGGTAATCTCGACCGGTCCGTCGGCCTTGGCCGTTCCTGCCTTCTGGTCGTACTCGAACTCCTTACCCTCGATGCGGTCCACGCGGCTACCGTCGGCGCCGTACAGTTCGATTTTCACGTCGTGCAGCAGGGCGTGGTTGTCCTTCAACTGCACGACCTTGGAGGCGTGCAATTTGAAGAGCGTGTGGCCGCCGTGCGACTGGGTATAGGTGAAGCCATTGGCCTCTTGTTGAATGTCGATGCCCAGATGATGGGGAATATCGCGCTTATTGAATGGATTCTTCCACTTGCCGATGGCCAGGAAGGCAATCAGAGCCAGCAGCAGCAGTCCACCCGCCACCAGCACCAGCGTTCTCATCCGTTCAATGGTCAGGCGCACTAATTCCTCACTCCCAGCCGCGCCGTCAGCCGCTGCGCCAGACTCTCGCCCAACTCGCTCCACAGCAGGCGCGCCGTGGCCCCGGAGGCCTTTTCGACCGCGCTGGCCAAAGCCACCAAACGAACCACATTTTCAGCGACATGGCTGGCGCCGACGGAGTCCAGCTCGGCGTCTTCTTCGAGAAAGGCAGCGTCCGAGCCCAGATCGATGCGGATATGGCCCTCGGCCTCATAAGCGCCGTCGTCGAAGAGGGGACCGTAGCCCACCACGCGCACCATGCGCTGTTCGTAGCTCCAGTGGGGATCGAGGCCAGCGGAAACATCGGCTTCCCAGAGGTTCCAGCCGATCTGGAACTCGTAAGCGAAGTCCTCGTGCAGCCGTTCCAGGGCCTCTTCGACGGCCAGGCGGGGCACGACGCCGGTGGTTCCCTCGGTGTTGGGACCGGGCGCGGCGCGGCGGCCATAGACCTGCTGAAAGACCGGAGTCTCGCTCCAACTCACCGGCCAGACCGTGGCCGAATAGACCAGCGGAGAGCCGCCATGAGCGGCAAAGGCGTCAAGCACCGCAACCAGCTTGTCGGCCACCGTCGCCAGACGCAGATTGGGGTACCACAGGCTCAAATATAGGGTGTCAGACATCTCTTAGATTGTAGACGGAGGAAGCGCGGTGGGGGGGCATTGGACGTCTTGCGCGGTGAGGCTGATTTGGTGCGATACTTGTATCGCAACGTCCTCAATTTCCGGTTGGAGGCGCTTATGGGGTCGGTATCACTGCGTTTGTCAGAAGAGTTGCAGGCCCGCCTGTCCAGATTGTCGGAACGCACAGGCAGAAGCAAGACGTTTTATATGATTGAAGCCATCGAGGAGCATATTGGCGATCTCGAAGCTCTCTATCTGGCAGAGGAGCGCCTGATCCGTCACCGCGAAGGACTCAGCAAGGCCTATACGCAGGAAGAGATGGAAGCCCGCTATGGCCTGGCGGATTGAGTACGATGAAGACGCCGAAAAGGACCTCGCCAAACTCGACCGTCCGGTTGTTCAGCGCATTCTCAAGTTCATGGGGCAACGCGTTGCCGCTTTGGAGAACCCACGCAGCATGGGCGAGGCGCTGAAGGGGTCAAAACTTGGCGATTTCTGGAAGTATCGCGTAGGCGATTATCGGATCATCGCCGAAATTCAAGACAAAGTTGTGTGCGTTTACGTCGTTGCGATTGGGGATCGAAAGCAGATTTATCGATAATTGTTCCTGATATTAGTCGATTCATTATTAACGGAAGAGATTAAATCCTAGCCAAGTGAAACCCAGTATAAAAGCTATAAAACCCATTGTGCCTAAAGAAACAGTGGTTCCGTGCATCCACGCCTTGTACGAATCATGCCTTTCGCGGTGACAATAGACTTCATAGCAGTAAGCCATCCATGTCTGGAACAATATCAAAAAGAAAACCGTTGAACCAAAAAAACCAACCACAATGGGTGCTACTTCAGTCAACTTCATGTTGAAGTCAGTCAAAGGTTGGTGTTGGTTGGCTAAAGTGTTAATTAAGAATGCTAGTGCACCAGATGACAATGCAATGCAAAGTTTTGCAAGTCCTTGGTAATGTGTCCAATGAACTTCAAATGTTCCACCTTCTTTTTTTAGGGAATCAGAATCGTTATGTTTAGGATCAAAAAAATAATGCCATTGCTTTTGATGTTGTGCTTGTGAAATTACTGCTCCAAATGCAACACATCCAGGAAAGGCGAGAATGTAGAGCGCATTGAATATCGATGTATTAAATCCTATAAGCATAGAAGTTATCCTCGTGGGGTCATTTTAACAAGACTTGTTGGCGTTATTTTATTTTAATCGAAATATTTTCCGCCTTAGTGGGATTCGTGCGCGCCAGCTGCTGCCCCACCGAAGGCGACAAGTGGGATAATGGAGAGGTTGCCATGCCAAATACTCCCCGCACCTTCGAGCCCCCCTTTACCGATGTTCCTGGCGCACTGGCCGAGATTCGCGCCGGACGCATGGTGGTTGTTGTCGATGACGAAGACCGTGAGAACGAGGGCGATCTGACCCTGGCGGCGGAGTTCGTCACGCCCGAAGCGATCAATTTCATGGCCAAATTTGGCCGTGGCTTGATCTGCCTGACGCTGACCGAGGAGCACGCCGACCATCTGCGGCTCTTTCCCATGACGCAGCAGAACTCCTCGCGCTTTGGCACTGCCTTTACCGAGACCATCGAGGCGCGGGAGGGCGTGACCACCGGCATCAGCGCCGCCGACCGGGCGCATACGATTCAAACCGCGATTGCTCCCAATGCTTCGGCGGCTGATCTGGCCCGTCCCGGCCATATGTTTCCGCTGAGAGCCCGCAAGGGCGGTGTGCTGGTGCGCGCCGGGCAGACCGAGGCTTCGGTGGATCTGGCCCGCATGGCCGGTCTGCACCCTTCCGGGGTGATCTGCGAGATCATGCGCGACGACGGCGAGATGGCCCGCATTCCCGACCTGATCCCGTTTTGCAAGGAACATGGGCTGTTGATCCTGACCGTGGCTGAACTGATTCGCTACCGGCTGCGCAACGAGCGCTATATTGTTCGCGCCGGCGAGAGCCGCATCCAGACCCGCCACGGCGAGTTCCGCATGATCGCGTACGAGAGCGAAGTCAACGGCGGCGAGAGCCATCTGGCGCTGGTGCGCGGCGACCTCTGTGCCGATTGTCCGGCTTTGCACTGCGTTCCTACCGGTGAAGGCTGTTCTCGAGCCATGAGCACCGAGGAACCGGGCCGGCTGGCCTGTGATCGCGCAGTGCTGGTACGAGTCCATACCCGCTGCACGGCGGGCGACGTCTTTGGCGCGGATTGCCGCTGCCGGGAGACGCTGGATGAATCGATGAAGATGATTGCCGCCGAGGGGTGCGGTGCAGTGCTGTATCTGCACAACACCTCGCGAGGCTTCGAGATCGGCGAGTCACCGGCGCTGAAGAGCGGCTTCGATCCCGGCAGCGCGACGGCGTTGCCGATGGCTCCGTCGACAACCTGTGCGCGGCTGCTGCTGCACAAGGAAATGCGCGCTGTGGAGGGCTCGCAGGATCGCCACGGTCGCATCTTGCGGGCTATTGGACTGGGTGGTCAGATTCTCTCCGACCTGGGGATTCACCGCATCCGCCTGCTCTCGAATACGCCGATGCACATTCCCGCTCTGGAAGGTTTCGGGCTGGAGATCGTCGAGCAGGTAAGCATTCCTATTGAGGAGTGCGTCGGGAAGTAGATAAAAATTACCGTCATCCTGAGCTACGCTCTGCTCAGGATGACTTTTTTCTTGTTGTTATGGAACTTCGATCCACACCGCGCGTCTACGCGCACCACGCATTGAAAGCTCCATTGCGCAGCGCGGCGGCCATCGCTTCCATCTCGCCGGAGAGCATGCGGTCTTCTTCCAGCTTGGGAACCACCGTGCGCACCGCGTTATAGGCGGCTTCCACCTGACGGCTGGCTTTCAAGGGACGGCGGAACTCCAGACCCTGCGCGGCGCACATCAGTTCGATGGCCACCACGCGCTCGGCGTGTTCCACCACCTGACGCAGCTTGAGCGCTCCGGTCATGCCCATGGAGACATGGTCCTCCTTGCCGCCGTCGGTGGGGATGCTGCCCGTCGACGAGGGATGGGAGAGCACCTGGCACTCGTTGATCAACGCGGCAGAGACGATCTGCGCCATCATGAAGCCGGAAGAAAGTCCTGGATCGGGCGAGAGAAACGCGGGCAGTCCTTCATTGATGTCGGGATTAAGCAGGCGGTCGATGCGCCGCTCGGTGATGCTGGCCAGATCAGTCAGCACGATGGCGGCATAGTCGAAGGCAAAGGCCAGCGGAGCACCGTGGAAATTTCCGCCGGAGATGACTGCTGCTTCCAACTCTGTTCCCAGCGAGTTTTCCGGAAAGATGAGCGGATTGTCGGTAGCCGAGCCGGTTTCGACTTCCAGAACACCGCGCACGTGCTCCAACGCACCGCGCACCGCGCCGTGAACCTGGGGAATGCAGCGCAGACAGTAGGCGTCCTGCACGCGAGTGTCGTGATCGCGGTGCGCCTCGCGAATTTCGGAATCTGCCAACAGGAGCATCATGTGCTCGGCTGCGGCGATCTGTCCGGCATGGGGCCGGGAGAGATGAATGCGGGGATCGAAGGCGGCCGGGGTGCCCATCAGCGCCTCCAGCGACATGGCTCCGGCCAGATCGGCCAACTGCGCCACGCGCATGGCCCGCGCTACGGCCAATCCGCCCACGGCAGTCATAGCCTGGGTGCCGTTGAGCAGCGCCAGACCTTCTTTGGCCTGTAGCTGCACGGACTGCAGTCCGGCTCGATATAAGGCCTCGGCTCCGGGCACGCGTTCGCCCTTGTAAAAAGCCTCGCCCTCGCCGATGGCCACCAAGGCCAGATGAGCCAGGGGAGCCAGGTCGCCGCTGGCGCCAACGGAACCCTTTTCTGGGATCACCGGATGGACACCGGCGTTCAACATCGCCACCAGCAATTCCACCACCATCGGACGGCAGCCACTGAAGCCCTTGGCCAGCACATTGGCCCGCAGCAGCAACATGGCGCGGGACTCGGCCTCGGCCATCGGCTGCCCGACGCCGCCGGCATGGCTGCGCACCAGGTTGGTCTGCAACTGGGCCAGTTTGCCGGCCGGAACACTGACATCACTCAGCTTGCCAAAGCCGGTATTGACCCCGTAAACGGTTTGTCCAGCCGAGAGAATCTGCTCGATCAGCGCGCGGCTGGCGGTCATGCGGGCGTGGGCCGATGGGGCGATGGCCACCGGGCGGGCGTAGAGCGCAACCGCTTCCATCTCGGCCAGAGTAAGGGGTTGGCCATCCAGAGTCAGGCAATCTTGGTTAGTGAATTCCATAAAGCTGATCCTAGGCCGGCGGCGGTCGGGGGTACAGATGGAATCCACTTTCCATCTTGGAAAACTTGGAAGAATCGACTATGCTGGCAATGTATGGCCATGGATTCAACGGCATTGATGGACTCTTTCGGACGAAAGCTCCTCGACGAACTGCAAGCCAACGCCCGGCTCAGTCTGGCTGAACTGGGCCGGCGTGTCGGTCTCTCGCCCACCGCTACCGCCGAGCGTCTCAAGCAAATGGAAGAGGTTGGCGTGATCCACGGTTATACGGTCGAGATTGACCGCGAGGCTCTGGGGTTGGAGGTGATGGCATTCATCCGCATGAGCTGCTCGGGGCACAACTACCATCGCCTGCTGGAGTATGTGCAGACTCTGGAAGAGGTGCGCGAGTGCCACCATCTGACCGGCGGCGACGACTTTCTGCTCAAGGTTACGACCACCTCCATGGGCGACCTGGAAGCGCTGATCGAAGCGTTGCTACCCTACGGCAATCCCATCACCAGCCTGGTGCTCTCTACTCCCGTGGAGCGGCGCAAGTACGCCATCAGCGGAAAACTGGTCTCGGTGACGCGCAAACCGGCTTTGCCGCGCAAGCGCTGAAGCACGGCTATCGCCTGTAGAAGCTGTATTTGCCTGTTGGGAAAAATACTGCACAGCCGGCTGACCATTCCAAGACTCCTGCGTCCAAGGCTTTACGGAACTGCGAAGTGTGAACCTCCTTTGGAATAGCTCATAGGAGGGGCTTGGCGTTTCGATACCAGGCGCACTTGGTGCGCAGTTTGCTGGAGAGCCTCTTGATCGGACTCCGTTGCTTTCTTTCCCGTCTGTTTTGCGCGTTCGTTCCGATGGTATCGTTGGTACTGCTGCTGAGCCTTCCAGAAGATGCCAGGGCGACCACAGTCGATATCCATGCCATTCAAGTGGATCTGCCTGCTTCGCCCTATCTGGGGCAGACGGTGACTACCTCCGGCATTGTGATCGCAGTTCTCTCCAACGGCTTTTACATCGAAAACCCCAGTTCGGACTTCGATCAGAACACCTGTTCGTCGGAGGGGATCTTTGTCTACACGCCCAGTGGCGTGCCGTCGAACGCGGTCTCCGGGAACAGTCTGACCGTGACCGGACTTGTCGAGGCATCCAACAGTTCCAGCTACGCGGCGGCGCAGATTTACATTGCTACACCAGTTGTCGGCAGTAATGTAGTGACCAACTCCACAGGCAACAGCCTGCCGTCGGCAATCTCTTCTTCGGTAATGACGCAGGCCACCAGCGGAACCTGTTCCAGTTACTCTGCCGGCGCCTTTGGCCAGTGGCTTCCTTTTACGGGCATGAGGGTCAATGTGCCTTCCAGTTCCTCGCTTCTGGTGACGCAGGGAACCGGCGGCACCGTGACGCCTGCCAGTCAGACGGCAACCACCAACGGGCAATTCTGGGCGGTATTCACAACCACCCGGCCTTTCCGGGCCACCGGCATCAGTGAACTGGATACCGTCCCTTCGTCAGCACCCTCGACGGTGCAGCGTTGGACGGGGAATCCGCAACTGCTGCTGGTTGACACCACGGCCTTGGGCGGAACGGCTCTGAATGCTTCGGCCACGACGGAATATTCGGGAAGTTCGAATCTCGTGGGCATCGTTGATTACTCGGTGAGTTCTCAGGGCTACACCGGTCTGCTGCTGGACTCCACTTCGGTCAGCGCGCTCAGCAAGCAGGGCGGTGCATCTGCCACTGCCGTCACCACTCGCAGTGGCGACGAGATCACCTTTGCAACCCAAAATCTCGAAAGCTCGACCGGGGTCGGCTTGATCGCCGGCGAGACCAGCCGCATCACCAAACTGGCCAACGCTATTGTCAGTTATCACAAGTTGCCGGATGTGATTGCAGTGCAGGGAGCGACCGTTGCTGCTCTCAATCTGTTGGTGAGCGATATCGACACGATCGGGGGAGTTCAGTACACGCTATACCCCGGCACAACCAATCTCAGCGACGGCATTGTCGATGCCTTTCTGGTGAATTTGAGTCAATTCGACACTACCTCCGGCAACGCGCCAGCGACCGCCGCGGTGCTGGGCACAAATACCTACACCACTACCTCCAGTACTTCGGCCACGCTCTTTGACCGCGTGCCGCTGGTGCTGACCGTTAAGATTCCCCGCACCGGCATCAGCGATTACACCATGAATATTGTCAATGCCAGTCTGATGGAGCGCACCAATATCGACGACACAACGCTTGGCCCTGACATTCGCAATCGCCGCGAACAGCAGGCTGAGCTGTTGAGTACTCAGGTGCTGGAGCCCTATGAGTCGGCTATCGCCACAGCGGTTGCCGCGGACAAGGAAAACATTGGGCTGATGGTGGTGGGCGGCTACGACAGCTTCGAGTTCTCCGATGGCTATGTGGACGCATTGGGTATCCTGGATGGCGCAGAGTCTACCAATACTTCAGCGGGCTCTCTGGTCACGCTCTACGACAGCACCTACAACACCACGGCGCTGGAAAACACGACAACCACGGCCACCAATCTCAGTTTGAGCAAGGCCAATCCGGCAACCAGCCGTTACACCTATGTGGAGAGCGGATCGGCCGAGCAGCCCGACCATATTCTGATCAACGCGGAGATGAGCAGTCTGGTCTCCATCGACTACGCCCGCATCGGCGCGGATTTTCCGGTCAGCGAGACCTACGACACCACCACTGTAGCCCGCGCTGCCAGCCACGACGGCATTGTTGCTTACTTCACCGTGCCTTATCCCACCACGACCACGGTGGTGACTTCTTTGACGCCCTCGTTCTTTGATGAGCCGGTGACCTTCACGGCGTCTGTGGTGGTGACTGGATCGACGGTCAACACGGTGCCCGACGGCACTGTTACCTTCACGGACAATGTGAGCGGTTCGACGATCTGCAACGCGGTCTCTTTGAGCAATGGTTCGGCGGCTTGCACTTATAGCGCGCTGACCGTGGGCACACATACCATCACGGCAGCCTATAGCGGCAGCGAGACAGGCCTGGGCTATCAGTCTTCATCCGGCACGGTGTCACAGGTGGTGCAGAAGGATGTAACCACGCTCTCGCTGGCCAGTTCGCTGAACCCCAGCTTCTACGGCGAGCCGGTGACCTTTACGGCGACTGCGACCAGTTCAAACGGCGCTGGTGGCAGCGGCAACACGCCCTCCGGCACTGTCTCCTTCTTTGTGGATGGAAGCGCCACGGCATCGAGCACTTGCACCTTGAGCACCGGTGCCTGCACCTGGACCACCAGCACACTGGCTGTGGGTACACATATCATTACCGCCAGTTATGGTGGAGATACAACAGACACGACAGCAACTGCCACGCTCAGCCCCAATCAGGTGGTGAATATCAACGCCACGACGGTCACCGTGGCCAGTTCGGAGAATCCGAGCTACTACGGCGATAACGTTACTTTTACGATCACCGCGACAGGTAGCTATGGACTGCCGACAGGTACAGTAACCTACTACGACTCGACGACTTCGACCACACTGGGAACAGGAACACTCGCCTGTGCTATCCCCGTGGTCACTGGAACCTATATCTGCAATGGCGGGAGTTTTTCGATCAGCACGCTGGCCGTGGGATCGCACGTCATTCAGGCCACCCTGGCCAGTAACGGAGTCAACGCCGCAGGCACTGGCACAGTGACTCAGGTGGTGAATACCAACACCTCCACGCTGAAGCTGACCAGTTCCGAGAACCCCAGTATCTATGGGGATAGCGTGACCTTCACCGTAGCCGCGACGGCCTTGTCGGGCACTCCATCTGGAAGCATCACCTTCATGGACGGAAGCACCACGCTGGGTACAGGCACACTCGCCGTGGGCGCGACAACCTACACCATCAGTACGCTGAGTGTTGGCACGCACGCGATTCAGGCGGTGTATGCGGGGGACGGCACCCATGCCGCCGCAACAGCCAGTATGAGCCAGATCGTCAATGCCAATACCTCCACGCTGGTGCTCTCCACCTCGGCGAATCCCATCTACTACGGCAACAGCGTGACCTTTACCGTGGCGGCGACGGCGTTGTCGGGCACGCCCAGCGGGACGGTTGAGTTCACGGTGAATGGAGCGGCTACTTATGCGGCTTCCATTAGCTCCGGCACAGCCACTTTCACCACTACTTCGTTGGCGGTTGGTACAGATTTGATTCAGGTGACCTATGGCGGCGATGGCATTCATGGAGCGGCTACGTCCAACACCATCTCCGAAGTGGTGCAGCCAGTCTATGCGACGATCTCCACGCTGAGCTGTTCACCGAACCCCGCCCAATACCTGACTACGGTGACTTGTACCGATGCCGTAGCCTCAGCGGGTGGCACACCTGCCGGGACGGTCACCTTTTACGACGGCAGCACATCTCTGGGAACGGCAACGCTGGTCTCTGGAGTAGCTACCTTCGCCACAAGCGCGCTGTCCGTGGGCAGTCACACCCTGACTGCGGTCTATGGACTCAATGATCCCTATCTGGGCAGCACATCGAACTCAGTCACCGAGATCATCGCTTCCACCTTTGCGCTGACGGCCTCGCCGACTTCCAAGACGCTTTATACCGGCGAGGCGGCTGATTTCACACTAACGGTGACGCCGGGCACGGGCTTCACGCTGGATGTGGCGCTGGTTTGCAGCGGGGCTCCCGCCAACACCACCTGCACTCTGACGCCCTCCACCGTGACCGGCGGATCGGGCACGGCCAAGATGGTGATTCAAACCACCGCGCCTCAACAGACCACCACGGCCTCGAATCTGAGCCATGGACGGGGTTGGCCGTTGCTGGCTGGAGTGTTGTTGCTCTTTATTCCGCGCAGGCTGCGGCGGCGCGGCAAGTGGCTGCTGGGCATATTGGTTCTGGCGGCAGTGGCATCCATGGGGGCGATAAGCGGCTGCGGCGGTTCCGGCACTTTGACCGGAGGAACTCCAGCAGGAACGTACACCATCTCTGTGGTCGGAACCGCCAACGATGGAACCCTGGTGATCACCCAGACGGCGAATGTCACGCTCAACGTCGAGTCGATGTTCTAGAGCAGAAACGATATCCAAACCAAAAGGCGCAATGAGGTGCGTGGATGTTGCAAGTGAAGAAGATGAGCGGTTGGCGGGTGGTTTGGGCAATGGCGGCGGTGCTGGCTGTGGCTGTGGTAGCGCAGGGGCAGTCGACCTACTCCGCTTCGGGAGTGGGCCCGTCGCTCTTTGTGGGCGCGGAGTACGCCAACCTCCAGGCGGGTTTTCCCATCAACAGCGACACGCGCCTCGGCGGCGTTGGCGGCTTCGTCAACTACAACTGGAACCACAGCATCGGCATGGAAGCCCGCGCCCGCTTTCTCAACTTCGGCAGTTGGTATGGCGAAACCCAGCAGGACTATCTCGTAGGGCCGCGCTATACCTTCCTGCACAGCAATACCTGGCATCCTTATGCGATCTTCAGTGTGGGTCTGGTGAAGATCCAATATCCCTTCAGCATGGGCAATGGGACCAGCTTCGCCATGGCGCCGGGGGGCGGTTTGGAATATCGTATGAGCCACAAGATCCACCTGCGCGCCGGTTACGAATATCAGATGCTGACCAACTCGCCGGACTTTACCGACGAGCCCAAGTTCGGCATCCGGCCCAGTGGGTTTACGGCGGGTGTGTCGTACAGGATCTTTTAAGAACAGGGACTGAGGGACTAAGGGACTGAGGGACTAAGGGACTGAGGGACTAGGGACTGAGGGACTAGGGACTGAGGGACTGTGCATTGGGCGGCAATCTTCATCCAACTGGAGTCGCGCGAAATAAACAGGAGTAAAATCTCTTCACGCGAGGTTTCCATGGCGGCTGCGTCCAACTTCATCACTGTCGATCTTGGCCCGTTGCGCCAACACGTCGAAGAGCGTGTGCAATCCGGCCTTTATGAAAATGCCGATCAGGTTATTCGCGCAGGACTTGAAGCCTTGGATTGTGAAGAAGCTGCTTGTAACGGCTCGGACAATTCCCAACTGATCAAGTTGGTCGAGGAAACCCTTGCCGATCCTCGCCCCAGTATCCCTGCTGGAGAAGTTTTTCGAAAACTGCGCGCTAAATACGGTAGACCTGTTGTCGAATCCCAGGGGCCAAAACGTCGAAACCGTTCAGGCGAAGCTATAAAAACCACCTCGCCTGATCCCTGACCCCTGTTCCCTAGATCTCGTCTCTCCCCGGCCTGAGCATCAAATCCTTGATGGCCTCGCGGGGATCTTTGGCAGAGTCGAGAATCATCTCCATCTGTTCGGTGATGGGCATTTCGATGCCGTGCTGGCGAGCCAGTCCCAGTGCCGCGCGAGTGGTCAAAACGCCTTCGGCGACTTTGCCGCCCAGCGATTCCAGAATTTCAGGCAGCTTGCGCCCTTTGCCTAGTTCAGCGCCCACGGTTCGATTGCGGCTCAGAGAGCCGGTGCAAGTCAGCACCAGATCGCCAACGCCGCTCAACCCGGCCAGCGTGTCACGCTTCCCTCCGCAGGCCACGGCCAGCCGGGTGATCTCGGCGATGCCGCGGGTGATGAGAGCGGCGGAGGAGTTGTAGCCCAGCCCCACTCCGGCAGCGATGCCGGCGGCGATGGCTACCACATTCTTGAGAGCCCCGCCCAACTCCACGCCGATGACGTCGGTCGAAGTGTAGAGGCGCAGTGTCTCGGAGGAGAACTCCTGCTGGATGCGGGCGGCGATCTCGGCGTCGGTGAAGGCCACGGTGACCGCGGTGGGCTGGCCCTGCGCCACTTCCAGAGCGAAGGAGGGGCCGCTGAATGCGCCGATGGGCAACGCCAGATTGATCTCGGCCAGCGATGAGGCGATGACCTGGCTCATGCGCAGGTAGGTGTTGTTTTCCACGCCCTTGGTGGCGCTGACCACGATCTGGCCGGGGTGCAGGTGGGCGCGCAGGCGGGCGAAGGTGGGACGCAGGAACTCCGAGGGAATCACCGAGACCACGATCTCGGCTTCTGCAACGGCGGCATCATCGCCGGTGATATTGATCTCTTTGGCGAGAGGGAAACCGGGAAGAAAAAGAAAATTCTCGCCGGCTGCGGTGATTTGCCGGGCTTCTTCAGCGCTATGCGACCAGAGCGAGACTTGATGGCCGCCACGGCGGTGCAACGAGAGGGCGATGGCTGTTCCCCAAGCGCCGGAACCAAGGACGACGATGCGGCTCATAGGGCTTTCTTCGCTCCAAATCGGGATTCAGTGCCGGCCAGCAGGCGGCCGATGTTCTGGTGGTGCTTGACGATGATCAGCAGGGCGACAAAGGCCTGCACGGCAATGAAGAAGACGGGGCGCTCGCCACCGTAGATCGTCTGGGCCAGTAGCCAGGCAAAGACTGGGAAGCAGGCAGCGCCCAGAATCGAGGCCAGCGAAACGTAGCGGCTAAAGAAGAGCACCACGGCAAAGACGGTGATCGCCGCCAGTGCCGCCAGGGGCGCGGCCACCAGAAAGACGCCAAAGCCGGTCGCCACTCCCTTGCCGCCCTTGAAGCGCAGCCAGACCGGGAAGACGTGGCCCAGTACGGCGCAGAGCGCGCCCACCGCCATCATGGTGTGGCGGGGAGCTGTCGGGTCGAAGATCGCGCCCAGGATGGCCCCCAGATAGACGGCGGCGCTGCCCTTGAGCACATCGAGCAGGAAGGTAGCCGCGCCCAGTCCCTTACCCGCGGAGCGCAGCACGTTGGTAGCGCCGATGTTGCCGCTGCCGATGGAACGGATGTCTTGTTTGCGGAAGATGCGGATGAGCAGATAGCCGGTGGGAATGGACCCAAACAGGTAAGCTGCCACGACGATAATCAGATCGGATAGGGGCATGACGAAAAAGAGTGTAGCAGGTAGAGTCCGCTTCGGCGAGAGGCGGTGTATTGCAAGGTGGCGTACAAAAAGTTCAGCCGGGCAGGGAAGAGTTCCCGGCCCGGCCCGTAAGGCAGCGGCTAACCAGCAAGCTGGTTAAAAGTGGTACGCAACGCCGATGGTCGGGTTGTAGATGTTGTAGTACTTGCTGGTGCTGAAGTAGCTCAGACCGAAGTCCGGAACCTTGGTGATGAAACCACGGAATTCAGCACGGATATCAAAGCTGGGGCTGATCTCGTAGGCAAGTCCGCCACCATATACGGCGCCGATGCTGGTCTGCTGCTTGGCGTCCGCGTCCTGGGTGCCGGAGTTGCGGATGGGCAGGAAGATCAATGCGCCCGGACCGGCTTCGAGGAAGGGATTGAACTTGCGGTAATTGAAGCTGCGCACGTAGGCTCCGGAGATCTCCTGGGTGCGGGTTTCAATATTGATTCCGCCCGAGTACTGCGGCGTGGTGTAGCGGATGGTGTTCTGGTAGGTGATGCCGTAGTTGACTTCCAGAGCGCTCGACGGGGTCAGCATGTAACGATAGCTGGCCAAGACGCCGATGGCGGTGTTGGAGTGGACATAAACGTCCGTGGAAGAGCCAATAAACGGCTCGATAAGCCCGGTTCCGCTGATGCTGATGTCCTGGCGGCTTTCCTGAGCGCGGCCTGCGGCTACGCCTACGGCCAGCAGAAAGGCAATGATGGCGATCTTCTTCATTCGGTCCTGAACCTCACGACTGCACAACCGTCCGGCTGGCAACGAGCTTGTCGAATCCGGCGCCCCGTTCAACCAGGCCCCGCTCTCAGCATTGTAACTGGCCGGGACGGTCTTTGACAGAACTTCGCTTGCCGGAACCAGAGCAGATGCCAAGAAAGCAGCAAAAATCTGTTTAAAACCCGACCACTTGTGGCCTCAACTGCCCCGCTCAACCTGGAAATAGAAGGGTGGACCCTGCTCTTTGGCCAGCGTCCGCACCGTGCGCAAAAAAGCCTGAGCGGCGTAAGACAGCGTCGCCTGACGGCGATGCACCAGCCGTAAAACCCGCTTCATCTCCAACTCGTCGACTGGCACCCGCACCAGTTGGCCGGTTTCCAACTCATTGGCCACAGTCAGGTGAGGCACCAGCGCCACCCCGGTTCCCATGGCCACGAAGCGTTTTATGGCTTCGATGGTCGGCAGTTCGATGCCCATGTTGAGCGGGGTGCGATAGCGTTGGAAGGCCTCAATCACCTTGCGCCGCAACGGCGAAGCCACGGCGTGGGCGATGAAATTCTCCTTGCCCAGGTCGTTGATCGAGACCCGCTCGGCCTTGGCCAGGGGGTGATGGGGGCTGACGATGAAGGCCAGGCTGTCGCCATAGACTGAGATCGTCCGAAACTGCTCGGGATCGGCCCGGAAGGAGATGACCCCGATCTCGAAGCTGCGCAGGTTCAGTTCCTCCTGGATGCGGCTGGCCAACATGCGGTGCACGGTCACGTTGATGTGCGGAAATTCTTTATTAAATGCAGCGATGGCCGGCAACAGGTACATCGAGGTGTATTCGTTGGCCGCCAGTTGCAGCCGTCCTCGTTCCAGACTCTTCAACTCGCCAAGGGCGCTGGTGGCTTCGCGGCGCAGGGCCAGCAGACGAAGGGCGTAGTCGTGCAATAGCACCCCGGCCGCGGTCAGCGAGCCATCGCGGGAGGCGCGGTCAAAGAGCGTTTCGCCTACAGCCGCCTCCAGCTTGCGGATGACCTGGCTGATTGCCGGTTGGGTGCGGTGCAGGCGCACAGCGGCCTTGGAGAAGCTGTGCTCCTCGGCGACGGCGAGAAAGGTTTCGAGCTGGGTAAGGTCCATAGGCAGGGATCAGGGAACAGGGATCAGGGAACAGTTGTCAGTAATCAGTCTTCAGTTGTCACGGTGCGGCGCGGGATTCGTTGCGGAAGGGTTTGCAGCCGGTCCAACGTGTCGGGATAGTTGCAGACCAACTCAACAAACGTTGCCGCCAGCGGGCTGACCTGACCGCCCTGCTCCCATTTCTCTACGGTACGGGGACTGACCCTGAGCATTCTGGCCCATACCGCGCGGGAGACATTGAACTGTTCTCGTGCCGCCAGAAAGAACTCCGGCCCGGGCGCTTCTTTCACTTCGGCCTGGGGCAGGGAATGCGTGCGCAGCGTGACTTTACCGGTGCGATGAGCACGCATGGCTTCCACGCCTTCCAGCAACTCGCTGAAGAGTTTGCGGCTGGTTTGTTCAGGGCTGTTCATCGGCTCCTGCCTTGCTTGCGGGCGGCGCGCTCGTCTCGGAGTGCCCGCCTCAGTAGCGCTTTCTCCTCCGGCAACAGATCGGAGGCTTCGTCCTTGTTGTAAAGCGTCAATAGCCATATCTCCTCCTCCGAAAGAAAGCAGTAATAGATGATCCGCAGACCGCCGCGCTTTCCTTTTCAGCGCCGGTTGTCTTTCCAGCGCAGCTTGCGGATTCCGCCCGCCCCCGGAATCTGGTCTCCCGCTTCGGGGTTGGCGGACAAAGCCTGCTGCAACGCCCGGAATCCCTCATCGTCGAGATAATTCTCGCGATACCGGCTAAAAGCCGGGGCTTCGATGAATAGGAATCCCTGCGCATCCGTCATTTCTTCCTGCCTTAATGTACCCACTGTGGGTATAGATTGCAACAGGTTGGATGCGTCTTTCCGTACTCAGGTTTTCCGAGCCGAGTTTGTTCTTGCTGCAATCAGCGAAAGGACTGTCCAGATGCAAGCAGTATAACGAAAAATTATATAAAACCAAATAATTATAACTTTGCCTTATGTGCATGCGATCAGAGACAATGGCTTCAATCGTAATCAGCATCCCCTTTGCAGGCTAGAACATGATTTCAGATCAGGTTGTATTTTTCGATACCACGTTGCGCGATGGTGAGCAGTCTCCGGGCTGCAGCATGACCACGCAGGAAAAGCTCACCATGGCGCACGCCCTGGAGGATCTGGGCGTGGACATCATCGAGGCCGGCTTTGCCATGGCCTCGGAGGGTGACTTTGCCGCTATCGCGACGATTACGCAGGCCGTCCGCAAGCCGCGGATTGCTTCGCTGGCGCGCGCCAAGAGTGAAGACATTGAGATGGCTGCTCGCGCCCTGCAGTTTGCTGATCGCGCCCGCATCCATGTCTTTCTGGCCTCCAGCGACCTGCATCTGGAATACAAATTGAAGATGAGCCGCCAACAGGCTCTCGATCAGACCGCCGAATCGGTGCGTCTGGCCCGTTCGCTGGTGGACGATGTGGAGTTCTCGCCGGAAGACGCGACCCGCGCCGACCGCGACTATCTGGTCGAGATGGTCCGCGTGGCTGTCGAGGCTGGAGCAACCACCATCAATATGCCTGACACCGTAGGCTACACCACGCCGGAAGAGTACGGCATGATGTTCCGCGAGGTGCGGGAGCGCATTCCGGCCATCGACGCCCAGGGAATCATTCTCTCTTCGCACTGCCACGACGATCTGGGACTGGCCGTAGCCAATTCTCTGGCCGCCATTCGCGGCGGAGCCCGGCAGGTGGAGTGCACCATCAACGGCATCGGCGAACGCGCCGGCAATGCCGCTCTGGAAGAGATCGCCGCCGCTCTTTATGTGCGCCGCGACCACTTTGGTTTGCAAAACAACATTGTGCTCGACCGCTTGTATCCTGCTAGCCAGGTGCTGGGGCAGATCATCACCTTCCGGCCCTCCCCTAACAAGGCCGTAGTAGGCGATAATGCCTTTGCCCACGAGTCGGGGATTCACCAGCATGGAATGCTGGCCAACCCGCTTTGCTACGAGATCATGACTCCGACGCTGGTGGGTGTGGCCAAGACGCATCTGGTGCTGGGCAAGCACTCGGGCCGGGCCGCGCTGCGTCATCGTCTGGAGCAGTTGGGCTTTGCGCTTACTCGCGAGGAGTTGCAGCAGAGCTACTACCGTTTTGTCGCTCTGGCCGACCGCAAGAAGAACATCTACGATCAGGACCTGGTTGGATTGCTCCCGGATCAGATTCGGGAAAAGCGCCACCAGCCGGTTTCGGAACTGGACTAAAAGCTTCCTGTCGGTTTGGAGGCAGACGCAGCAAAGAGAGTGCGCCACAATCAGCATGGGCTGACAGAATCGCGAAAGAAAATCGCAAGGAACGAATGAAACAGCGTTTTGTGATTCAACTGATCTGGACCGCCATCGCCGCGCCGCTGCTGATGCTGGGTGCGTTTGAGCTGGATGGAACGGGGATGAGTTGGCTGGGTGGCCCCTTTTCCGCGCCGGGATTGGCTGTGGCCGGGGTGCTGCTGCACGGCGAGTTTCACGGCGGGCAGGCCGAGCGTTATCTGACTCTGGCCTTCAGCCTGAACTTTGTTTTCATCTGGATTTTGTTGTTGGCTTTACTGAAAGTACTGGGACGATTCATTGCGCAGCGCAAGCTGAAAGCAAACTGAATCGCCATCACTGATTACTGATAACTGACAACTCGGAAGAGAGAACGCATGAATCTGAAAGTTTTGGTGACGGCCGGAGACGGCATCGGCCCTGAAGTAACCAACGAAGCAGTTGCGGTTTTGCAGGTAGCAATGGAAGTCGGCGGCCACACGCTGGAACTGGACTACAAGCGAATTGGCGGCATCGCAATTACCACCGATGGCACTCCGCTGCCGCAGGAGACGATTGACGCGGCGCTGGCCTCGGATGCGGTCTTTTTGGGCGCGGTGGGCGGCAACGAGTTCAACAGCATGTCTCCCGACAAGCGTCCCGAGGCCGGCCTGTTGAAGATTCGTTCGGTGCTGGGCGGCTTTGCCAATCTGCGTCCCGCATTTGCATTGAAAGAGCTGGCGGTGAACAGCCCGCTGCGTCCTGAGGTGATCGACGGCGCGGATATTCTTTTTGTGCGCGAACTGCTGGGTGGTCTTTACTTTGGCGAGCCGCGCGAGTGGGACAGGGAAAAGGGCGAAGCCTGGAACACCATGCGCTACACCCGCGAGGAAGTTGCTCGGGTGGCCCGCGTCGCCTTCAAGCTGGCGCAGAGCCGCAAGAAGAAGCTGACCAGCGTGGACAAGGCCAACGTGCTCGAAGTTTCGCAACTGTGGCGCGCCACGGTGATCGAAGTGGCGGCGGAGTTCCCCGACGTGACCCTGGAGCATCAGTATGTCGACGCCATGGCCATGCACCTGATGAACCGTCCCAAGGACTTCGACGTGGTGCTGACCGAGAATCTTTTTGGCGATATCTTGTCCGATGAGTCGGGCGTGATTACGGGCTCATTGGGCATGTTGCCCTCGGCCACGGTAGGCGGCAAGATCAATCTCTATGAGCCGATCCACGGCTCCGCTCCGGACATTGCGGGCAAGGGACTGGCCAACCCCATAGGCGCGATTCTGGCCGCTGCGTTGATTCTGCGCCATACCGCCGGTTTGGAGAAGGAAGCCGTCGCCATCGAAACCGCTGTGCGCCAGTTGCTGGAAGAGGGCAATCGCACCCCGGATCTGGTTCGCGGCAAGGACCATGGCTACAAGGTTCTCTCGACCAAGGAAGTCGGAGCGCTGGTGCGGGAGAAGGTAAAAAAGCTTTTAGCTGCTAGCCTCTAGCTTTTAGCTGCTAGCTCGTGGCGGTTTAGTATGCGACGGCAGCGGGCGCCACGGAACGCACTTTCGGCAACGCTTTTAGGGATTGAACGCCAGCAATTAGCTAATGGCTAGAAGCTAGTAGCTAGCAGCCAGCTTTTAGCTTCTAGCTCGTGGCGGTTTAGTAAGCGACGGCGCTTTTTGGGATTGAACACCAGCAATTAGCTAATGGCTAGAAGCTAGTAGCTAGCAATTAGCTTTTAGCAGCTTCAACGGAGACACAAATGAGTTCAAAGACGTTATTTGAAAAGGTATGGGAACAGCATGTAGTGGCGGAGCCTGAGGGCGAGCCCACGCTGATCTACATCGACCTGCAATTGCTGCATGAGGTCACCTCGCCGCAGGCCTTCGAGGGCTTGCGTTTGGCGGGCCGCAAGGTGCGCCGTCCGGATCGTTCGGTGGCCACGGTGGACCACAACATTCCCACCACGATGGAAGGCCGTCTCAACGTGCTCGACCAGACCGCCGTCAAGCAGATGGCCACGCTGCGTCAGAACTGTGCTGAGTTCGGCATCGAGCTCTTCGATGTGGATTCGCCCGACCAGGGCGTGGTTCACGTCGTCGGCCCCGAGCTGGGTTTCACCAAGCCGGGTATGACCATCGTCTGTGGCGACTCGCACACCTCGACCCACGGAGCCTTCGGCGCTCTGGCCTTCGGCATCGGCACCAGCGAAGTAGAGCACGTGCTGGCTACGCAGACCCTGCCGCAGTCCACGCCTAAAACTTTCAAGATCGCTGTTGAAGGCGCTCTTGCAGAGGGTGTCACCGCGAAAGATATCATTCTCGCCATCATCGGCAAGATCGGCACCGACGGCGCAACGGGCTGCGTGATCGAGTACACCGGTTCGGCGATTCGTTCGCTTAGCATGGAAGGCCGCATGACGGTCTGCAACATGAGCATCGAAGCAGGCGCGCGCGCCGGCATGATCGCTCCCGATGAAAAGACCTTTGCTTATCTCAAGGGCCGCCGTCATGCTCCGCAGGGCGCGGCTTGGGATGAGGCCGTTGCCGAGTGGAGCAAGCTGGTCACCGATGAGGGTGCAACCTTCGATCGCGAGCTGATCATCGATGCCGCCACGCTGGAGCCGTATGTGAGCTGGGGAACCAGTCCCGGCATGGTTGCGCCGATCTCGGCTGTCGTGCCTGATCCCGCCGCTGCCGCCACGGAGATCGAGCGCAAGGGCTTTGAGCGCGCTCTCGAATACATGGGCCTCACAGCCGGAACTCCGCTGACCAAGGTCAATATCGACCGCGTCTTCATAGGCTCCTGCACCAATGGCCGCATTGAAGACATGCGCGCCGCCGCCCGTGTTGCCAAGGGCTACAAGGTTGCCACCACGGTCAGCGCCATGGTGGTTCCTGGATCGCAGGCCGTCAAGGCCGAGGCCGAGAAGGAAGGTCTGGACAAGATCTTTGTCGAGGCCGGCTTTGAATGGCGCGAACCGGGCTGCTCCATGTGCCTGGCGATGAACCCCGATGTATTGAAGCCTTTCGAACGCTGCGCCGCTACCAGCAATCGCAACTTCGAAGGCCGTCAGGGACGCGACAGCCGCACTCACCTGGTTTCGCCGGAGATGGCTGCTGCCGCCGCCATCGCTGGTCACTTTGTGGATATTCGTACCTGGGAGGTAAAGGCCTAATGGAAAAGTTCATCACGCTCACCTCGCTGGCCATGCCGCTCGACCGTACCAATGTCGATACTGACCAGATCATTCCCAAGCAGTTCCTGAAGCGCATCGAGCGCACCGGCTACGGCGATTTTCTCTTCTTCGATTGGCGGCAGAGCCCGGACGGGCAGAAGGTCGCCGACTTCGTGATCAACGACGATCGCTACGAAGGCGCGCAGATTCTCATCGCGGGCAAGAACTTCGGTTGCGGATCGAGCCGTGAACACGCGGCCTGGGCGCTCTCCGACTTCGGCTTCCGCGTAGTGATCGCGCCGACCTTTGCTGACATCTTCTTTTCGAATGCGGGAAAGAACGGCATCGTGCTGGTTCGCCTGCCGGAAGACAAGGTTGAGCTGCTGATGCAGCGCGCCGAGTCGCTCTCGCACTACAAGCTGACGGTTTCGCTTGCCGATCAGACAGTCACGGACAGCCTTGGTTTCAAGGCCAGCTTCGAGATTGATCCTTTCCGCAAGTTTTGCTTGGTGGAGGGACTGGACGACATCGGTCTGACTCTGCGCCATGCGGCGACGCTGGATTCGTACGAAGCCAAGCACGACGCGGCGGGATGGCTGAAGCCGAAGAGCAGCGTCTAGAAGTCAGCTAGAAGCTACTAGCTTTTAGCTTCTAGCTACTAGCTTTTAGGTGGTTTGACTCTGTTGCAACTTTGAATGGGCACGGCTTTAGCCGTGCCACTTGAAATGCACTACAAACTGGGGCTTTAGCCCCTGAGACAGCTTTATCAGGATTCGCAATCCCGCAATGGGCTAGAAGCTAGAAGCTAGCAGCTAGCAGCTAAACCAGGAGGCTTGAAAATGGGAAGCAACTCGCAAGCATCGAATGCCCATCTGACCACACCCACGCGCCTGACCGGAGCGGAGATTGTATGGGCCACGCTGGTGGGCGAAGGCGTCACCGACGTCTTCGGTTATCCGGGCGGCGCCATTCTGCCGGTCTATGACGCGCTGCGCAAGTTTCCCATCCACCACACCCTGGTTCGTCACGAGCAGGGCGCGGCGCACATGGCCGATGGCTATGCGCGGGCCTCGGGCAAGGTGGGCGTCTGCATCGCCACCAGCGGCCCCGGCGCGACCAATCTGGTCACCGGCATTGCTACCGCCATGCTGGACTCGATTCCTGTTGTCTGCATTACCGGCAACGTCTCCAGCAAGGTGCTGGGCACCGACGCCTTTCAGGAAGTGGACATCACCGGCATCACTCTGCCCGTGACCAAGCACAACTTCCTGATCAACAAGACCGAAGACATTGCCGCGGCGATCCGCTATGCCTTCCAGATCGCCAAAAGCGGTCGCCCCGGTCCGGTGCTGGTGGACATTACCAAGGACGCGCAGCAGGGCACGGCGATCTTCGACTTTGCCGCCGCCAAGCCCCGTCCGGTGCGTCCGCATCCCATGCTCAAGGTAGAAGAGGCGGGTCTGGATCAGGCCGCCGAACTGATTCGCAATGCGCAGCGTCCGGTGATCCTGGCCGGCCACGGCGTCATTCAGTCCAATGCCATGGCGCAGTTGCGCGCACTGGCAGAGCGCACCAACACCCCGGTGGCTCTGACGCTGCTTGGATTGGGCGCCTTCCCCGCATCGCATCCGCTGAATCTGGGCATGATGGGCATGCATGGGGAGTCGTGGGTCAATCATTCCATTCAGGAATCCGACCTGCTGATCGCCTGCGGCATGCGCTTTGACGATCGCGTCACGGGCACTCTGGCTTCGTACGCGCAGAAGGCCAAAAAGATTCACATCGACATTGATCCCGCCGAGATCAACAAGAACGTCAAGGTAGACGTAGCTCTGGTAGGTGATCTGCGCTCGGTGCTGGAAGATCTGCTGCCGCGCATTCCCAGCAATGAAAACAACTCCTGGATCAAATCCATCGAGGCCAGCAAGGGTGCTTCGGCGGTGCGCGACATTAAAAATCTTCCCGACGATGGGCACCTCTACGCGGCCCATGTGATGCACGATATCTGGCGCATTACTGAGGGCAAGGCCATCGTGGTCACCGACGTGGGCCAGCACCAGATGTGGGAGGCGCAGTACTACCACCACGAGCAGCCTCGCACACTGATCACTTCAGGCGGCCTGGGGACAATGGGCTTTGCCTTGCCCGCTGCCATCGGCGCAAAGTTTGGCTGTCCGGAGAAGGAAGTATGGGTTGTCGCCGGTGACGGCGGCTTCCAGATGACCTCGCCCGAGCTCTCGACCATCGCTCAGGAAGGCATCAAAATCAACATAGCCATCGTCAACAACGGCTATCTGGGTATGGTTCGCCAGTGGCAGGAATTCTTCTACGAGAAGAACTACGAGTCCACGCCTCTGGTCAGCCCGGACTTTGTGAAGCTCGCCGATGCGCACGGCATCCCCGGCCGCACGGTGCGCACCCGCGCCGAACTGGCCGAGGCCGTCGCTGAAGCCCGTTCCTCGGAGGGCGCATTCCTGCTCAACTTCATGGTCGAGAAGGAAGACGCGGTTTATCCCATGATTCCGGTGGGCTCCGCCTTGCATGAGATGATTTACCGCCCCGGCAAGAGTCCGCTGGTGGAAACGCCGGAAGAAGAGTAGGAACCAGCTTTCAGCTTCTAGCTTTCAGCTTTCAGCTCGTTCTTGCCAGAGATTTATCGTGGCGGAATTTGAGATGGATGCCATCAGCTAGAGGCTAGAGGCTAGAAGCTAGAGGCTCGTTATGCTGCACACATTCGTCGCTTACGTGGAAGATCTGCCGGGCGTGCTGACGCGCGTGGCCTCGCTCTTTCGTCGCCTGAACATCAACATCATCTCGCTCACCGTGGGCCGCAGCGAGCGCGTTGGGCTATCCCGCATGACGGTGGTTGCCGATGCTTCCGCCGAAGCCGGGCACCGCATCCGGGCTAGTTTGTTTAAACTGGAGAATGTGGTGGATGTAGACGACATTGGCCAGACTCCCGCGGTGACCCGCGAACTGGCCTTGATCAAGGTTGCCGCCACGCCCCAGAACCGTTCGCAGATCTTTGAACTGGTCGAAGTCTTCCGCGCCCGCATCGTCGATCTGACCTCCGAGTCGCTGATGATCGAGATGACCGGCGTGGAGAGCAAGATCGAGGGGCTGATTCAGGTACTCAACGAAGGCGGAGACCGGATTCTCGAGGTCTGCCGCAGCGGCAAGATGACCATGCGCCGCGGTCAGCACACCAGCAGCGTGTTGCGTGCTCTGGGCGCTGCCGAGGATGCCGCCGAACTGCCCCAGGAGATCATTCCCGACGGCGCGACGGCCATTGAAGCCGAGCTTTAAGAAAAAATTTGCGGGCCGAAGTCCACACGGTCCATGGCTACAGCAAAACCAGAGTCTATGTATCCCGAAACCAAGCGCTTAAGTTGGCGCGACCATCAGGGAGCGACGACCTACCAGAGTGCCCATCAGGATGCAATAACTCTGGTTTTGCTCGAGAATCATCAACCTAGCACACAAAGGAAGAACCGAGAACATCATGGCTAAGACTTATTACGACAACGCCGCCGACCTCTCTCTCATCCAGTCCAAGAAGGTCGCCATCATCGGCTACGGCTCACAGGGGCATGCGCATGCTCTCAACCTCAAGGACTCCGGCGTACAGGTCAAGGTCGGCCTGGCGGCCGGCTCCAAGTCCATCGTCAAGGCCCAGAAGGCCGGCCTGGAAGTGGGCACCGTTGCCGAGGCTACCCAGTGGGCGGACGTGGTGATGGTTCTGGTTCCCGATCAGACCGCTGCCAAGCTCTATGCCGACGAGATCGGACCGAACCTCTCCGCCGGCAAGCTGTTGCTCTTCGCGCACGGCTTCAATATCCACTACAAGACCATCGTTCCCGTCGAGGGCATCGATGTGGGCATGGCTGCTCCCAAGGCTCCTGGACATCGCGTTCGTGAGGTCTTCACCGAAGGCGGCGGCGTACCCGGACTGATTGCTGTTCATCAGGACGCGACCGGCAACGCGCACGCGCTGGTGCTGAGCTACCTGAAGGGCATTGGCTGCACCCGCGCCGGAGTTCTCGAAACCACCTTCAAAGAAGAGACCGAGACCGATCTTTTCGGCGAGCAGGCAGTGCTTTGCGGCGGCGTCAGCGCCCTGATCAAGGCCGGTTTTGAGACCCTGGTCGAGGCTGGCTACCAGCCCGAGAGCGCCTACTTCGAGTGCCTGCACGAACTCAAGCTGATTGTGGACTTGATCTATCGCGGCGGCCTGGCCTACATGCGCTACTCCATCTCGGATACCGCCGAGTGGGGCGATTATGTCAGCGGCCCTCGCGTCATCAACGATGGCAGCAAGCAGGCGATGCGCGATATCCTGACCGACATTCAGGATGGCACCTTTGCCAAGCGCTTCCTGGCTGACCAGAACTCCGGTCGCAAGGAGTTCCAGGCCTTCCGCGACGCCGAAGCCAAGCACCCCATCGAGATCGTCGGCAAGGAACTCCGCGCCGCCATGCCTTTCCTCGATCCGGTCACGGTCGAAGAAGTCAGCAAGACGCGGTAGAGCAGCTTCTAGCTTCTAGCTGTTAGCTTCTAGCTTTTAGCTGCTAGCTTTTAGCGGGATCACCAATTTGAACCCCATCCTCAGCGCGTTTTTGCGCTTTGGGTGGGGTTTCTGTTTCTGACGTAGTGATTCAGGAAAGCTATTGTCATCTGAGCGAAGCGAAGGATCTGCTTTTTGTTTCATGCAACTTGTGAAGAAATTCTGCTGTTCAAAAAGATACAGTTTTCACCTTTTACACAGCTTCCCGCTCCCGGCATCGCAACAATCCATGGCAAAATGGGTCAAATCTAGCAGATGAGCCATTCATCCTAAAGAAAGGACGTATTTTTAATGGGGAAAAGAGCCGCAATCTGGATCTTCGTCTGCGCCCTGCTGGCGGCTGGAGGTCAATGCGTCCATGCTCAGGCGGCCTTGATGATGGAAGAGCCCTATGGCTTCTTTGGAGCGGTGAACCCCACTGGACACAACGCCCTTTATTTCGAGCGAGTATGTGCTGAAACACCGGTCAAGCTGCGCCGCTGTCAGGCGGGCGAGATGGGCGTGGTGCTTAGCCGCTATGAGGGCCTTGCAGGCTACGACTGGGTGGCGATTCCCCTGATTCCCTATCTTTACTCCGTGGAGACTGCCGCGCAGGTTCCCGCACATGTCGATCGGCCGACCGTAAACCGCCTGCGCGATCGCTATCACGAGGCGCACCTGCTGAGCCTGGGGGAGAATCTTGAACCGGGCGATTTCTTTCATGGCGGTTGGACGGAACTGGTGGGAACCTCCTATGAACGCCGCATCTACGCCTTCCGCTTCGCAACGACCCCGGAGCAGGACGACGCTTTGATTGCCCGCCTCAACGCCGGAGTTAACCGCAGCAACTTCCGCCTGCTCTTTAACAATTGCGCGGACTTTGCCAGGGCCCAGCTCAATGCTTATTTTCCGGGGGTCTTCAAGCGCAGCATCTTTCCCGACGCGGGCATGACCACCCCCAAGCAGATTGCCTACAAGCTGGAACGCTACGCCAGCCGGCACCCGGAGACGCAACTGGCGATCTTCGAGATTCCTCAGATCCCCGGCTTTCGTCGCACCAGCCGTTCCAACAAAAGCGTTGCCGAGTCGCTGACCACGACCGCTTATGCGGTTCCCATCGTTCTGGCCAACCCCTATCTGGCCGGTGGACTGGTGGTGGACTATCTGGCGCGGGGCCGTCACCATATTCTGCCCAAGCATCCGCAGTTGCTGACACCGCAGACGCTCGACAAGCTGAACAGTTCGGCATTGACAGTTCTGGTGGCCAAAGGGCAAAATCCAGCCAGCGCCGGGATGCAGGCCTCTGGTGCTGTCGCGGCTCCCGCGGACGAATCGGAGACCGAGACCCAATCCGGCCTGCAGGAAAGCAAGTTATCTCATGAGTGAGTTAAAGCCGCAGAACTTGAAGAACCATGCCGCCTTCGATCCCTGGTTTCACATCGTTCTTTCCCTGGTGCTGGTGATCAATCTGGCAGTTGCCACCGGGCATCTGATCCGGCACTTTGGCCTGCACTCCGTTTGGCTGGAGGTACTGTCCCTGGCGGTTTTTGTCCTGGCTGCCAAGGTGCGCATGTATTCCATCAAGGTGCAGGATCGGGTGATTCGCCTGGAAGAGCGTCTGCGCTTGCGGGATCTGGCCCCGGCTGAGAGCCCCGAGCTGATTGCCCGCCTCAATGAAGGCCAGTTGATCGGCCTGCGCTTCGCCAGCGATGAAGAAGTGGTTGCTCTGGCCCATCAGGCGGTTGCCGAGAAGCTCGACCGCAAGCAGATCAAGGAACGGATCAAGAATTGGCGGGCGGATTATTGGCGGGTGTAGTTGTATTGCTTTAAATGCTCACATCAAAAGCGAAATGTCATCCTGAGCGCAGCGAAGGATCTGCTTTTCAAAAACAAACAAAATGCAGATCCTTCGCTGCGCTCAGGATGACAACCGTTATTGCCACCTAAAGCTTTCTCTTTACATCACCTTGCGCCACATCGGCGTCTTCTCCATGGCGCGGAAGCGGGTCTTGTCGCCGCGGGTGAGGTCGAAGTCCAGCACATCCTCTTTCTGAAAGACCGAGCAGTCGGGCCAGCTCTCGTCCTTCTCCAGATGGGAGGCTTTCTGGTGGTTATCCACCAGGGTGATTTCGTCCTTGGAGCACTGCACCACGTGTTGGGCCTTCAAAGTGAAGGCCATGCCCGTCATCGGATCGGGAGGGACCTGGTTGGCGATCTTGGTCAATAGCAGAATGAACACAAAAACGGCGGCAAAGATGGCGATCTTTTTCATAGGGGTCGGGCGTCCAGGGAGTGAGATTCTGCGGGCTTCTGTCGTTGACGAGAGCCCGCAAAAACCGCAAGCGTCTCCGAAACCACTTTAAAAGGCCGGGGCGCACAATACAAGCCTTATTGGTTCAACCCTTATTGAGAGATAGAATGTCCCACCCTTTTCGCGATAAAGCCTGCGAAAAGGATGGGCACGGTGTTCAATCGGAATGCCTGATCAATATGCAACGAGAATCCTAGTTCTGATCATCGCGGCGATGCAGGGTGGGTTTGTCGTCGGTACTGCTGCTGTCGCCACTCTGCGTGGTGCTGGTGCTGCTGCCCGCGCCGCTGGAGGAACTGCCCTTGTCGTCCGTGCCGGTGCTGGCGCGGCGCAGGGAGGGCTTCTGGTTGTTCTTGGAGTCAGTGAGGCGGCGCTTGTTCTCGATGCGCGCCAGACGGGCCTTGATGTCGTCGAACTCCGAGGTGGTCACCGTGTACTCATCGCGTGGCGGCAGAATGTGGGCGATCTCCTCCTGCGAGTGCAGGATGCGGTCCGGGGTCTGGGGGTGGTCGGAAAAGGCTTTGGAGACCAGTCCCGGCTTGCGTTTCTCCAGCGCCTGAATCTTTTCGAAGAAGCTGATGAAAGCCTGGGGGTCGTAGCCGGCGCGATACATGTATTGCACGCCCAGGTAGTCGGCCTGTGCTTCAAACTCGCGGGAGAACTCCAGGAAGGTGATGGGGATAGCCAACTGTGCGCCTTCGTAAATGCCATAGCCGGTCCATCCGCCCACGAAGATCATCACCGGCACCATGCCGATCTGGGCGTAGTTGGCGCGGGTCATCTCGCGGGCCGCGTGGTGGGCGCAGACGTGGGCGGTCTCGTGAGCCATCACGCCGGCCAGTTCCGCCTCTTCGTCAGCATTCAGAATCAGACCGGAGTTGACGTAGAAGAAGCCGCCCGGCAGCGCCATGGCGTTGATTTCGTCGGAATCGATCACCTTGATGGTGAAGGGAACCTTGCAGTCAGAGTTTTTAACGATGTTCTGGCCGATGCGGTTGACGTACTCGACAACCACCGGATCGGTGATGAATTTGGTGCTCTTCTCGATCTCCATGGCATAGGTCTTGCCCATCTTGATCTCGGAGTCGGTGGAGTACCAGTTGCCCATGCCACGGCCGCCGATATCGCGATTGCCCACGGCATTCACATCGTCGATGGAGCCCGGCTTGACGTTGATCTTCTGGCTGCCCGGCTCGACCACCTTCTCAGGATCGACGGCCACGGCGGGCGTATCGCCGCCAACCGGTGTGGTTCCCGGCTTGTCTTTGGATTTGTCTTTGGACTTTTCTCTGGATTTCTCCTTGGATTTATCCGACGAATTGTCCTGGGTCGAGCCGGAAGCAGAAACGGCGGGCGTGTCACTGCCCACCGGGGTGGTTCCCGGAGCGGTCGCGGGCGTATCGCTCTGCGCCGTGGGGGAAGCCGAAGTCGTTGAGGGAGTGGATTGAGCCCAGAGCGCGCCATTGAGCGCAATGACCAACCCCGCCAGCGCCAGCACACTGCAAACTTTGCCTACTACCCGCATGAACCTACCTCCAGCGCCGCGGAGGCCGCCTGCAAACTCGCCTCCGCTTCGCTCTGATCTTTTAGACGTTAGTATCCGCCCATTCGAAAGCAGCCGAACAGGATTTTTCTGCAAAGCAGAGGATTGCGCCCCTCATGGCAGCATACCGGCTTTGCCCACGATCTGTACTGGACGACAATTCGCATTTGGAGAGATTAGCCGCCTGCATTAAAGTGAGAGCCAGTAGAACGAGGGAGAAGAGCGATGCGCCGGATCATTTTTACTCTTGCCGCCTTGGCTCTCCTCTGGGCGATGCCGTCGCTCTCCCAGTTGCCCCTGCCTTCTCCTCTCGAAGCCCACGGTCATGCGCGAGCGGTTGCCGCCCCAGTCTCTCGCACCCCTCAGAAGATCTTTGACGCCACGCTGCTTGGCTCTCCGCTGTTGCTGGACAAAGGCTGGAGGGTAGGCATCACTGCCGATCCCTCCGCCGCCCAGCCTGATTTCGATGATTCTTCGTGGGAACTGCGCAACGCTCAGGATTCCTTTTCCGACGTTCCCGATCAGGACCATCCCGTTGGAGGGGAGGGGGATTGGCGTCAAGGCCACCAACGGCCCTCGGTGTGGTTCCGGATGCATCTGCGCTTGGCGCCTCAGCATGGCCCGATCTCCCTGTTGGTGGAGCTGCCCGTGCCGCAGAGCACCACCATGGGTATCGGTTCCGAAGAGCCGGGCGTGGATGTCTTTGCCAACGGCAAGCTGATTCATCCCGAAGGGCCGCACGGTGACCTTCCCCAGCACTTTCAGTCCATCAGCCGCATCTACGACCTTCCGGTTGATCCCTCCCAGACCTCGCTGACGCTGGTGGTGCGCAGTATCTACATTCCCACGGGTTTTTCTGCTTATACCCGCTTCTTCGCGACGCGCAAACTGTTGCTGGGCAATCGCGATGATCTGGATCGCGCGCTTGAGCTCTGGCACACCCACCGCATCATGGAACGGCTGCCGCGGCTGGTCAACTCCATCCTGCTGGTGATCCTGGCGGCCTTTTTGCTGGCTCTCTACTTTACGCAAAAGGGGCATGTGGAGTATCTGTGGCTGGCGCTGCACGAATTGCTGCAAGCGCCCATCGGCTTTGTCGAACTGGCGGGCAGCGCGGCGCGGATGAATCATCTGTGGTTCTGGGCCTTGTCGCTGCAACTGGTGGCGATCTCGGCCTACCTGTACTTTGAGTTTCTGGTGGCTTTTCTGGCGCTACGCCGGCGCTGGGTGCTGCGCATGATGCGCTACACCGCTCCCATCATGGCCGGCATTGCGCCGACCTTCCTGCTGGTGGGGCAAAGCACGGCCGTTGACGTCGCCCTCGTGGTGGTCCTTCTAGGCAGCGTCGTCTGGATGTTCTGCTGGTTGGCCTTCGTCTTCGTCACCTTGATTGCCGCCACCTTGCGGCGCAACTTCGAGGCTGGACTGCTGCTGATTCCCTTGCTGCTGACGCTGGTGGGCTGGATCGAGCCCATGCTCACCGCCAGCATGAGCATCTGGGCGGGACGCGCCTATCGCTCGCCGCTCACCCTGCAAGCCGGCCCCATCCCCATACACTTCGCTTCGATTGCGGATTTCACCGGCCTCTTTGTCATCGTGCTGATCATTTTCGTCCGTTTCCTGCGCGTGCAGCGCGAACAGGAGCGGGTGAGCAACGAACTTGCGGCGGCGCGCAATGTGCAGGAATTGCTGATTCCCCAGCAGAAGCTGCAAACCCCCGGCTTTGAAGTGGATTCGGTCTACACTCCGGATGCGGAGGTAGGCGGCGATTTCTTCTATGTGCATCCGACTTCGGACGGCGGTCTTCTGGTGGTGATCGGCGATGTGGCCGGCAAGGGGTTAAAAGCCGCGATGAACGTATCCCTGCTCATGGGAGCGCTGCGCAGTTGCGCCGAATTGAATCCGGCAAAGATTCTGGAGAGTTTAAATCGAGTTTTGAGCGGCGGGGAGAGCTTCACCACCTGCCAGGCCGTCTGGCTGGGCGCAGATGGAGATCTGGTTCTGGCCAACGCCGGCCACCTGCCACCCTACCTGAACAGCCAGGAGGTCAACCTGCCGGGTAGCCTGCCACTGGGGATTTTGCCGGAGGTCAGCTATGAGGAGATTCGACTCTATCTGCACCCCGGCGACCGCCTGCTGCTGCTTTCCGATGGCGTTGTGGAATCCCGTCAACCCAGCGGCGAACTCTTCGGCTTCGATCGAGTGCACAATCTGAGCAATCAGTCGGCCTTTTACATCGCCGACGCCGCCAAAAGCTTTGGCCAGCAGGACGACATCACCGTGGTGACGGTGCGGCGATTGTAGCGGACCAGGAATGTTTCTGGCTGGGCACTACTGAAGGATGCATTCCTTTTCCAGCACTCGGACCATCAGATCGCCACTGGCATGGCGAAAGCCCACCACCAGCGTATCCTCGGTCTGCGCATGTCCGGAAAAACCATCGGCTTCAATCGCCGATTCGGGAACGCTCATGGTGCAGGGACGAGGCAGGGAAGACTTGATGGTGCCGGCGATCATGTTGGCGATCTCCTTGGTAGCGTCCAGTGCGTCAGCTTCGACCACCGACTCCACGGGTTGCATCATCATGGCCGCGGTGGCCGCATAGGCCAGACCTTCTGCCATGCGCACCTCGACGCGGCCCTTCCAGGCTCCGCCCATGGCGACAAAACCCATCAGGTGGCCTGCATCGACACAGAAATCTTCCGGAGCGGACATTGTATCCAGCGACATAGCCAGCATCTGTTCCCAAAACTGAGAGTTGGCGTTGATCACGCTCTGTTCGTCCAATTGAGCCTGCATGTGCCACCCACCCCCCAGGGAGAAGATCTCCGGTGCTTCTTTCTACTTCTATTTTATCGGGTAAAGATCGAAATACGTTATGCGGCAATTTCATGCTGTGAATCAGATGGGAATTGTAGTGATTTTAATCACGCAACCAGGTGCGCTTTGGCACATCAAAGGCTTAAAATCGGCGACAACCTGGATTGTTCATTGGAGGCGCCATGCAAAATGCAGCACAGGTGTCGATCTTCGAACGGTGGTCCCATCCGGAAGTGATTCTGGTGGCCACCGGCCTGAGCGACCTGGAACGGCTGATGCCCTTCGCCATCGATCAGGCCCGGCAAACTGGTGCCCGACTGCTATTGCTTCATGTTTTGGGTACCGGTTCAGCGATCTCCGTTGATCCTGCGGGGATTCCCAGTTACGACCCTGCCAGCGCCCTGGAGTTTGCCGGACGTGCTCTGGAACCCATTTGTTCAGATGCTCGGCGGCAGGGAATTGCTTGTGATATTCTTTTGCGCGAAGGGCCGGTGCCGCAACAGATCGCGGCTGTAGCCCGGCAATTTCGCGCAGATCGCCTCCTGCTTGGCACCCGGAACCGGAGTAAACTGGGGAAACTGTTGCTTGGTTCCGTGGCCGAACAAGTGCTGCGCTCGGTCAACCTCCCGGTCATGACCGTGGGACCTGAGGCTCATCTCCAGGTGGCGTCGATCAACCGCCAGCCGGCTGTCCTGCATGCCACCACACTTCGAGAGACCTCCCGCCCGAGCGCAGCGCTTGCTTGCCATGTAGCCGCCAGCCAGCATGCCCGCCTGATTCTGCTCCACGTTCTGCCGCCTATCGACGAGATGGTTCGGGATGGTCTGGCCACCGGCCTGGATTCAGCTGCCATGTTTGAATTGCGCCAGCTGGCGGAAGAGACCCGCGCCGGTTGCTGCAGCAAGGTCGAAGAGATCGTTGCGCACGGCAATCCCTTCATCGAGATTCTGGCCGCTGCCTCGGAACAACAGGCCAGCCTGATTGTGCTGGGGACCACCCAACGCTCGGCCTTCGAGAACCTCACCCGAGACCGCGTCGTCTACCGCGTACTGGCCCACGCCCGCTGCCCGGTGCTGGTTCTCTATGAACCCACGGTTCCGGGCATTGAATCCGAAATGGAGCCTATAACCGCGCACCTGTAAAAGAGGATTTTTTAATCAGTGGGGAAGTTCAATACAGCAGGATTTTGTCACAGGGCACGACCTATAAGCCGCTAAGAGCCCCTCGATGGGACTCTTAGCCTTAAAGTCTTATTGCTGAATGTGAGAGGCTTTCGAGAGAGTTTCTCGACAGGAAGAAACTTTTAGGAAGAAAGAGCTTAAGCGGTCAATCGTTCCAATTGGTCGGGCTTGACGATGGTCAGACTGGAGCCCTTAATGGTGATCCACTCGTCGCGGCGGAACTGATTGAGCAACCGGGTCACGGTCTCGCGCGAGGTGCCGGCCATGTTGGCGATCTCCTCGTGGGTCAGAGCCATGGTGAAGCGGATCTCGGGCTTGCCGGTGGCCGCTGTGCGTCCCCAGTCAAGCAGCAAGCGGGCCAAACGGCCAGCAGCGGATCCGGAGAGCGCCAGACGCTTGGCGTCATGAAAGACAGTGAGATATTCACCGGAGAGAGACTGTGCGGCGTGCATCGAAGCGATGCCATGGCGTCCCAGGAAGTCAACAAACTCCTGCTTGCGCACCGTTTTCACCTGACAGGGTTCGATGGCCTCGGCAGTCACCTCGTGAGGAACGTTGGCCAGCACCGCGCTCAGTCCCATCACATCGCCAGGTCCGGCGATTTTGAGGATCATGGTCTTGCCGTCCCGCGAAGTGGAGGAGACTTTTACCTGGCCGTAACAGATGACGAAAACATTCCGCGCGGGGTCGCCTTCGGAAAACAGTTTCGCACCGCGCGCATGGCTCATCATGATGCCGATGCCGTCGTAGTCTTGCAGCGCCTCAGGTGTGAGATTGCAAAACATGCGCAGATGGCGATGCTCGCAATTCAAACAGTCTTCCGGAGGGCGATGGGAATGGAAAGATGCCATACGTTTGCCGTTGGTTAGACTGAAGTATATCGCAATTAGGCGGTTCTGAAGGCAGGGATTTTCCGTCTATCTCCGTTGTCGCCCAGGCTAGTCCCCGGGAAGCGGCGATTTCAAGTGACAAATTGGCGGTTTCTAGAGCTGCGCGGCCTGTTCGCCGCCCATCGAAACCCGCCTGCGAGCAGGCACTATTCGTGCGAAGCTGCACGCCAGATAGGCGCGCGAAACCTCCCTGGCCAGTTCCTCCAGCAACTGCATCCGCAGTGGGGGATAGCTTTCAAACGCACTCTGCAGCGCTTCCATGGGCAACAGAAGAACGGTCCCATGGGATTGCGCGCTCAGGGTATAGGTATGGCAACCAGTGCCCAACGCAGCAGCCAGTTCCACTATTTCGCCGGGACGTGCAGGTCCCAGAGTCAAACGCGCTTCCAGCCGTTCGGCCTTGCGTAAAAAAGTGCCTGCAACGATCACATAAAGACCCTTGCAGAGGCCTGACTGGCGAAAAACAGTCTCCCCGCCATCGAATTCGATGCTCTGAGCCGAACTGTTCAACAGATTGCTCGTTGCCGGTGGGCAGGCCAGCAGTTTGGCCAGTGGATATGGCCCTGCTGCTTCCTTGCGCCCAGATCTTGCTCCAGCTTGCATACGTTCTCTCCCCTCGACCGCCGTCCAATCCCTGGTCCAGCGATGCACAAAAAGGCATCTGCCAGCCAGTTGCGGGCGGGTTGGGTACCGCGGATTTGCCTCTTACGATCAAGGAGATCGATCACTCCCGACACGGCAAATCTGGAAAGCAAAAGTTCAAACTTCAAAGAATGCCACGAAGACGGCACTGAGCCGACTCCTCTTTCACTCAGACTTCCCCACGCCCTCCATTCCCAGGCGGCAGGCGCGGTTGCAGTCCGTAGAGTTCCGAGTCTGCACCCCCTTATCAGACCGCGGCAGTGACCCCTTTCACCCCCCCTTGTGACTCTGATCACAGGGCATTGGAAACCAAGCGATAGCTGTCCATGGAGTTGACCTTCCCTTGAAGGGGCTGCCAAGCATGAACTTGTGAGAGTCTGGAGAGTTCTTCTTCACCATCGATCATGAAATAGCCGCAATCAAACGATTGAGTCTGAAGCCGGTCGGAGTGACGCCGCTTGATCATGTTTCACGGCCCTTGTGTCTCCCCGGATAGAGTCCAGGTTATCTGCCGTTTTTCGTGGCGCCACCATATAAGACAAAACATCATAATATGGAGACTTGTGCGCCAGGAGGTCCACACGAAATGCGGCCCATCGCAGAAATACAGGGTTTAAAGGTGCGCCCAACCCCATTGTGTGAATCGGAAGAAGGGGGGCTGACAATCAATGAGTCCCTCTGATAACGTTATCGGCAGGTTTTCTCCTGACCCGGTTCCACCGTGGCGGGTACTCTGAATGATTTGTGAGGCGCGTGTGAATCTGCGTTCTTTGCTCCTTCTGGCCCTGTTGCCGGCCGCAACGCTCCCGGCTGAGGTGGTCCTGCCCAAAGTCCTAACCAGCCATATGGTGGTGCAGCGTGATCTGCCCGTGCACGTCTGGGGTAAGGCCGCACCGGGCGAGGATGTCACTGTCAGCTTTCGTGGCGAGACGCTTTCGATCAAAGCCGGCGAGTTGGGCCGATGGAGTGCCTATCTCAAGCCGGGTACGGCGGGCGGGCCATTCGTGATGACCGTAAAAGGCACCAAAGCGGATGGCAGCGCGCAATGGATCACCTTGGACGATGTGTTGGTGGGGGATGTCTGGTTGGCTTCGGGACAGTCGAACATGCAGTTTCAGATGAGCCAGGCGGCGACTGCGGCAGCCGACTTGCCACATGCCGGCATCGATTCCATGCGTTTGCTGACCATCGAACGACGCACCGCCGAGTATCCCGCGGACGATGTGGAGAGCTGGGGCTGGAAGATCTCAACCCCTGAGAGCGCCAAGGATTTCTCGGCTGTGGCCTGGTACTTTGCCCGCGAGATTGCGCAGCGCGAGAATGTGCCGGTAGGCATCATCGATTCTACCTGGGGTGGAACGGTGGCCGAATCCTGGGTTCGGCTCACTGCTCTGGGTGAAGACGCCTCACTTGCCCCGCTCTTTGCCACACGTGGCCGCATGACTGACCGCGAGGCTGATGCGCTGCTCGAAGACAAGCGCCAGCAGAAGCTGCGGGACGAGGCCAAGTCCGCCGGCAAGCCCGAACCGCAGTTTTCCTGGCATCCGATGTTGGCCATGTGGGGTCCGAGCCTGATCTACAACGGCATGATTGCTCCACTCACTTCCATGCCCATTCGCGGGGTGATCTGGTATCAGGGCGAGAGCAACAGCCCGCTGGAGCGCGCGCCGCTCTATCACCGCATCTTCCGCACTCTGATTGAGGATTGGCGCAACCAGTGGGGCGAGGGCGATTTCCCCTTCCTCTTTACGCAGATCTCCAACTTCAAGTCCAACGCTACAGAGGATTGGGCGACAGTGCGCGAACAGCAGCGAAAGACACTGGAACTGCGCAATACCGCCATGGCGGTCACCATTGATATAGGTAATCCCGATAATGTGCACCCCACCGACAAGGTGGATGTGGGCCATCGTCTGGCTCTTACTGCACGGGCGCTCAGCTATGGCGAGGCTGTCGAGTATTCCGGGCCTCACTTCCGGCAAGTCACGACCGAAGGCAGTTCCTTGCGCCTCTGGTTCGATCACGCCAGGGGGCTGAACTTCAAGGACAACAAAGCGACTGGTTTTGAAGTGGCGGGAGCGGATGGAAAATTCGTGGCGGCCACGGCCAAAATCGATGGGGCCAATGTCGTGGTGTCCAGTCCCGATGTTGCCGAACCGTTGCTGGTGCGCTATGGCTGGGCCAATAGTCCTGAATGCAACCTGTTCAATGGAGATGGATTGCCGGCTTCGCCGTTTAGTTCGGTCAAGTAGAAGGGAACAGGGATCAGGGAACAGGGATCAGTTTGTGCCTGGCTACACCATCCGTAAAGGGTATTCAAGTAGATCTTGACAAGGTGGTCTCAACCGTCACAATCTCACCTGATCCCTGATCCCTGATCCCTAGCTCGGCGGCACCACAATGGTCGTTTCCACAACCTCGATCAGCACCGAGCCGGTGAGCTTTTCCAAGTCAGGAAGGATAGCCTCGACTTTCGCTGGAGTCTCGATGAATTGGACCAGAACCGGCAGGTGGTCGGAGATCTCCAGAATGTGCGCCGAATGGATACGGTGTTTGGCGCCGAATCCGGCTACACCCTTGATCACCGTTGCTCCGGCGATGCCGCTATGAAAAAGGAAGTCCAATACGCTGGTATAAACCGGAACCCCGTGGTGCTTGGCTCCATCGCTGAGATAGACGGTGACTTTGACTGCTTTGCCAGAAGTGAGCATAGGCGCTCCTTTCGATCCAACAGTTGGCGTATTGCAAGCCAGCAGGGATTGAAGCACTTTTCCAGGAGGATGTGCAAGTCCGAATGACACAGTTCGTGCGCGCCGGTTCACATGGATTCCCGAAGAATCTCTGCGCTGAATCAATCTAGATGGTTTCTGCCAGCGCGGCTCCCGCCCAGGTGGCGATCAGGCCAAGAATCAGGCTGCCGAGGGCATAAAGCGCACCAAGCGCAAAGGCGCCTGAACGCAGCGTGGAGAGCGTCTCCCATTCATAGGTCGAAAAAGTGCTATAGGCTCCGATAAATCCTATTGGAACCAGAAAACGCCAGGCGGGGTTCAGGTCGGCGCGTCTGCCCAGGTAGGTCAAGGTAAAGCCGATGACAAGGCAGGCGGTGAGGTTGACCACCAGCGTTCCATAGGGGAAGCGGATGCCGGCGCGGCTGGCGATTGTCGAACCAACCCAGTAGCGGGCCACCGAGCCGAGCGCCCCGCCGAAGGCAATAAGCAAATATTTCTGCATGAACGCTCTCCTTATTTTCACGGCAACTGGCCTGAAAATGACACAAGAAGGCCAGACGCGTGAATTCTCATCATCTCATTGGGCAGGGATCGTACCGGGAAACGACTCTCCAGCAGTGAGCCTGCCAGGAGTCATCATCTGTCCGGTCCGGTGAGGGAAGGACAGCGGTTTGGGTGAACTCCATCACCACAAATATTGTTCCCATTACACGACGGCCCGACTCAGGCTGTCAATCTCACCTGAATACAGGATCTTATCGGCGTCTATACCTTTCCTCTCTTCGCACACTTCGTTTTGTGACCGTGGTCACGGAATTCCAAAAAGAGCTGTCGTAATATCGGTACGTGGATATCGATATAGTTTTATCGATACAAATTCTGCTATTGCCGATAGCGATACAGAGTCCACCCCAAGAGCAAACGACGACTGACTTCCACCCGACGCCTGCCCCCTCAGTGGACAAAAACTGCAGGCCAACGATGAATGAAGAGGAGAGCATGACAAATCTCGAAGCGTTTTTATCGGAAAATCAGGAATCCCATCACCAGGTCACCAACTCGGAAGAATTGGAAGCCCTGATTCTCCGCGTTAAAGCTGCTCAGCAGAAATTTGCCAGCTTCACGCAGAAGCAGGTCGACCACATCTTCCGCAATGCCGCTCTGGCCGCTGCTGACGCCCGCATTCCCCTGGCGCAGTTGGCTGTTGAAGAGACCGGTATGGGCGTGATTGAGGACAAGGTGATCAAGAACCACTTTGCCTCCGAGTACATCTACAACAAGTACAAGGACGAGAAGACCTGCGGCATTCTGGATCAGGATGACGAGGCCGGCACCATCACCATCGCTGAGCCGATGGGCATTATTTGCGGCATCATTCCTACCACCAATCCGACCTCGACGGCGATCTTCAAGACCTTATGCGCCCTCAAAACCCGCAACGGCATCATCATCAGCCCCCATCCCAGGGCACGTAAATGCACCGGCATCGCCGCTCGTCTGGTACTGAAGGCCGCTGTTGCCGCCGGCGCTCCCGCGGATATCATTGGCTGGATCGACGAGCCCACCGTGGACCTGAGCAATCAGTTGATGCGCCACAAGGAGATCAAGCTGATTCTGGCCACTGGCGGCCCGGGCATGGTTCATGCGGCTTATTCTTCCGGCACTCCGGCAATCGGCGTGGGCGCGGGCAATACGCCGGTAGTGATTGATGAGACGGCCGATCAAACCCGCGCCGTGGCATCGATTCTGATGTCTAAGACCTTCGACAACGGCGTCATCTGCGCCTCCGAGCAGGCCGTGATTGCTGTCGATGCGATCTATGACGATGTTCGCGACCGCTTCAACCGTCACGGTGGCTACATTCTGAACGGCAAGGAACTGGATGCGGTGCGCGCCATCATTCTGGTCAACGGCGGCGTGAACGCCAAGATCGTCGGTCAGGCTGCTCCCAAGATCGCCGAGCTGGCCGGCATTACCGTGCCCGCTACGACCAAAGTGCTTATTGGCGAAGTGAGTGATGCGACTACGGCCGAGCCCTTCGCGCACGAGAAGCTGTCGACCATTCTTGCTCTGTATCGCGGCAAGGACTTCAAGGACGCTGTAGCCATCGCCGGCAAGCTGGTTGCCTTGGGCGGCATCGGCCACACCTCGGTTCTCTATACCGACCAGGATCAGCAGAAGGAGCGCGTCAACTACTTCGGTGAGCAGATGAAGACTTCGCGCATTCTGATCAACACGCCCTCGTCGCATGGCGGCATCGGCGATCTGTACAACTTCAGCCTGTCGCCCAGCCTGACCTTGGGCTGTGGAAGCTGGGGCGGCAATTCCATCTCTGAGAATGTGGGGCCAAAACACTTGCTCAACAAAAAGATTGTCGCCAAGCGCGCTGAAAACACCTTGTGGCACAAGCTGCCGCCCTCCATCTACTTCCGTCGCGGCTGCATTCCTGAGGCGCTCAAAGACCTGGCCGGCAAGAAGCGCGCGCTGATCGTTACTGATGACTTTTTGTTCCGCAATGGCATCGCCGATGATCTGATCGAGACGCTGAAGAAGCTGGGCCTGGAAGTGGATGTCTTCTCGCAGGTGCAGGCCGATCCCAACCTGACCACGGTGCGCAAGTGCGTTGACGTGGCCAACGGATTCCAGCCCGATGTCTTCGTGGCTCTGGGTGGCGGTTCGCCGATGGATGCGGCCAAGATCGCCTGGGTGATGTACGAGCATCCCGAAGTGGACTTCGAAGATCTGGCGCTGCGCTTCATGGACATTCGCAAGCGCATCTACAAGTTCCCCAAGATGGGCAAGAAGGCCATCATGGTCGCCATTCCCACGACCTCTGGAACCGGCTCTGAAGTGACTCCCTTTGCCGTGGTCACTGACGACGCGACGGGCAAGAAGTATCCCATCGCCGACTACGAGCTAACGCCCAACATGGCCATCATCGACGCCAACATGGTGATGAACCTGCCCAAGTCCCTGACCGCCTTTGGCGGCGTGGATGCGGTGACGCATGCTCTGGAGGCCTATGTTTCGATCATGGCCAACGAGTTCAGCGATGGACAGGCACTGCAGGCGTTGAAGCTGCTCAAGGAGTATCTGCCCTCTTCGTACAAGAACGGCGCCAAGAACCCCAAGGCACGCGAGAAGGTGCACTATGCGGCAACGCTGGCCGGCGTGGCTTTTGCCAACGCCTTCCTGGGCGCTTGCCACTCGATGGCGCACAAACTTGGCGCGGCCTTCCATCTGCCTCACGGTTTGGCGAATGCGTTGTTGATCTCCAACGTGATCCGCTATAACGCCAACGATAACCCCACCAAGCAGGCGGCCTTCTCGCAGTACGACCGTCCCAAGGCCAAGTGCCGCTATGCCGAGATTGCTTCGTTCCTCGGCCTGGGCGGAGCCACCAAGGATGAGCAGGTTGAAAACCTCATCCAGTGGGTTGACAGCCTCAAGAGCGAGTTGGAGATCCCGGCCAGCATCAAGGATGCGGGTGTCTCCGAGGCCGACTTTCTGGCCAAGCTGGACTCTGTGGCTGTCGATGCCTTCGATGATCAGTGCACTGGCGCAAACCCGCGCTATCCACTGATTGCCGAGTTCCGCGCCATCCTGCTGGACAGCTACTATGGCCGTCCCTTTGTCGAACTCACCGATCGTTCGGCGGAGAGTCTTGTCAAGCCGGTTGCTGCTCTCAAGGAGAAGCCCGTGAACGTCAAGGTGAAGATGCTCACAACTGAAGGTGAAGTCGTTTCTTCAAGGTAAGTCTCCGCTTGGGCGGGAAGCTTCTTTTATGAGGCTTCCCTGCGGAGCTGCACAACCGGTCTGCATCCTCAAGGTGTGCTCAGGATGCAGACACGGATTGTGTTGTGCCTGGAAAATAAATCTACATGTACTGAATAATCGCCCGCTTCATGTACTTGCTCTCCAGCAGATAGGCCATGCGCTTCACAATATTGCGCCGCAGGTCAAGCTCAACGGGGATCTCCGGGTCCTGATGCGCTTCATTGACGCTGGTGCCTACGGCGAATCTCACTATGTCGCTGTCGAGCAGCAGATTGGCCAGTCGCACAGCGGCATTGGGCTTGATCGTTTCCGGAGAAAAGCCCTCTTCCAGAAGGCGCAGCGCTTCGCTCAGAGTCAGCGCGCCTTCCGTGACCAGTTCGAAGCCTTCCATTTTTGCAGTGGGGGGAATCTTGGCATCGCGGGGTTGTCCCATATCGTTCTGAATAGTGCGCCGCAAGCGCCGGGCGATGATGTTGGCGGTTGTGCCGCCACAGATGACTTTGCGCCCTGGCGTATTTGCGGCCATCATGGCCAGATCGTGATCGTGGGTGCGATTGAAGGGAGGGCCGGTCAACACCAGCAGTTGGCGAGGGCTGCGATAGTAGACAACCGAGCAGGTGATATCGTCTTTCACCAACAGGCCATCGACCTGCGCGGCCCTGGCTACCAGGAGGCGAGACAATTCGCGTGCTGATATTGTCGGATTGCCGCGTATCTGCTCACGCGCATACTTGTCGACGTTCTCCAGACCCCATCCGAGGGGCGTCTTAAAGTTGCCGGTGCCCGCCTGCGTAATGCCGTCGGAGAAGAAGATAATGCGATCTTCGCGTTGCACGTCGAAGGTGGAGTATTCAATGACTCTATCTTCCCAGCGCTTCGGACGCAGTGTTGTCTTCACGATGCTCAATTCGCCGCTGGGGCGAATCAGCAGAAAGGGCGGGTTGCCATGCTCGATGATTCGCGTCTCGCCGGTGTTGGCCATGTCGACGATGGTGAAGGTCGAATAGCTGATCTGGCGCACACTGCACACCGGCAGCGTGTCCATGATGATCTCGGCGGACTTGCAGATATCCATGGTGCTGGCCGTGAACTTCAAGGCCATGGTGGCGGTCATGGTTGCCAGCACGCTGGCCTTCACGCCGCTTCCCAGGCCATCGGCGAGCACCGAAACGACGCGGCCCTCGTGCTTGACCTTTTCCGAGAGAAAAACATCTCCGGAGATCATCTGGCCGCTCTTGGCCCGCTGACAGGAATCGACCTCGATGTAGCTCTCGATAGCTTTAAACACCACAACTCCCGGCTGGTCTGTCATCCACCTCTTCGGGGCTGAAGGAGCGCACGATGGAGTTGAGAATGATCTCCGAATCGGCGGCATTCTCGCCCAGTAGATACGCGATCTGCTGCACGGTTTTAAGATTCTTTTCGATCACTGCTTGAGCCCGCCCGATGATCTGTTCCTTTTGGAAAGTAGGTGCGGTGATGTCTTGAAAGATGCCGCCCGTGACTGCGTTGGGCTCGATGGTGAAGATGCTGGTGTTGAGAATGCTGCGCAGATAGCGAATGTCGTGGCCCACGATATCTTCGCCCGAGTCCAGCACGCGGCGGAAGAGGTTGGAGAAGGGTATTACCCCACCCAGCGCGCTGCCTTCGAAGTCCCCAGGCTGCTCATCACCGTTACAGAAGAGCTTTACAAAACTCGAATTGCATTCGATGATCTTCAGGTTTTCATCGACAATCACTACGGCCGAAGGCATTCGTTGCAACAGCGCATAGGCTTTTTTCTGCGCCAGCTTGCGTGTATACGTTGCGCACATCATGCGCTCGGCGTTGCCGCCAATCAGCGCATGAATAAACTCACGGCAGGAGTCATATCCGCAGCCGCCGCAGTCCAACTCATCTTCGACAGAATATTTGCCCACCGTGCGCAGAGCTTCGGTGGTCTGCAATGCGCTGTATTCGACGCGCTTCACTGGCGCGGCGGCATAGCACTGGTCAATCGCAACCGTAACCGGGCGCGGTAGTTCATCGGCAGGCTTGGCATATTGCACGACATCGTAGCGGCGTCGGGCTACGGACGTTTTAGGTGCGGCCTTCGGCCCATTGACGCAAGAGCCAGCACAGGCTGTGAGCTCGAAGAAGAGATTGTGTTCCGGCTTCCAGGTGCGAATATCCCGCAGAACTTTTTCGACATTGGTGAGCCCGGAGAAGGACATGAACTCGGGATGATTGAGATCGTTGCCTCCGATAAGCCCTGGAGCCATGCCGCCCTCGATGGGATAGAGCGCGCCTTCCTGCGCTCCCTCAGGTGCAAAGCTGTCTTCTGGAGTCTCGACGATTTTAGTTAAAACAATCTTCTCCGCGCTCAGCCAACGATCCAGATCTTCGAAGGTCAGCACCACATCGAGCAGTTCGGGATGCGCTTCTGCTTCTTTCTTCTTGGCGATGCAGGGGCCAATGAAGACCGTGGCGATCTCATTGCCGTAGTGTGCGCGCAGCATCTTGCAGTGGGTCAGCAGCGGAGAAAGAACGCTGGAGAGATAAGGCTGGCATTGCGGATGGTATTTGCTGATGAAGTCGACAATCACCGGACAGGCCGACGAGATGCGTATCTGTTTCGACTCGGATTGCATGGTTGCGTAGACGCTGGCCGAGACCTGTTGTGCGCCCAGAGCGGTCTCCGAGACAGCGTGAAAGCCCAACTTCTTGAGTGCATGAATCAGTTGCGCGGGCCGCACGCCGGGATACTGTGCTACAAACGATGGCGCCAGCGAGACAACAACTTTGCGCCCGCTGGTCAAGAGCGTTTGAGCAAGGGGTAGGTCGTCGCGCACCTGCTTGGCGTTGCTGGGGCAGACCTGCACGCAGTTGCCGCAGAGAATGCAGACCTCAGGGACGATGCGGGTATAAGTGTCCTGTACCCGGATGGCCTTGACGGGGCACTCGCGGATGCACTTGTGGCAGTCATGACACTCCCGCTTCTTGGTGTAGATGGAGTCAAGCCGTTCCATGCGTCTCCCTTAGCTTCACCAGCAGTTCGCGCAGTTGCTCCGCGTTGATGCCGTGATGGGATTCGCTGCCAATTCGCAGGTTGGGACTCTGCTTGCACTGGTCCTGACAGAGACTGCCGGTTAGGCGCAGTAATCCACTGGCGTTGTGACTCTCAAAGTTTTTCAGGAGTTCAAGATTCTCGGAGTTTCCACGCGCGAAGCAGGAACTTCCGAGGCAAACGACAACTTCGATCACGTCGCTTTCCACGGGCATGGATGATCGGCTCCAATCGGTTTCTGCTCAACCAGCAACTGTGCTCAGGCTGACGGGCAGAGATGCGCCGGCGCGAGCCATGAGGCTATTCCTCTTGCAACGGTACACCCAGCCGCGCTGCCAGCTTGCAGGAGAGCGAGGCCAATGAGCCATACAAGTCCTCGTTATGCACGAAGATCGATTCCGGCACCTTCAGCCGTACGGGCGCAAAGTTCCAGATCGCCAGCATTCCCGCCTTGACCATCTCATCCGCTACCGACTGCGCTGCTTCGACCGGAGCGGTGATGATTCCCAGATGGATGCTCAGGCGCTGGGCAAGATCAACCAGCTTGTCGAGGGACAAAACTTCTTTGCCGTGAATCTGTGTGCCAACCTTGGCGGGGTCCGCATCGAAGGCCGCCACAATGCGCAGTCCGTATTTGGAGAAGCGCTCATGGCCGAGAATGGCTGTGCCCAGGTTTCCCGCGCCCACCAGAAATGCCTCGTTGACCTTGTTCCAGCCCAGAAAGGACTCAATGGACTGGATCAGTTCGGTCACTGAATAGCCCGTTTTGGGCTTGCCGGTGATGCCGGTAAATTGCAGATCCTTGCGCACTTGAACCGGAACGCAGCGCAGCGCCAGACCGATGGTGGTGCAGGAGACACTGGTTGCCCCTTTGGCCTCGAGTTCGATCAGGAAGTGATGATACTGGGGCAGGCGGCGCAGGCTGGCTTCGGGGATAGGGATATGGCCTGTCCGCTTGGCGGAAAGTTTATTCGATAAAGTTATATCGATAGCCACTGTGCGAGTCTACGGGGTGCGGAGCAGGGCAAACTGTGATCGCCGTCACCTGCTTTGAGGAATTGCAGGTGACGCGATTCTACAGAACCCAGCAATCGAAGAGCAACATGCGCGGATAAAAGAGTCCGGCCCGAATCGGCGCGTCCGCGCCGTGCAGTTTGCGCAGCATTCTGGCGTAGGCCAAAAGCTGCGGTGCGAAGAGCTTGCGCAGTTCGGGCAGCGCGCCGGAATCTGCTGTTTTGTAATCGACGATCCACCAACACTCCTGACCTGGGATGAGCGGTTCGCTACCGGCGCGAAAGACCCGATCGACTTGTACGGTGCGCAGCGATCCGGCTATCTCGCCGGTCCAGCGCACCTCGCTGGCAGCTTCGGCGTGGGGAGCAAGAATCCAGTCGCCCATGGGGTCAAGCGTGGCGGCTAACGCGGCGCTGAGGGCATCGGCAGCAATCTGTTCCGATTGCGTTGGATCGATGCCGCGAGCGCGTATCTCGGCGGCGATGCGTGGGACGAAGCGGGGCAGGGCGGCGCGGGCGGCGTCTGCATCGATTGAAGTGCGCAAGTGGGCAAACTCCTCCAGCAGGGAGTGAACGGCGATTCCCAGAACGCGGGAGAACAATCCGCCCTGGTGGCGGCTGTAAAGCTGCGTAACTTCGACGGCGGCCTGCGATGAGCGATCCCTTTCTTGAAGATTCGTGTCATTGAAGGCATCGAGAGCAGGATTTAGAGAACTGAAAGGAAGTTGAAACTCCGCCGGCAGACGGCGCAGCAGTGTCGGCTTGGCCGGAGCGGGAAGAACAATCAGATTGTTTTCGCCAGCAGCGGCGATGGAATCGATGATGTCTTCGGCCTTTGTAGTAAATAAAATCTTCCAAGCGGAGAAGCGGGCGAAGACCTCGGCCTCCAGCGCGGGCCATGCGGTGGCCAGCAGAGTGCCGGTAGGCGCAGCCAGACTCAATTCACCTTCATCGTCTTCCTTGTAGGCGGGGCGGGCGAAGAGGTGCAGTTCCTCGCGGGCGCGGGTGGCTGCTACATAAAGAATGCGCCGCATCTCCTGCGTCTCACGTTGGCGATAGACCTGATCCACCCACTCCTTGGCCTTGCCGCGCTCAGCGCCTTTGGGCTGCATGGGAGCGATGAGGAACTCGGTGACTTCACCGCTCTCGCCGGGCTGGGCTAGGCCGCGCTCCAGCCAGGAGAGCATTTTGCCCTTGTTGCCGCCGCCGCGGGCCTGCAGGTCGGGGACGATGACGATCTCGAACTCCAGCCCCTTGGATTTGTGGATGGTCATCAACTGCACGCCTGCCTCGCTTGAAGCCGCGGGGTCAGGCAAGGCAGTGAGTTTTTCGAGAGCTTCGCCAAGGGCAGGACCAAGCAAGTCCTCTTCGCCGCCGGGCAGACGATCCAGGCAACTCCACAACAGGTCGAGATTGGCGCGAGCGGCTGCGTCTACACAGGCCGCACCTCCCAAGCGCAGCCAAACCTGTTCCAACCAGCTTCCCACGGCAGCAGTGGGCAATGCGGTGCGCAAGGCAGGCAGTGACTGCAACGCCTCCAGCACTCGTGCGGCAGCTAGGCGGTCTTCACTTCCTAGCAAGTCGACACGCTCTTCCAGTAACTCGGGAATCGGGCGGGCGAGCAGCGAGGCATCGTCGCTGCTGGTGAGGGTGTGCAATCCAGCCAGCGATAGTCCGCACCAGGGAGCGCGCAAGACGCCCAGCCAGGCGACACGGTTCAGCGGTTGCAGCAAAGCGCGGGCCAGGCAGAGTGCGTCCAGGACCTCGGGCCGTTCTTGCAGCTTCTCCAACTCCACAGCCCTGAAGGGCAGTTGCACTGCACGCAGACTTGCTGCAATGGCGATGAGAGAGGACTTCGTCCTGCCCAGCACGGCGATGCGGAATTTTTCTCCGTTGGCGCGGGCCGCTTCGATTTTTTCTTGATGGGAGTGAATGAGTGTGACCACTTCGGCGATCTGCGTAATGCGCGCGGCTTCTTTTTGCTCGGCTGCTTCTGTCGCAGACTTGCCGCGTCCGCTGTGCGGCACAAACTCCAGATGCAGTTGGCAGCGCGGCGCGGTCGCATCGCAGCTGGGCCGAGCCGGTTGCGCCGAGGCAAAAGTGATTCCGCTGCCATCGTTTACGGCGAAGACTGCATGGAAGACTTCATTGAGCCGTTCGACCAGATGGGGCGCGGTGCGGAAGTTGGCTTGCAAGGGAACGAAGTTGAAGAGCAGTGGCTCGGCGCGCAGCCAATCCGGGCCCGGTGTCTCCAATCCAACGGTTTTAACGCGAGAAAAGAGTTCGGCGTCGGCGTCGCGGAAGAAGTAGATGGACTGCATGGGGTCGCCGACAGCGAAGCAGGTCCGCCCCTCGCGGTCGGGCCACGCTGCAATGAGGCTGGCCAACAATTGATGCTGGCGGCGGCTGGTGTCCTGGAACTCATCGACCAGCAGATGGCGGATCTTGTCGGCGATGCCCAGGGCGGCGTCGGTGGGCAGGCCGTCGGGGCCTTGCAGGACGCGTTGGGCGATCTGCGCCACTTCAACGAAGTCCACAGAACCGGTCTCGGCAAAGGCAATCTGTAACTCTCCAGCCGCGTGGCGCAGCAGAGTGAAGCAGGCGCGGACGATCTGCCAGTCCTCGTCGATGTAACGGGCCGGGGGCAGGGAACGCACGGCGGCCAGCTCTGCTTCCAGTCCCTGAATGGACCTAAGCCCTGCAACAAGCTCAAGAAATGATTCTTTCTCCTTCTTGCAGTTGGCGGGGAAGCCGTTGCGTACGTTGACCTGCTTGCGGAAAGCGCCTTCAGCGGTGAGCAGCAGTTCGGCCAGATGCGCGTAGGCCTGCCGGGCCTCTTCGATCAACTCGGTTGTAGCGTAAGGCCCATAGGGGAAGCTGCCCATTTCGGCCAATTCGCGATGTTGTCCGCCTTGTGTGCAGGCGAAGCGGGCCAGAAGAAGAGCCTGCTCGCGGGCGGGCGGCATCTGGCTGAAAAGGCCGTCGAGCCGGATCAGCGCCGCGCGCACCGCAGCGGCAAAGGGCCGTTCCAATTGCTCGCGCAGAGCCTCCTCATCCGGCTCACGGTCGAGGACAAACTCCCGCATCCAGCGGTCGCGCTGGCCGAGCATGGTGACCAAGAGATCTTCCATCTCTTGCCAGCTGTTGTCGCGCCACAGCAAGAGCGATTCAATGGCAGCGGCGACCGGCTGATTAGCTTGGTCGATCTTGCGCAGCGTGGCGCGGGCGGCGCGGCGGTAGAGTTCTTCGGGCTGCGGCGCAATCTCCAGACCGCCGCCCAGTCCGGTTAAAAGAGGCTGTTGCAAAGCCAGTTCGCGGCAGAAGGCGTCGATAGTGGTGATGCGCAGTTGCGCGGGCAGATCGACGATCTTCCAGCCCAGAGCGCGGGAACGGATCAGCGCGTGGTGGGCCAGCGACTCCATCGAAAAATTTTTTTCCTGGTGTGGCTCATCAAGCCGTAGCGCGGCCTTTTCCAGCTCTGCCAGGATGCGGTGGCGCATCTCGGCGGCGGCGGCGTTGGTAAAGGTGATGGCGACGACCTGGCCCGGTTCGTCCACTTCGGCGAGCAGGCGCAAAAAGCGGCGGGTGAGCAGGTCGGTCTTGCCCGAGCCGGCCGGGGCTTGCACCAGAATCGATTGCGTAGGGTCGAGCGCCTCTTCGCGCTGCTGCTGATCGGGAGGGGGATTACTCATCGGAATCCTCCTCGTCGCTGACTGCAATTTGTTGCTCGTGAATGCGGCACAGGGATTGCAAATCGCAGTTCTCGCAGGTCTTCGGTGCTTGTCGCGGGTCCACTTCGGCTCGTCCAGCCACGAAATCCTCCGCCAGCCGCTCGATGCAATCGCGCCAGTCGATAAGCTGCTCAGCCGTCAACGCATTTTTGACCAGAGCAGTGCCGCCGCCCAGATCGGCTCGCAGAGTTCCTTTAGCGTCACCCACGCGCCCGGCAAAGGCATATTCCCCCGCCCGCACCTTGGCAAAGACCAGTCCGCCAACGACGTTGCTCTCTGCCTCATCCTGTCCTCGGACAACTGACAACTGACGACTGACGACTGACGACTGATTCGCCACCCCTGATCCCTGATCCCTGTTCCCTGTTCCCTGACTCAACGCATACCCGGCGTAGAGAGGCAACTGCAAATCTTCGGGCCGGGGCAGATCCCAGGATCTGGGGGAAACGTCGCCTGTCTTGTAGTCGATCACCAGCAGTGTCCCGTCACAGAGCCGGTCGACGCGGTCGAGGCGCAGCTTGAGGGTGAGTCCGGCCAGGGTAATGGTCTCGTCCACTTCGGTTCCCGCCACGGTGAAGGGGACGCGCTGAGATTCGTACTCCAACCACTCTGCAATCAGTCGGTTGAGACGCAGTACTTCAAGTTCCAGATAGCGCTTCGGCATTCTCTCACGGATTTCCGGACGAATCTCCGCAGCCAGAACCCGGCTCACGTGCTTTGCCGCAAATTCCCGGATGCTGGCCAGGCCGAGCAGGTCGGCATGGCTGCCGATCTCATTCCAGACTGAGTGCAGAACGGCATGAAGCAGTTGCCCGCGCTGTAAAGCTGTGAGTCCGGCTTCGGCAGGACGGTAGCTCTGCGCGCCTAGTCGTGCCGTGGCGAAGGCCTTGAATGGGCACTGCGACTGCGCTGTCAGCACGCTCGATCCACCCCGCGCCTGACCGGGCGGGAAGGGGATTTTGCTGGAATCGGCAAAGAGAATTGTTTCTTCGGGTAGGGATGTTGTGGCAGATAACGGCAGTGTTTGTGGCGGCCCAATACGCTGCATGATGAGCCGCGACGGCCGGGTTTCCGTGTTCTCTTTCTGCCTGGCATAGCTGAAATGGACTTCAGGAGCCGAGGCCAGCAGGCGTTCCGTGATGGTCTCAGCCAGCACGCCGTCGAGTTGTGCGGAAGCGTGGGGCATCTCGGCAGAACGCTGCACGTCGGTGGGCAGCAAGGGGTGCATAGGGCCGCTTGCTGGCCAGGAATCCTCGTCCGCGCCGAGAAACCAGAGAGCGTCGGCGCTCAAACCAGCCGACTCCGCCGGACCGGAGATCTGAATCGGAGCGTTTTGGGACTCGGGGGCAAAGAGCGTTTCTCCCAGAGCTCTCTCCAGAGCACTGAGAAAGGAAGAAAAAATCAGGCGGCGGCCATCGAAGCCTAGCGAACCGGCGGTTTCCACGGCAGCTTGCCAGCGGTTCAAAGCCTGAAACTCCGCGCTGTCCAGTGGACGGAAGCCCGGCCAGTGAACTGCTTCCAGAAGTTGCGGAACCAGCTCCGCCCAATCCTGCGGTTTTTTCTTCTGGTTCAAAAGACGCCGATCCAGCGCAAGGTAGCGTTCCACCCAGGCAGGCGCTCCAAAATCCCGGCACTGTGCCAGGAAGCTGTCCAGAATCCATTGCGGCTGTTCCAGCCCACGGCGGCGCAAGCGGCGCATCTGCACGTGCAGTGCGGTTGCTTCTTCCTGTGTAGCCGCAATGTGGCCAGTGGCGAAGAGCCAGTCCAGCTCTTGCTCTGTCAACGGCTGGCCAGAGAGCCAACGCAAGACGAGAAATGCTCCTTTGGCCAGTGTGGTCTGACGCAGCGGAACGCCCAGCGAGAACTCGAAAGCTCCAGGGCCCAACTTCAGAAAACCACGCTCGATCTCACCCCGGCGGGCGCTGGCCTGTTGCGTCACCACAAGAAGCCGAGTCGCAGGATCAGCCTTCATCTTCTCGCCGCACCAAGCGACACAAGCGTTCAGTTCCTCCTGCTGGCTGATGGCGCCGTGAAACTGCACATCTTCCGCTATTGAGCCAGGATCAGACTCCCGCCAATCTCCCCAGGCGGTAAAAAGCTCACGCTGCGTCGGCATCAGTCGGTCAAAACCAACCAGCAGCAACGGTTTTCTCTTTTCGTCTTTTTGAAGGAGCGCGATCAGCTCGATCGGCAGTCGGCTGGGGCTGAGCAGTTGCTCGTTCCGGCAGCGCTCGTCAAAGGCCGTGAGCCAACCGCTAAAAGCCGCTGCGTCCTGCTGCCAGGTGCTGCGTGCGGCTATCTTCAAGGAGCGGGGCGAATAGGCGCAGAGCAGTTCATGTGCCTCCATGGCCAGACCCGCCAGCCGATGCAGAGGCCCTGTGAGCACAGTGGCCAACTGGCTGCCGCTGCCGGCGATCTTCGCCCAGATCGCTTGTTCCTGGGTGGAATTGAGCAGCAAACGCCCATCGACGGTGCGCTGCTGCCAGGCGCTCTGGACAAAGTTTCTCCAGTCCAGAATGGGAGCCGAGGGCCAGGCCGACAGGCCTGCCGCCAACTGGGCCTGATCATAGGCTGCCGTCAGTGCACGCGCGGCGCGGTCGCTAGCCGTGACCACCCAACCGCCCGCCTGAATCCAGGCGCGAAGCTGAATCTCTTCTTTTCCTGTTGGTTCCTGCCGAAAAGCGCCCATGGCAGCGTTATACCCTGCCAGACCGGGCCAGCGCTATTGCCTAGGTCAGAATCGAGGCGCTTATTTGCCAGTCAGTTAGGTGCGGTTCTGTTGTTCAGGTGGCCTTCGTTTTCCCATCCCGGTGCGGCCAACCTACCCTGCTCGAATGCGTGGTTCCTTGTTTCACCCTCGGAGTTGTACAGTAGTGTCTTGGTTGCGGCGGAATCTCTGCCGTCTGAACGGCTTTTCAGAGAGTATTTGGCGCGAAATAATTGCACTGAGGGCGTACGTGGTCAGTCCACTGGTTGTACACTTGGTCTGTATGGAATCGCTTGAATGCGGTTTGCTACAGTGCTTTAGTAGTTTTTGCCGATGATTTATCCCTTCGAAAGAGTAGAAAAAGTCTGCCGAGTGGACAGACCTTAAGGCGGAGTTGCCAGCCTTGCGTGCGGTCTGCTTTGATGGACGGTAGTTGCGCAGCCGCTGTGCAGATCGAGTTGTGGGTGGACGATCTCGCCCCCAGTTTTTTCAGCAACGTTTGAAACCGAGACAAGGAGTGAACGAGCAATGAGTCATGGATTGAATATCCGCAAGGATGCCGAGCTGGATTTCCTGTCACTGGGTGCACTGGTGCACCGCCTGGATCCGGGCATCATCCCCTTCCGTAAGGCAACCGAGTGCCAGATTCACGTCAGCGGCGGCGAGTTTAACGTGGCAGCCAACTTGTCGGACTGCTTTGGACTGAAGACGGCCATTGCTTCGGCGATGTCGGATTATCCGATCGGCGATCTGATCAACGAGCGCGTGCGCGCCATGGGCGTCAAGTCCTTCTACAAGCACTTCAAGCACGACGGCGTCACCGGCCCCAATATGGCTACCGTTTACAGCGACCGCGGCCATGGCCTGCGCGCTCCAGTGGTCTTCTACAACCGGTGTAACGAAGCTGCCGCACAGCTCAAGCCGGGCGACTTCGACTGGAAGGCGATCTTCGCCAAGGGCGTGAAGTGGGTCCACTGCGGCGGAATCTTTGCTGCTCTATCTGCGACCACCGCGCCGTTGGCCGCCGAGATGATGAAGGAAGCCAAGGCTGCCGGCGCCATCACCTCCTTTGACCTCAACTTCCGCGAGAAGCTGTGGAAGATCTCCGGCGGCAACGAAAAGGCCGTCGAAACCATCAGCACCATCGTCGAGAACGTCGATGTGCTGGTCGGCAACGAAGAGGACTTGCAGAAGGGCCTGGGCATTCCCGGACAGGATGTAACCTCCAAGTCCAAGCTCGATCCCAGCGCCTTCTTTGGCATGATGGATCAGGTCACCAAGATGCATCCCAACGTGAAGGCTGTTGCTACCACGCTGCGTGAGGTCCACTCCACCAACCGGCATAGCTGGAGCGCGGTGGCCTGGATCAACGGCCAGACCTACACCGCACCCACGGCCGAGTTGGAAGTCATCGACCGCGTTGGAGGCGGCGACGGATTTGCCGCCGGATTCATCTACGGCCTGCTCACCGGCGAAACCCCGGAAGAAGCCATCAAGCTCGGCTGGGCCCACGGCGCACTTTTGACCACCTTCCCCGGCGACACCACCATGGCCACCGTGGATCAGGTCCGCGCCTTCGCCCAAGGCGGTTCCGCCCGCATTCAGCGCTAGGCACCTGCGCCACCTGCGGTGGGGCAGCCCACTTCGCGTCGTCCCGCGCCTAGAAAAAAGGCGCGGGGTGGACGGCAATAGGCCGGTGGAGAGTTGCTCGATTCGGTCTGTGCGCAGGAATTGAATTTGTTTCGGTTGTTAAAGTCCCCGGTCAATGATCTTTCGCATTGCGGAAGATTGTTAGCCGGGGATTATTTCTGTGCGCCAGCTTCGTAGATTGTTGACGCGCAAAGCGCTCCGACCGCATCTCTAAGAGGGCAGGGAATTCCCGGTTCACTGATGACTGACAACTGAAAACTGACAACTGTTCCCTAGTCCCTCAGTCCCTAGTCCCTCAGTCCCTCAGTCCCTGCACTTCGGAGGCTCCATTTGGCAAAGCTCACACTGGTTTTCGCGGCTCTTTTGATTGTTCTTGGCTTGGTTGGTTTTCTGGGGTCGGGAAGCGCTCACCCCACCGCCCTGATTCCTGCCTACATTGGATTGGCGCTGGCCGTCTTTGGATTTCTCGCTATCAGCCCCAACGAGAGCCGCCGCAAGCTCTTCATGCACGTCAACGTCACTATCGGCCTGTTGGGCTTTTTGGGCGGCCTGATCGAAGGAATCAAAGGCTGGTGTCACACGGCCGCGACCAGCGCAGCGCCGAATGCGATCATTTCCGCGGAAGCATCGAAGCTGGCACTCGCCGGGCTCATGTTGCTCTATGTGATTTTGTGTGTACGCTCCTTCATCGCCGCGCGGCGTTCGGGAAAGGTTTAGTCCATGAGCGCGATGCACGGCGGCAGCGGCATGAGCAGTCTTACCAGCGGCGCGGAACGGTCTCCGCATGGGCGCAGCGCCCGGATGGGCAAGGCTGATCTTCCCAAGAGAAAGCCCAATTTCAAAAAGCTATGGCCGGAGATCTGGGCTCTGGTAGCTCCGCGCAAGGGGCTCTTGCTCCTGGGACTCTGCCTGATGGCAGTCAATCGCGTGGCCGGGTTGGTGATGCCCTATCAGTCCAAGCCGCTGCTGGATACCGTACTCAACGCTAGTCATCCTCAGCCGCAAAAGCTGCCCTTCATCATCATCACTGTCTTTTTGGCGATGGTGGTGCAGGCGCTGACCTCCTTTTCGCTGACCCAACTGCTCTCCAAGGCCGGACAGCGGCTGATTGCCGAGATGCGCCGCAACGTGCAGAAGCACGTCGGCCTGCTGCCCGTCGCCTACTACGACGAGAATCGCACCGGCACGCTGGTCGCCCGCATCATGACCGATGTGGAAGGCGTTCGCAACCTGGTTGGCACCGGGCTGGTGGAGTTCGTCGGCGGCCTGTTGACCGCGGTGCTGGCCTTTCTCTACCTGATGCACCTGAGCGCGCGGGTCACGCTGACGGTCTTTACCGTGCTCGGCCTCTTCGTCTTCATTCTGCAATACGGCTTCCGCATCATTCGCCCCATCTTTCGCGAGCGGGGCAAGATCAACGCTGAGGTGACAGGCCGTCTGACCGAGTCGCTGGGCGGAGTGCGGGTCATCAAGGGCTATCATGCCGAAGAGCGCGAACACAGTGTCTTCTCCGCGGGCGCGGACCGGCTGCTGGCCAATGTGATGAAGTCCCTGACCATGACCAGCGCGCTGACCGCCGCTTCCACCACGGTCATCGGATTGGTGACCGCGCTGGTGATGGGACTGGGCGGGCACAATGTGCTGGGCCACATCTGGACCTTCGGCGATTTCTATAGCTACAACATGTTTCTGGTCTTCATGATCGCGCCGGTCTTCCAGATGGTGAATATCGGCACTCAGCTCACCGAGGCCTTTGCCGGTCTGGACCGCACCAACGAGATCATGGCGGAGATGGAAGAGAACCAGTCTCCCGGCCGCACCGAGGCCATGCCGCCCATTCAGGGAACGGTCAGTTTCGAGGATGTCGAGTTTGCCTACGATCCCGAGAAGCCGGTTCTGCACGGCGTCAACTTTACCGCCCAGCCGGGAACCGTCACCGCTCTGGTCGGCTCCTCGGGCTCCGGCAAATCCACCATCATCAGCCTGCTCTGCGCCTTTCATACCCCGCTCCAGGGCCGTGTGCTGGTCGATGGAGTCGATCTGGCGCACGTCGACCTCAACACCTTCCGCTCCCAGTTGGGCGTGGTTTTGCAGGAGTCGTTCCTCTTTGATGGCTCCATTGGCGAGAACGTGCTCTTTTCCCGTCCCGAGGCCACGGAAGAGCAGTTTCTCTTTGCCTGCCGCACGGCTCGCGTCGACGAGTTCGCCGAGCGCTTTCCGGAAAAATACGACACCATCGTTGGTGAACGCGGCGTAAAGCTGAGCGGCGGTCAGCGCCAGCGCCTCTCGATTGCCCGCGCCCTGCTGGCCGAGCCGCGCATTCTCATCCTGGACGAGGCCACCAGTTCGCTGGATTCCGAGTCGGAAGCCATGATTCAGGCCGGACTCAACCAATTGATGCAGGGCAGGACGACTTTCGTCATCGCTCACCGGCTCTCCACCATTCGCCGGGCCGACTGCATTCTGGTGGTTGAAGAGGGACGTATCGTCGAACGTGGCAATCATGCGGAGCTCTTTGCCCTCAAAGGCCGCTACTTCGACCTCTACACCCGCCAGCATGGACTGGAGGCCAATCTCTTCCTGGCGCCGGGTGAAGGGGACGCTGTACCGGAGTAGTTTTTGACTTTTTTCTGCGAATTGATTCCTCTCTAAAGACGCGGAGTTCTCCACGAGTTTCACTGGTGGGAACTCCGTATCAGCTCTTGACACGGAGTTCGACTCCGCGCAGACTAGTAGAGGATTCATACTTCGGAACAAAGGATCATAATGCGAGAAGAAGCCCCGCAAGGCACGTACAAAGTTCAGGCCCTGGACCGGGCCTTTGCCGTTCTGGATCTGTTGGGCGAGAGCGATACGCCCCTGGGTTTGGCGCAGGTCGCTTCGTCATTGCAGTTACACAAGAGCACCGCGCACCGCTTTTTAATGGTTTTGGAGCGCCACCGCATGGTCGAGCGCACCGCCAGCGGCAAATTCCGTCTCGGATTGCGCCTCTTCGACTTCGGTAATCGTGCCATTGAACAGTACGACTTGCGCGACCGCGCCCAGCCGCACTTGCGCCGTTTGGTCGCCGAGACCGAAGAGACTGCTCACCTTTGCATTCTCGAAGGCGCTCATGTCATCTATATCGACAAAATCGAGCCGGCCCGCTCGGTACGAATGATTACCCGCATCGGCGCCAGCAATCCAGTGCATTGCACCTCGGTAGGCAAGGCCATCATGGCCTTTCTGCCCGAGGATCGGGTGGCCGAGATCATCAGGCGCACCCGTTTCGAGCGTTTCACGCACCGGACGATTGCCACTCCCGAAGCTCTGCGGACCGAGATCGAGAAGACCCGCCGCCGCGGCTACGCCGTCGATGACGAAGAGTTGGAAGAAGGCCTGCGCTGCATCGCCGTGCCGTTGCTCGACGCCCAGCGCAATCCGGTGGCAGCGGTCAGCATCTCCGGCCCGTCTTTCCGTGTCACAGCGCAGAAGCTGCCCGCCATCGCCAATCAGTTGCTGCAATGCGTGCGTGGCATCTCGGCCGATATGGGCTACGTAACCAGCAGTCGCACCGCTCGCGCCGCCTGGACGGCCTGATCCTCGTGGGGCGAGCCCATGCGGCTCGTCCCTCATTTGAGTTCGCGGCGGTGCAGGGAAGTTAACGACGGGTTTTGCACGGCGGGAGCTTTCCCTTAGCGCCCGCTTTCTGATAGACTCAGTCTTGTTGTTGCGGTGAACGAGCGACGTATCTGAACGGAACGTAAGTCGTGAGAACCTCGATAGCAAGTGCAAAAATAGGTGCCCGGATCTGGTCGGAAGCGACCCAAACGGCGCTTAAGTTTGCTAGAATGTAAATGTTGGGGACGTAGCTCAGTTGGTTAGAGCGCTGCCCTGTCACGGCAGAGGTCGCGGGTTCGAGCCCCGTCGTCCCCGCCATACAAAGCAAAGGACTTAGGCTTGTATGGCACCCACAGTGACAATCCACAATCCGATCCACAATTTACTGCACCAGGTGGCTTCCGAGTCCCACTGCACTCAGGAATGCGCCTTGCGCTGCCTGTTTTTCGTCGCGATCATCCTGCGTGTAGAGGTTCATGGTCGTGCGGATATCGCTATGCCGCAACATACCTTGCACCGTCTTCGGATCGACCTTTCCCTTGTTCACGAGCCAGGTGCTTAAGCTGTGCCGAAGGTTGTGAAGACCGAAGCGCTGCCCCTTCGCGAGTACGACGCCAGCGCTGATTGCCGCCGGCCGCAGATGATCCTGCACGAACGTCGACGCCCAGATAGGTACTTTGCCGTCCTTGAGCAGCGACGGAAAGACGAAATCATCGACCTTCGAATGTGGGCTCTGCGCACGCCATTCCTTCAGATACTGCGCCAGTACCGGATGCATCGGCACATAGCCGTTCGAGGCCGCCGTCTTGGTCTCGCCGTCCTCCCCCTTCGCCCATCGCTTCGATATGCGGATTTGCCCGTCGCTCCACAGGATGTCCGACCAGCGCAGCGAGATGATCTCGGATGCGCGAAGCGCCGTGGCGGCGCAAGTCAGGACCAGCGTGTAATGCAGCGGGGTTGTCAGCTTATTGAGAATGGCTAGGGTTTGCTGCGGCGTGATAACGACTGCCTTGTAAAGGGATTG
>Ga0302276_10000071_pt1 | contig 86835 bp, 71 predicted proteins | sample III_Bog_N2_3_FD_198768 | JGI IMG/M metagenome (GOLD analysis project Ga0302276, IMG submission 198768) | Peat permafrost microbial communities from Stordalen Mire near Abisko, Sweden - III_Bog_N2_3 | ecosystem: Environmental > Terrestrial > Soil > Wetlands > Peat | place: Sweden: Abisko...
TTCACCAGCCGGATTCATTTTCAACTCCATTGGCTGAAAATGTAAACTGCAATTTTGCGGTTGAAAACGAAAAACTGTCAGGGATGTGCCCGGTCTAAAGTGTCAGGGATGTGCCCGGCCGTACAGACTGAGGGACTGAGGGACAGAGGGAGGTCGCGGCTGGATAGAGTGTTCATGGATTGATTGTGCACCGGGGAGGGGAAATCATCTGCAAACGGAGTGCAGGTTGAGGGATTTTGCAAGAGGCTCATAGGGCTAATACCCGTACCCTTCAAGGATGCAACTGCGATGGTTCGCGATCGGGGTCGATCGTTGTGCGCTGAGGATCGGATTGAGGCTGGCGGGGTTTTGGTATGCTGAGGGTTGACCTCGGACGGGGAGAAGACGATGCCGGAGCACAGGGGGCGTAAGCACCATCAGGATCGCGTGGCGGAGACGCTGCGCGAGGAGATCGGCGTGCTGATCGAGGGCGAGCTGGTGGACCCGCGGATCAACCTCTGCTATGTGAGCGAGGTGGCGCTGAATCCAGGGGGAAAATCGGCGCGGGTGTATGTGGCCGTGGACTCGGCGGTGGCCGATATCGAGAAGGCCGAGGCGGAGACAGTGGCTGGGCTTGAGGCGGCCAAAGGCTACATTCGCTTTGAGTTGAAGGAGCGGATGGGCGTGCGGCACGTGCCGGAGTTGAGTTTTCTGGCCGACCGCTCGGGGCGCTTTCAGGCGCGCATCGAGGAGCTGATGAACCGGCATCGCAAACGGCAGAAGACGAAGCCGGAGCCGACGGCCGAGCCGGCGAAGCCCTGTGAGGAGCCGGGGCTGATCTGATAGCCTTGAGGCTGCCAAAGCAGGGCAAGATCTTCGCGTGGCAGATGCACGCGGAGCGAAATCCGAAGCCGGTCAGCTCCCCCAAGCAGCCATGACCGGGGCCGGCAAAGCCTGGCCGCAAGCAGGCTCCGCTGGAGAGACGCTGGAAGTGGATACGCATCAGGAATCAAGCGCACAGCAAGTGACCCAAGAATGGCGGCGTCGAACGCCGGGCTGGGCCGTCGTCCGCGAGGCGTCGGTCTTTGTCGGCTTTGCGCTCTTCTTTCTGATCTATGGGCAGACGCCGCTGACCGGAGGCGACGGACTGGGGCTGGTGGGCGCCGACGAGCCGCGCTATGCGCAGATTGCGCACGAGATGCTGGAGCGCCTGAACGCTGCGCCGACGTTGAAGAGCTGGATGAGCGCCTGGGTTACGCCCTACCTCTATGGCCAGCCCTGGCTGGAGAAGCCGGCGCTTTATTACTGGCGCGCGGTGGGCGTCTTCAAGGAGTTCGGCATACACGACTGGACGGCGCGGCTGCCCTCGGCCACCTTCGCCTTCATTATGGCGACGCTGATCTATATGCATATGCGGCGCTTCCGTCCGGGCGGCCACCTGGACGCGGCGCTGATTACGGTGGCCTGCGCGGGGATCATGGGCTTTGCGCGCGGAGCCTCGACGGATATGCAGATGGCGGCGCCGCTGGCGATCGGGCTGCTGGGCTGGTACGCGTGGTACGAGACGGACTCGAAGTTCTGGCTCTTCGACATCTACTTTTTTACCGGCGTGGCGACGCTGGCCAAAGGGCCGGTAGCGCCGTTTCTGGCGCTGCTGATTGTGGCCGCCTTCGCCTTTTTGCGGCGTGAGTGGTCCGTTCTGTGGCGTTCCTTCTGGTGGCCGGGAGTTGTACTCTACTTCGCCATGGTGCTGCCGTGGTTTATCGCGGTGCAGTACCAGAATCCCACCTTCTTCCGGGAGTTCTTCCTGGAGCACAATCTGCAGCGCTTTGCCACGAATCGCTATGAGCACCAGCAGCACATCTGGTATTACCTGGTGGTGGTGGTGCTGGCGGTGATGCCGTGGACGGTGATCGCGGTGCGGGCGCTCGTCGACGGCATTCAGACCTCGTTCTGCGAGTGGCGGGCGCGGAGCGCGAGCAACTGCAAGCCCTGCGCGGGACGGCCCGGGGATGCCTTTCCTGAGTTTCTGGTGCTGTGGGCGCTGATTCCGATCGTCTTCTTCTCGCTCTCGCAATCGAAGCTGCCGGGATACATATTGCCCTCAATCCCTCCGATAACGATTCTCACGGGCGACTATCTCTTCCGCCGGCGGGCGAAGGGATTGAACCGCTGGGTGCTCCTGGGTCACGCGGCACTGTGCGGAGTGATGACGATGGCAACGCTGCTGCTGCCGTGGTTTGTGGCGCACGGGCGGGAGATGCCACCGGCGCGAGCGCTGGCGGTGGCGGCTGTCTCGGCGATGGGCGCGGCGCTGCTGATTCTGATTGTGGTGAAGGGCTACGGGGTGGCGCGGCTGCGGCTGGTGACCTCGGGCGTGCTGGTGGTGCTGCTGCTGTTTCTCTTTGGCGTGGGCCCGTTCCTGGGCATTCCGGCGATTGCCGAAAGCAAGCGGGTGATTCACCTGCTGGACCGGTCGTACTCGGCGCGGCCGCTGGCCAAACAACTGGAGGAGATGGCACCGGCGAACGAAACCGTGGCGGTCTTCCGGGTGCGGCGCGACGTGGAGTACGGGCTGTCGTTCTATCGCAATCGCGAGGTGGTGAACTACGAGGAGGATGGCGTTCCGAATGAGCAGCATCTGCTGGTGATGCGCGTCTCCGGACGCGGCGCGGACCCGCAGACACCGGCGGCGCTGGAGGTATATCTGGAAGGGCGCACCCATGAACAACTTTTCAGTTGGCCGGAGCAGGGACTGGTGGTCTATCTGGTGGGCGCGCGGTAAGCAGCGGGCGAGCGAAACCATTGTACGGGACCAACAGGATCAAGGCCAATAACTGCCGGTAGCTCGAACGACCGCAGTTCGAGCGCGCAGGAGAAGGCTGCCTTGCCCGTGAATCTTTGCCCGCTTCACGTCGAACGGAGAGATATTCCCTTGAATGTTAGCGCCGCCATGATGCGAGAAGGCGCAGCGATAACCGGAGGCTTGAGCCAGAGTTTGAGTTAGTTCGGAGAAGCTATCCCTGTGGCCGACGGGATAAGCCAGCGCCTGGACGTCGATGCCCAGCTTTTGGTTCAGGATAACTCTCGACTTAGATAGTTCTTCCTGTTGCATCTCCGCTGTCATGCGGCTGAGGATCTGGTGCGAGTGGGCGTGAGAGCCGATTGTCATGCCGCCCGCGATCATCTTGCGCGCCTCATTCCAATCGAGAAATCGCCGCAGATTCCGTGGCGGCTCTTCACCCTCTGCTGCCTCCGCCAACTCGCGCATGAAGCGCGCGGAATCTTGATTGATGGGCATTTTGTAGAACTTCAAAATCGTTTGGATGCTCTTTTCCGCTCCGTTCTTGTCTATATCTATTGAATAATTGGTTGGATAATGAAGCGTGAATTGGCGCTTGTGCGCTGTTTTTATCCGATAAGCGATCTGGTCCCACCAGGGAATATTGCAGGAGCCGACGATGCCGGTCGAAAGAAAGAAAACTCCTTGCACGCCATGCGAGCGTAGGATGGGATAGGCTATCTTATAGTTATCGAGATAGCCGTCGTCGAAGGTAAACAGCACACGGCAACGGCGGGTTATCTCCTGGGTCGAACCGTCGATAAAAGCGATAGCCTCTTCCGGAGTTACGATGGACAAAGTATTTTTCAGATAGGCGACTTGCTCGTCGAGCTCTTCAGCGGTTGCGGAGAAGACACCCGAATCGAAGAGGTCGTTGGAAGAATTGCCGATGCGGTGATAGCTCAGGACCAGGAGCGAATCGCGCGCGTGAAGCCTCTCCAGCAGGGAAGCAAGGCCGCTGGAGAGCAATGCGCGCGCCAACCCTTCGCGCTTCCCTCCGATGCTTGAACCGCCGATCATGGCTCTTGATTATAGCGGGCCGCCTCAACGCTTGTTTGCGTTACTCTAATCGGTATGGGTTTGATCCGCGTGCTCTCCGACCAGGTTGCCAACCAGATCGCCGCCGGCGAGGTGGTGGACCGGCCTGCTTCGGTGGTGAAAGAGCTGCTGGAGAATGCGCTGGATGCGGGCGCGAACCGCATTCGCGTCGAGGTGGAGGCGGGCGGACGCAGGCTGATCCGCATTGCCGACGACGGCTGCGGAATGAGCCGCGACGATGCGCTGCTGGCCTTTGAGCGGCACGCCACATCGAAGCTGAGATCTGCCGACGATCTGCTTTCGATTGCTACATTGGGCTTTCGCGGCGAGGCGCTGCCCTCGATCGCCTCGGTGGCGCGCGTGACGCTGGACTCCCGCTCGGAGGGCGAAAGCTCTGGGACGCACATAGAGATTGCAGGGGGCAAGATCCTGCACGTGGACGACGCCGCCCTGCCGCGCGGCACCACCATCTCCGTTGCCGATCTCTTCTTCAATACTCCGGCGCGACGCAAGTTTCTGCGCGCCGAATCAACCGAGCTGGCGCACGTAACGGCGCTGGTGACTCACTACGCGCTGGCCCATCCGCAAAAGCACTTTGAGCTGCTCTCGGCAACGCACACCATCGTGAACGCGCCGCCGGTGGAGCGCACCGCCGAGCGGATTTATCAGATCTTCGGTCCGGAGACGCTGGCCCTGTTGCTGCCGGTGGCCGCGGAGCTGCCGCTGGAGCGCTCCGGATTGCCCGAGCCGCCGCCCTGGAAGGTAGATCCGGAGGAGCCCGCGCGCGTGCCCGGCACGCTCCGGCTTACCGGCTTCTTCTCCAAGCCGGAACTGCAAAAGCTCAACCGCAACTCGATGTACATCTTTGTGAACAAACGGCTGATCCGCGACCGGCTGCTGCTGCACGCGATCAGCGAGGCCTATCGCAATGTGATTCCGCCGACCAGCTTCCCCGTGGTGCTGCTCTTTCTGGAGCTGCCGGCCGAGGAGGTGGATGTGAATGTGCATCCGGCCAAGACCGAGGTGCGCTTTCGCCAGCAGAGCCTGGTCCACGACTTTCTCCGCGACAGCCTGCGGACGGCGCTGGTCAAGGCCCGGCCCTCGGCCAGCTTTCTGGCCGCGCTGGATTCTGCGCCCCAGGCCAGCTCCTCGCTGATGCCGCCCTCGACTTCGCCGCTTCCCGGCGCGCCGGAGAGCGCGGCCTTCTTGCAGCCCGACTCCGAGCCGATGGCCTTCCAGTCGACCAGTGCCGAGGCCTTTCGCCTGACGCCCAAGCGACCGGAGGCCCAGCCGGGCACCTTGCCTTTTTCCGCGCCCGACAGCCAGCCCGCATGGCAGGCAACCGACCGGCAGGCCTGGGGCGAGGCTGCGGCGGCGCTCTTTGCCCCGCTACCGGCGAGCGGCGATTGCTCCTCCGAAGCCGGCGAAGTGGCCGCGCAGGCGAATGCAGCGGCGCAGACCGCGCTGGTCGAGGCCGAACAGGCCGCCGCCAATCTGAACCATCTGGGCCTGCTGCGCCCAATAGGACAGTTGCGCGACTCCTTCATTCTGGCCACCGGCGAGGGCGGATTGTGGATTATCGACCAGCATGTGGCACATGAACGGATATTATTTGAAAAAATATTACAGAATCGCCAGGTCGAAAAGGTGTTACGCCAAAGATTACTTATTCCTATTGTTGTAGAACTAAAGGCATCTCAGATGATTACCTTCGCCGCGATGGCCGAAGAGTTGGAGGCGAATGGTTTTGAGGTCGAAGCCTTTGGCGCTCAGACGATTGCGGTGAAATCTGCCCCGCTTGGACTGGAGGGAGCAGAGCTGGAGCGGATGCTGGTCGAGGTCATTGAGCAATCGGGCGATGATTCGGATAAACTTACGCAGAATCATGATCTTACCGCACTTCGCACGCGCATTGCTGCCTCCATCGCCTGCCATTCCGCCATCAAGATCAATACGCCACTTGACCAGGCACGTATGGATTGGTTACTCTTAGAACTAGCTAGAACGAGCCACCCAACCAGTTGCCCGCATGGACGTCCAATCGCTTTACTGTATTCTTGGAAGGAGATCCAGCGGGCCTTCCACCGAATCTAGATTCGGTGAAAGGGGTCAGCTCTCCTCTTAGGGGGCAGGGTTGCCCGGCGTGATCGCCAGCCTGGAAGCGAGGTTTTTCTTTGACATCGGAACAATTGGAAGCATCGCGCGCCGAAAGGATGCGCCTGGACGGACGTGGGGCACTCACACTCGAGGATGCCCGGACGTGGATCGAGGAGACGGGATTGTGTCTCTTCCTGCCCAAACGGCAGTTCTCCTCCGCGGTTGCGCCGTCCTTTGTTGAGGCCGTAGCGGGAGGCCGGGAGATTACCGCCAAACACAGCGCATTGGCTGAAGAGCTGCTTGTCCGCCTGGAGGCGGATGGAGTGGCGGTGCGCCTGAATCTGCTAGGGCTGCCGGGCGAAGCTCCCGATTTTGTTGTGGCCAGTTGGGTTCTGCCATACGTCTATGCCCTGCGCGGAGACCGCGACTGGCGGCGCACGCCGCAACTGACTGGATCGCGCCAGGTCTCTCAGCTCGCCGTCGAGACCTACAAATTGCTGGAGATGGGCGACACGACTCTGGCCAAGCTGACTCATGCGCTGGGCCGGGAAGTCACTGAGGGCGCTGTCCTGCGCGCCATCACCGAACTTTGGCAGCAGCTTCGCATTATTCCGGTGGTCAGCGCACCAGGCGCCACAGTTCAATGGCAACTGCTGCGCACGCGCTATCAAAAAGCCATTGCCGAAGGCGCCTCCACCTCGCAGGTGACGGCCATCTCCGTTCTGGCTTCCATCTATCTTCAAGCCGTGATCGCCGCCGGTATGGAAGAGGTTGAACTCTACCTGGCGCCGCTAACGGCGCGCAGCAAGGTGCGCGAGGTGCTGCGCGGCCTGGTCGCCACACGCCAAGTTCACACCGTATCGCTCGGTCACGCGCCGCTCTTCTACGTTGCCGGTACGCTGCCCGAGTACGCCATCGCGCCAACGATCTTCGCCAGCTCGTCGATCCCGGCCTCTTCGTACTATCTGCACTCGCTCGATCATGAAGAGGAGTTGCCCGAGCCGGTTGTTGAAGCCAAAGAGAAGCCCGCCGCGGCGCATAAGCCACGCCCCGCGGTTGTGCGCAAGCCGGCCGCCAGCGCGAAGACGCCCGCCGCCCGCCCGCACTTCAGCCGTTCAGCCTCCCACTCTCGCGATCACAAGCCGGCGCAAGCCTCTGGCAGCCGCCCGGTGAGGCGCGCCGTCGCGGACTCCCGCCCCTCCGCTGCACGCTCAGCCAATGGCGCACGGCCTGCATCCGCTCGACTGAACTCCAAGACGGCAGCCACCAACAGCAAGCGCAACGGCGCTCGTCCCGGCATTGCCCCGAGCAACGGGAACCACGGCAAGAGCAACCACTCGAACGGCAACGGCTCCGGCCGACCAGTTGCCAAGGGGAACGGCAGACCGGCGGCTCGTCCGGCCTCCGGCACTCGCGCCACCAGTTCATCCAGTTGGAGCCCGCGCAAGGTGGTCAAGGGGCGCGCAACCAGCGCCAAGCCCGTTGCCGGCCGCTCCACGAGCAGCCGCAAGCCCGCGCTGACCGCTGGAGCCAAAGCCGGTAACAGCAAGCGCTACGGCATTACCGCGCGTCCGCAAGCGAAATCGAAGAAGCGCGGATGACTCTCGGAGGATCTTTGAACTCGCCCGCTTCTGCCCATGCGCCCATCGTCGCCATCGATGGTCCGGCCGGCGCTGGAAAGAGCACCGTCGCCCGCCACATTGCCCAGCGCTTTGGCTTTTTGAATCTGGAAACCGGCGCGATGTACCGCGCCTTTGCCCTGAAAGCGCTGCGCGCGGGCCTCTCGCTGGATAATAGTGAGGGCCTGGAAACGATGTCCGCCGCTACGACCATCGCTCTGGAAGCCGTTCCGGAGGGCAATCGCGTTCTGCTTGACGGCGAGGACGTGACCGGCCTGCTGCGCAACCAGACGGTGACCGACGCCGCCTCGCGCGTCAGCGTTTGGCCCGCGATTCGCGCCTGGCTGGTCGGCCTGCAACAGCAGATGGGCGCATCCGGCGGGGTTGTGATGGAGGGACGCGACATCGGCACTGTCGTCTTTCCCCAGGCCGAGGTCAAGATCTTCCTCGATGCAGCGCCCGAAGTGCGCGGCCTGCGGCGCTACGACCAGCTGGGAGCGGCACTGGTCCAACAGCCTGATGAGGTGATCCGCGAGCTGCGCGCCCGCGATGAGCGCGACCGCAATCGCGCCGAATCTCCCCTCAAGCCCGCTCCAGGCGCCGTCCTGATCGATTCGACTCACCTTACGCTCGATGAGGTGCTGGCCCGCGCCGAGGCCATCGTGGGCCGAGAGATCGCCCACCGATAAATGCCGCAGCCGACCGGCGAGTATTCTATCTCCATGCCGCCACAACGCCTCGCCCGCATCCCCGTTCTTCTCTTCGCCCTGATCGTCCAAGCGGTGAACGCGCAGACGCCCGCGGTAACGCTGACGCCCGCGGATGTCGAGGCCGGTTCGCCGGAGCTGATTCGCGTCTCCGTGCCCGGCAATGCTCACTTGGAAGGCGAGTGGCTGGGGCGCAAGCTCGATTTCTTTCGAGGGCGCGATGGCAGCGCATGGTATGCCCTGGCCGGCGTGGATGTGGAGGCGCCGGTGGGCGACTCGGAGCTGAAGATCACACTCCACACGGCGAAGGGCGACCGCAACCTGAGTCGCACGGTCCGCATCGATGCCGCCCACTACCGCACAGGCACGCTCACCGTCGAGCCGAAGTTCGTCTCGCCCGGCGCGGAGGAGATCAAACAAATTGAAGCCGACCAGCAACTGAAAAAGCAGATCTTTTCTGCGAGCGCCGCTCAGCCGCTGTGGAGTTCGAGCTTTCATGCGCCCGTCGATGCCCCGCCCACCGACAGCTTTGGCACCCGCCGCACCTTCAACGGCAAGCTGGCCAGCATTCACAAAGGGATGGACTTTCGCGCCGTTGCCGGAACGCCGGTGCGCGCCGGCAACAGCGGTCAGGTGGCGCTGGCCCGGCCGCTTTACTACGAGGGCAACTGCGTGGTGATCGACCACGGCCTCGGCCTCTACTCGATCTCTATGCACCTGAGCCGGATCGATGTGAAGGAGGGCCAGCAGGTTGCAACCGGAGATCCGTTGGGGCTGAGCGGAGCCACGGGACGCGTCACAGGAGCCCATCTGCACTGGGGCATCCGCTGGCAGGGTGCCTACCTGGACCCCGCCAAACTGTTGCAACTCAATCTAAGCGGCCTTCGATAGCGCTTTCTTGGGGAGGGTCAGCGAGTGCAACGGCCACTGCCTTCAGCGCATCGTCTTCCTGGGCCTGTTGCGCCTCAGTCCGCTGCTGCTTGAAGCAGACGCGGCAGAGAACGGGCCGTCCCTGGGTGGGTTTGAAGGGGACCGTCGTCGCTTCTCCGCACTGCGAACAGAAGGTGCGCGTCTCCGGCCGCACGCGCGATCCGCCGCGGACGCGCTTCGCCTTGCACTGTTTGCAATGCTTGGGATCGTTCTTGAACTGTTTGTCGTGGAAGAACAACTGCTCGCCCGCGGTAAAAACAAACTCGGCGCCACAGTCGCTGCACTTCAACACTCTGTCGGTAAATTCCATGGCCGGCTTCCCCAAAGAAGGGAATCAATTAGAAATCGGCCATTGTCCCAAGAACTTGCCGGTCCCGTTTCCCTGTCTTCGTGCTGCGATCAACAACGAGGGCCCGGGCCGCAACAAGCTCTGCGGCAAATCAAATGTCGCCCCGGCAAGCCGGATGGACTGAAACAACACTATCACGCTTACTCCGTGCGAAGCGTTGAAGCTAAATAAGAAGCGCGACAGGCCGCCCCGGTCTTGCTTTGTGTTTCTCTTCCTCTCCGCAACTCGATGCGGAAATCGCCTGGGCGGCGCCTGTCACGATTTGTCTTGCTACTAGTCCTGCTCTTTGCGAGCCTTCTTGCGATTGCGCTTGCGCGCGAGTGCCGCCTTGACGCGTTTCTTTTCACCGGGCTTCAGGTAGTAGGAGTGACGTTTGACTTCCTTGATGATGTCTTCCTGCTGTACCTTCCGTTTAAACCGGCGCAACGCATTTTCCAGCGGCTCGCCTTCCTGCACACGAACCTCAGCCAAGGATATACACCTCCAAACCTGCCTAAAGGGCTTCTCCTATGATACGGGAAAGATTGGAGATTCCGTCAAGTTTCAGCGCGGAAATTGGACAAAATCGATTCTGCTTGCAGATAATTTCAGCGAAATCATTCATTCTGCTTGTATCGGCGGCGGTTGGGGATCGGCCCATACGTTTCATGGTGTGGTACGGGCGTGATCTCTGGTGGGGATCTGAGTCTTCAGAGAGTGCCTCCGGTAACCATCTTCCGTGCATTATCCGTGATGCGGAGATGCCGTTGACCGATAGGCAGTACAGCGTTAGATTCGTGCGATCGATTTTCTGCGAGACTGTCGGCAACGATCGCCGTCCAATCAATCCAAGTTCGAACCGGCGGGCTGCGGAATCCGTACCCCCTCTTGAAAGGCAGGTCAGCGATGCAATCCATCACCCAAACAGCATCCTTCGCCACGCTGGAGATTTCCCTGGAACCGGCACGCTCCAACCGGAGAGACGACTGGGCCTACCAGGCGAGTACGGTCGCCGCGATTCTGCTGGTGCTGGTCAGCCTTTGGGTCTTCTGAGAGCCTGCGCCGCCTGCCGTCCGGATTGGGCGCGGAGTGAATTTAGCCACTTGAATGCGATCAGCCTTCCCGCAATGGGCTGCATCGAAACGAGACACTTTCCGCATCAGGAGAAAAAACCTGTAAAAAACTCGAAAGAAACCTCAAGTAATAACTGTCGCGAAACGAGACAGCAACGCAAAACAGGCGTGCGGCGCTCGGTGGAAGCGGGTATCCGGCTGATGAATCAATCGCTTCGAGAAGATTAGTTCCTGTTTTGGAGTGTCGCGAATCGAGACACTTTCCACCGGATGGGAAGAAAAGCCGGGAAATGACGAAAATAACCTCAAGTGAACAGTGTCGCGAATCGAGACATAAGCGGCAATTTTGATTAAGAATGTCGCGAAACCAGACAGTCCCTTATGACCGGCGTTGTGCGCCTCAACTGGCAGCATGGGAGTGCGGCTTCTCACCGAAGCTGGCGCGCTTGACGCTCTGGCGATAGTCTTCGCCGGTCATCTCGATGCGCACGCACATCTCGGCCAGACGCGATCGCATACGGTCGCCGATGCGGTCGCCGAGGGTCTGCTCGCGGGCGGCGCGCTCGGCGTCGGTCAGGTTTCCGCCTCCGGCCGGCAGATCGGCGTAGTTGGTGGTGATGATCGTCGAGAGCTTGTCGTTGTAGCGCGTGTTGAGAATCAGCGCCACCGTGTCCCACACCCACTCATTGGGCTTTTGCGCGCCCAGATCGTCCAGCACCAGCACCTCGGCGGCAAAGACCGGCTTGAGCAGCTCCAACTCAGTGGTCTGCACCTGCGGGTTGTAGCTGTTCTGGATGCGCTTGAGCAGCTCGCGATAGTCGCAGAAGAGGCCTTTGACGCCGCGCTCCTGCACCAGCCGGCTGAGCACGCCCACGGCCAGATGCGTTTTGCCGACGCCGATCGATCCGGTAAAGAGCAACCCCTTGCCGGCGGTGCCGACCGGATACTCCTGCACGAAGGATGAGGCGGTCCGGCGCGCCTCGCGCTGCGAGGTGTGGGTCTTCGAGCGGACGGTGACGTAGTTGTCGAGCGAGCAATGGCGGTAGCGCTCGGGAATGTGGGCGGCGGAAAGGCGGCGCTGCTCGCGCTCCATCTCCTGGCACTGGCAGGCGCGCGAGACCCACAGGCCCTGCGCGTTCGCCACGCGCACCAGCCCCACTCCATCGCAGATTGCGCACACACTCATCTCTTTCAGCCTAGCGCACAGGGCGACTCGCGTCGGCGGTGTATCGGCAGTACCCGAATGTGGAAAAACGTGCCCTCTAGGCAACCAGCGTGTGTCCGGGGTTGATTGCTCTTATACCCGCTTCGAGTATAAGCGCGGCATTGTTAGGGAAAATACGGTATTGAGGATGAAATTGTTACTCTCCCCCCAAATGCGGTTTTTAAATTGACGTTTCGTCTGAGAAGTAACAGGGTGGTTAAAACACAAAATCACTCACATTACGAGGCATCTATGTTCTGGAAAAAGCTCGTTCTCCCTGGCCTTACGATTGTCGCGGCTCTCTGCCTGTCCGGTTGCGGCGGCGGCGGAGGCGCCAGTTCGCAAGGCGGAGGCGGCTCTAGCTCGCCGAGCGTTGCCGTCACGGCTTCGGCAACGATAGTAGATGCAACAGATAGGGTGACGCTGACAGCGATCGTCACGAACGACAAGAACGGCGACGGAGTGACGTGGAGCGTAAGCGGCGGCGGAACGCTGTCCGGCCAGACATCCACATCGGCGACATACACGGCGCCTGCCGCCTCCAGTTCGGCGTTGACGGTGACAGTGACGGCCACCTCGGTGGCCGACACGACCAAGACCGCAACCGCGACGCTGACCGTGCCGGCCGCGCCTGCGATTACCACCACCAATCTCAACGGAACCTATGTCTGCAAGATTGAGGGCTTCTACGACGCTGATGGCGCGCGCTGGGCCTCTCTGGCCAACTTTGTGGCCGATGGTAATGGCGGCCTCAGCAATGGCATATACGACTCGAATAGCCCCGACGACACGGCAGCCATCTCGGGTACAGTGACCGGCACGTACAGCATCGGCGCCGGCAACAACGGCCTGATGAGCATGACATTCGCGCCTTCCGGCGGCACGGGATCGAAAACATACAGTTGGGCGATTGCGCTGAACAATTCCAGTCCCTTAACTACAGCCACCGAGTTTCGCATGGTCGAAAACGACGATGTAGGTGCAACGCCCTCCGGCCAGAACAGCACCGGCGACTGCTACCTGGCCACAACCAGCTCCTTTGCCGCCAGCACCATCAGCGGCAACAGCTTTGTGTATCAGGTGAGCGGCGTGACCACCCAGGCCATGTTGCTGGGAGGTGGTCCGGGTCCAATGGTCGAAACTGGACGCTGGAGCGCCTCAACCGTCAGCGGCACGAGCGGGAGCATCACCAATGGCATCTACGATGAGATTGCAAACATACCGGTCGAATTCATGCCGCTCATGGCATTCGGGTCTGGCAGCAATTACACCCTGCCAAGCTCGCCCAGCTTTACCAACTATGGGCGCTACACAGTTACCTTCGGCCATGGCTCATCGGCGCTGAATTATGCCGTGTACGTCATCGATGCGGCCAGGATGTTCATGCTGGAGATCGACCCGGCGAATGGTTTGTCCGTCGGTGACGTGCGCACGCAGCAACAGGCGTCGTACTCAGAGGCGAATATGAACGGCAGCTTCGTCCTCTATGAGCACGGATTTGATGTTACGAACTTCGCCGTTTCGGGCTACGGCTCCGAAATCTGGCAGGGCGCCGGCGATGGCACCGGCCTCCTTACTATCAACGCGAGCTACATGGACAACAACGGAACCTACTCAACGGGCTTCATGAACGGGACAATTACCAATTTTAGTTTCGGAGGCCCAATCAGCCTGTATCCAGGTCGAGCCGAATTCTACGCGGGCTACGACATCTTGTATCTGTACGACAACAACTCCGCTTTCTTCATGGCGATGAGTCCCACCACCGGGAACACGGACTGGGGCTGGATCGAGCCACAGACTGCGACCTCGGCCGACTTCACGGATTCGGCTCTGGCCGGCACTTACATGATGGGTGAAATGCCGTCGATGCAGGCGACTCAGAGCAGCAACGCAGGCGAATACGTCGTAGGCAACAATGGCGATCTAACCGCTGGTGTTTCCAGCGGCGGCCCGGGGATTGACACCTTTGATCAAGCGCAGACCGGCATGACTCTTAGTTGGCTCTCGACCGCCTATGGCACATTCTCCATCGCAAGTGGCGGAAATGCTAAGGCGAGCTGTGTCCTCATCAACACGAAGAGATTCGTTTGCATCAATAATACAGACTCATCCCCAAACGTACAGATCATGCAGCAGTAAGCAAAGCTGTTTGAAATGAGGAAGTGAGACCTGAAGGTTCTGAGGGCGGTCGACCATCCGGTTGGCCGCCCTATTATTTGTGGATGGAGTGATTGCCCTGTGGTCCTGTCCCTCGTTGTGGAGAAAGCAGTCAATCCCTCAGGAAGGACCATCTACAATCGGAACTGCGAGCGGGCATATGGCGGATTTGTCGGCTGCACCAGTTCACTCAACAATGGAGACGCTCTCATGAATCGAATAACTCTACGCGCCACTTTGGCCGCTCTCGCACTCGCTTCCCTGCTGTACCCTACCCCGCTCAGGGCGCAAACCGAGCCCGCCGCGCCGGAGATCAGGACTCCCGGAGCAGCGCCGCAGGCCGCGCCCATTTCCGAGTGGCAGAAGGAGTTCAACGCGCGCCTGCTTACGGATTTTCCCTGGCTGGCCAGGTTCAAGGAGGCTGATTTGAAGCTGGCGCCGCCCGCCGCGGGCGAAAACCGCGTGGTATTCATGGGCGACTCGATCACCGAGGGCTGGCACTTCGACGGCCCGGATGGTTCCTTTTCAGGCAAGCCGTACATCAATCGCGGCATCAGCGGCCAGACGACACCGCAGATGCTGGTGCGCTTCCGCCAGGACGTGATCGCGCTCCAGCCGAAGGTGGTGGTGATTTTGGCCGGAATCAACGATATAGCCGGCAACACCGGGCCGATGACGCTGGAAGAGACCGAAGGCAATCTGGCCTCGATGGCTGAGCTGGCCGCGGCCCACCACATTCGCGTAGTGCTCTGCTCGGTGCTGCCGGCCTTCGACTTTCCCTGGCGGCGGGGTTTGACGCCCGCGCCCAAGGTGATCGCGCTGAACGAGTGGCTCAAGGCCTATGCGGCGAAAGATGGGTTCGCCTATGTGGACTACCACACGGCGATGAAGGACAGCCGCGACGGCCTGCCCGCAGCACTAAGCAACGACGGCGTACATCCGCTTGCCGCCGGCTACGCGATCATGAAGCCACTGGTGGAGGCGGGCATTGAGAAGGCACTGAAGGCAAGGACCAGGGACTGAGGGGCTTCAGAGGCTGCGGAAAAACTCTGTGGTTTGATGGCGGTCAGCACATGGATGCCAAGTCGGACAAGCTTTACTCCGACACGGGCCGCCAAGGGCAATAAAACGGCTCCAGCATCAAACCGGGCTGGAATCAAAGTTTTTCCATAGCCTATGAAACCCGTGGCCTTCCTACGCCGTATTACCGAATCTTCGCACACAGCCAAGCGGCGCGATGCCTCAGCCGGCCCGGCATAGAATCGAAAGATGCAGTTGGATGATCCAATCGCCATGCGGGTTTCTCAGCCGACGAACAACGCCGGGGCCGATTGCACTCGACAGTCGGCGGGGTCAGCGTGCCCGAGCCGGCGCACTCTGCTGGCCGGTTTGGGGGCAGCTGCGCTGTCGGCTGCGCTGCCGCGGCCGATGCTGGCAGGCGCGCCGGAGCGCGGCGTGATCGAGCGGATGCTGAAGCCGCTGCTGGTCACCGATCACCCGGCAATGATGCAGTTTGCCGTGAGCGTCTTCGAGCATTGCATCTTTGCCCGTATGCAACCGTCCGAGCCGCCGCTGAAACATCCCTGGCTGATTCCCGGCGGCGCGTATGTTGGCCAATGGATCTGGGACACCACCTTTCTTACCGATCTGCTGGCGATATTGCCGGATCAGCGGGATTTCATTCGCGGCATCTACCAGAATTTCTGGGATTCGCAGCAGCGCTGGCAGCAGGCCAAGCCCGCCTACGCGCAGGGAATGATCGCCAACTTCATCGCTCCCGACAGCGGTACGTCGATCTTCACCGGAAAAAGCTGGCTGACCTTTCCCGCCTACTCGCAGGCGCCGCTCGTGGCCTGGGGCGTGGAGCGGGTCTACCGGCGCAATCGCGATCTGGAGCTGGTGCGCCAGGCGCTGCCGCACCTGGAGGCCTTTCACGACTGGTATTGGCGGGAGCGCGATCTGGACAGCATCGGTTTGATCACGGTCGGCTCCTACAGCGGCGATGTGCAGCATGCACGCTATGAAACCTATGACAAGGAAGTGGATCTGGATGCGCTGCGGCTGAGGCCGCATCCGGGCCGTCCAGCGGGAGCGGAGAACGGCGAGTGGTACGGCGACATTTATATTCCCGCCAACACCGCGTATCTGCTGCTGGCCGAGCAGAGCCTGATCCGGCTGGCCGAGGCCGCGGGCAGTCCGGAGATGGCCGTTCGCCGCAGACCGATAGTAGCGAGGGGCCATGCGGCGATGCGCCGTTATATGTGGGACGAGCGGCAGGGCTGCTTTCTGGGCGTGCGCCGCGACGGAATGCGCAAGGCGGCGACGGCAACGATCGGCGGCATGGTCGCGCTTGAGGGCGGGATACCCACCGCCATGCAGGCCGCGCGCATGGCCAATGCGCTAGCCGGGGCAAGCTGGAATACGCCGCTGCCGCTGCCCACCGTGGACCGGCTGGATGCCGAGTACAAGAGCGGCGAATTCTGGCGCGGCGATGTGTGGCCCGCACCGGCTTATCAAACGCTGGCTGGCCTGGCGCGCTACGGACACCGCACGCTGGTGGGCGCGCTGGCCGGACGGCTGCTGGACAACGCGCTGCGCGTGGGCGTGAGCGAGCGCTACGACTCTGAGAGCGGAGCGCCGCTGGGCGTGCGCAATCTGGGAATGTCGGCGGTCCTGCTGACGATGGCTCTGGAAGGCCTGAGCCCGCGACACGCGATCCGCGTGGCCTGATTGCGGCTGCGGCTGCGGCGCGCGCCCGCACCACGGACTTTGGCAGTCGCCAGGGGCTTTGGCTGTCGCCATGAGCGCACGTCAGTATACTGGTATTGCTCCTGCAATTCTCCTTCCCGCAAGAGCCCACGGCCATGGAATCCTTCTTCGTCCGCTACCGGAATCTGCTGGTGCTGCTGGCAATCTTGCTGGCGCAGATCATCGGGCTGGCCGTGCAGGTGCGGCGCACCGCGAGCGGGCGCAGCACGCTGGATGCCGCCGACCCCAGCGGCGTGCGCCTGATCCGGCTTTGGGCCGATGCGGTGGTCACGCCTCCGGAGGTGCTGGTGCACGCCGGCAAGCTGGGCACGGAGAAGCTCTGGTCGGATTATCTGGACCTGCGCGGGGTGCGCGAAGAGAACAAGCAGTTGCAGCAGACGATCGACCGGCTGCGCCTGGAACAGGCCGCGCTGCTGGAAGACGCACGCCAGGGCGAACGCTTGCAGGCGCTGGTCGACTTCCAGCAGAAGTACATCTACAAGACGCTGGCGGCGCAGGCGATCGGATCGAGCGGCAGCGACAGCTCGCGCGTCTTCTACATCGACAAAGGCACGGGCGAGGGCCTGGCGCCGGATATGGCCGTCATCACCGCCGACGGCATTGTGGGCAAGCTGCGCGAGGTCTATCCGCACACGGCGCAGGTGCTGGTGATCAACGACCAGACCAGTGGGGCGGGCGTGATTCTGCAAGCGACGCGCATCCGCGGCATCCTGCGCGGCAACGCCAGCGGACGGTTGCAGATTGTGGGCATCCTCAAAGACGATCGCATTCAGCCGGGAGAGACGGTGATGACGGCAGGCGGCGATCTGGTCTTCCCGCGCGGGCTGCCGGTGGGGGTAGTCGATAAGGTCGTCCTCGATCCCGACCGCGACTCCTTTATTGATGTGATCGTCAAGCCGGCGGCTCATCTGAACCGGCTGGACGAGGTGCTGGTGATTACCTCGACCGCGCCGCGCTTCTCCGATGAGCAGCAGCAGGACATCTCCACCAGCGAAGCGCAAAAAGGCGCCGAGGTGGAGGCAATCAAACAGCAGAAGAAGGCCTCCGAGATTATGGCTGAGCGTCTGCCGGGGCTGACCGATCCCAATGCGCCGGCGGCCAGTCCGGCGTCAGCGGCGACGCCCGGAACTCCGAATACAGGAACGCCGACTCAGCCGGGCGCCGCGCCCGTTGCGCCGCCCGCGCCCAAGCTGCTGCCCGCGCGCCATCCCGACCGCTTTACGCCGGGCGCGGCACCGAGCGCCGGGAGCGGCGCGGAGACACCAGCGCCGCCGGAAGCGCCCAGGAGTCAGACGCCATGAATGTTCTTGCCGGCGATCATCGCCGCGAACTGGGGATCCGCAGTTATCCGCTGCTGGTGTATGCGCTGACGCCACTGGCGGCGCTGGTGGTGCAGGCGCTGCTGCCGCGTTTTCTGCGCGGCTATGCATGGTTCGACCTGCCGCTGGTGGTCACGATCTACTTTGCCCTGGTGCGCCGCGACCCGATCCAGGGAACGCTGATGGGCTGCGGGCTGGGCCTCTTCGAGGATGCGATGACGCATCACGCGATCGGCGTGAACGGCGTCACCAAGACGGTGGCGGGCTTTCTGTCGGGCTCGGTCGGGGTGCGAATCGACGTGGAGAATCACACCATCCGCCTGGCGCTCACCTTCCTGCTCTCGATTCTTTCGAGCGTCCTCTACGTCTTCATCTACCGCATCCTGCTGGATCTGGATCTGGAGTGGAGCTGGGTGGCCGAGCTGATGAAGGCCGTGGGCAACGCGGTGATCGCCGCCGCGCTCTTCCCGCTGCTGGACCTGGCGCAGATCAGGGAGTGAAGAGGCAGGGAACAGGGAATAGGGCCGGCGAAGAACTTCCTTTGAATCGCAACGCAACGACGCAACAAAATTGGCGTTATTCTAGGCATAGGCGATGTATTCAGGCGGCTCCAGTCGCGGCGAAAAGCTCTCCAGCGTCAAGTTGACGGTGGTGCAGTACGGCATTCTGTTCATGATGCTGGCGCTGGCCGCCGGTTTGTGGCGCTTGCAGGTACTGCGCGTGGACGACTACCGCCTGCAGGCCGAGCAGAACCGCGTGCGCAAGGTGCCGGTAATGGCCGCGCGCGGCAAGCTCTTCGACCGAGAGAACCGGCTGATTGTGGACAACTACCCCTCTGTCTCCTGCTACCTTGTGCGCGAGCAGAACCGCAACGTGGACGGCGACCTGGAGCTGATTGCCAAGGGATTGAATCTGGACTTGGAGCAGTTGCGCACCGAGCTGCGCCGCTATCGCGCCCGGCCCATCTACGAGCCGATCCCCATCAAGCAGGACATCACCGCCGACGAGCAGGCCTTCATCGAGGCTCACCGCAACGAGCTGCCGGAGCTGGAGACGATCGACGTCGAGCGCCGCCTGTATCCCCGCGACGGCTTTGCCGCCCACCTGATCGGCTACGTGGGCGAAGTGAGCGAGGAGATGCTGAACGATCCTCACTATGCGGCCTACGAGCCGGGCGACGTGGTGGGCAAGGCGGGCGTGGAGCAGACCTACGATCAACTGCTGCGCGGCCAGGACGGCTCGCGCGATGTGGTGGTGGATAGCCACGGGCGCGAGGTCAGCTATCTGCGGACGCAGCGCGCCGTTCCAGGGCAAGACCTGAAGCTGACGATCGACATCGACTTGCAGCGCACAGCCGAGCTGGCGCTGGGCGACGCCAACGGCGCGGTGGTGGCGATGGACCCGCGCAACGGCGAGATTCTGGCCATGGTCTCGCATCCCAGCTACGATCCCAACGCCTTTGCCGTGCGCATCAACCGCAACGACTGGAACCAGCTGATCACCAACCCCAACCATCCGCTGATGAACAAGGCGATTCAGGATCAGCTTGCCCCCGGCTCCACCTTCAAGATCATCATGTCGGCCGCCGGGTTGCAGGAGGGCGTGGCACAGGATATGCACGTCAACTGCGTGGGCGGCGGCACATTCTACGGACGCTTCTTCCACTGCGATCATCACCACGGCGTGCTGAATATCAGCCAGGCGATTCCGCTCTCCTGCGATACGTTTTTCTATACGCTGGCGCAGAAGCTGGGCATCGACACGATCGCGAAATACGCCACCGAATTCGGGCTCGGCTCGAAGACGGGCATCGACCTGCCCAACGAAATGGCCGGCGTGATGCCATCGACGCAGTGGGAGATGAAGAACTTTCACCAGCGCTATTATCCAGGCAACACAATCTCGGTGGGCATCGGGCAGGGCGAGACGCAGGTGACTCCGCTGCAACTGGCGCGCGCGCTGGGCGGCATCGCCTCCGGCGGCCACTTTGTCCGGCCCCATGTGGTGATGCCGGAGCAAAATATTTCCGCAGATTTCCGTCAGGCCGTTCAGGATAGTTTTCCCGGTTCGGGGGAGAAGAACTTCCCACTCAATCCGGATACATGGACGATCATCACCGACGGCATGGCCGCCGCCACCACAACGGGCACGGCTGCAGCAGCGCATATCGAAGGCGTCGACTTTGCCGGCAAGACGGGCACGGCGCAGGTGGTGGGCTCGGGCGATACACATACCAAGGGCGGAGCCAAGACGCCGAACTCCTGGTTTGTGGGCATGGTTCCCCGGCGCAATCCGGAGATTGTCATCGCCGTCCTGCAGGAACATGGCGACTGGGGATCGAACTCGGCGCGCATCGCCCAAGCGATGGTTGTCGAATATGTGAACAAGAAGCGCATGGCGGACAAAAACACCACCGTCCAGGCCGCTTTGGACAAGCCGGTCGAGATGGGTGCCGTCTGGGCTGAGCCCGCGCCCGCAGGCCGCAAGCATTCAGGACAGGATTTTATTCTTCATGCCGGCCACTCTATGGTCGGCATTAAACCGCAGACCGTCGCCGCCGTCGCGCAGCCTCGACTGCCCGCATGGCTGCTGGCTCTGCCGCTACGCTTCAAGGAAGGGCAGGATTGATGCGCCGCTTCCTCAGCTTCCGCGACTTCGACTGGCCGCTGCTCGGGATGGTGCTCGCGCTCTGCACCGTCTCTGTCTTCGAGATCTACTCGGCCACGCTGCACACCAAGTACATCGGCTCGCACACCAAGCAGATCTTCTGGATTGCGGGCGGCATGGCGGCGATGTTTCTCTTCTCGCGCATCGACTATCACCGCCTGCTCGACTGGGTTCCCTGGGCCTACGGCCTTTTTCTGCTGGCGCTGGTCGCGGTCAAGCTCTTCGGCCACAAGGTGTTGGGCGCTAGGCGCTGGATCAGCATCGGCCATCTGCAATTCCAGCCTTCGGAGTGGGTCAAGCTGGTTCTGATTCTGCTGATGGCGCGCTACTTTGCCAATCTGGGCGGGCGCTCGCTGAGTTGGCGAGAGATCTTCCGCGCGCTGGCGCTGGTGGGCCTGCCGATGGCGCTGGTTCTGATCCAACCCGATCTGGGAACCTCGCTCACTTACGTTCCCATTCTGGTTGCCGGACTCTTTTTAGGCGGCATCAACATCCGCCAATCGGTGATCCTGGTCACCTGCTCCGTGGTGCTGGTGGGGGGCGTCTGGTCGAGCGGCAAGATCATCAAGCCTTTTCAAAAGGCGCGTCTTACGAGCTTTCTGGACCCCAACAGCGACCCCAAGGGCCACGGCTACCAGATTCGTCAGTCGCTGATCGCGGTGGGCTCGGGCGGCGTCTGGGGCCAGGGCGCGGCCCAGGGATCGCAGACGCAGGGAGCTTTTCTGCCGATTCCGCACGCCGATTTCATCTTTGCCGCCTTCGGCGAGGAGCATGGATTCGTCGGCGCGATCTTTGTGCTGCTGCTATACTTCTTTATATTGATGCGTTTGATTCAGAACGCTCAAACAGCCGCGGACCTGTCCGGCTCTCTGATTATCATGGGAGTAGTGGCTGTGTTGACCTTTCAGATTGCGGTCAACGTCGGCATGGTCATCGGGTTTATGCCCGTCACCGGAATCCCTTTACCGTTAATGAGTTACGGTGGATCTTCGGTTTTGTTCTCGTTCCTGGCGCTGGGCGTGTCCATGAATGTCCGTATGCGCCGGTTCGTCAACTGACGGACTCGCAGCCTCACCTCTTGCGTCCCCCCGGTACTGTCCGGCTCGCAAGAGCAAGATTTGTTGAAGTATTTCGCCGGCCAGGTCTGGATCGACCGCGCGGCGCGGCAGGACAAGGATTCATGAGCACGCAGAGACGGGAAAGCCGCAGGCATCGTACAGGCTGCACGCAGCAGGGGAGTTCCGGGTTATCGATCGCCGGCCCCAGTGCGCGGTGCGCTTGTGCCATTCCCAGCGGCGAAACGGCACCCACTAATTTTTCTTCATGGTTCGCCACAAACTCTCTGCATTCGGGTTACCGTATCGTACAGCAGCATCCGTTGATTCATTCTGTTTGCCAGGAACTTCGCTTGAGTTCGCCTCCCACGGCTGACTTCGGCGCGGTGAGCAGAAGACCGGCCTGTCACGATTCCTTCCCAGCACATCTCCCCCCTCCTGCCGTTCGAGCGCGTCTCCTTCCAGCCTGACCGCGAGTACCGGCAGGCCTAAGGCCGCCGGACGGAAAGGTACGATGGCAAAGGAAATCTGTATCTCCAGCACGCCGCACGAGACGCGGCTGGCTATTCTTGAAGACGATCAGCTCGCGGAGATCTACTACGAACGCGAAAACGAATACACCCTGGCAGGCTCGATTTATAACGGGCGCGTCACCCGCGTCCTGCCGGGAATGCAGTCGGCCTTTGTGGACGTCGGCCTGGAGCGCGACGCCTTCCTCTATGTGACCGACTTCATGGAACTGGAAGACCCGGAGGAGACCGACGAGCTGGAAAAGGCTGCGGTCAGCGGCGCGGGGCAGCCTCCGCGCGAGGTGCGGCACAGCGCGCCTGAGGGCCGCAATGACGGCCGGAATGGGCGCTCCACACAGAAGTCCGAGCAGAAACCCGAGCAGAAACAGGACCAGCGCTCTGAGAGGCAACGCGGGCTGAGCGTCGAGGCGCTTCCCGAGGCCGACGGCGCATCTCTGCCCGTCTCCGGCTCGCAATCGATCTCCGAGCCGGCCGAGGGCGGCGAGCAGGATTCCAACGAACAGGGCGGCAAGCGCTGGCGCGGACGCCGCCGCCGCCGTGGCGGCCGTGGCTCCACCTCCCGCGAGGATCAGCCGCAGAGCACCGAGACGCAGGCCTCGAGCTCCGATGAATTCGAAGAGACCGAGCCGCAGGTTGCGCCGCAGATTCAGGCCTCTGGCCGCGCTGTGGAAAGGTCAACTCCTGAGAGGCGCGAGGCCGGCGAACAGACGCCGCGCCACGAACGCACGCCCGCCGCACCGCAGCCGTTTGTCATGCCCGGCGAGTCGCTTTCCAGATATGGCGGCGCACCCGCCGAGAGTGCGGCCAAGCCCGCGCCCGCCACGCCTGCCCGCCCGCAGAGCAGTTTCAAGCCGCAGACGCTGATCGAGTCGCCCCTCCAGTGGGACGGCAGCGGCCTGCTGCCCGGCGAGTCGCTCTCCAAGCGCCGCAATCGCACAGAAGAGCCTGCCGTCGTCGAGCCGTCGTTGTCCGCGAGCGAGCCGCAGTTGGATACGACGGAAGAAGAGCTTCAGACAGTGCCGGAGATTCCCGAAGAGGAGCTCGTCTCCAAGTGGACCAAGGCCTCGCTGGCCGATGAAGATTCGCTCAGCCCGGAGCAGTTGGCAGAGGAGGCGCTCGAAGAAGAGGAACTCTTCGAGGAGACCACCGAATCCTCCGCCGCGCCCGAGGCCGACGCCGCCGCCTCGCACAACGTCGATCCTCTGCCGCCCTCGGGCTTCCGCCTCTTCGGCTTCGGCAAGAAGGATGCACCGCCGGCCAAGCCCGTCTCCTCCTATGCTCCCGGCAGCGGCCTCGTCGTCGAAGAGACGATCGAGGAAGAGGAGTACGACGCACCCCGGCCCACGCACCGCGCCAAGGGCGGCGACCACGAATCCGATGACTTTGAAGAGGAGACGCTGCCCAAGCATCTGCGCACCGGCGACCTGGGCGAGATGCTGCAGGAGGCTCACCTCGACCATCGCATCCAGTTGAACTTCGACGGCAATCCCGACGAAGAGGACGACGAGGGCGAAGATGAGCCCGCTGCCGAGGGCCAGCCTGCCGGCGGTTCACAGGGCCAGCCGCGCCGCGAGCGCAATCTGCGCGGACGCCACGGGCGCTCGGCGCAGGGTGCTCCGCAGCAGGCGAATCGCGGCCGAGGAGCCGCGCGCCGCTCCTCTCAACTTTCCGACCTGCCCATCATCAGCGACTTGCTCAAGCCGGGCCAGGAGATTCTGGTGCAGATCGCCAAGGAGCCGATCGCCAAGAAGGGCGCGCGCATCACCTCGCACATCGCGCTTCCCGGGCGCTTCCTGGTCTTCATGCCCACAGTGAGCCATATCGGGGTGAGCCGCAAGATCGAGTCCGACACCGAGCGCCAGCGCCTGAAGCGCATCCTCACGCACGAGCGCGGCGAGGCGAGTGGCGGCTTCATCGTGCGCACCGCCGCCGAGGGCGCTTCGGAAGAAGACCTCCGCGCCGACCTCCGCTTCCTGCTCAACCTCTGGGCCGACATCAAGAAGCGCAGCGACGAATCCAAGTCGCCCGCGCTGATCTATCACGATCTGTCGCTGATCGAGCGCATTCTGAGAGATCAGGTCAGCTCGAACTTCTCCTCCATCTGGGTCGATTCGCAGGAGAACTACGAGCGCATCGTCCGCTTCCTCAACCGCTTCTCGCCCTCTCTGGTGCGCCGCGTCAAGCTCTACACCAAAGAGACGCCGCTCTTCGAACACTTCGGCATTCAGGACGAGATCACCAAGGCGCTCAACTCCAAGGTCTGGCTCAAATCCGGCGGCTCGATCGTCATCAACCAGACCGAGGCGCTGGTGGCCATCGACATTAACACCGGCAAGTACGTCGGCAAATCGGCGCGGCTTGAGGACACCATCGTCAAGACCAACCTGGACGCCGTGCCGGAGATCGTCCGCCAGATCCGGTTGCGCGATCTGGGCGGCATCATCGTGATCGACTTCATCGACATGGACGACCGCAAGAACCGCTACAAGGTGATGGCCGCTCTGGAAGAAGCTCTCAAGAGCGACCGCGCGCCGACCAAGGTTCTTCAGTTCAACGATTTCGGTTTGGTGGCCATCACCCGCAAGCGCGTCAAGCAGTCGCTGGAGCGCACGCTCTCCGTCCCCTGCCCCACCTGCCAGGCCACCGGCATGGTCAAGAGCCCGACGACGGTCTGCAACGAGATCTACACCGAGCTGCGCAAGATGAAGAAGCACTTCGAGAATGCCGACATCCTGCTGCGCGTCAACCCGGAGACGGTCAAGGCGCTCAAATCAAACAACGCCAGCTGGCTTACCGAATTCGAGGAGCTGACCGGCAAGAACATCCTTATCAAGAGCGACGCCACGCTGCATCCGGAGCAGTTCGATATTCAGGGGTGAGTGTGAGTGTGTGTGTGAAGAAATGATAGCGTGAACAAGTGAAGGGCCGGAGCAGTTGCTTCGGCCTTTCGCTATTTCTGACAACTATCTTCACTCATGCTTGGCAGCACGCTGCGATTGGATGCGATACCGCAAATGTTCGTGGATGGCGAACGTCTGCCGGCGGGCGCACGACCCACTTCAGAGCTATGGCCGGCTATCGACCGTGCATTGAAAGCCCACGGAATCGAACCGCCTTCCCCCACGGTCAAGACGACGAATCTTTCGCAGCCGAGCCGCTAGGTTTGATGGGTTCTTCACCGGCATCGATCGCATCGAGAGGAGCCCTCGCCCCGCAGATTCTCTGTAACCTTTCCGGCTCCCGCCGAGTCTGATAGGAACGAGGCGCACTTCCCACCGACGCCTTGCAGACTAAGAGAGCGGCACAGGCTGAAGGAGATTCGTCTTGATCTTCCTGCTACTTCTTGCGTTCACGGGCGGCGTGCTGACGATTCTGAGCCCCTGCATTCTGCCGGTGCTGCCGTTTGTCTTTGCCCGCTCCGATCAACCCTTTCGTTCGAGCGGCCTGCCGCTGCTGGCCGGCATGGCGGCGACCTTTGCGCTGGTGGCCAGCCTGGCCGCGGCGGGCGGCGCGTGGGCGGCCAAGGCCAATCAGTTGGGGCGCGGCGCGGCGCTGATCCTCTTTGCGGTATTCGGGTTGACACTATTGTTTTCCTCGCTGGCCGAGCGGCTGGCGCGCCCACTGGCGCGGCTGGGCGGCAGGCTGACCGAGAGCCGCGCAACCGGCTCCGGCGCGGTGAACTCCTTTGTGCTGGGGATTGCCACGGGGCTCTTGTGGACGCCCTGCGCGGGACCGATTCTGGGGCTGATTTTGACCGGGGCCGCGGTGAGTGGCGTGAGCGCGCGAACAGCGTTGCTACTCATTTCTTTTGCGACGGGCGCGGCCTGCTCGCTCGGCTTGGCACTGATGGCCGGCGGGCGCGTCTTCGGCGCGATGAAACGCGGGCTGGGCGCGGAGATCTGGGTGCGGCGGACGCTGGGCGTGGCCGTGCTCGTGGGTGTGGCGGCTGTGGCCCTGGGCCTGGACCGCGGCGCGCTGACGCGGCTCTCGCTGGCGAGCACCGCGGGATTGGAGACGCGGCTACTGGCTTTGACCAGTGCGGCAAAGCCCGAGAAAAGCAACGATCAACCGGCGATGATGATGCAGGCGGGCGACGAGGCCGGAGTGCCGCAGAGGCTGCCCGATTTGAGCGGAGCGACGGCCTGGATCAACTCGACGCCACTCACTGCCGATGCGCTGCGCGGCCAGGTGGTGCTCGTCGACTTCTGGACGTATTCCTGCATCAACTGCCTGCGCACGCTGCCCGTGATCGAGGCCTGGAACCGCAAGTACAAGGCGAGCGGTCTCAAGGTGATCGGCGTGCACGCGCCGGAGTTTGCCTTCGAGAAGGATGAGGCGAATGTGCGCAAGGCGGTCAGCGATCTGGGCGTTGAATATCCCGTTGCGATGGACAACGACTATCGACTGTGGCGCGCCTTCAACAACCGCTACTGGCCGGCGCAGTACCTGATCGATGCAACGGGGCGCGTGCGCTTTCATCACTTCGGCGAGGGCGGCGATGAGGAGTCCGAGGGATGGATACGCACGCTGCTGGAGGAGCGCAACCATCAACAACCACCGCAGCAGGCGGTGACGATTGACGCCAGAGGCGCCGAGGCCGCGGCGGATTTCGCCGAGGTGCAGTCGCCGGAGACATATATCGGCTATGCGCGCGCCAAGAACTTTGCCGCGCCTGACGGACTCGACGAGGACCGGGCGCACAGCTATCGCGCGCCCGCGCAGTTGGAGCTGAATCAGTGGGCGCTCGATGGGCGATGGAAAGACGAGAGCCAGATTGCCACGCTGCTGCAGAGCGCGGGCGGGATTGCCTTTCGCTTTCATGCGCGCGATCTGCATCTGGTGCTGGGGCCGGCGCGCACAGGCTCACCGGTGCGCTTTCGCGTGACGCTGGACGGCAGGCCGCCGGGTGCGGATCACGGCGAAGATTGCGACGAGAATGGCGAAGGCACGGTGAGCGAGAGCCGCTTGTATCAACTGATCCGGCAGAAGAGCGGCGCGCGGGAGCGGCTCTTCCGCATCGAGTTTCTTGCGCCGGGGGTGCAGGCCTTTGCGTTCACGTTTGGGTAGGCACCTGCGGTGCGGCGGACGGCGCTTGCGCGCATTTTGATTTGCGATTGAATATGGGAGGTTCTATGAAGGAATTTGAGATGAAGTCAAAGGAATTGCCAGACAATGCCATGAAATCAAATATGAGTCGGCGGGCGTTCATCGCTGCGGCTGCGGGCGGGGCGGCTTACTGGGCATGGCGCGCGACGCACTTTGCCTCGCCGATGGCCTTGGCCGCGGGTGCGCCGGGACCGGTGACGATTGTCGACTTCGACGCGAGCGGCAAGAAGACCGGCAAAGGGCCGGTCGCCAAGATCGTCAAAACGGAGGCCGAGTGGAAGCAGCAACTGACGCCGATCTCGTTCGAGGTGGCGCGCCACGCGGGCACCGAGCGCGCCTTCACCGGCGCTACATGGAACGAGCATGGGCACGGCCTCTTCCGCTGCATCTGCTGCGATACGGCGCTGTTCAGCTCGGAGACGAAGTTCGAATCGGGAACGGGATGGCCGAGCTTCTGGCAGCCGATTGCGCGGGAGAATGTGGTCGAGACGAGCGACTACAGTCTGGGGATGCAGCGCACGGCAGTCTCCTGCCGCAGGTGTGACGCGCATCTGGGGCACGTCTTCCCGGATGGGCCGCCGCCGACCGGGCTGCGCTATTGCATGAACTCGGCGGCGATGCGGTTTGTGAAGTTGGGGTGAGCGGCGGGAGTTGCCCAATTTCCGGGTGGACGACAATCCGATCAAAATTACGCTTCGGGGAAAAACGCGGAGCGATAAGACGCTTAATTCGACTGGCGCGTCAGCCAACCAGCAGCCCTTCTCCATGCGAATCGAAGCGTAGTCCATGCGAGAAGGCAGAACCACCAAAGCCAGGCAACTCCAGCCAGCAAGTCGGGGAGTCGCGCCACCTTTGGTAGTGTCCAGTCTTTTGTGTAAACGATCAAGTTGAAGTTCCGTTTATGGTTAGCCTCGGTGCTGTGGGAAGCGAGCTTCCCACAGCACCGAGAAGCAGTTGAGCGCGTCCCTCCATCCGTGGACTGTCTGCCATTTCGCGGTCAGGTTTTTCAGTGCCAGGTACATCACTTTCAGGGCTGCGTCCTCACTGGGGAATGAACCCCGCGTCTTGAGTACCTTGCGCAGGCTCATGTTCAGGCTCTCAATCGCGTTGGTCGTATAGATGATCTTGCGAATCTCCGGCGGGAACTGAAAAAACGGAATGATCCCCAGCCAGTTTCTTCGCCACATGGCGCTGATCGACGGATAACGGCGGTCCCACTTTTGCGCGAATTCTTCCAACTGCCGCTCCGCCTCTTCGACCGTGGAGGCGCGATAAATGTTCTTCAAATCTGCGGCCACCGCCTTACGTTCCTTCCAGCCAACATAACTCAAACTGCCTCGCACCATATGCACGATGCATAACTGCACCGTCGTCTTCGGATACGCCGTTTCGATAGCCTGGGGAAAGCCCTTCAGACCGTCCACGCAGGCGATAAAGATGTCCTGGACGCCGCGATTTTTCAACTCGGTCAGCACCTGCAGCCAGAACTTCGCGCCCTCGTTGGCCGATGTCCACAGGCCCAAAACATCTTTGCGGCCTTCCATGTCGATGCCGATCGCTACATACACAGCACGGTTTTCAACCCGCCCTTCCGAGCGCATCTTGACCACCAGCGCGTCCAGATAAACGATGGCGTAGACCGCATCCAGAGGCCGCGACTGCCAGGTCTTGACCTCATCCAGAACCGCGTCCGTCACCGTCGAAATCAGCGTTGGAGATACCTCGACCTGATACATCTCCTCGAGGTGGCCTTGGATCTCGCGGCAGCTCATGCCGCGCGCATAGAGGGAAAGAATCTTGTCGTCGAAGCCATGCCAGCGGGTCTGTCCCTTGGCCACCAACAGCGGCTCGAAGCTGCCTGCGCGGTCGCGGGGAACCTCGATTTCGAGTGTGCCAAAATCACCTTTTAGCCGCTTCTGGCTGGCCCCGTTGCGGCTGTTGCCGCTGTTGTGGCCCGCCACGGCGTGCTTCTCGTAGCCAAGATGCGTACTCAGTTCCGCCGCCAGCGCCCGTTCCAAGATGGCCTTGGTCAACTGCTTCAGAAGGCCGTTTTCGCCCGCTATCTCCGCCACCGTCGAACGCCCGGCGAGCAACTCGTCGATCAGTTTCCCATCAATCCCCATACAATCTCCTCTCTCTGTTTACCAGAGTCGAAAAGATCGTTTACACAAAATGTTTTACACCCTCCCACCTTTTCGACGGCTGGAATGAGAACAAGACAGGTCGCGACAACCGTGCATGCCGTGATAATAATTCCTGCTTCTCTCCACCATCTCTTCTGAGGCCGCCCCAGCGGAAACCCGCCAACAAGAAGCCATTGGATAACAATCAGAAGACACAAGCCAATATCGACTCGTCGTTGTAAAGATAAATCCGCGTCGGTAGGCGCAGTCATGACTTGCCCTTGCATGATTCCTGAGAGCGACCACTTTGGTCGGCAGAAAAGTCGCCATCCAGTCAGTGCGGAGGCTGGAAAATTGCCGAATCGGACCACTTCAACTTGCACAGGGTAAGAAACCAACAATCCTTCGTAGTTGAAAGACACCGATTCCTCTTCCTGGGCCGCATCAACTCTTGCGGGAGTTTTCTCTTTGAGCACTGCATCTCTTGCCGCAGCCTCCCTAGCCAATAACACAAGGTTCTCCTTGTGCTCGCGCAACCATTGTGCGTCTCTTGCTTCCATCATCAGGATGAGTGGCATTGCCAGCACTAAATTAATTCCCACCAGCATAAGCCCGCGTCGCCAGTTCATGTCAGCAAGCCTACTACGTCTATACGATACCGAACAAGCCATCTCTCTCGGCTGTGACATCCCCAGCAAGGAGGGCTGCTGTTGGATGATAGGCAGTTAGGAAACTGGTCCATATCTTATGAGGATTAGTGTCACTTTCCCTTGTAGTCCTGAAAGAGCTCGGGGAACTGCTGCTTGAGGGCTTCGATCTTGGGGCGGTCGCAGACCTGGATATAGGGGTTGTCGGGGTGGTGGAGGGCGTAGTCCTGGTGGTAGCCTTCGGCGTCGTAGAAGCCCAGGAGCGGGGTGAGCTGAGTGACGATCGGCTTGGGAAAGACATGGGCCGCGTCAAGCTGCGCGATGTAGGCCATGCTGATCTTGCGCTGGTCTTCGCTGGTATAAAAGATCGCCGAGCGATAGGATGTGCCGACGTCATTGCCCTGGCGGTTGAGCTGGGTGGGGTCGTGGGCGACGGAGAAGAAGATGCGCAGCAGTTGGCCGTAGGTGATCTTCGAGGGGTCGTAGACGACGCGGACCGACTCGGCGTGGCCGGTGGTCTCGGTGGTCACCTGGTCGTAGGTCGCGGTCTTGGCTGAGCCGCCGGCATAACCGGCCGTGGTGGCCAGCACGCCTTTGACGCGCTCGAAGACCGATTGCGTGCCCCAGAAGCAGCCGCCGGCGAAGACGGCCGTCTGCCGGTCCGGCGACGGCGCGAGTGGAGCGTCCTCGGCGGCGGCGGGGATCGGCGTCTTGGTGGCCGCGCGGCAGCCGATGGCAAAGGGCAAGGCGAGCATCAGAGAGGCGAGGGCGCTGCGAAGAACGAAGAGGTGGGGCATGGGAAAGCTCCTATGGCCGCGTGCGTTCCTGTCCGGCAGTTATGAGATGCGCTGGAGCGGGAATGGTTACAGGTAGAAAGCAGGCGCGGGGCATAAAGTGCGAGCTGACTCGCGCCTGACGGTTCATCGCAGGCGACGCGGTGAGGAACGATTCGCTCGCGGCGGAGAACCGTATTTGCCGATCCTTTCTCCTGGATAGTATGCGGGAAGGGATGATAATCTTCCGCAAAAGCGCGGAAAGGATGGGCCACCCACCTTTTTGGGGATGGTCAGATTTTCAAACCTAGGGTGGGCCACCTGCCGCTCATCGCGAAAAAGTCGCGATGAGCAGGGCACAGTTCCAGTTACTTGCATAACCGGGACAACTGCCCATAACGAGAACAACTCTGTTGCACAGAAAAAGGCGCGGATGAACCCGCGCCTTTTTCTGCGATTCAATGGCTTGCCGGCCGGAGACTGCTACAACTGATTCATGTTGGCCAGGAACTCGGCGTTGTTGCGCGCCTTCTCCAATCGGCTGATGAGCACCTCCATCGCCTCGACGGGCGAGAGAGGATTGAGCACCTTGCGCAGAATCCAGATGCGTTGCAGATCCTCCTTGGGAATCAGCAACTCCTCCTTGCGCGTGCCCGAGCGCTGGATGTCGATCGCCGGGAAGACGCGCTTGTCGACGAGCTTGCGGTCAAGGATGATCTCCATGTTGCCGGTGCCCTTGAACTCTTCGAAGATGACTTCATCCATGCGCGAGCCGGTGTCGACCAGAGCAGTGGAAATGATCGTCAAAGAGCCGCCCTCTTCAATGTTGCGGGCCGCGCCAAAGAAGCGCTTGGGGCGTTGCAGGGCATTGGAATCGACGCCGCCGGAGAGCACCTTGCCCGAAGGCGGCACGATGGTGTTGTAGGCGCGGGCGAGACGCGTAATGGAATCGAGCAGAATGACCACGTCGCGCTTGTGTTCGACGAGGCGCTTGGCCTTCTCGATGACCATCTCGGCAACCTGTACGTGGCGAGCTGCGGGCTCGTCAAAGGTCGAGCTGATGACCTCGCCCTTCACCGAGCGCTGCATATCGGTGACCTCCTCGGGGCGCTCGTCGATCAACAGAACGATGAGGACCACATCGGGGTGGTTGGTGGAGATGGAGTTGGCGAGCGATTGCAGCAGCATCGTCTTGCCGGTGCGCGGCGGGGCGACGATCAGGCCGCGCTGGCCCTTGCCGATGGGGGTGAGCAGGTCCATCACACGGCCGCTGATTCCCTCGCGCACCGTCTCCAGCTTGATGCGTTCCTGGGGATAGAGCGGGGTCAGGTTGTCGAAGAGGATCTTGTTGCGCGTCTCCTCGGGCGACTCGAAGTTGATGGCCTCGATCTTGACCAGCGCAAAGTATTTTTCGCCCTCATGCGGCGGGCGCACGTTACCGGAGATCGAGTCGCCGGTCTTCAGATCGAATTTGCGGATCTGCGAGGGCGAAACATAGATATCGTCGGGACCGGGCAGATAGTTGTAATCGGGCGAGCGCAGGAAGCCGTAGCCGTCGGGCAGAATCTCCAGCACGCCGTCGGCGAAGATGTGGCCCTCCTTTTCGCTCTGCGCCTGGAGGATCTTGAAGATCAGATCCTGTTTGCGAAGGCCGCTGGTTCCGGGAATTTCCAGTGAGCGCGCAATGCGGCTCAACTCCGTGATGTTTTTTTCTTTGAGTTCTGCAATCGTCATTTTCACCTGCAAGATAGGAAGGATGTGAGTGGGAGGGTTTTGGAAGGGGGAAGTGCTCCAGAGGTCAATCGATAGGGTTCAAGGCTAGAGGCCGACCAGCGCCTCGATGGGGATGGCCCAACTCAAGGGTAGCATCGCGGGCCGGTTCATGCCATAGGCTCGGCAGAACAGACCGCGCCGGAGGGCAACGCTCCGCGTCGAGCGCCGCACGTCAAGCCGCGCGGCGGGCTTCTTGCTCCAGCAACTGCTCCGCCGCTGCCTCGAAGGCATTGGCGCTGCCGGGGTCGGTTGAGTGAAAGCGGCCCAGGACCTCATTGGTGGTGTCCTGCAGCCGGGTATTGGGCTTGTGCAGCTTACGGGTTGCCTTGCTCGCCAGTTGACACAACTGATAGCGATTGGAGACATGAGCCAAGGCTCCAAAAACCAGATCGGAACGCATCACGAAATTCTCCTTCAAAAAAAGCTCCCCGCCGAAAAACGATCAAACGGCGGCGGCGCGGGGGAAATCAGCGCGACTCGCGCCTCCCCCAATTCCAGCTCCCAAAGCTATAGACGCAAGAGGCGAAGATACAGTTTAAAAATCCTGACGCACTTGCGCAGACGATGGAATAGGCATTTGCCCTAGCAGGGATACAGTTTTCCACCTTGGGAACCATCCGCCCTGCATTCCCGTTCCGGCAGCATTCACATTGCGCCGAAAACTTACCGATGAGCTTTCGCTCAGGAGGATACAAGAAGCACAGAAGTGCGCCAACGTGCGCGCCCGTCACTCTGCCCTTGTTTGGATGGCAATCATGAATATATACAGAGTTGGCTGGAAGGTCAATCTTTTTTTCGGGCGGACTCAGATCTGTCACGACCGGAACACGAGGGGATTTCTCCGGATATTCTGTTTATTATCTTATACATGAGTGTTAATTTCGAGAAGATGTACGCGAATTTTTCTGCGATATTAGTGCAAAAGATTGCACTCCTGCGGTAAGTAATGGATCGCCTTGCGCCAGCGAAGATGCTGGACCTGCTCGTTCTTTTCCCCTGCGGGAGAAGCGCCGTGTGCCCGGTCTGCATCCATTAGACTGGACACTGGAATGGGTCTCATGGCGGCTGAACGCCCGTGGAATGGAGTCTTCTTGGCTGAAACAATCTATGATCTGGCGGTTGTGGGCGGCGGCCCAGCGGGGTACACGGCGGCAATCCGGGCGGCGGAGTACGGCCTGAAGGTGGCGCTGATCGAGCAATCGAGCGTGCTGGGCGGCACCTGTCTGCACGTGGGCTGCATCCCCACCAAGGCGCTGCTCTACAACGCCGAGATCTGGGAGCATCTGCGGCACGCCGCGGAGTTCGGCATTGATGGCGTCGGCGAGGCCACGCTGAACTGGGCCGCCGTGCAGCGGCGCAAGAACGGGATCATCGACAAGCACACCAAAGGCCTGGAGTTCCTGATGAAGAAGCACAAGATTGTGCGCATTCAGGGCCATGGCTGCATCTCCGGCCCAGCGACGGACGGCGCGCATACGATCGATGTCACCAGCGGCGAGACGGTCTCGCCGGTACAAGCGAGAAAGATGATTCTCGCCACCGGCTCGGAGGCGAAGATGCTGCCCGGCCTTACCCCTGGCAGCCGCATCCTGACCAACATCGAGATCCTGGCTTTGGAGGAGCTCCCCAAGTCGCTGATCGTGATCGGCGGGGGCGCGGTGGGCCTGGAGTTCGCCTCGCTCTTTCGCAGCTTCGGCACGGAGGTGACGATCCTGGAGTTCCTGCCGCGCATCGCCGCGGTCGAGGACGAGGAGATATCGAAGGAGCTGACGCGCCTGTTCAAAAAGCGCGGCATCGACGTGAATACCGGCGCAAGCGTCGAACGGGTCGAAGAGACGGAGAGTGGAGTGAAGGTCGCCTTCATCGATGCGAACGGCCGCACGCAGTTGCAGGAGGCGGAGAAGGTCTTGGTGGCCGTTGGACGGGCGCCGCGCACGGGCGGCGTTGGCATCGAGAAGACGAACATCCAGCTCGATCGCGGCTTCATCCCCGTCAACGAGGCGCAGGAGACGACAGAGCCGGGCATCTTCGCCATCGGAGACATCGTCGCCGGGCTGCCGCAACTGGCGCACGTGGGCGCGATGAGCGGCTTGATTGCCGCGGCTAAGATTGCCGGCAAGAGCTTCCGCCCGATCCGCCGCGACCGCATTCCCGGCTGCACGTACACCGAGCCGCAGATCGGGTCAGTGGGGTTGACGGAGGCGCAGGCGCGCGAAAAAGGCTGCGAGGTCAAGGTGGGGAAGTTCCCCTTCGCGGGCAACTCCAAGGCGACGATTCTGGGCAATCACGACGGCTTTGTGAAGGTCGTCGCCGACGGGAAGTACGGCGAGATTCTCGGCGTGCACATTCTGGGCCCGCAGGCCACCGAGCTGATTGCCGAAGCCGTCGCAGTGCTGGAGTTGGAAGGAACCGTGGAGGAGCTGATGTATACGATCCACGCCCATCCGACGCTGGCCGAATCGTTGCTGGACGCCTACGGCGCGGTCGAGGGGATGGCGATCAATGCGTAGCCGGCGAATGAGGAACGAAAACAACTGCGGGCTATGAGCAGAAGCTCATAGCCCGCGATTGAATGGTGCGTGCATCGGCCTAGAAGGTCGTTGAGACGGTGAAGCGGAAGGTTTTGCGCGGCTCGCGGAAGAGCGTCTGCGCGCTGTAGGCCGCCGAGACTTCGTCGAAGGTATAGTCGCCCGCGCCGCCTGTCGGGAACATATCGCGCGTGATCAGCTCGCCCGAGCAGCTCTCCTTGTTCTGTCCAATTCCAAGATTGCAGTAGGGCTTCTCGTTCAGCCGCAGCGGGTTGAAGGCCCAATAGAAGCGGAAGGGCGCGTTGATGACCGGCATGATGACGGAAAGCTCGCCACCGACGGACATACGGGGGACAAGGTTGGTGCCGGCGACGGGATGGATATTCTGCAGGAAGCCGACCCGCGATCCCGGAATTCCTCCCTGGCAGGCGCCGTTGTTCCAGACCGGGCAGCCGTAGAGCGGAGCGGTGAGCGCGGCAAAGCCCTCGGGGCTCTGCCGCAACTGGCCCTTGTTGAGGGCCGTGTCGATGCCGAAGTCGTCGAAGAGCGAGAAGGTCACCGAGCCGATGATGGGAATGCGATACTCCGTGTTGGAGATGAAGTTGGTGTCGCCGCCGACCGAGGCAATGCCGTAGATGGGCAGCGGAATCTGGATGCACTGATTCAACTGCGGATTGTTGGGATCGCGCGGAACGCAACTGCCGTCGGGATTTCCCAACTGCACATTGACGCGTGTGGGCACGTAACCGTAGGGCGTGGCCGTACGCACGTCAAAGCCGCGCAGCTCGCTCTCGCCGCCGGCGTAGAAGCGGTTGTTGGGAGGCGCCACCGCGCCGCCGATGCCCTGGATGTAACTCAACTGCGCGCGCACGCCCAGCACGTTGCGGCCGTTGGCCGAGGGCAGCAGATAGTGCATCGGGATGAACTGCTTGTAGGCCGCCGAAGGCTCCAAATAGCGCACATTGCCCCAGATGCCGGAGTTCTGGTAGACGAACGAGTATTCCTTGCCCTTGCGCGGGCGCAGTGGGTTGTTGACGGTGTTATAGGTGTAGGTGAGCGAAATCAGGCTGTTGATAATGCCGGTCAGCGCATCGGAACCCTCCACTCCGGAGCGGAAGTTGATGCTCTGGAAGTAGGTCTGCGAGGCTGTGCTGAAGGTCGTAATCGACGACTTGCTCCATGAATAGGTGAATCCCACGCGCTGGAAGGCGTGCCGCTTCAACGGATAACTGACCGAGAAGTTGAAGCCGCTGGAGCCTTGGTTGTAATTCTGCGTCAACGCCGACTGCGCCGCGTTCTGGTTCGCCGAGAGGCCGGAGTTGGTGATGTAATTCTTGGCGGAGTTGTAATCCTGCTTGGAGTTGTAGACCTGGAATCCGATATTCAGCGGGCGGTTGCGCAGGTAGGGCTGCGTGAAGCCGAAGGTGAACTGGCGGCTTACGCTGCCCAGGTTGGCCTGCAGGCTGAGCGTTTCGCCCAGGCCGAGGAAGTTGTTCGTCTGGTAATTGGCGCCCACGTACGCGCCCGATGAGCCGTTCACGCCGCCTTGGATGCCGATCGAATTCTTGCCCTTCTCCTTCAACTTCAACAGCAGATCCACCGTGCCCGCCTCGGCATCCTGGTGGGCCTCCGAGTCCTGATCCACGCGCAGAGGCTCAAAATACTGGAGTTGATTCAGGCGCAACAGGCTGTACTCCCATAACTGCGAGTTGTAGACCTGCCCTTCCTCCAGCATCAACTCGCGGCGAACCACCTTGTCGCGCGTGATGGTGTTGCCCTGGAACTCGATGCGCGAGACGTAAAACGGCTTGCCCTCGTCGATATCGACTACCATCGAAATGGTTTTCTTCTCTTCGTCGAAGACCGGCTTGGGAATGGCGCCGAAATTGATGAAGCCCATCTGTCCGTAGGCCTTCTTGAGGTTCTCCAGGCCCTTGCCCACCAGCTCGGCGTTGAACCAGTCGCCATCGCGCACGGCAAAGGAGGCGCGCAAGGCCTTCTCATTGGTGATAGCCTTGTTGCCGGTGAAGGTGATGGAGCCTAGACGGTAGCGATCGCCCTCTTCGACGGGCATCAGGATGTCAATGCGCTTGCCTTTGTTGGGCCGGAAGGTGAGCCAGTTGAGCCCGCCCTGGTCGCGAATGCGCGTCTTCGGCTCTTCGATCGCCGTGTTGTAGTAGCCCCGGTCGCGATAGACGAAGCGCACCCGCTCCGTGTCGTCTTCGAGTTTGTTGGCGTCAAAGGTCTGAGAGAACAAATTCTCGAAGAAGATCGAATAAGGAATGCCGATGGGCTTGAGATTTTTCATCGAGCGGCGCAGATCAAGCGAACTGATATGCGTATTGCCTGTGAATTTGATCTCTCCCACCTTCACCGTGGGGCCTTCCTTGACGTTGAAGTTCACCTGCACGGAGGCCGGAGGAATCGTCTTCACTTCGGTCTTGATGGTGGCAAACTGATGTCCGTGTTCGCTGAGCAGATCCTTGAGCACCTGCTCGACGCGCTTGATCTTGGCCGGATCGTACTGGCTTTCGACCGAGAATCCCACCTTTTCCTTTTTCAGGCGGTCCAGCACATCGGATTGCGAGATCGCATTCAGCCCCTTGTAGTTGATCTCGCGGATCGTGGGCTTCTCCTTGACGAAGATGTCAAGGATGATGCCCTTCTCGGTATCCTCGCGCTCGATGCGCAGATTTTCGAAGTAGGAGGTATTCCATAGGGAATTGAAGTCGCGCTCGATTGAGACAGGATCGTAGCTGTCGCCCGGATGAGTGAACAGACGGGCCAGGATCGTCTCCTTGGGGATGCGCCGGTTGCCGATCACGCGGATCGAATCAATGGTCTGCGAGCTCTGTCCAAAGGCCGCGATCGAGCCCAGCGCGACCGCCGCGAAGAGCGCCATGCGGGCCAAACGGCTTGCCATGCGGGAGATGCAGATGCGCTTTGTCTTCACCGGGCTGGAGCCATGCGGCGAGCAAAAATACTGGTGCGGTCCATCGTTCGGCTTCACGGGAAGAATATCGGCACCCTCACTGCTGAAAAATCTGATCCTGCTTCAAGGAAAGAATGATTTTACCATCCCGGAGGTCAAGACCTTTCGCCGCCAAACCCTGACAATCGCCGCCCAAGGCGGAGCGCTGCCGCCGGGTTGGGCGGCGAATAGAACCATACCCACAGTCTATAGGACGCAGCCGGGTTGGGCGCGGCCCGCACCGCCGGCGAAAACAACTTTTCCTTAGACGCAGTGACCGCGGAGAGGAGATCGACCCACTTTTGCCGGTCGCGGACGGTTCTTCCGCCTCATCGGCAAAATATCTTTGCCGATTTCTCTCTTTTCCTCGCGGAGCATTGCCCCCTGCGATATTCTCTTCCTTGTTGAGCCCGCGATCCGGCCTTCGCCGTACGCACGGAACCGGAGCCGGCTCGCGGATGGAGGCGGTGGTGCGCCAATCTCTTCCCATGATTTTGATCCGGGTGGTGGTGGGCCTGATCTTCCTGCTGGAAGGCGTGCTCAAATTTCTCCGCCCCGAGGCGCTGGGCGACGGGCGCTTTGCCGCCATCGGCTTTTTCCTTCCCCACTTCCTCGCCCCTTTGATCGGCGTGGTCGAGATCATTGGCGGCACGGCCATTGTGCTGAACCTCTACGCCGGCGACGCCGCGCTGGCGCTGATTGCGATCATCCTGTCGGCAATCGTCTCCACCAAACTCCCCATCCTGCTGGGAAGGCCGCTGGGACCCTTCGCGCTTGCCCATCTCAACAGTTACGGCTGGCTGAGCTTCCTGCACGAGGCGCGCCTCGATCTGTCGATGCTCTTCGGATTGATGGCCATCGCTATCGACTCCGGTCTCCGCCTTGGCCGGCGTCGCCGCTGGTACCAGAGCGGAGGCTAGAACTTGCTTGCCGCAGCCGTAGAGCCGCCCTCAGCCACCGGAAAGAAATGAAGAAGTCAAACTGCAAATCCAGCCTGGGCGAGATTCTCCGCATCTTCCTTCGCCTGGGTCTGACCGCCTTCGGAGGGCCGGCAGCGCACCTCGGCCTGATGGAGCGCGAGGCCGTCGAGCGGCGGGGCTGGATGAGCCGCGCCCAGTTCCTGGACCTTGTCGGCGCCTGCAACCTGCTTCCCGGACCCGGATCAACCCAGGTGGCGATGGCCCTGGGTTATAGCCGCGCCGGCTGGATGGGCCTGCTGATTGCAGGCCTCTGCTTCATCCTGCCCGCCGCGCTGGCCACGCTGGCGCTGGCATGGGCCTACGTCCGTTATGGCAGTCTTGCCCAGGCCCAGGGGGTGCTCTACGGAGCCAAGCCGGTGATGATCGCCATCATCCTGCAAGCCCTCTGGAGGCTGGGCGGCATGGCCTATCGCCGCTGGCCGTTGGCGCTGGCTGGGCTTGCCTGTTTTGCCGCCTCTCTGGCTGGCGCCTCGCCGATAGCCGTACTGCTGGCCGCCGGCGGAGTTGCACTGCTGGCGGCGCTCTCCCGCTCCCGGCGCGGCGTGTCGATGGGCCTGGCTGCTCTGCCCATGGGCGCGGGCGGCGCAACCGTGGCCGCCGCCGGACTTGGCTCGCTTTTCCTCGTCTTTCTCAAGCTGGGCGTCGTCGTCTTCGGCTCCGGCTATGTGCTGGTGGCCTTTCTCAAAGCCGATCTGGTTGACCGGCTGCATTGGATCACCATGCCGCAGTTGATCGACGCCATCACTGCCGGACAGCTCACGCCGGGGCCGGTCTTCGCCACCGCCACCTTCCTCGGTTTTCTGATTCACGGCTTTGCCGGCGCAGCCATGGCAACGCTGGCCATCTTCCTGCCATCATTTTTCATGGCCGGAGCGGTGGGCGCGCTGGCCAGCCGCATTCGTCAATCCAAGCTCGCGGCGGCTTTTCTTGACGGCGTCAATGCCGCCGCAGTGGCGCTGATGGCTGTCGTGGCTCTTTCTCTGGGCCGCGCCTCGCTCGTCGACGGCTGGACGGCTGCGCTTGCGCTGGCAAGCCTTGCGCTGCTGCTGCGCTTCCGCATCAACGCCACCTGGCTGATCCTGGGCGGAGCCGCAATCGGCATCGTTTTACATTAGCTTGCCCGTTGACAGGGGTGTCGCGTACCCAGAGTCGGCCTCTACTCCAGCGGCGCGGCCATGACATAGACATAGACCAGCAAGGCAACGCCGACCAGGGCGGGGAAGAGTCCAGCCGGATAGCCCTTATCGTGATTGGACAAGAGCAGAAGGGTGAGCGCCAGGCCGACAGCAACGCAGATGAGGCCGCCGATCTTCATCCCTTCGCGTCCCTTCTGTCGCTCAAAACGGCTCTGCTGCTGCAGCAACTCAAGAGCCGCCTTGGCGCCTTCGCCGCTGGCTTCGGCCACGCGCCGGATCGTTTCGGCCTTGTAGAAGGCCTCGCGCTCCTTGTGCTGCTTGTCGATCCAGGTCACGGTGGGAATGAAGATGGCAAAGAGCGAGAAGGCGCCGATCGAAAGAAAGATCCACATTCCCGCGCTGTGCAGGACTTCGGGATCGGTGTAGAGAAGAAATGCCAGAGATGTCATAGAATCCTCCTGATTCAGTTGCAGCGATTTTTCTGCTTGCAAACGGTGGGACAGCGGGGCGGCGATTGCGGTTGCATTTTTATCAAGAAGCTTTCCGCCAAGAAAATGCAACCCTCCGGCAGCCGCCGCTGTCTGACCTTATTGAAAGAGGAGTTCGGTTGACCGCATCCCACGCCACTGCCGCCGAAGAGCTGGACCGGGCCGACGTTGCCCGCGTGCTCGGTGGCGACGCGCGCGCCTTCGAGGGGATTGTCCGCCGCTGGCAGTCGCCGCTCGTCAATATGGCCTGGCGCTACTGCCGTGATCGCGGCCGCGCGGAGGAGATGGCGCAGGAGGCATTCCTGAGAGCCTGGCGCGGGCTGGCGCAGTGGCGGCGCGAGTCGAGCTTTTCTACCTGGCTGTTTGCCCTGGCCGCCAACGTCTACCGCTCCGAGTTGAAGCGCTTTCCCACCGAGACGCTGCCGCTGGAGGCCGCGCCGGAACCTGCCGGCCCCGCTTCGCAACTGAATGAGCTGGAAGAACAAAGGCGGCACGAAGCACTGCAGAGAGCCGTGCTGGCCCTGCCGATGCGCTATCGCGAGCCGGTCATTTTGTATTACTTTCATGAGATGGAGCTGGCCTCGGCCGCCGCCACGATGGGGATGCCCGAAGGAACCATGAAGGCACGCCTCGGGCGCGCGCGGGCTCTGTTGCGACAGCGATTCCCGCAGCTCAATGAGACAGGCAACGCAATGGAAGCGCCGTTGTTGGCGGCAGGAAAGGAGGCCTGAAGATGAAGCGAGCGACGACCATCCGCACCCAGCCGAAGGCTTTTCCAGAGCCAATTTTAGATCAGAGAATCGACAGTATTCTGGCAGCCGAAGACGAATTGCTCCCCTCCTCAGGCTTTCTCGCTTCGGTGATGGAGCAGGTCGAGCAGGAGGCCGCTCTGCCGCCGCGCCTCCCCTTCCCCTGGAAACGCGTCATCCCCGGCATTCTCTTTACCGCTGCCGCCTTCACCTATGGCGGCTATAAACTTGCGCGTCTGGGCCCATCGGCATTGCCCGCGCCCAGCCTGCCGCTGCCCGCGTTGCATCTGCCCGCCGTCGCCGCCTTGCCTATCGAACAGGCCGGTTGGATTGCTCTGGCATTGGGGCTGACGCTGCTCAGTTGGCTCCTCTCGCGCCGCCTCGTTGGCCGGGGCGGGCTGCTGTAACCTGCCGTTTTGGACCAACTTCCCAATCGCGGAAACCCTTCCAGCGATGATGTGACTGCAATCACTCGACACTGTTACTTTCGGGTGATAGCCTTCGGATGACCCTTTTTCCGGGAGATCGTATCGCTTTTTCCCGGATTCCGTTCGTGATCAACCATCAATTTTTACCGCTTGGGAGGATTTGTGACTGCTCAGTTTTGGGTGTATTTCTCTTTGGCCGTGAGCGCGCTTACGCTCGTCGCGGCCTTTTTCTTTGCGCGCATTCAGAGTTTTGTGATGCGCCAATACAAGACCGTGGCGGCTCTGCTCTGTTTGCTGCTGTTGCCCGCATTCGCAGGCGCACAAGAGCCTGCGGGCGGCGAGGCCAGCCTCAAGCTGCCGGATCTGTCGGTGGTCAATCACTTCGGCTTGAGCGGACCCGCTCTGTTGATGATTGGATTGCTCTTCTGCTTCGCCGGCCTGATCTTCGGCCTTGGCATCCTTGTGCAGTTGAAGAACCTGCCGGTTCATAAATCGATGCGCGAGATGTCCGAGCTGATCTATGAGACCTGCAAAACGTATTTGATCACGCAGGGCAAGTTCATCATGCTGCTCTGGATCTTCATCGCGGTCGTCATCTCGCTCTACTTCGGCTGGCTGGCCCCGGTGGGCAATGTCGCTGTTACACTGCCTATCATCCTGGCCTTCAGTCTGGTCGGCATCGCGGGCAGCTACGGCGTGGCGTGGTTCGGCATTCGCGTCAACACCTACGCCAACTCCCGCGTGGCCTTCGCCGGCTTGAAGGGCAAGCCCTATCCGCTTTTTGCCATTCCGCTGAAGGCGGGCATGAGCGTCGGCATGATGCTGATCTCGGTCGAGCTGCTCATCATGCTCTTTATCCTTCTCTTCGTTCCGGCAGGTTATGCGGGTCCCTGCTTCATCGGCTTCGCCATTGGCGAGTCGCTGGGCGCGGCGGCTCTCAGAATCGCCGGCGGCATCTTCACCAAGATCGCCGACATCGGCTCCGATCTGATGAAGATCGTCTTCAAGATCAAGGAAGACGATGCCCGCAATCCCGGCGTGATCGCCGACTGCACGGGCGACAACGCGGGCGACTCAGTTGGACCGAGCGCCGACGGCTTCGAGACCTACGGCGTTACCGGCGTGGCCCTGATCACCTTCATTCTGCTGGCCGTCAAGAGCCCCTTGACGCAGGCCGAACTGCTGGTCTGGATCTTTGTGATGCGCGTGGCCATGCTGCTGTCCAGCTCCGGCGCCTACTTCCTCAACGGCTTCATCGCCAAGTTGAAATATCAGAACTCCGACGAGATGGACTTCGAGGCGCCCTTGACCTCGCTGGTCTGGATCACCTCCATCCTTTCCATCGCCCTCTCCTACATCGTCTCCTACCTGATGATCCCCAACCTCGCCGGCGACCCCACGCTGTGGTGGAAGCTGGCTTCCATCATCTCTTGCGGAACGCTGGCCGGCGCGCTGATCCCAGAGTTAGTGAAGGTCTTCACCTCCACCAACTCGGCTCACGTGCAGGAAGTGGTCACCAGCGCCAAGGAAGGCGGCGCATCCCTGGGAATTCTGTCGGGCCTTGTGGCCGGCAACTTCTCGGCTTATTGGCTGGGTTTGAGCATGGTCGCTCTGATGGGACTGGGCTACTACTTCAGCATGATCGGCGGGTCGATGGATCTGATCATGCTGGCTCCGGCCGTCTTCGCCTTTGGCCTGGTGGCCTTCGGCTTCCTGGGCATGGGACCGGTCACGATCGCGGTCGACTCCTACGGCCCGGTTACCGACAATGCGCAATCGGTCTTTGAGCTGTCGCTGATCGAAACTCTTCCTGGAATCGAAGCCGAGTTGAAGAAGGACTTCGGCATCGACGCCAAGTTCGAGCGCGCCAAGTATCTGCTGGAGGCCAACGATGGAGCCGGCAACACCTTCAAGGCTACGGCCAAGCCGGTGCTGATTGGAACCGCTGTTGTCGGCGCCACCACGATGACCTTCTCGATCATCATGGCGCTGACCAACGGGCTGACCGTGAACGTCGACAAGCTCTCCCTGCTGCACGCGCCCTTCATGCTCGGGCTGATCTGCGGCGGCGCGGTGATCTTCTGGTTCGCCGGCGCTTCCATGCAGGCCGTCACCACCGGCGCATACCGCGCGGTCGAGTTCATCAAGCAGAACATCAAGCTGGAAAACGTCGAGAAGGCTTCGGTGGAAGACAGCAAGAAGGTGGTCGAGATCTGCACCAAGTACGCGCAGAAGGGTATGTTCAATATCTTCCTGGCCGTCTTCTTCGCCACGCTCTCGTTCGCGTTCATGGAGCCGTTCCTGTTTGTCGGCTACTTGTTCTCGATTGCCATCTTCGGCCTCTATCAGGCGATCTTCATGGCCAATGCCGGCGGCGCCTGGGACAATGCCAAGAAGGTCGTCGAGGTTGACCTGAAGCAGAAGGGCACGCCGCTGCACGACGCCTGCGTCATTGGCGATACGGTTGGCGATCCCTTCAAAGACACTTCGTCCGTGGCCATGAATCCGATCATCAAGTTCACCACCCTGTTCGGATTGCTGGCCGTCGAGCTGGCCGTCAAGATGACTGCCGACAACGCGATGCTGGTCCACGTGCTGACCGTCGTATTCTTCCTGGTCTCGGCCTTCTTCGTGCACCGGTCGTTCTACGGTATGCGGATTGAAACCAAGGAAAACAGCTAGTTCAAATCTTCTCGCACAACAAAGACGCCGCCCTTCACCGGGCGGCGTCTTTGTTGTGCGAGAAAGTGTCAAAGGCTCATCAGCCGGGCTGTTCCCTGTTCCCTATTCCCTGTCTTAATCGAAGACCACCGTCTTGTTCCCATAGCAGAGGATTCGCCGGTCCAGGTGCCAGCGCACGGCGCGGGAGAGGACGACGCGCTCGAGATCGCGCCCGCGCTCGACCAGATCCTCGACCTGGTCGCGGTGCGAGATGCGCGCCACATCCTGCTCGATGATCGGCCCGTCGTCCAGCACCTCGGTCACATAATGGCTGGTGGCCCCGATCAGCTTGACACCCCGCTGGTAGGCGGCGTGGTAGGGCTTGGCCCCGGTGAAGGCGGGCAGAAACGAGTGGTGCACATTGATGATCGCCGCCGGATAGCGCGCGACAAAGGCGGGCGAGAGGATCTGCATATAGCGCGCCAGCACCACCAGCTCAATCTCGTGCCGCGCCAGCACTTCGAACTGCCGTTGCTCGGCCTCGGCGCGCGTGGCCGAGGTCACGGGAATGTATTCGAAGGGGATGCCGTAAAAGCCGGCCAGCCGCTCCACGTCGCGGTGGTTGGAGACGATGACGGGAATCTCGCAATGCAGCTCGCCGGTGCGCCAGCGGTGCAGCAGATCGGCCATGCAGTGCAGATATTGCGAGCAGAAGAGCGCCGCGCGCGGCTGGCGGCTGCCCGCCGTCAGCTTCCAGTTCATCTGTAACTCGGCGGCCAGCGGCGCAAACTCAGCCTTGAAGGCCTCCAGATCGAAGGCGTGCGGCGAGGATGAGTCGCAGGGCGTCTCCGCCGCGCCGTTCAGGCTCCACTCGACGCGCATGAAGAAGAGGCACTGCTCGTGATCCTGGTGCTGGTCGGCGTGCAGAATATTGGCGCCATGCCGGTAGAGCAGCGAGGCGACGCGCGCCACCAGGCCTTTGCGGTCCGGAGAGTCGATCAGAAGAACGGCTGTGTCTTTCATCCTGCTATCAGATTAAACCAACCTGCGCCGCCTCCGGCATTGAGTCTGCCGGAGGCGGCGGTAAGCTCGCCCTATTTTTTGGCCTTTGCGTTCTTCTGCGCATTCGTCGCCACTGCCGTAAAGCGATCCCAGGTCGGCTGGAGCTGAGCGGGATCGTGGATGCAATCGAGAAAGATCTGCCGCAGGTCTCCGAAGAAAGCACTGCCTCCGAAATCGCGATAGTTTTCCGGCAGCGGCGGACCGCCGGGAGTGCCCGCCGGAGGAATCACGCTTGGCAGTTGGAAGGCATACATGCTGCCGCCGGCCAGCTCTTGATGGGGAAGCGTGAGCAGCCAGGTGCAATTGTGCGCATCCTGAATCAGGTTGACGGAGACAAAGGCCCACTGGCCGCCATCTGCCGGCACAGTCTTCTGGCAATTCCATACCTCCGCTTGAGGGATATAGATGGCGGGATCGTAGAACCCGAAGCCATCGACCAAAACATGGGTCAGGCCGCGTTGCCGCACGAAATCCTCCACATCGATGAGTCCCTGGCTCCAGTCCAGATTGGAATCGGAGACCAGCAGATAGCCGGGACGGCCGCCGCTCAGGGAGTTCAGGAAGGGAAGATAGTTGGGATAGGCGCGAACGGCCGTGGCGATCGATACCAGCGCCAGGGCGGCCGTGATCCAGAGGCCGGCGCGGGCGGCTGGCCAGCCGGAGCTTCGCAGTAGCTTGAGCGCGCGCGGCAGCGGGGCCAGCAGCAGGATCAGCAGCGCATAGGAGACAGAGAAGTGGCGGATGCTGAATTGGAAGCGGCTGAGGATGCATGCGCCGGTGAAGATCACAAGAAAGATCCACGTCGCGCGCCAATGCAATTCCATCCCCTCCGGAATTACGGCAAGGCGCACCGGACGAAACTTGGCAACCAGGCCCACGACCAGCGCGAGAAGCAGCAGCAGCAGGAAGGCCAACGGAGACTTGAGCAGAAAAAGCGCGGGAAAGAAGAACCAAACGCCATGCGGATAGGTGTGCCCCAGCAGATAAGCGGGCGGCTTTCCGGTAGAGGCGAAGATCAGCAGGCCGCGCAGGTAGATCCAGGGCGCCATCAGCAGCCGGCGCAGCAGGAGCGCCGCCGGGTTGTGACCCAGAGCTGCCAGCGAGTCGGTTGGCTCATTCCACGAGAGGACAAAGTAGACGGCATAGACGACCAGAGCCGCCACCAGGACGCCCTTCGTGAGACTCCACCAGCGCTGGCGGCGCCAGGCACGCAACTCCGCCTTGTCTGTTGGTTGCTGCGGAAGCGGACGCCAGCGAAGGCTGAGAATGAAGGCGGGAAAACAGAAGAAGAGAAGTCCTGAGGAAAACTTGGAAAGCAGCGCGCCGCCAAAGGCGAGGCCGAAGAGCAGAACCGTGCGGCGCGAGGGCGATTGCCACAGATTGGCAAAGGTCCACATCGTCAGCACGACGAACAACGCGATGGCAAGATCGGTAAGGACCAAAGGGCCGAAGGCGAGCATGACCGGCATGGTGGCGAAGGAGCATAGGCAGAGCAGTCCGCCCCACTGGTCGCCCAGGCGCGAGCCATAGAGAAAGAGAGCCAGCCCCAGCAGAAGTGTGAGAAGCAGCATGGGCTGGCGCGCCCAGAAGACCGTCGCGACGGGATCGTTCCAGCGCGCGATCAACCAATGGCCGAAGACCCATTCGCCGAGATACTGCTTGAAGATTCCGCTGCCGCTGAAGCTCCACGATACCTGAGAGTAATCGGCGCGCACGCCGCGCATGACCAGCGGCACCGCGGCCAGCGCCTTGGCCAGCGGGGGGTGCTCCTCGTTCATTCTCATATCCAGCTTTTGCAGATAGCTGACACCCGCACCGATGTGCGCCAGTTCATCGAAGGTGATCGATTCGCGCCGCGCGGCCCCGTCCGCCAGCAGGGCCATCAGGGCAAGGAGCAGAACCGCTCCGGCCAGAACAATTTTCGATTGTCTCTTCATGCGTGTCATCCGGATTCGAGATGGATTGAAAACAGAAAGGATTGAAAGAGCCGCCCAAGAGGCTTCACAGCACCTCAAGAACGCATGGTAATCTACGCAGCCCGAGGTTGCGAAGTTCCAAATTTTGGATTCACCGAGGCGCACCCTCGGCTTCGAGCAGTTTTCGTTTGCGTTCCACGCCCCAGCGATAGCCCGAAAGCGCGCCGCCCGCGCCCACCACGCGATGGCAGGGAACCAGCAGCGCCACGCGATTCATGGCGCAGGCCCGAGCCACGGCGCGCGCCGAGCGGGGCGCACCCAGCTCGCGCGCCAACTGGCCGTAGCTGCGCGTCTCGCCGCGTGGAATCCGCCGCAGCGCCTGCCAGACGCGCAACTGGAACTCCGTGCCGCGCAGGTCTAATTGCAGCTGCGGCACCTGCAGTGCGGGCACCGCAGGTGCGGCAGACGCTCGCACGGGTATCGATGCTTTTGAGTGAGCGGACTGCGCCGTGGCAGCTTTTTCGAATGAGTTGGTTGTGCCGCAGACGGATCGCACCGCAGCCTCCACCATTGCGCCGAGCGCGGGATCGCGCGTGATCGTCGCGGCGGGAAACTCGGCGCGCAGGCCTGCCTCGGCCTCGGCCTTCGTCTCAGCCAGCGCCAGCCAGCAGAGCCCGCGCGCCGTTGCTCCCACAATGACCCAACCAAATGGAGAACGCGCCGCGCACCAGCCGATCCGCTCGCCGCGCCCGCCCGCGGCAAAGCGCGCCGGCGTCATGCCCAGTTGCGCGCCCTCATAGCCGCGGCTCGATGAGCCGAAGCCGGCGCTGTAGATGGCGCTCGCCACCGGCTCGCCCTGCTTGAGCGCGCGGCGCACGCTGGCCGCGCGCAATGCACGCTGGTATTGCAGCGGGCTCGCGCCAAACTGATCTTTGAATCTCCGCTGCACGGTGAAGGGGCTCAGCCGGACCAGCCATCCCAACTCGGCCAGCGAGACGGGGCGGTCGTAATGGGCCTCGATGTGCGCGCGAATCTTGTCAATCGAACCTTCATCGTTCGTAACTCTGCCGCTCATGAGAACCATCGTCGCCGATTCGAGCTCCGGCAGGCTACCCGATTCTTGCGCGCTCCAATAAAATCGCCTCGGCCCTCAGCAGATCGGCCTCGGTATCCACGCCGATGGTGTCGCCGGGCGCTTCGGCCACATAGAGCGCGATGCCGTTTTCGAGCAGCCGCAACTGCTCCAGCCGCTCGGTGAGTTCCAGAGGCGAGGGCGCCAGCAAGGCAAAGCGCTCGAGCGCCGACTTGCGATAGGCGTAGATGCCCATGTGCTTGCGATAGGCGGCGTGGCCGCTCTTGTCCCGGTCAAACGGGATCGTCGCGCGAGAGAAGTAGAGCGCGCGCCCGTCCAGCGCCGTGACCACCTTGACGGCGTTGGGGTCGGCGATCTCCTCCGGCGGACAGCGGACGGCGAGCGTGGCCACCTCGACCTCCGGCCTTGCAAAGAGCGACAGCAGCGGCGGAAAGAACTCGGCGGTCAGCGTCGGCTCGTCGCCCTGGATGTTGACGTAGATGTCGGCCTCGATCTGGCGGGCGACTTCACGAACTCTATCCGATCCGCTGGGGCAATCGGGCGAGGTCATCGCCACGAGAATTCCGCGCGCGCGGCAGACGGCGGCAACCTCTTCCGAGTCGGTGGCCACAACGACGGGGTTCATCAGGCCGCTCGATTGCGCCGCGCGCCAGACCCACTCGACCATCGGACGACCGGCGATCTCGCGCAGCACCTTGCGCGCCAGGCGTGTGGAGCTGAGCCGGGCGGGGATCACTCCGGCAATGCGATTCGTACTCATGCAGCCGAGTGTACAGCACCGGGGTTTGACCAACAATCCGGCCCCCCGTATCATCAGTAGAGGGAGTTGCGCGCGGAGTCTGCCTTCGCCCACTTCCCAGCCGGCCCAATCCGGCTCGTGCGTTCTCCGGCGGGGTAGCTCAGATGGTTAGAGCGACGGATTCATAACCCGTAGGTCGGCAGTTCGATCCTGCCTCCCGCCACCAGAATCAAGCCCTAGAACGGTATATCGTCGTCCGAGATCTCGGCCTGCTGGGCGTACTCGTCCGGCGCGCCGGCTGTTGCCTGCGGGCGCTGGTCAAAGCTGGCCGCGCTGGCCGGCCGGTTGTAGCCGCCCGCACTCGCGCCGCCTTCTTCGCGGCCACTGAGCAGCACCAGCTCATTGACCAGAATCTCGGTGCGATACTTCTTGACACCGGTCTCCTTGTCGTCCCAGCTGTTGGTTGAGATCTTGCCCTCGATGTAGAGCTTGGAGCCCTTCTTCACGTAGTCGCGAACAATCTCGGCGGTGCGCTTGAAGGCCTTCAGGTTGTGCCATTCGGTGCGGTCCTGCCAGTTGCCCTGCGCATCTTGAAAGCGGTCGCTGGTGGCCAGCCCGAAGCTGGCGACCATAACGCCACTCGGAGTGGAACGAATCTCGGGGTCCTTGCCCACATTTCCCAAGAGAGTGACTTTGTTTACGCTTCGTGCCATATTGATTCTCCAGTCATCGAAAAGCATAGCAGACGATCAGCATCCACGGGAACCGGCGCGGCGACGCAGAGCCTTGGCCACTCCGAGCGCTGCGAGCAGGCTGCCGAAGGGAAGACACATCAGCGCGACGATCAGCGCCATCCAGCCGGTATTTGTCTTTGCGCCGGTGGGTGAAAAACCGCCCAGCAGCGTTTGCAGCAGCGCCACGGCCAGCAGGCCCGCGGCAATCATCGACAGGCCCGTGAAGAGAATGGGACGCGTGCCGTCGTTGGGCGGATTGATTGCGGGCATGATTGATCCTATCAAGTGGACGCTGGTTCGTAGTACTCAGTTCTCAGTTCACAGTTCTCAGTTCTCTGAACACTGAACCCTGATCCCTGTTCACTGTCCCTGCGCCCAGCGCAGCATCGCCCAGGTCACGACACCGGTGATGGAGACGTAGAGCCAGAGCGGCAGAGTCCAGCGGGCAATCCTGCGGTGCTCGGGAATGCGTCCGGTGAGCGAAAAGAAGAAGGTGACCAGAATCAGCGGCAGCGCGACGATGGCCAGAATGATATGACTGGCTAGCAGCGGCAGATAGACCGAGCGCAGCGGCGCGCCGAGCGGATAGCGCACGTCGCCGTGCAGTGCGTGATGGGCAATGTAACTGACGAGAAAGAGCGTGGAAAAAATGAACGCGGAGATCATTGCCGCGCGATGGGCCGGGATGCGGCGGGCGCGGATGAAGGTGTAGCCGATCAACAAAGATATGGCGCTGAGTCCGTTGAGCGCGGCATTGAGCGCAGGCAGGAAGGCGAACTGTGCGCTCGTGGCCGCGGCTGGATGCACGTAGATCAGCCAGAAGAGAAAGGCCGTGGCCGCCGCGCTGACGGCGAGGATGGCGGCGATGGCGGAGCGCGTGTTCGACGATGGAAGTTCGGTCGTCATGGCTTCCTCAGACTTTTGCAACGGCGCAGAGCATCAGCGCGGTGAAGAGCAGCGGCAGATAGAGCACGCTGATCTTGAGCAGATCGCGCGCCAGCCGGCGGCTTTCGTCTTCATCCTTGACTCTCAGAATGCGGGCGAAGCGGATGGTGTAGGCGAGATAAAGCAGGCCCAGCGCGACGGCCAGAATCGCGTAGGTCAAGTTGGCGACGCCCAGCAGCCAGGGCGCAAGGCTGACGGGGATCATCGCAATTGCGAAAACGAGTGCCTCGATAACGGTGGACAAACCGTCCGGCTGAACGACTGGCAGCATGCGAATGCCGGCGCGGGCGTAGTCCTCGCGATAGAGCCAGGCGATCGACATGAAGTGAGGGAACTGCCAGACGAAGAGGATGGCGAACAGAGCCACGCCCGGCCACTCGATGCGCCCGCGCGCGGCGGTCCAGCCCAGCAGCGGGCCCATGGCGCCGGGAAATGCGCCGATGAAGGTGGCGAGAGCGGTGACGCGCTTGAGCGGCGTGTAGATGGCCACGTAGGTGAAGGCCGTCAGCAGCGCCAGAGCCACAGTGAGCAAATTCGTCGTCTGCGCCAGCCACAGCGCGCCGAGGGCCAGCGCGGCCAAGCCGGCCACGACGCCTTGGCCAAGCGAGAAGCGCCCTGCGGCCATCGGCCGGTCGGCGGTGCGCTTCATGCGCGCGTCAATCCTGCGCTCCAGAGCCTCGTTCAGCGCGCCGGCACCGGCCGAGACCAGGCCGATGCCGAGCAGCGTATCCAGCAGGCCGCGCTGCATACTGGTGATGCCCGACTGCATGGAGCCCAAATAGAAGCCACCCCAGCCGGTGACCAGCACCAGAGCGACGACCTTCACCTTGAAGAGTTCGCGCAGGTCGTGGATCAGCTCCGCCGTCGAGCCGGCCTTGAGCGCGTGCGCGTGTGGCTCCGCGTGGAGTTCGGCCTGAGAGGCGGTCGTCATAAGAAAAGGAGAATCTCCGCAACAAAGCCGGAAGAAATGCCGGTCAGTGTCGATAATAGCAAGTGGCTAGCGGCTTGCCTTCTGCGAATTGGAATGGGCGGCAGCCGTGGCTTGATCCTGACGCTCGCGATAGAGCACGCCATTCAGCTCTGCTCCCAGCAGCGCGCTGAAGCTGGTGATGTAGAGCCAGATCAGCGTGGCGATGCCGGCGCCGAAGGAGCCGTAGAACATCGAGTAGTCGACGACGCGCGTCACATACCAGCCGAAGGCGAGCGTGGCCGGGAACCAGAGCAGCGTGGCGGCCACAGCGCCCTGCCCCACCCAGGCCCAGTGCTCCTTGCGGCGCGTGCCGAAGTGGTAGAGCGCGCCCAGCACGCTGATGCTGGTCATTAGCGCGATGGCCCAGCGCGCCATGCGCCAGAAGAAGAGCACGACGTGGCGCATCTGGTGGGTGGCGTTCAGCACCATCCAGGCCTCGATCTGGCGGCCGAAGACCAGCAACAGCGTGGCCAGCGCCAGCGGAACCATCACAATAAAGACCAGCGCGATTGCGCGCTTTCTCCGCTGCCAGAAGCCCCAGTTGCCGCGCGACTGCCGGTAGGCGCGGCGAAAGCCGTCCATCAGCGAGAGCATCACGCCGAGGGCCGCAAAAAGCGAGAGGCAGGCGGCGGAGAAGATCAACTGCGTCGAGTAAATGCGCCGGGTCTGCATCAGCGATTGCAGCAGAGTGAGCGAATCGGCGGGCAGAAACTGCTCGAAGGAAGTGCGAATCTCGCCCACCAGCGTGGTGCCCTCCGGCGCCCGCGCCAGCAGCGCACTGAAGACAACCAGAGCGGGAAACAGCGCCAGCATTCCCGAGTACGCCGCCGCCTTGGCGGTGTTGAGCATATCGTGCTCGAGCGCCAGCCAGAGAGCCTTGCGAAAATGTCGGACGGTCGCGGTCATAGCTCCACTGTATAGAGTAGTTTATCGGAGGCCGTTTCGGCGAGAGCGTGCCTGTGTTGACAATTATCTGCAAAGATTGTTACGCTTCGCCCATTACCGAAGGTCCGCTTTTTTATTTCCATACGGCTCATTATGGGAAAAGGCGTACTCTCTTATGTATGATTGAGCCTACGGGGCACCCCACGCGTCTATTAGGCATGGAGGCTGCATGGACTTGAATGTACGAGCGTTTCGTATCGTACAGGCTGCTCTCGCGAAACCAAATCCTGACGATAAGCGAAAACAGGCCGCAAGATAGGGAAGCCTCACGGGTGGCCCTTCATTTGCTAGATCAAATAGCGCGGAACGTCGCCTAGAAATTGCAAATAGCCGAACGGTGTACTTTGGAACAAAACGGTGGGCATTTGAGACGATTCGCCGGAAAGGAAAGTGAAAAAACATGGCTCTAGCTGCCACCACATTCATTGGAACCGATACCTGGAATGCCGAATTGTACGGTTCTTTATCCGTCTCTTCACGCCTGAAGGCAGCCATTGCTAACCAGTCTGCCCAGTTTAAGATTGCAGCATTTTTCTGGAAAACCAATCGGAGTCTTGAATCCTTCTTCGATAAGATCGAAACGGCCGTGCGTAATGCTGAGAATGGCAAGTCGAAGAATGGGCCTGTCAATCGCGCAAACATCGAAAAGGGTATCAATGATCTGATTAACCTGTACGAAATTTTAGACAGTATCCATCAGCATTGTGTGCGCTATCGGCTGAATAATATCTCGCGATTAGCAGCTGGATTTGGCGGTCTGCGTAGAAATGCTGACAAAGTGGAAGAACTGGCAATATGGTTGCAGGATTCGCTTAATCCTGATTTCAAGGATGCGTTTGCAACCGCTCAGGCAGAATTCGAGAACGGAGAGACTGTACCAGCAAGTGAGGTATGCCGCTAGAGATCAGGTACTCCAAACAATCCGCCAGCTACCTCAAGAATCTCGACGCACCCACAAAGAGACGGGTCCATGAAAAGGTCGCCAATGTCGCGGCTGATTACCTGGACCCTAAGAATTCTTACCCTCTTGAAGGTTCAGAAAAACGATCAGCCCGCGTGGGTAAATATAGGATCCTGCTCCTAATTTTTAAAGACAAGAATGTTCTCATCGTTGCTGAAATTGCTTCGAGAGGGCAGATTTACCGTGAAACCTAATCCAACTGAGAACTTAAACTGAGTCACTATTCCTGTGTTCGACGGCACAGGTGCCGCTTTTGCCAAGGGTTTATCATCCTCGAATGATGGTTTTCGCCTCGCTCCACACCCTAGAAAAGCTCCTGCCGCTGCTGCTGCTGCCCGGAGTTCTGCTCACGGCTCAGAGCGCTCCCGCCTCAAATGCGCAACTTGCCTCCACTGAGTTGAATGCGCGCGTCGATGCGCTGCTGAAGCAGATGACGCTGGAGGAGAAGGTGGGCCAGTTGACGCAGTATTCGGCGGGCTTTGCCACCGGGCCGGGCGCGTCCAACCAACGCTGGGACGAGAAGGCCGCCTCCGGCCAGGTGGGATCGCTGCTGAATCTGGCCAGCGCGGATGCCACCAACCACTACCAGCATCTGGCTGTCGAAAAATCGCGCCTGCACATTCCCATCCTCTTCGGCCTGGACGTGATTCACGGCCACCGCACCACCTTCCCCGTTCCCCTGGCACTGGCCGCAAGCTGGGACCCGGCGACCATCGAGGCAGTCGCCCGCAGAAGCGCAGAGGAGGCCCGCGCCGACGGCGTTGCCTGGGTCTTCTCGCCCATGGTGGACATCAGCCGCGATGCGCGCTGGGGGCGCATCGTCGAATCCAGCGGTGAAGATCCCTACCTGGGATCGGCACTGGCCCGCGCCTGGGTCAAGGGTTATCAGCAGGGCGATCTCTCCCTGCCCGGCTCGGTTGCCGTCAGCGTCAAGCACTACGCCGCTTACGGCGCGCCCATCGCCGGACGCGATTACAACGCCGTCGATATGAGCGAACTGCAACTGCGCCAGGTTTATCTGGAGCCTTATCGCGCGGCGGTCGAGGCGGGCGCGGCCACGATGATGAGCTCCTTCAACACCATCAACGGCGTTCCCGGCACGGCCAATCCCTTCACGCTCAAACAGGTGCTGCGCAACGAGTGGGGCTTCAACGGCATGGTCGTCTCCGACTGGGGCGCGGTCGCCGAGCTCGTCGACCACGGGATCGGCCCCGACGGCGCGACCGTCGCCCGCAAGGCTTTGGAAGCCGGCGTCGACATGGATATGGAGGGCAGCCTCTACGACAGCGTTCTCGCGCCGCAGGTGCGCGCGGGCAAGATTCCCGAGAGCGTCGTCGATGAGGCGGTGCGCCGCGTGCTGCGCCTCAAGTTTGCCCTCGGCCTCTTCGATCATCCCTACACGCAGCCGAGCCCGGCCTATACTGCACGCCGCGCCGTCGCCCGCAGTGTGGCCGAAGAGACATTGGTGCTGCTGAAAAACGATCCCCTGCCGAGCGGCGAACCGCTGCTGCCGCTCCCGGCGAAGGCAGGCAAGGTTGCGCTGATTGGCCCCCTGGCCGACAATCCGCGCGAGATGCTGGGCGCATGGGCCGTCAGCGGCGATCCAAAGAATGCCGTCACGCTGCGCACGTCGCTCAGCGAGCGGCTGGGCAGCCGCCTGCTCTACGCGCCGGGTTGCGAGCTGCTCTCTGGGGACGACGCCAACATTCTCAAGCGAGTTCATTTCGGTGGCGGCGGAGACACGCCCGATGCTCCTCTCTCCATTCCCGACGACGCCAAAACCATCGCCGAGGCCGTCGCGACCGCCAAGCAGGCGGATGTCGCGATCCTGGCCCTGGGTGAGTCCGCCGACTGGATGGAGGGCGAAGCCTCCAGCCGCACCACGCTGGGCTTTACCGGCGCACAACAACAGCTTCTGGAGGCCGTCGTAGCCACTGGCAAGCCTGTAATTCTCGTCGTGCTGGCCGGGCGTCCGCTGGAGCTGAAGTGGGCCGCCGCGCACGTGCCGGCGATCCTTGAGGCCTGGAGTCCCGGCATCGAGGCGGGACCAGCCGTGGCCGACGTGCTCTTCGGCGACGTGAACCCCTCCGGCAAGCTGCCCGTCAGCCTGCCCCGCGCCGTCGGCCAGGAGCCGCTCTACTACGCGCAACTGCCCACCGGACGCCCGGCGCACGGCGACCTGGGCCATCTGCCCCGCGACGGCGGCGAAAAATTTATGTCGCGCTATATGGACGAGGAAAACTCTGCACTCTATCCCTTCGGCTGGGGGCTGAGCTACACGCGCTTCACGTACTCGCAGCCCGCCTTGAGCCGCGCCGAAATTCCACTTAGTGAGGTGCTGGCTTCCGGCCACAAGCCGGTCGTCACGGTCGGCGTGGATGTGAAGAACTCCGGCGGCGTGGCGGGGACGGAGGTTGTCCAGCTTTACATCCGGAATACGTCGGCCAGCGTCTCTCAGCCGGTGCGCGAGCTGAAGGGCTTCGCCCGCGTCATGCTTTCGCCCGGCGAGACCAAGCACGTCGAGTTCCCGCTTGGCTTTGACGAACTGAACTTCTACAACGCCGACGTCAAGCGCACCGTCGAGCCGACCACCTACAAGATCTGGGTAGGCGGCAGCTCCCTGGCAGATGCGGAGACGGAGTTGAAGGTGATCGAGTAGGATCAAGCGGCGAGCAACTCCTACGCCGCTTTGCCTATATTCACATCGATGTGCAATCCAGCTGCCGCCAGCATATTGACGAGGCTGTCGATGGCAAACAGATCGATGCGTCCGCGCATCAGATCGGAAACGCGCGGCTGCGTGACGCCAAAGAGCTTGGCGGCTTGAGCCTGCGTCAGGCCGGCTTGAACGATATGGTCCTTCAGCGCCAGCATCAGCGAGGAGCGCAGCTTCATATTCTCCGCCTGAGCTGGCGTCTCTTCGATCGCGTCCCAGACATTTTCAAATCGTTCGTTCATCGCGATTGCTCCTTCACGAGTTCCTTGTATCGGCGGGATGCAAGATCGAGCTCCGCGCGGCTTGTCTTCTGCGTCTTCTTCTGGAAACAATGCAACACATAGACAGCGTCGGCAAACTTCGCAACATAGATTACCCGAAAAATTCCCTGTTCATCTCTAGCAAGACTTTTCAGCAGGTGGTATTTCCGGCTGTGAACTGTAGGATCCCCCCGCCAGTTACACTGTCCAAGAAAAGGAGATCGTCCCATGCAGACCAGGATTCAGGGCACCACCATGCCAGTGCTCGATGTCGAGCTTGCCCCCAACGAGAGCGTCTTCAGCGAAAGCGGCGAGCTGAGTTGGATGACTGCTTCAATCCAGATGACCACGCACACGCAAATGGGTGGCGGCGGCGGCCTCTTCGGCGCGCTCAAGCGCGTGGCCGGCGGCGGCAGCCTCTTCATGACCGAGTACCGGGCCTACGGCGCTCCGGGCACGGTCTCCTTCGCCACCAAAGTTCCCGGTCACATCGTGCCGGTCGAAATCAACTCCGGCGCGGAGTACATGGTCCATCGCCATGGCTTCCTCTGCGCCACGCCGCAGGTGACGATCGGCGTCGGCTTCCAGCAATCGCTGGGCGCGGGCATCTTCGGCGGCGACGGCTTCCTGTTGCAGCGCGTCGGCGGCCAGGGCACGGCGTGGCTTGAGCTGTCGGGCGAGCTGATCGTGAAGAATCTCGCTCCCGGCGAGCTGCTGCGCGTGCATCCCGGCCATGTGGGCGCGTTTCAATCCTCGGTCGCCTTTCAGATCACCACCGTGCCCGGCATCAAGAACATGATCTTCGGCGGCGATGGACTCTTTCTGGCCGAGCTGATGGGCCCCGGCGCGGTCTGGCTGCAGACACTGCCCATCTCGCGCCTCGCGCACCAGATTGCCGAGTACATTCCGCGCAACGAACCGCGACAGATGGGCCCGGCCATCGGCGGAGGATTGCTGGGCGGCATCGTCGGTTCGATCCTGAGCGGCGAACAGTGAGGCAGAGAAACAGGGACGCCGAGATCCTGAGCTAATGTGCCGCGGCCTTGATCTCCGCATCCACCGCCGCCTTCATCACGCCGCAGTTGGAGAAGAAGCGAATCCAGCCCGATGTGAGCGATTCGGGAATCGGTTCGGCTGCCGCTGTCTTCTTCATCTCATCCACGCCCTGCGCATCGAGAACCAGCGCGGCGAGCTTGCGCGCCAGCTCCAGCGGAAAGCTCTCGGCGATGAAGACCCGCCGGCCGCGCGTCGCAATCACGACCGTGCCTTCGCTGGTGGAGTAGATCAGCTCGCGATCGGCAGAGGCTGGAGTCGCGGAGGAAGCATCGGCATCGGAAGAATCGACCGGCGGCGGAAAGACCTTGAAACTCTGCGCGCGCTTGGCCGCGCCTTCCTCACCCGAGACGAGCGTGACGCGGTCGTATTTGCGGCCGAGCGCCTGGGCGTAGAGTCGCGCATAGGCCTGCGCGCTCTCTGCGTTCTTCCACGCGGTGAGCGAGAAGAGCGCGATGGAGTTGGTGGAGGATTTTTCCGCGGACGTATTGGCGCTGAGCCGCTGTCCGGCCCAGTAGAGGCCGCCGTTCCACTTCGGAGTCAACTGGCTCGCAGTCTGCTGGCCGCCCAGAGTCTCGGTGAGAATTTTTACGTCGAGCTGGCCGAGTTGGCCGATGTCGTAGGGCTTGTAGAGCGGATCGAGCAAGGGATGAATGTTGGGCAGACGGGGCACGGCGGGCGAGTGGCGCGCCTCGTACTCGCGCGGGTTCATAATCTCCCAGCTCGATGAGGGCGGCTGATCGAGCGTTCCCGTGAAGGCTGCCGCCTGGCCCTCATCCATCCATATCTGCTGCTCGAAATTGAGGCCCTCGCGATAGGGAAACAGCAGCGACTCACTGAGCAGCAGCGGCGCGCGTTCGAGCATCGGCGAGGCCTGCGCATGGCTCATCAATTGCCGCACAACATCCATCACCTCCGGATTCTTCACCAGGCTCTTGCCCATCGGCTTGAGCATATAGTCCATCATCACGACGGTGGCCTGGCCCTCGACGACGGCGGTGCGCGCCGAGTCGATCTCATCTTTGGCCAAGTGATCGGTGTCTGCGGCGGAGTCGAACGAGACCTCTTCGGGCGTAAGGCCGATCCATTTTTCCAAATCGGAGTGCTGGTCCTGGAGCGCGTGCGTCAGCTCGTGAGCCAGCACAGGCTTCTGCTCCTCAATGCCCACCCAATCGAGCATCGAAATGGTTTTGGTCTTGGAGTCGTAATAAGCCTCGATCTGTTCGCCGAGCAGATCCAGCAGGAACGGCTTCAGGTTGAAGCCGCGCTCCAGCAGTCCAAACTTCTTCAACACAATCTCGCTGCGTTCCAACCGCCGCGCGCTCTCATCCTCCTCCATCTTCTGCTTCAGATAGCTCTCGACGGCCGAACGCGAGGTGATCCGGCGCTTGACTGTGCTCTTGATCGGCAGGCCGGTCTCGTTCGAGGAGAATTGGATCAGCTCATCGACCAAAGAAAATAGCTGGCGCGCCTCATCGGGCGTGATCTTGCCTTTCGCCTGCGGCGCGCTGGCTGCGGGCGGCTGCTGGGCCAGGGCCGTTGCTGCCGCCAGAAACAAAGCTGCGATCAAAACCCATTCGCGCTGCCGCTTCATCGATTCTCACTCTCCTCTTCCAAGGCTATAATCAGAATGCGCTCCGCTGCGCTTGTTTCCCCGGAAAAAACACTGCGGAGCAACGGAATTATTCCTCTATGAGCGATCTGTCCATCCCACAGGAACACGTGGCGGAGGCCCCAGCCACGCCGCTCGCCGCGCTGCTGGCTCATTCCCCTGCACCTCCGGAGCTTGCGCCCTATCGCGGCGCTCAGACGCCTCTCCGTTTGGACGCGGAAGCGCGGGAAACGGCGGCGCTGCTCGCAGGCGTTGCGGCGCACGACCTTGGCTGGATGCGACGCGTGGCTGTGCGCGGCGAAGACCGCTTCCGCTGGCTCAGCGGTATGGTCACCAACACGGTGAACGATCTGGCCGTGAACGCCGGCGCATGGAATTTTGTCCTCAACGCGCAGGGACGCATTCAAGGCGATCTGCACGTCTGGCGCGAGGGCGATGAGTTATTTTTGACCATCGCCGCCGATCAGTACGACCGCCTGCTGGCTCATCTGGAGCGCTTCATCATCATGGATGATGTGGAGCTTGTGCCGCTCGGCGATGACGCCGCGCTGGGGCTTGCCGGTCCGCTGGCTGCGGAGCTTCTCACTCAACTGGGCCTGACTGTACCTGTGGAACCGATGACGGGCGCGAGTGCCAAGTGGAAGGACAACGCCATCAAGGTGGTTCAAGGCTATGGCGCGCTCACGCCGCACTTCGAGCTGTGGCTGAATGCTGCGCAGATTCCCGCGCTCTGGCAGGCGCTCACCGAGGCGGGCGCGACTCAAGTGGGCGCAGCCTCGATCGAGGCTCTGCGCATCGCCGAGGCGATTCCCGCCTACGGCATCGACATTGCCGAGCGTGACCTGCCGCAGGAGATCTCGCCGATGCGCGGGCTCAGCTTCAACAAGGGCTGCTATCTGGGCCAGGAGATCGTCGAGCGCATCCGCTCGCGCGGCGGCGTTCACCGCCATCTGCGCATCCTCGAGCTATTTGGAACCTTGCCCGCGCGCGGTACTGCGCTAACATTGGAGGGTGGAGCGGATGCGGGCCAGATCACCAGTGCGGCAGAGTTGCCGCTGCCCGATGGCCGCCGCATCTTTGCCCTGGCGATGCTGCGCGCGGAGGCCGAAACCGGCAATCAGTCCTTCAGTTACACCTCCGGAACGGCAAGGATATTAGCCGCGCCGCCGAAACTGCAGTAGCAAACGGATTGGAAAGCAGAAAACCATGAGCGATAAACCGAAGTTTGAAGTGATTGACCGTCGCAAGATGAAGGCCGAGGAAGAGCAGGAGAACCAGCAGTCGGCCGCCGCTCCGGCAGAAGCGACGGAGCCTGAGGCCAAGAGCGCCGGTCCGCGGCTGGTGGTCAACGAGTCGAAGGCCGCCCCCGTCCAGGCTGCCGGCGCGCCGCCGGAAGAGGAGCTGCCTCCGCCGCCGACGGCCCAGCAAAGCCGCGAACAGAAGGCCGCCTACGATGCCTCGGCGCAGCGGCTGGAGGATATGGTGCGCGCGCAGAACCCCGCCGCCGGAGCGCCTCAGCCCGTCGGCTTCGAGCATCTCGTCCAGCAGTTCTACATCTCCGCGATGATCCAGATGGGCGCGGGCACGCAGGAGGGTCAGCGGCCCCGGGTCGATATTCTTGGCGCGCGCACGACGATCGATCTGCTGGCCGTGCTGGCCGAAAAGACCCGCGGCAACCTGACCGAAATCGAGAGCAACACGCTGGAGACCGTGCTCTTCGATCTGCGCATGGCCTTTCTGGAGTTGACGCGCATGATTACATTGCAGGGCGTGCAGCCGCCTCCTCCAGTGAAGCCTTAATCTCTCCATGGACGGTCAGCTCACATTTCTCGGAACGGGCACCTCGATGGGCGTTCCCACTCTCGGCTGCGGCTGCGCGGTCTGCACCTCCGCAGATCCGCATGACCGGCGGCTGCGTCCTTCGCTGCTCGTGCGCTGGCGCGATGCCGGCAGCCGCGAGCGCGTCGTCGTCATCGACACCGGCCCGGACTTTCGCGAGCAGGCTCTCAGCAACTCGCTCGCGCGCGTCGATGCGGTCTTTTACACTCACTCCCATGCCGACCACATTCTGGGCATGGATGACCTGCGCCCGCTCAGCTTCGCGGCCTTTCGCGAGGGCGCGCCGATTCCGCTCTACGCCGCGCCGGATGTGGCCGCCGTCCTTGAGCGCATCTACGATTACACTTTTTCGCCGCAGGCCACTTACCCCAATCGCGCGCGCGTCGAGTTGCAACCGCTCGCCCAGCGGACCCAGGTGCATGGTGTCGAGTTTCTACGCGTGCCCATCCAGCACGGCCAGATGGAGATCGCCGGCTTCCGCTTCGGCCGCGCCGCTTACCTTACTGACGTCAGTGACATTCCCGAGTCGAGCTTCGTGCTGCTTGAAGGACTCGACCATCTGATCCTCTCCGCGCTGCGCCACAAGCCGCATCCCAGCCACGCCACCGTCGAGCAGGCCGTCGGCTGGGCCCGGCGCATCGGCGCGCGCCACACCTGGCTCACCCACATCGCTCACGAACTGGGCCACGAAGAGACCAACCGCGCGCTGCCCGACGGCATTCGACTGGCCTACGACGGCCTTAGTCTGAGTGTGAATCTGGGGGCCGCACATTGACGACCGAGAGCCATGTGACATCTGTCTTTCATTCGCTCGCCGAGATTCCCGCATCCTTTGGCCCCAGCGTTGCCGCTATCGGCAACTTCGACGGCGTGCATCTGGGCCACCAGAAGATACTCAAAGCTATCGTTGCCGAGGCGCGAGCGCTCCATGCGCGCGCCGTCGCCATCACCTTCGACCCTCACCCGGAGCAGTTTCTGCGCCCCGCTCAGGCGCCGCTTTTGCTGACGCCGATTAAAGAGCGCCTTCGCCTGCTCGCCCTCACCGGCATCGACGCGATCGTGGTGCTGCCCTTCGACGAGGCGCTGGCCACTCTCTCCGCGCGCAAGTTTGTGCAAGGCATTTTGCTGGACGCGCTGGCAGTTCGCAGCCTGCATGAGGGCGGCAACTTCCGCTTCGGCCATCGCGCCGCGGCGGGCGTCGCCGAACTCGAAGAACTCGGCGCACACTTCGGCTTTGCCGTTCACGTGCATCCGCCGGTTCGCGTGCGCGGGCTGGAAGTCTCGAGCTCTGCGATTCGCGAGCGCATTGCTGCGGGCGATCTCAAGCGCGCGCGCTGGATGCTCGGCCGGCCTTTTGCGGTGCGCTCCACGCAGGCGCGCGGGCGCGGCATCGGCACGCGACTGCTGGTGCCCACGGTCAATCTGGCTTCGTACAGCGGCCTTCTTCCCGCCTTCGGCGTCTACGTCACGCGGCTCGCGATCGGCAAGCGCAGCTTTCAAGCGGTCACCAACGTCGGCAATCGGCCCACCTTCGGCGAGGCATCCTTTGCCGTCGAGTCGCACATCCTCGACTTCGAGCCCGTCGAGATGAATGAAGAGACGCCGGTTGTACTGGAGTTCCTGCTTCGCCTGCGCGGCGAGCGAGAGTGGCCGACTCCCGAAGCTCTCAAGGCGCAGATCTTCCGCGATGTAGCCCGCGCCCAGCGCTACTTCCGGCTGACAGGCCCACGCTAACTCGCCAACTCGCTCTCCCGCGAAGCGTGGCTAATGATGACTGCATAGGAAACGTCCGTACAAACGCGCCGGAGGCGCAGTGTTGGTTAGCCCCGCGCTTCAGCGTGGGGAAGAGGAATTCCAGATTTTCGTTACGGAGTCCCGTAGGGACGGCGCAAGAAGAGTCTCAATAAAGGAAAAATGAATTGCAAATGTTGACCATTCCATTCTCTCTCTTATCGAATAAATCAACTTACTTCGTCGCCAACTGCCGCAGAACATACTGCAAGATACCGCCATGCTGGTAGTATTCAATCTCCTGCGGCGTGTCGATGCGCACCGTTGCGGCGAACTCCTTCACCGCTCCATCGGCGGCTGTCGCCTTCACGCGCAGTGTGTTTCCTCCGGTAAACTTTGCTGCGAGAAGCGCCGTCAAACCAGGGAAGTCGTAAGTCTCTTCGCCGCTAAGCCCAAGCGATTCAGTATTCCGCCCCGCCGCGAATTGCAACGGCAGAATTCCCATGCCCACCAGGTTCGAGCGGTGAATGCGCTCAAAGCTCTCGGCGATCACGGCTCTCACTCCCAGCAGCTTCGGTCCCTTGGCCGCCCAGTCGCGCGAGCTGCCCGAACCGTACTCCTTGCCCGCCAGAATAATCAGCGGCACGCCGCGCTCGGCATACTTCACGCTGGCGTCGTAGATTGATATCGGCTCTCCCTCGGGCAGAAGCCGTGTAACTCCGCCTTCTGTGCCCGGCGCGAGTTTGTTGCGCAGACGCACGTTGGCAAAGGTCCCGCGCACCATCACCTCATGATTGCCGCGCCGCGAGCCATAACTGTTAAACTCCGCCAGCTTGACGCCATGCGCGGCCAGATACTTGCCCGCCGGTCCGTTGGCCTTGATGCTGCCGGCTGGCGAGATATGATCTGTAGTTACCGAGTCGCCCAGCACAGCCAGCACGCGCGCGCCAACAATCTCTGTAACAGGCGCGGGTGTTCGAGTAATTCCATCAAAGTAAGGGGCTTTGCGAATATAAGTCGATTCCGGCTCCCATTGATAGACATCGCCCGTGGGAAACTTCAGTCCCTGCCAGTTGGCGTCGCCCAGGCTCACCGTCGCATATTCGCGTTGGAAGCCCTCGCGGGAGACTCCTTTTTCAATTGCCTCGGCAACCTCTGCCTGTGTCGGCCAAATCTCTTTGAGATAGACCGGCTGGCCGGACTCATCCTTGCCCAGCGGCTCCGTCTCGAAGTTATGGTTGATGCTGCCGGCCAGCGCGTAGGCCACCACCAGCGGCGGACTCATCAGATAATTTGCCCGCACATCCACGTTCACGCGTCCCTCAAAATTACGATTGCCGCTCAACACGCTTACAGCGACCAATCCATGCTCCTCGATGCTTTTAGAAACATCGGCGGGCAGCGGCCCAGAGTTACCAATGCAGGTGGTGCATCCATAGCCCACCACATTAAAACGCAGCTTCTCCAGATAAGGCAGCAAGCCGGCCTTGGCATAATAATCGGTAACTACGCGCGAGCCGGGCGCAAGTGAACTCTTCACCCACGGCGGCACAGTGAGTCCTTTTTCCACGGCCTTCTTCGCCAGTATTCCTGCCGCCATCATCACCGATGGATTTGAAGTGTTTGTGCAACTGGTGATCGCCGCAATCACCACCGATCCATGATCGAGATACTTGTCCGGATTGACGCCGAAACGCTCCTGCACCGTCGTCGCCTTTGTCGCTGCATCCGTTACGTCTTCACGCTCCCACTGGGCAGCCGTGCGCGTGCCCAGCGGTTTTGCCGTCGGCGAAAGCAGCGCGGGTAACTGTCCTGCAAATCCGGCTGCGGCATCCTTCAGCAGCACGCGGTCCTGCGGACGCTTGGGACCGGCGACGCTGGGCTCGACCGTAGCCAGGTCTAACTCGATGGTCTGCGTATACTCAGCCTCCGGCGTCTCGACCGTGTGAAATAATCCCTGCTCTTTGTAGTAACTCTCGACCAGCGCAATCTGCTCATCGCTGCGCCCAGTCAAGCGCAGATAACGCAGCGTTTCGGCATCCACCGGGAAGAGGCCGCAGGTGGCGCCGTACTCCGGCGCCATGTTGCTGATCGTCGCGCGATCGGCCAATGGAAGCGCGGCCACGCCGGGGCCGAAGAACTCGACAAACTTGCCCACCACGCCCAGTTTGCGCAGCGCCTGAGTTACCGTCAGCACTAAGTCCGTCGCCGTAGCTCCCTCGCGCAGCTTGCCGGTAAGTCGGAATCCCACCACCTGCGGAACCAGCATCGAGATCGCCTGGCCCAGCATTGCCGCCTCGGCCTCAATGCCGCCCACGCCCCAGCCCAGCACACCCAGGCCGTTAATCATCGTGGTGTGTGAATCGGTTCCCACCAATGTGTCGGGATACGCGACTAACTCACCGTCTAACTCCGCCGTGAAAACCACGCGCGCCAGATGCTCCAGATTGACCTGATGGCAGATTCCCATCCCCGGCGGCACTGCCGAGAAGTTACGGAAGGCGGTTTGTCCCCACTTGAGAAAGGCATAGCGCTCGCGGTTTCTTTGAAACTCCAATAGCGTATTGGCCGCAAAAGCGCCCTCGGTTCCGTACTCATCTACCTGCACCGAATGATCGATCACCAGCTCGGCCGGCACCAGAGGATTCACGCGCTCCGGATCGCCGCCCAGCGTGCGGATCGCATCGCGCATCGCCGCCAGATCGACCACCGCGGGCACGCCGGTGAAATCCTGCATCAGCACGCGCGCCGGCATATAGGCGATCTCGCGGCTGGGCTCGGCCTTGGCCTGCCAGTTAGCCAAAAACTCGATCTCCGCTGAGGTAACATTGACGCCATCTTCGCGGCGCAGGAGATTCTCCAACAGTATCTTCAGGCTGAAGGGAAGGCGGCTCAGATTGAAGCCGCGCGCGGCGAGCGCTGGCAGACGATAGATCGTATAACTCCGGTTGCCGCAGACAAGCGTTGCCTTGCTATCGAAACTGTTCATCGGGGAAGGACCTTTCTTCCGCTTTCGGGCGGAGGCTCGCGTCGATTCTGAGTTATTCGGGGTTTTGCAAAAGCCAGTAATGAAATCCATCCACAATCGCCATCAGCGCCGCCTGGTTCAAGTCGCTGCTGACGCCCGCGGTCGTCCATGGCTCGTGGGCGTCGGCGTGAAAGCTGACGGTAACTCGAACGTGAGCCGCCGTATCCTGAGCGGAGACATCGATCGCGGTCACACTGAACCTGCCCAGATGCATCCGCGCAATCGGCGGATACCATTTCTCCAACTCGCGGCGCATGGCTTTGGTCAGCGCATCCACCGGGCCCTCGCCCTCGGCGCGCGTGGTTGTCACTGCCGAATCGCCGATCGACAGCAGCATCGAGGCCTGCACATAACGGCTGCCGATCAGATCCGATTCATCGATCACTCTCCAGCTCTTGACGGAGAAGCTATCGCGGAGCGTACCTTTGGCCTTCATGCAGGCCAGCTTGAAGCTGACCTCGCTGGCCGTGTATCCGTCGCCTTCGATCATCGCTTGATTCGTATCCATCAGCGTCTGCGCCTGCGCAGAGTCCAGTGGAATGCCCAGCGACTCCGCGAGCAGTATGATATTCGCCCGGCCCGATTGTGCGTTGACGCCGATCACCGGAGTCGCGCCGACCAGCGCCGGATTGCACCAGAGATATGCGCCGGGATTCTTGCGCTCGCTGCTGCCGTGCATTCCCGCCCATGTACCGAATGCGCCCGGGCCGACGATGGGCGCGCCGTGCGGCGCCTCCAAGCCAAAGGCCGCATAAGCCGAATGAGCCAGGCCGGTAAGTCCTGTGAGCGCTTCCGGAGTGACAAACTCAGCCTCGCCCCTGAGTTGCATACTGCCGATCACGGTCGTCAGATTCACGTTGCCGCAGCGCTCGCCGGTTCCCAGCAGCGTGCCCTGAATCTGGATCGCGCCGGCAAGAATCGCGGCACGGGAGTTGGCGATGCCAAAGCCGCGATCGGTGTGTCCATGAAATCCGAAGCCGACTCCGGGATAACTCTGAGTAAGTCCACCGATAACTTTCTCGACCTCCTCGGGGCTGGCGCCGCCGGTCGTGTCGCAAACAATAATTCGGCTCACACGCTGCTGCGCGCACTGCGCAATCATCTGCTGAAAATACTCATCGCTTTCTTTTCGAAAGTCGCCTTCGCAGGCGCGGCCGTTCTCCCTGCGACCGCAAGCCGCATCCATCGCGTGCTCCAAATCGACAATCACTTCCAGGCCGCTCGCGTGCAGGCATTCGATCGTCTCATAGGCCATCAGCAGATTCTCTTCCGGCGTTGTCTCCAGCGACTTCATCACATCGAGCAGCCTGGATTTGACTACGATCACCGCTACGGGAACGCGCTTGCGATGGCGGAGAATGAACTGCACGTCGGGCCAATCCTCGACCTTCGTGCCGCGACCGCGCGTCCGGCCAAAGAGAGCCAGCTTCATCGCGCCCGTATCGGCTGAGTCGAGCGCGCCGGCCAGCTCGCCGACAAACTGATTGGCGCCGGCAAAGCCGATCTCCGCATAGCGCACGCCGAAGGCGGCCATCCGCTCCAGCAGGCCGACGGCATTGGGCACACTGATGTCGATATTCGGCTGCTGCATCCCGTCGCGCAGGCTGGTATCGAAGAGCTCGACTTTTCGAAAAGAGATTTCCTTCATAGGTTCCTGGAACGAATAGAATATCAGGGATTGCGTGCGGGCTTCCAGGCTTGAATTGCGCCCTGCCATGCTCGCGTATATCGACCTTGCCTGTCGTACCATGAAGTTAGAGGCGGCTATTCCCCGATTGATCCGCCGCGGACGGAGCCTGATGCATCGTGAGTACCACAAGAGTTATTCCAACTGCCTTGGCCGGGAGATGGAGCTACTCGTCTTCGGCGCGGCGGGAGTGCCCGTTGTGGTCTTTCCCACCTCCTGCGGCCGCTTTTACGACTTTGAAGACCGCGGGATGATCGCGGCTTTGTCGGAGAAGATCGACGCCGGCGAGCTACAACTCTTCTGTGTCGATTCAGTGGACGCGGAGAGCTGGTACAACCGCAGCCAGGCGCCGCGCGGTCGCATTCAGCGGCAATTGCGCTACGAGGAATATCTCTTGCATGAGGCGCTTGCGCTTGTGCGTGAGCGCAACTCCGATCCGCGCCTGCTCTCGCTCGGTTGCAGCTTCGGCGGCTATCACGCGGTCAACATTGCGCTGCGCCATCCGGAGCTCTTCTCGGGCTTCGTCTCGCTCAGCGGAGTCTTCGACCTGACCGGCTTTCTCAGCGGCTACTACGACCAGGAGTGCTACTACAATCTGCCCACGCACTACCTGCCCAACCTGACCGATCCCCGAACCATCGATCGTTTCCGCAGGAACCGCTACGTGCTGGCGACCGGCCATGACGATCAGTGCCTTGCCCAGAACCGCACCCTCGACCGCATCCTCAACGCGCTCGACGTTCCGCACACACTGCACATCTGGCAGGCCACCAACTCCCATGACTGGCCCACCTGGCAGCAGATGGTGAAAGAATATCTTTGAGGCCGATCATGATTGAACCCACTCTTGCCGGCAGGAATGCGCGGCTAAAAAAAATCGCGGCATGGATTGCCTTGCTCACGGCGGCATTGGGCGTTCGCGTCGCCATGGCGCTCCTCCTTCCATATGTGATTCATGCGGATGAGAACTTTCAGACGCTGGAACCCGCGCACCGGCTGGCCTACGGCTATGGCATCATCACATGGGAGTGGAGGATGGGAATACGCTCCTGGGTTTTTCCCGCATTCCTGGCCGGCGTAATGCGCGCCACGGCCTGGATGGGTGCCGGAAACTCTGGCTATCTGAACAGTATTATTGTCCTTCTCTCGCTCGGCTCGCTGTCTACCGTCTGGTTCGGCTATGCCTGGGCCAAGCGGGTTAGCGGAACCGAGGCTGCGCTGATCGCCGCCGGAGCCAGCTCGTTTTTCTTTACGCTGGTCCTCTATGCGCCCAAGTCGCTCAGTGAAGTGGTTGCCGCTCATCTCTTGCTTCCCGGACTCTATCTAGGCGCCTTCGCTGAGGGAAGTCGCGAGCGGAGGCGTCTGTTTTTTGCCGGAGTTCTCTGCGGCCTGGCGGCCATGCTGCGTATTCAAATCCTTCCGGCCGCCGCCGTTGCCGCCGTTTATTTTTGTTATCCTCGCTGGCGCACGCGCATTCCCGCCGTTGCCGCCGGATTCTCACTGCCGGTTTTCGCCTTCTGGCTGGTGGACAAGCTGACATGGTCTTCCGCGTGGCCCTCTTGCATCCGCTACTTTCACGCCAATCTCATTGAAGGCCGCGCCATGGATTACGGAACCAAGCCCTGGTTCTGGTATCTTCCGGTGGTCGCCGCGCTGCTCGGGCCGATCGTTATCTTCACCCTGCAAGGCGTGCGGCGCTCACCGCTGCTGGCGGTTCTCGCGCTGCTGATCGTCGCATCACACTCCGTGATCGCCCACAAGGAAATCCGGTATATCTATCCCGCTCTTGCTCTGCTGATTCCCCTGGCCGCAATTGGATACGCCGACACTGCTGCGTATCTGAGACGCCGCTGGGGCCTGCTGCAATCTTCGCGCGCGGTGGTCGCCTCCGGCGTGCTGCTTTTTGTCCTATCGTCGGCTTGCGTTGCGCGCTTTCTGCTGCACGCCAATATAATTCGCGGCGCGCAGTTCGCCTTCAATCGGCTCAGCCGGGATGAGAATCTCTGCGGCGTCGGCGTCTATGGCAGCGGCTGGGGCGAGACTGGCGGATACACACATCTTCATCGCGATGTTCCCATGATTATCCCTATCAGGGATGGCGCCGATCTGGCAGCCAAGGCGCCGGAATTCAATGCGCTGGTCGCTCCCCAAGCCGCGCCGGAGGTGCCGGCCGCCTTTCAGCAGGGGGAGTGCTTCCGCGGCGTATGCGTCTATCGGCGCGCGGGCGCCTGTCGGCCTCCTCGACCGGGAGACACGATCAATGAGCTTCTGCAAAGAGAAGGCCACTGATGGCGCCGGAAAGGATTAGTCGCTGATCTTTTTCAGCAGCCACGCCATATTCTGCCCCAGAACTTTCATCGTGCGCATCCCTTCTTCGTCGCGCTCCACGTCGCCGATCTCGCGGCCAATGCCGACATTCCAATACGACGAGCCGGGCACGATCATCTCGCTGAAGAAAAAGAAGTGGTTCAGAGCATCGAAGGCCGGAATCGCGCCCGCCCTGCGCACCGCTACAACCGCCGCGCCCACCTTGCGGCGCAGGGTTCCGCCGTTGGCGCGGGCAACATAGCAGGCGCGATCCATCAGCGCCGAAATCTCCGGCGTGATGTTGGCGAAATAGGTCGGCGAGCCGAGCAGAATCCCGTCGGCCCGCTCCATCTTTTCCATCAGCGCATTGCCGTCGTCGTTCTTCTGCCCGCAGCGCCGGTCCTTGTTCCGGGCGCACTCACTGCAGGCACGACAGCCGTGAATCGTCTTGCCGCTCAGTTCGACCAGTTCCGTTTCTATTCCTTCGGCTTCCAGTTCCTTCAAAACCGCCCGTAGCAGAATTGCCGTGTTTCCGTTCTTGCGCGCACTGCCGTTGAATGCCACAACCTTCATCGTTCTCTCTCCCTCAAGCGCCGAGCGCTTCGGCCGAACTCGTCCAACCCTTTATTGTGCATCTTCCGGCTGAGTCGTCCAAAGGGCAAACGAAGAATTGCTATCATAATCATCATTATGCTATCATCGATGGCAACCAGGAGTAATCCATGCCCGCCGTTACCGTCCGCAAACTCTCCGACGAAACGCATCGCGCGCTCAAGCTGCGCGCGGCTCGCAATGCCCGCAGCACCGAGGCCGAGATCCGCTTGATCCTGGAAGAGGCCGTCCATCCCAAGGCGCGTCTGCGCATCGGATCGGAGCTGGCCGCCTTTGGCAAGCGCTATGGCGGCATCGAACTCAACTACAAGCGCGACCCGAGGCCTATCGAACCGGCAGAGTTTGAATGATCGTTCTCGACACCAACGTGATTTCGGAGCCGTTGAAGCCGCGCGCCGATCCGCGAGTGATTCGCTGGCTGGACTCCCAAGCCCCGGAGACGCTCTACCTCACCGCAACCGCCTTGTCGGAACTCATGTTCGGTATCGCGCTTCTCCCTGCGGGCAAGCGAAGGCGCGGCATGGAAGTGGCCATGCAATCCTTGTTGACGAAGCTCTTTCAGAGCCGCTTTCTTTCCTTCGACCGGGAAGCGGCGATCGCCTTCGCTCTGCTGGGTAGCCGCGCGGCAGCCAGGGGTTACTCTATCTCCGTGGCCGACTGTCAGATTGCCGCCATCGCCGCTGTGCACGGATTCGCTGTCGCCACGCGCGATACTGCTCCGTTTTTGGCAGTCGGCGTTCCGGTCGTCAACCCGTGGAAGAGTTGAGGCTTTTTCTGCAAGAATGTGCATTTGCTCCGTTCAATAGATGGATCATGCCTTGAATTCTCGCATCCTTTCAATGCTGTCATCCTGAGCGAACGGGGCCCCAAACGTACTTCAGTTTGGGGGTGGTGAGTCGAAGGATCTGCGGCTGCTTCTCTCCATTCATTTCGCAATGCAATGGTGCCGGATCAATAGATTCTTCGCCGCGCCGGGAACCATTTTGCCCGGCGCGGGGTCTAAGGGTATAGAGTTTCTTGTTGGATGATCGAGGAGGCTTTTGTGCGCCGAATCTTCGCAATCGTGTCTCTTGCCGCCTTCACCGTGACGCTGGCCGCGCAGTCTCCGGCCCCGTCCCCAGCCAAAGAAAAGCCAGCTCCCACGTCGGCGGCTGCTTCGAATCCGGCAGTGGTCAAGAACCTGCCCGTCCGCAAGGTTGTCCTCTACAAAAACGGCGTCGGCTACTTCGAGCACGCGGGCTCCGTCACCGGCAATCAGCGCGTCGCCATCGACTTCACCTCGCCGCAGTTGAACGACGTGCTGCAATCGCTCACCGTCCTCGACGAGGGCGGCGGTCACGTCAGCGGCGTCAACTACAACTCGACGACGCCGCTCTCCGAGCAGCTCAAATCCCTTTCGCTGGGCATGAGCGACGACCCCACCTCGACCGAACTCTTTCAGGCCTTGCGCGGCCAGCGCGTCGAGGTTCTCGGCGCACCCGGCGGGCCGATTACCGGCCGCCTGCTCTCCATCGAAACGCGCACCGAGAAGGCAGGCGAAGGCGATTCAACGATCGATAAGTACTACCTCTCGCTGATCTCCATCTCCGGCGCTGCGCGAGTGATCGAGCTGACTCCCGCTCTGAGCGTGCGTCCGCTGGATGCAAATTTACAAGGCCAGCTCGACCGCTATCTCGAGCTGCTCTCAACCACCCACGCGAACGGCCTGCGCCATCTGACGCTGGACGCGATTGGAGTAGGCCAGCGCGAGCTGCGTGTGAGTTACATCAGCGAGGTCCCGGTCTGGAAGTCGACCTATCGCATTGTCTTTCCGCGCACACCCAACGGCACGGCCACGATGCAGGGCTGGGCCGTCGTCGACAACACCGTCGGCGCGGATTGGGAGAATGTGCAGTTGTCGCTGGTGGCCGGAGCGCCGCAGAGCTTCATCCAGCCGCTCTCGCAGCCCATCTATACGCGGCGGCAGGAGATTCCGATTGCGACTGAAGAGCAGTTGACGCCACAGACGCATGAGGCGGCGGAAGAAGAAAAAATTGAAGCTGGTGGTGGTGGACGTGCAGCGAAGAAAGGGATTCAGATTAACAGATTGAATGCGCCAGCTGTAGTAGCAGATGCTTTGACTGTGCAATCGGATTCGAATGTGGTTTCCACATTGGTCAGTAGTGCAGATATTTCAAACATTGCGACAAAAAACAGAAATTTCTCCGCATTAGCCGCTTTGGGATTGGGCGTAAGCAGCGGCGGAAATGTCGACCGCGCCAGCGACGCCTACAAAGAAGGCGACGTCACCACCAACGCCTTCGACGACTTCTTCGAATACGCGCTCACCGCGCCCGTCACCATCCACAAAAACGAGTCGGCGATGGTGCCCATCCTGCAACAGGATCTGCCCGCCGAGCACGTCACGCTGTGGAGCGAGCGCGAACCGACTCCGCTGCGCGCCGTCTGGTTGGAAAACAAATCCAAGCTGACACTCGACTCCGGCAGCTTTTCGATTTTTGAATCGGGCGAGTTTGCCGGCGAGGGCCTGCTCGATCCCATTCATCCCGGCGAGCGGCGCCTGCTCTCTTACGCCGCCGATCAGGCCGTGCGCGTGAAAGTGACGGCGAACGAAAACCAGCGGACACTGCATCACGTGCAGATCGGCCACGGCTACGTGATTGAGACTTACATGAATGTGGCCTCGAAGACCTACTCGGCGACGAACTCATCGGACGGCACGCGCGACGTGCTGATCGAGCATCCGCGCCACTTGAACGATTGGGAGCTGGACGGAGATTTGAAGGCCGCCGAAAGCACGCCGAGTGTCTATCGCTTCCGCTTGCCGGTTCCGGCGCACTCGACGGAGAAACTGGAGGTTCGCGAGCACGGGCCGGAGCAGTCGCAAATTTATCTGAACGCCAACACAAACTATTCAGCGTATCTGCTGGCGCTGTGCAAACAGGTTCCCGATGCGCTGGATAAATTGAAGCCTGTGATCGATGCGTATGCGATGCTCACCGATCTGGACGTGCGCATCCGGGAATCCAAACAGAAGGAAAAGACCGCCGACGACGACGAGGCCCGCGACCGCGAAAATCTGACCGCGCTCAAGGGCAACGACGCCGCCAAGCGCTTTGTGGACGAGCTGAACCAGGCCGAGGATACGCTGCAAGCGGCGCGCAAGCTGACCGCCGACCTGGAGCAGCAGAAGAAGGCCGCCGTGGAAAAGATGAATGAACTGATCGCGCAGATCAGCTTCGACTGGGATGTAAAAGCGAAGTAGGGATCAGGGATCTAGAGCGCGGAGGGAACATCGATTCGCCCTCCGCGCTACACTGTTCATTGGACCCTCTGATGCCAAATCGCCCCTGTTGGGTGGAGATCGACACCCGCGCTCTCGAAGACAACTATCGCTTTCTTGCCGAGCTGGCCTCACCCGATGCCGAGCTTCTGGCCATCGTCAAGGCCGACGCCTACGGCCACTCGCTTGAACTCTGCGCTCCAGCCGTCGCCCGTGCCGGAGCCCGCTGGCTGGGCGTTTGCAGCGTCGAGGAGGGCGTGGCAGCGCGTGCGCTCTGCCCCGATCTTCATGTGCTGGTGATCGCCGGAGTCTTTCCCGGTCAGGGCGCGGAGCTGGTGCGTCACAACCTCACCGCCGTCGTCTGGGAGCCGTGGCAGTTGGATGAGCTGGAGGCCGCGGCGCGCGCAGCGGGCCTGCGTGGCGGAGTGCTGCCCGTGCATCTCGAGATCGATACCGGCATGAGCCGTCAGGGCGTCAGCCCGGAGTCGCTTGAAGCCCTGCTCGCGCGCTTTCATCCCGGCTCGCCGCTGCGCATCGAGGGCGTGATGACCCATCTGTTTGCCGCCGATGAGGCCGACGGAGCGGTCACCCATGCGCAACTGGCCCGCCTGCAAGAAGCGCTGGCCATGATTGAAGCCGCCGGCATCTATCCCGAGTGGCTCAACGTGGGCAACTCCGCCGAGCTCGTGGCCGGACGCGCCTCCGAGGTAGCCTCGCTGGCTGCGCGTCACGGCATGAAGGCGATGCTGCGTCCCGGCCTCGCGCTCTATGGCCTGCTTCCGCGCTTCGATCCGGCATTCGATGTGCCGGAGCCTGCGTCGATGACTTCGGCCCACCAGCGGCTGCGCCCGGTGCTCGCGTGGAAGACGCGCGTGACCAGCGTTTTTGCAATCCCTGAAGGCGCGGTCGTGGGCTACAACGGAACCTTCATCGCCAGCGAGCCGATGCGTCTGGCGCTGGTGGCCGTGGGCTACGCCGATGGACTCTTTCGCATCCTCGGCAACCGCTTCAGCCTGCTGGTTCGCGGCGAGCGCGCGCCGCTCGTCGGTCGCGTCAGCATGGATCAGGCCGTCGTGGACGTAACCGATATTCCCGACGCGGCGGTGGGGGATGAGGTGGTCATCCTCGGCGCGCAGGGCGCGCAAGCGATCACCGCCTTCGATCACGCCGAGAGTGCGGGTACGATTCCCTGGGAGATCTTCACGCGCATCGGCGCGCGTGTGCCGCGCAGCGCGCACGATTGATTCTTTCCATCCGGCAAGCAAAAAAATCGGGCGCGGGAGAAAAAACTCTCGCGCCCGGTGCTCAGCTTACATTCCTTACAAAACTTACTGCGTCACCGGCTGCGCCGGCAGCGCCTTGGAGGTCTTCAGTTTGGGCGCTTTGGCGAGCTCCGGCGTCTTGGGATAGGGCGGCACATTCAGTGTCGGCGTCGCGGGAGTGGGCGGCGTAGAGGGATATGCCGCTCCCTTTTTGATATTAATGTCGCCCACGTCGGTATTGAGTGTGATCTTCACGCCGCCGGAGCCGATGCGTCCGTTGGCCGTCTTGCTCTCTTCTCCGCTCACTGCAAGGCCGAACTCCGTCATGATCTCGCCGTTGCGCGTGTGCGCTTCCACCGTGGCCGAGGCGCTGGGCGCGAGCGTCAACTCGACGTCGCCCTTGCTGTTCTTCGCCTCCACGGCGTAGTTGCCCGCCGGCTCAACCGAGATGCGGCCGTCGCGATCCTCCACATAGCTGTCGCCGTAGATCTCGCTCAGGTCGATATCCTTGGCGTGGGTCGAGATGCGCACCTGCCCCTTGGCCTGGTTGACGTGCAGATCGTCGGCGTTCAGCGTCAGGTCGCCGGGCAGCTCGGCCACCTGCAAGTCGGTCACCGAAGTATGCAGGTGGATGGGGCCGGAGATGTTTTCCATGTGCACATCGCCGAGAATCTCGCCGTTCTGCATGATCTTGCCCTTGATCGCCGAGAAGGTCATATCGTCCAGGCTGCCGCTGACGTTCACATCGCCCTGCAAGTCGTGGACGGAGAGGCTGTGCTTGCCGTCGGGGAAGCGCGCATCCACTGAGCCCGCAATCTCGCTCAGGTGAACATCGCCGTGAGCAGTGACGCTGAAGCCCGCACCGAGGCCTGCCGCGGTCACGTCGCCTTTGCCGGAGTTGACGGTCACGCGCGCCGTGCGGGGAACCGTGACGGTCAGGTTGAGCCGCCCGTGATCGCTGCTCTCTGATTTAATCAGAACCGCGCTGCCGCTCACCTTCAACTGTGCCGCTTCGTTGTCGAAGATCTTTTTTGCGTCGGAATCGGAACTGGCATAAGCGATCTCGTGGGCCTGCACCTCGACCGAAGAGCCGTCGCCCGCCGTGATGCTCACATCGCCGCGGGGATTCTCAATCTCGATCGAGGCGTTCGAGGGAATCTGCGCATTCAGCAACTGCTGATCGAAGTCGTGCTCGGGCTGGCCAAAGGTGTTGAAAAAGTCGCCGTCGTGATTGTCCCAGTTGCCGAACCAAGGCTGCGCATGATTCCACCCCGAGGCGCAGACGCCCAGGATGGCTAGAAAGATCAGCAGGCCGACAAAGTTGCCGCCGCGCCGCACCGGTTGCTCGCGGTGCAGATCGAGCGCCCACTCGCCCAGCAGCAGCACTCCGGCGCCGATCAGCAGCATTGGCCACCAGTGGCCGTACCAGGCCCAGAACTCGCCTGAGGCAATCCGCCCGGTCATCACCATCAGAGCGATGATGCCGATGCCGATCAGGATGATGGGGCCGACCATCGAGGGAACGCGCGGGCAGTAGACGCCCGCATAGTTGGCCTTCATCGCCTGGCGCTGCGCCTTCCAGGCCTCGCGTTGCGCGCGCGCCGCGGCCTTCTGCTGCTCCCGGTAGGCCTTCCACTGCGTCTTCGGATCAAAGGGCGGAAACGGGGGCGGCGCTCCGCCCGGCGGTGTATTCGGAGGCATATTCGGCGGTGTGCTCATCATCTTCCTCCCTGGGAATCCTCATCGGGATTCTCCTGGTGCGACAGTGGAACGAAGGGCTCCGGCTGCCCTGGGTACATGGGAATATTGGTGGCCGCTCGGTAATCGGGCGCGCTGGGATTTGGCGCACCCGGATACGGCGCACCCGGATATGGCGGGTAGCCGCCTTCCGAGGCCAGCGCCGCGCGCTCGGCCAGCTTCAGCAATCCGGCCAGGATCAGAAAGAACGGCCAGCTTTTGCCCCAGGTAAGAATGTCAGCCTGGTTGAGCAGGGCAAGCGCTCCAACCAGCAGCAGAAATGCCGGGCCGCGCAGGCGGCGAATCATGATGTAACGGCTCATTTGCGTCCTCCGTGCGACTCATCGATTTGGCGAACAATCAGCCAGACGCCCAGTGCAATCAGCATCAGCGGCCAGACAAAGGCGAGAAAGCGGCCATGAAAGACATCCAGCTGCCCCAGCAGAAACAAAGTTCCCAGCGCAATCAGCACAATCGCGCCGATCGGCTCTTTGCGCCGCCAATAATGCGTGGGCAAAAACTCCACCGGTTGCCAGGGATGACCCGGCGGCGGATTCGGATTCTGCGGCTGCCCCTCAGCTTCGGGCGCCGCGCTCTCGGCCGCTGCTTCACTGGCGCCCGCCGCGCTCGGGCCCATCGGGTTGAATGGCGGCTGTCCGCCCAGATTCAGCCATCCGCCGATCTCGTTCAATCCGAAGGGATCGGGTGGAGGCTGTCCGGCACGCAGCGCCATCGCCGTGTGATAGGCCTCAAACGACTGGTAAACCACCCAGGCGGCCAGGATGAAGCAGAAGATCCAGTAATGCATCGTAATGCTCAACAGCGCCGCGAAGATGATCACATGGATGAAGCCCTTCAGGAACTGGCCGTTGTACATCGCGCCCACGCCGGGAATCACGCCCAGCCCCGCCGCCGCCGATGGACTCGGCCCGCTCGGCCGCGCCGGCGCAAAGGGTGAAGCAAAGGGCGCCGATGGCTGAGCAAAGGGCTGAGCCGGCGTCTGATAGTACTGCTGCCGCCAGGCCGTCGCGCACTCCTGACAGAGGACCCGCCCGCTGGAGCCGTGGCCCATTGCCCCGCTGACGGTGCAGCCCAGGCAGAGCGGCTTGCCGCAGTTCTGGCAATAGTAGACCGCAACCTTACCACTGTGATTTATGCAGTCCATATAGTGCTCCCTTCGCTCATCTCGCCGCTGGTTTCGTCCTCAAGTTCCTGCGCTTGCCGGCTAGTCAAGCGGCTTTCTAAAAAATCGCTCTCCTCCTGCACCGGGTTCTGGGCCGGCTCAATTGCCGGCGTGCCCGATTGCTGCGGAGGGTCCATGCGCGAGCCGCCATCCTTCACGCCCGGCTGTTTTTGCGACTCGCCCGGCGCGGCCGGCTGCGATCTGCGGCGATCTTCCTCGCCCTCGCCCTGTCGCTCGCCTTCACTTGAGCGGCGCAGTTGGCGCATCGTCGACTGCACCTCGTAGACCAGCCGCAGATGGTCGTAGTAGCGGACGATCGGCGTCGAGGCCATCGTCAGTTGCCGCTCCATGTAGGCGCGCACGGCATTGGGCCGCAGGTCGCTCAGCCGGATCGCGCTCAGCCGGACTCCGGTCAGGTTCAGCGTCATCGCGATGGAAAAGAAGGCCATCGCCGCCGTCATCATCAGCCGCGGCTCGGCAAAGCGCCGGATGTAGCCCATGAAGCCGGGGCGCTGCCAGGCCGGCATCATCGGGACAACAGTGCCGCCCGCCGTCGCCAGCATCGCTTCCGCCGTCTGTCCCGGACCCGTCTTGGCCAGAATCCTCTCCAGCAGTCCGGCCGGAACCTCCGGCTCGGTCGCGAGAAACTCCAGCCACTCGCGGCCCTGGCGCGCCTCTTCAAACAGCGCCGCGCAGGCCGGGCAGGCGGCCATGTGAGCGCTGAAGGTCGCTTCGTCGGCGGGCCTCAGCAGCCCGTCCAGCGCCTCCGCCAAAAGCGTCTCCCACTGCCCGCAGGCCGGGGAACTCGGAATGAATATGCGCTCTGCCATTTACATCACCTCCCGCTTCGTACGTTCCAGAAGCCTCGCCAGTTCCGCGCGCCCCCGGCTGATGCGGCTCTTCACTGTTCCTTCGGGTATGCCCAGCACCTGGGCGATCTCCTTGTAATCCATATCCTGCAAATCCCTCAAAATCACCGCCTCGCGCAGCTCCACTGAGACCCGCGCCAATCCCTCCTGCACCATCTTCGCCAGTTCCTTCTGCGCCGCCGACTCGTGCGGCGAAACACCGCGCGCCGTCAGCCGGTCGATCGGCTTCAGATCCTCGGCTGATTCCCAGCCGTCGTCCAACGAAGAAGTGGTCCGCTGGTTGCGCGTCCTGCGGAAGTTGTCCACCAGCAGGTTGCGCGTCATCGTCGTAATCCAAACCTGCAAGCTGCCCCGTGTCAGGTCGAAGCTCGCCAGATTCGAGTAAATCTTCAAAAACACATCCTGCGTCAGATCCTCGGCATCCGCCGGGTTGCCCGTAAAGCGGTAACAAAGCCCGTAGACCCGCCGGTGCTGCGCGCGCACAAGCTCCGCCCATGCGCCGGAATCCCCGGCCATGCAACGCCGAACGAGTTGGGACCAATCCACTTCCAGAGCAGTAGCCTCTCTGCCCACCGCGCCTCCGGCAGCCGAAGCTCCCGTCAGCCGGCCCGCACCCACCAAAGGCCCCGCCGCGGGCTTTCTCCCCGCGCCAATCCCTCCGGTAGAGTCCGCCGCCGTGCCTTGAAGCTCCAGGTCGCGCCGCGACGGCTTGGCCAGAGTCCTCCGCGACGGCTCCTTGCCGCCCAGTCGGCTCGCCGGCCACGCCAAACCCACATCGCTCCAGCTTAATGCACCCGCGTATTGCATATCCCGCTAATACGAAAGATTGTGAGGATTGGTTCCATCTTCTGGAAATGGACAGCCGCCGGGAACGGACAGGCACACAGCGACAATAGCCTTTGGAATTTGCCGAGTGCCCATCCGCGTTTTCTGCGGATGGGTGGGATACTACGAACCCCATGCGCGCAGCGGCGGGTGGCATCGATCTAAATTCTTCAAGAATGGGTGCCCCAGGTCGCTCGCCTTCGGGGACCGGGGATACCACAAATCTCTTGCGAGCGTCCTCGCCCGAGCTCTGTCTGCGCCTTTCCGCCAACTCGCCAACTTGCTATTTCCGCGCAGCGGAAGCTAACTCGCGAAATCCAAACCCACCGCAGGTGGTTGCAGATCATTTCCCTCGCCGCGCGCACAATCAATCCATGAACTCTTTATCCAGCCGTGCCCTCCCTCAGTCCCTCAGTCCCTTAGTCCCTGTTTTTTGTCTTACCCCCACCCCCCCCTGTGGAAATCCGCCAGTATTTTGCATGGTTTTTCTCGTAAGACACATGGTATCAATCAGTTAATTTTTCTTTCTGTTAATTATCCAGTAAACTTTAACCCCGAAAAAACGCCACTCTCCAGTCCAAAAGGGCCCGCTTTGGGGGCAAAAAGGCCGCATTTTCGTCCATTTGTTGCGCTTCGTCTCCGGCCTCTTGACAAATGCCACTCTCCGAAGATGCCACTTCAAGAGCGGTTGAGAGCTGCTCGCGAAGTGCTGCTCGGAGCAATCGCGCAGCCGCTGGACCGCGGCTTACAGCATTTTCGTTTCTGGTGTATACAGAATCCTTGCAGTAAAGTGGCTTTTTCCTCAAGAAAAAGCCACCTTCGATGCGCTTGTAATGTCAACAAGTGAAGCGAAAATGCTCGAACTGTAGGGCGTAATGTCGCGCTGCGGCATCGCCAGCATCTCAAAGCCGACCGGGAATCTGCGCACCATCACCGAGCGCAGAAGCGGAACAACAGGACCTAGGCAATGACCAGGTAACCATCCGAATTCAATCGCAGCACGCAAAGGCCTGCCAAGCGAAAAGGATAGCGAAGAGGATTATGAGGCGTTCGTTCCGTGGCAACGCGCAGCACTGGCGCAAAGACAAGCTCCCGTTGTTAAAATGAGGTTGTCATGACCAGAAGGTATTCCGTTCTCGTTTTTGCATTGTTCTTCGCCTCCGCCATCGCGCGCGCCCAGCAACCGGCAGCACAGCCTGCGCCGCAGCCCGCGCCTGCCGCTCAACCCGCGCCCGCTGCCCAGCAGGCCGCTGATCTGCCTGCGGATGTGAACGTTCCCTTGATACGGCTGAACGTCAACGAGGTCAACCTGATCTTCACCGTGACCGACAAGCACGGCCATCACATTCCCAATCTGCGCCAAAGCGATTTCTCGCTGCTCGACGACCAGAAGGAACCGGTCAGCATCAAGTCCTTCCACCAGCAGATCAATCTCCCGTTGCGCGTCGGCCTGGTCATCGACGCCAGCACTTCAATTCGTTCCCGCTTCGAGTTCGAACAGCAATCCGCCACTGAGTTCCTGCTGGAGATTCTCAAGGCCAAAAGCGATCGCGCCTTCGTGATGGGCTTCGATTCAACGCCGGCGATTCAACAGGACTGGACCAACAACATCGACGCCCTGGAGTCCGGCGTGAACCGGCTGCGTCCGGGCGGCGGCACGGCGCTCTTCGATGCGGTCTACACCGCCTGCCGCGACAAACTGCTTACCGAGCGCGGACCGGATCCAGTGCGCAAGGCCATCGTGCTCATCTCCGACGGCGACGACAACCAGAGCCGCGTCTATCAGGATGAGGCCATTAAGGAGTGCCAGCGCGCCGAGACCATCATCTATGCCATCAGCACCAACTGGACGCCCAGCCGCGGCAAAGGCGACGATGTGCTGACCAAGCTGGCCGAGGAGACCGGCGGACAGGCGCTCTTTCCGCCCTCGATCGACGATATGTCGCTCAGCTTCAGCAATATCGAAGAGGCGCTGCGCAGCCAGTATGCGATGACCTATACGCCGGCCGACTTCAAGTACAACGGAGCCTTTCGTCCCATCTATCTTTACTGCTACAACCGAAGCTATCAGGCACGCGCCAAGAAGGGTTATTTCGCCCCGCGAGAGTGAGCGGCTGAGTCAGTGCGGAGACGACATTTTTCACGGGGCGCGGCTGCTACCGCGCCCTTTCTGTTTCGGTTATTGCCTGCGATGAGGCCAATCCAGACAACTGGCACGCAATCAGGCAAGCATTTTTTCTTTCGTATTGTCACTATAGATCCACGGCAAGTTCCGTTTCAGAACACTTCCTTTTATCGCTGTCCACCTTTGCTCCACACCTGGATTCTTTCCGTACACATCTCACTCATTTCCTAGGAAACGCGATGAAATAGATGTAGACGAGCCCTCAATAGTTCTCCTTGGGGCGAGTCTGCGCGGTTTGCGGCAATGCGTGACCGGCAGCGTGCGATGCTGTCTGCTGCATCGGGATCAAAGGCCGGAGGGGGATTCGGCCAGACCGCGAACAGAAATGCGGACGGGGGGAAACAAGGTGATCCGGCAGGCAATATCGTGCGACATCTGCGGCATGGAGAAGAAGCAGACGAATCATTGGTTTGTGGCCTACGACCAAGGCGGTGAGCTGCGCGTCAGCGGATGGAACTCGCGCAATCGCCTGCGTCCCGGCTCCAAGCATCTCTGTGGGCAAACCTGCCTGCACAAGCTGGTGGACGACTTCATGGCGCGCACCTTGACCGCGCGCGTGCCGCGCTCGGCCGTCGTCGATGTCGAGGATGAGTTCATTGAGCAGGCCGTAGCTTCCGACACCAGCCTCACTTCGGAGGCAGCCTACAAAGACTTCGAGTCCTCCGCCCGTCTGATTCCCACGCCCAAGACGACTGCGCGTCCAGCGGTCGCGCCTGCCGCTGCCGCATCCACACCCGCTGCGCCCGCACGGCCCACGCTGCTGATGCCCATCGAACTGGTGGCCTCACCGGCGCGTCCGCGCGGCGAAGAGGCTGTGGTCTCACTCGACGAGGCGCCACGATTCGCCTCGCGCAACTGGCGTGCAGCTGCCTGGGAGCGCGAACGGGAGCGCGAGTTGCGCTCCGGCGAGCGCCGTCCCGGCCTGGCTGTCCGCCGCCGCTTCGGATCGTCGTAAACAGGAACCTTGCAAGTTGTTCGGTTAAATTTCTTGCCGGATTCGTAGTCAACGCCAAACTTCGTGAAGTTTTTCGGGAATGAATGGAGCCGAAGCGCCTCTCCGGAAAGTGAGTGAATCCTATGTGGCTGGATTTATTGCTGATTCTCTTGGCCGTCTCGCCGTTACTGCGCACCACAAAATTGCTGGCGCGCAACTCCGCAACCCTCTGCGTACGCGGCAAGGATGCGCGTTTCACTCCATAGTGGGCGCGCCTTCAAGCAGCGCCAGCAGGCCCGCCTCATCCAGCACCGCAAGATTGAGTGCGCGCGCTTTCTCCAGCTTCGAGCCGGCCTCTTCGCCCGCCACCACGTAGCTGGTCTTCTTGCTCACGGCGCTGGATGTCTTTCCGCCAGCGGCCTCGATGCGCGCCTTGGCATCCTCGCGCGTGAGCGTGGGCAGCGTACCAGTGAGCACAAAGGTCAGTCCGGCTAACTGATTAGAACGCAACTTCTTTTCAGCAGTCATCTTCACGCAGGCCTCTTCGAGCGCGGCGACGAGCGCTCGATTGGCCGGCTGCGCGAAGAACTCCGCTATCGACTGCGCGATGCGCGGGCCAACCTCTTCAACGTGCTCCAACTCTTCGGCCGTGGCGGCCACCAGCGCCTCGATGGAGCCAAACTCCTCGGCCAGCAGCGCCGCCGTGCGCTCCCCGACAAAGCGAATGCCCAGCCCGCCCAGCAGGCGCGCCAATCCTGCTTCCTTAGAGCGCTCAATCTCCTCCAGCAGAGCTTCGGCTGACTTATCCGCAAATCGCTCCAGCATGAGCAGCTCTTCTTTCTTCAGCCGGTAGAGATCGGCGACGCTGCGCACCATTCCCCGCTCCAGCAATTGCTGCACCACCGCCTCGCCCAGCCCCTCGATCTTCATCACGCCGCGCGAGGCAAAGTGCAGCAGGCTCTCTCGCAGCTTGGCCGGGCAATCGGCGTTCACGCAGCGATAGTCCACCTCGCCCTCGGCGCGGACGACTGTGCTGCCGCACTCGGGGCACGTCGATGGAAAAATAAAGGGAAAGACGCCGCGCGCGTGTTCCGCATCTTCGATCACTTCAACGACCTTGGGGATCACGTCGCCGCCGCGCTCCACCTTGACCGAGTCGCCCAGCCGCAGGCCCAGCCGCTCAATGAACTCGGCGTTGTGCAGTGTGGCACGGCTCACCGTAGTGCCGCCGATGAAGACCGGCGCGAGCTCGGCCACCGGCGTCAGCTTGCCTGTGCGCCCCACCTGAACGGTGATCGCGTTCACCAGCGTGATGCCGGATTTGGCGGTGAATTTGTAGGCGATCGCCCAGCGCGGCGCGCGGCCCGTCGAGCCCAGCCGCTGCTGTGTCGAGTGCGCGTCCACCTTGAAGACCACGCCGTCGATCTCGTAGCCGAGAGCCACACGCGCTCGTTCGGCCTCGTCGATGAAGGCGCTCATCTGCTCGACCGATGCGACCAGCCTGCGCTGAGGATTGACGCGAAAGCCAAGCGCGGCCAGTGCGTCGAGAGTGGCGCGTTGCCCCTGCGGCCAATACTCGCCCTCCACCATTAGAAAGTATGCGTAGAACTCGAGGCGACGATTGGCGACGATGCTCGGCTCGAGCGTGCGCAGCGTACCTGCTGCGGCATTGCGCGGATTCACCGCCGGCGCCAGCCCCTCGCTCTCGCGCTCCTCATTCAACCTCTCGAAGGCCGCCGTGGGCAGGATCACCTCGCCGCGCACCTCAAAGGCCTGCGGCAGGCCAGTTTTTTTCAGCTTCTCCAATCCAATCGTCAGCGGAATGCTGCGAATGGTGCGGAGATTCGTGGTCACATCCTCGCCCGTCTGGCCGTCGCCGCGCGTCAGGCCGTCCATCAGCCGCGCTCCTCCGCCGTCTACAGGCTCATAGCGTAGAGCCACGCTCAGGCCATCCATCTTCAGCTCGGCTACATATTCAACAGACAACGGACCGGCCAGCTCGCGGCAGCGCGCATCCCAAGCGGCCAACTCCTCGGCCGAGTAGGCGTTGTCCAGCGAGAGCATCGGCCGCGAGTGTGCAACCTTCTTGAAGCCCTCGGCGGGCTTGCCGCCCACACGCTGCGTGGGCGAGTCGGGCGTGAGCAACTCAGGGTGCGCGGCTTCGAACTGCTTCAGCTCGTTCATCCGCGCGTCGTAATCGGCGTCCGTGATCTCCGGCGCATCCAAAACGTAGTACAAGTGCTCGTGGCGGCGCAGTTCCGCGCGCAGTTCGGCTATGCGCTCGGTCGGATTCTTCTCTGGGTTCTCTCGTTCGCCCATGAGCTGAATTATAGGAGGCCCGAGGTCAAGGTCGTGCAGGATAGTATGGTTGGCAGAGCGCTATGGAACCCATCACCCACTTTCTCACTGGAGCCTGCATTGGCCGGGCGGGGCTGAACCGCAAGACAGCCTACGCCACGCTGGTGGCCGTTGTGGCCGCCGAGGCCGCCGACATCGACGTGCTCTGGTTGCTGGCCGGGCCGGTCGAGGAGTTGAAGCACCATCGCGGCATTACCCACACCTTTCTCGCCGCGCCTCTGGTGGCTGCTGCTGCTGTGGGCGCGGTCTGGCTGATCGACCGCGGCTGGAAGGCGTGGCGCGCCCGCCGGGCGAAGGCAGCATCGCCCACGGATCCGTCGCTGCGCTGGGGCTGGCTCTATCTGACGGCGCTCATCGCCGCACTCAGCCACTTGCTGCTGGATTGGTCGAACAACTACGGCCTGCGCCCCTTCTTTCCCTTTAACCCGCGCTGGTATGCGGGCAGCTTCATGTTCATCGCCGAGCCACTGCTGTGGGCGCTGTTGCTGCTGGCGTTCGTCATGCCCTGGATCTTCGGCCTGGCCGACGCGGAGATCGGCGCGCGCAAGCGGCAGTTTCGCGGGCGCGGATGGGCGATCTTCGCGCTTGTCTCGATGACTCTGCTGGGTGGCTGGCGCTGGGCCGAGCACGGACGGGCGCGGATGCTCGTCGAGAATGCCCTGCTCACCGCGGCGCCTGTCCAGCGCATTGCTTTAGAGCCGTATCCCATCAATCCCTTCCGCTGGCACGCGATTCTGGAGACGCCCGCCTACTACCAGACCGCCGAGATCAATACCTTTACCGGCGCAGTCGAGAGCGACCCGCGCCGCGATCAGCTCTACAAGCCGTCCTCGACCGAGGCGACCGAGGCAGCCAAACGCACGCTGCTGGGCCAGGTTTATCTGGACTGGGGCACATGGGCTGTCGTTCGCGATCTGGGTCCGGTTGCCGTGCCGGGGATCAAGCCGCCCGAGCTGGCGCCCAACCGCCGCTGGACAACCATTCAGTTCACCGACCTGCGCTGGCGCTACTCGTATCTGGGCGGAGACTCGACGCCGAACTCATCGCCACTGGATGGCTGGGTTTATATCGTCGATGGCAGCGATGAGGCCGGAATGGCGATGCACGGGCGCGAACAGCGGTAGCGGCAGCGAAGCCTGTTGCTGCGGATGTTCCTGCTGGCGCATCATCGGCGCTGAGGTTACGAGAGCGAATCTAGTTCCAGGTCTTCAGGCGAAGATATTACGTAGAATATTGGCTCATTATGTTGGCATAATGGTAACGCAAATCATTGTCTGTGATGGGCTGAAAGTAACTAAAACCGAGCAGG
>Ga0302276_10000079_pt1 | contig 82745 bp, 65 predicted proteins | sample III_Bog_N2_3_FD_198768 | JGI IMG/M metagenome (GOLD analysis project Ga0302276, IMG submission 198768) | Peat permafrost microbial communities from Stordalen Mire near Abisko, Sweden - III_Bog_N2_3 | ecosystem: Environmental > Terrestrial > Soil > Wetlands > Peat | place: Sweden: Abisko...
TCTAGCGAGCGCGACGGACACCGAGGCCGTGCAGGCCTTCGCGCGGCTGTGTCGCGACGAGGGGATCCTGCCGGCGCTCGAGAGCTCACACGCGCTGGCCCGGACGGTGGACATCGCGAAGCAGCATGCCGCTGTCGAGGGCGGAGCGCTCCTCGTCGTGAACCTGTCGGGGCGCGGGGACAAGGATCTGACGCAGGCGCAGGCGGCGCTGGACGCGCTGGCAGGAGAGACATCATGAGCGGGTCACGGATCACCGGCGCGTTCGAGCGGGCCAGGAGCGAGGGGCGCGCGGCGCTCATCGTGTACGTCTGCGCGGGGGACCCGAGCCTGGAGGCCACGGCTGCCCTGGTTCCCGAGCTCGCCCGCGCCGGTGCGGACATCATCGAGCTGGGGGTTCCGTTCTCCGACCCGATGGCGGACGGCCCCGTCATCCAGGCCGCGTCGGAGCGTGCGCTCGCGAGCGGGACGACGCTGCGCGGGATCCTGACGATGGTCGAGGCGCTCCGGCGCGCGGGCACGGACGTCCCGCTCGCGCTCATGAGCTACCTGAACCCGATCCACGCCCTCGGCGACCTCCCGTCGATCGCGAGTGCCGGGGTCGACGCGCTCATCCTCCCGGATCTCCCCTACGACGAGGCGGCTCCGTGGCGAACGGCGATCGAGGCGTGCGCGATGGATCTCATCCCGCTCGCGGCACCGACGACCGCACCCGAGCGCCTCGCGGCCATCGGAGCCGTCGCGCGCGGCTTCCTCTACTTCGTCAGCAGGACCGGCGTCACCGGGGCACAGAAGGGCCTTCCGCCGGAGCTCCCGTCGCAGCTCCTCGCAGCCCGAGCCGTCTCACGCGCTCCGGTGGCCGTGGGTTTCGGCGTCGACTCCCCCGCCCACGCAAGCGCCCTCGCGCGGCATGCGGACGGTGTGATCGTCGGGAGCGCCCTCATCGAGCGCCTCCACTCGCTCCCAGGCCCCGCAGGCGCCGCAGCCGCGATCGCCTTCGTACGCGCCCTCGCCGACGCCCTTCGAAGCACTCCGTCCGCCCCTCGCCCGTCCGCGAGCTCTCCGTCTCCGCTGCCTACAACGTCCACCGAGGTCTCCCCATGCTGATCGTCCTTCGTCCCGATGTCACCGCCGCCCAGCAGGAGGCGCTCGAGCAGCTCATTCGAAGCCGGGGCCTCGTTCCCCACGCGATCCCGGGCGTCGCCCGGACGGCCATCGGCATCACCGGCAACCCTGGCGCGCTCGATCCGGAGCCGTACCGCGACCTGCCCGGTGTCGCGGACGCGATCGCCGTCTCGCAGCCCTACAAGCTCGTCTCGCGGGAGTGGAAGCCCGACCAGACCGTCGTGATGGTCCGCGGCGTCCCCATCGGCGGGCCGCGCGTGATCGTGATGGCGGGGCCGTGCTCGGTGGAATCGAGGGAGCAGGTCCACGAGGCCGGTCGCGGGGTCTCGCGCGCCGGCGCCCGGATGCTGCGTGGAGGGGCGTTCAAGCCGAGGACGTCGCCCTACGAGTTCCAGGGGCTCAAGGAGGAGGGGCTGCGGTTGCTCGCGGAGGTGCGTGCGGAGACGGGGCTCCCGATCGTCACCGAGGTGAAGGACACGGCGACGCTGCCGGCCGTGGCCGAGGTGGCCGACCTCCTCCAGATCGGCGCTCGGAACATGCAGAACTTCTCGCTGCTCGAGGCGGTGGGCGACCTCCGGATCCCCGTGCTGCTCAAGCGAGGGATGAGCGCGACGCTGAAGGAGCTGCTGATGGCGGCGGAGTACATCGTCTCGCGCGGCAACCCCAACGTCATCCTGTGCGAGCGCGGCATTCGCACCTTCGAGACGATGACCCGCAACACCTTCGACATCAACGCCATCCCGATGCTCAAGGAGCGCAGCCATCTCCCTGTCATCGCGGACCCGTCGCACGGCGTCGGCGTCCGGAGCGCGGTCGGCCCCGTCGCGAAGGCGGCGATCGCTGCCGGCGCCGACGGTGTCATCATCGAGGTGCACCCGCGCCCGAGCGAGGCGCTCTCCGACGGCGCGCAGTCCCTGGACATCGCCCAGTTCACCGAGCTGATGGCAGGGCTCTCGAAGATCGCCGAGGCGGTGGGCCGCTCGCTCTAGTCGAGCAGAGCGCCGTCACCCGCACCTCTGCGCTCGACTACGGGCCGGGCGCGAAGCGGGCGAAGACGGCGAGGCCGGCGAGCAGGATGACGAGGGTGACGCCGAACGCGATGAGCATGACCTTCTTCGGGTTCGCCGCCGGAGGAGGCATGCTCGCCGAGAGCAGGGGGCGCGGACTCCGCCCGGCGCCCGTCGGCGCAAGTGAGCTCAAGGCGGGTGAAGGCGCTCGCGCTGGTGCTGCCAGGGGAGCGGTGTTCGCCGCGGGGCTGCCGTTCTCGAACGATCCGAGCGGCGCGGTCGCCTCGTGAGGCGCCGTCGATACGGGATCGGGGGGCGGCGGCCTGGAGGTCGGGTGGCGTCGTGTGAGGGGGATGCTCTGCATCTCCGGGGACGACTCCGGGTCGGTCACGATCACCCGCACCGCAGGCGCAGGCTCGCTCTCGCCGAGCGGTGACCCGTGCGCCGCGAGGAGGGGGCTCATTCCGCCCGGAAGCACGAAGCCCGGAGAGCCCGGTCCCACCTGCGTCACCATGCTCGGCGCCGACTCGGGCCCGTTGTAGGTCGCCGGGACCCTGACCTTGATGCCCTCCTCCTTGACCACGCGCTTGATCTGGCCCCAGAGCGCGTGCATGTCCGGCGGCCGCTTCGTCTTGTCGACGCGCACCGCGCGGTAGAGGAGGTCCTCGATCTTCTCGGGCAGCTCGATCCCGAGCGCCGTTGCCGACAGGTCCGCCTTCTCGTCGAACGCCTTGCGGGCGGCGTCGACCATCGTCTCGGCCGGGCGCACCTTCTTGTCCATCAGCACTTCGAGGATGACGAACGCGAAGCTGTACACGTCGGTCCACGGACCGATCGGGCCGCGCTTCGGGTCGAACTGCTCCGGCGCGCCGTACGACAGCGAGCAGAAGATGCCTTGCGACATCGTGTGCTGCGCGGGGCCCAGGCCGATGCCGTCGTCCGTCAGCACCTTGGCGAGGCCGAAGTCGAGCACCTTGCTGCGGGTGCCGTCGCGCGTCTCGGCGAGGAACAGGTTCCCCGGCTTCAGGTCACGATGGACCACCCCCTGGGCGTGGGCATAGTCGAGCGCCATCGCCGCGGGGTCGAGGAGGCGGATGGTCTCCTGGAGCGTGCGTCCGAGCATGCGGCGCGAGCGACGATCCTTGAGGTCCTGGAAGAGGGAGACCCCCTCGAGCCACTCGAGGACCATGTACGGCACGAGCACGCCCGTCACCTTCGACTCGACGGTGCCGCTCGAGATGCTGCGCACGATGTTGAGGTTGCCCTGCGAGAGCCGGTACATGATGCGGCTCTCGGCCTGGAAACGCTCGACGACGGCGTCGATCATGTTCGGCGTGAGGCCGGCGGGGATCTTCAGGCACTTGATGGCGACGGGCTCGTCGAGCCCCAGGTGGTGCGCGCGGTAGACGACGCTGAAGCCGCCTTCGCCGATGACGTCGTCGACCCTGTAGTGGGACTCGATGTTCTCGCCGACAAAGCCAAAAAAGTCCCGCGCAGCTGCCATCCCTCCACCTATCTATCACGCATCAACGCGCGCGGGGGGTGCGCGTACGGGGCGCCGCTCGCGGTTCAGCCGCAGTTTCTTTCGCCGCCTCGCCTTGAGCTCGAAGCCGGCGCGGGCGACGCTCGTCCTCCATCACGCTGTCTCGAGTGCCAGGCCTGCCGTTTCGCTGCTTCCTGCGCTCGGCGTACTTCTCGGCCTGCTCGATGATGGCCCCTGCCACGTCGATGCCGCTCGCCCGCTCGATGCCCTCGAGCCCGGGTGAGCTGTTGATCTCGAGGATCTTCGGGCCGGTCTTCGCCTCCAGCATGTCGACGCCCGCCACCTCCAGCCCCATGACCTTCGTCGCTGCGATGGCCGCGATGCGGTAGCGACGGTCGAGCTCGACGGCGACTCCGTGCCCCCCTCGGTGCAGGTTCGACCGGAACTCCCCCTTCTTGGCCTGCCGTCGCATGGCCGCGATGACGCGCCCTCCGACGACGATCGCCCGGTAGTCCCGACCCTTCGACTCGGCGATGTACTCCTGAAGGATGATGTCCTGCCCCATCGCCCACAGCGTCTCGAGCAGGCTCGTCACCGCCTGAGGAGTCTCGGCGATCATCGTCCCGATCCCCTGCGCTCCCTGCTGCAGCTTCACGATGGCGGGGGTGCCTCCCACGAACGACAGCGCGAGCTCGACCGAGTCGGGCGTGCGGGCGCAGACCGTCTTCGGGACGTCGATGTCCTTCTTGGTCAGCAGCTGGATGGAGCGCAGCTTGTCCCGCGAGCGCGCGATGGCGACCGAGGTGTTGAGGACCGGCACCCCCATCATGTCGAACTGGCGCACGACGGCGAGGCCGTAGTTGGTGATCGAGGCGCCGATCCTCGGGATGATGATGTCCGCCTCGGGGACGACCTGGCTCCCGAGGAACATCGAGGGGCGGCCACGGGAGACGACGATGTGGAAATCCAGCGGGTCTGCCACCGTCGCGACGTGCCCGCGGGCGCGTGCGGCGAGGACGAGGCGGCTGGTCGAGTAGAGCGCGGGGCTCCGCGAGAGAATGAGGATACGCATCCGGGGACGGCGAAGGTACGGGGGCGCGACCGGCCCCGCAACGCCTCCGGTGTTACCGCGTCGCGACGACGTCGGCGGACGGTGTGGCGACCACGACCACCGTGGCGGGCATGCTCGCACCCGCGGCGTCGGGCGAGACGGCCTTCATCGGAGCGGAGCGAGGGTACGCAGCCTCGACAACGAGCACGGCAATCGCCGCGGCTCGGAGGAGGAAGTGTGTCCGCGTTCCCATGATGCGTGGAGGTAATGCATCGTGCGTGCCGTCGCTGAGCGAAGGAGCGCGACGCTGCGCTCGCGATGTCGATCGTGTCGTGGCCGCCGCGACAGGGAGCTCCGCCTCCGTTGCCTATGACATTCGCGTCGTAGCGGCTCCGGAAGACCGTATCGATTCGAGGACACTCGTGTGTCCGAGGAGACACCTGTCTGCTCGGCGACAGTCCGTGAACGTCGGGGTCATCATGGACTCGGGGCGCTACGCGCGCCGGAGCTCGCCTGCAGGCGCCCAGCAGGAGTGAGTCCCGCTCGAGATTCGCTCGGGCAGTCGGGCTCGCGCGATGGGCCCCCGTGCGAGGTCGCGCGCGTCGAAGACCTGGCACTCGGAGGTGTCGTTGCGGAGGTCGCTCACGAACGTCACGAGGTAGCCATCGTCCTCGGCGGTGCTCCCCGTGCGAGGCGCGAACGGAGACTCGCTCGCGAACACCCCGTCCGGGAACGCGTACCGCTGCTGCTCCCCCGTCGCGCCGTCGTAGCGGACGAGCCCCGAGAACAGGAACCCACCGGGCGCTCCGACCATCGCGTAGGTGAACCGGTGCCGCACCCCCGTGAACGCCGCATGAATCATCGGGAACTCCGCGCAGCGGTCGTCGAGGCGCTCCTCGCGCGTCGTCCCGGTCCGCAGGTCGAACGTCCACCGGTGGAGCCGGGAGCCGAACTCGTGCATGTCGATGCTCCGGTTCAGGATGTCGTACTTCCCGTCGCCGGCGCGCGGCGCCACGTTCGGGTTCGACTGGTGGAAGCCTTCGAGCACGACGAGGTCGCCGTCGTCGTAGGCGTTGACCCAGTGAAGGACGTAGGTCGGGTCGGCCTCGAACCAGCGGACCGTGCCCTGAGCCTGGCCTGGACGGCGGTCCACGAGGCCGAAGCGCGAGGGGAGCTCCTTCGCGAACCGCGCACGGTATGCGCCGCGGGCGAGGAGGGCGGGATCCCAGAAGAGAGGGAGGTCGTTGACGATGACGAAGCGCTCGGTGAACGCGATGTCGTGCGGGAGGCGCGGGCCGGGGAGGGGGACCGGGATGTGCTGGGTGAGCTTTCCCTGCCGATCGAGGACGCCGAGGTGGAAGAACGGAGCGGTCGTCCCGTAGTTGAAGAAGAGGAGCTCACCCGTGCGCGGGTCGGTCTTGAGGTGCGCCGACACCCCCAGGCCGTCGAGCGCGGCGGGTCGCGCCCACGGTGCCGGACCGCGGTCCTCGAGCGTGACAGGGTCGAGCTGGTAGGCGTCTCCGCACTGGTAGAACGTCGAGAGGGCGACCCCGCCGTGGACGGCCACGTCGGTGCTGGAGGCGTCCTTCATGCGGGTGCGAGCGCCCCAGCCGTCGCGCTTCGAGAGCGCAGGCGAGTCGACGATGCCCGCCCAGAGCGGCTCGCCCGCCTCGAGCTCGGCCGCCAGCCCTTCGGTGCGGACGACGCGGTTCCGGTAGTCGGCGACTCCGTCGTGGAAGTGCGCGGCGTGAATCATCCCGTCCCCGTCGAACGGGTGGTAGCGGCCGAGGGCCGGGAGAATCGGGTTCTCGGTGTTGCGGAGGTAGACGCCTTCGAGGTCCTCCGGGATCTCGCCGGCGACGACGGTGAGGTCCGTGGCGTCGACCTCGGTGAGGTTCGGCCGGTGAGCGCCCGTCCGGTAGGGATGGTCGTCGTCGGCAGGCAGGAGGCCGGGGAACGTCTTCACGACACGGACGTGCATGGGACGACGAGGTTAACAGGTCCCGGGGAAATCGACGTCGGTCGAGGAGGGATGAGGTCCGGTCTCCGGTGGACGGACATCGGTCTGGGCACCCATGCCCGCCCCCCTCGGTCCCACGGACGCGGGTGTCGACACCCATGCCCATCCCCCTCGGTCCCCATGGACGTCGGTCTCGACACCCATGCCCATCCCCCTCGGCCCCATGGACGTCGGTCTCGACACCCATGCCCGTCCCCCTCGGTCCCATGGCCGTGGGTCTCGACACCCATGCCGGTCCCCCCTGGGTCCGACGGACGCAGGTCTCGACACCCATGCCCGCCCCCCTCGGTCCGACGGACGCAGGTCTCGACACCCATGCCCGTCCCCCTCGGTCCGACGGACGCAGGTCTCGACACCCATGCCCGCCCCCCTCGGTCCGACGGTCGTCAGCCTCGCCCGACCACGAAGGACACCACGGTCGCCGCGCTCCCCCCGAGGTTCAGCGTCGCGAACGTCCGCGCCCCCTCCACCTGGTTCGCCTCCGCACGCCCGGTCACCTGCCTCGCAGCGTCGAGCACCATCCGCACTCCGGTCGCCCCGACCGGGTGGCCCACACCCACGAGCCCGCCGCTCGGATTCACCGGCAGGCGACCGCCGAGCTGCACGGTGCCGTCCTCGATGGCGCGCCAGCTCTCGCCCGGAGCCGTGATGCCGAAGTGGTCGATGGCCATGTACTCGCTCACCGTGAAGCAGTCGTGCGTCTCGATGCCGTGGAGCGCCGCGAGGTCGACGCCGGCGCGACCGAACGCATCGGTGATCGCCCGTCGCACGGCCGGGAAGACGTACGCCTCCCCGCGGCTCGCGGTCAGCTTGGGCTCGAGAGGGAGGCCGCTCGTCGTGTGCCCCCATCCGAGCATCCGGGCGACCGCCGACATCGGCAGCCCGCGACGCTTCGTGTACTCCGCCGCGAAGTCGCCGGAGCAGAGGACGACCGCGGCCGCACCGTCGGTCACCTGGCTGCAGTCCTGACGGCGGATGCGCCCCTCGATGACGGGGTTCGCCGCGTCGTCCTCGGAGAAGCTCGCGGCGGTGAAGGCCCATCCGCGCGTCTGCGCCTTCGGGTTCCTGCGAGCGCTGGCGAACGCCTTCTCGGCGAGGCTCGCGAGGTGGGCGTGGTCGAAGCCGTAGCGACGCGCGTACTCGTCCGCGACCCGCGCGAACATGTGCGGCCAGAGGTAGCGGCAGCCCTCGCCCTCGTGCCCCACCCATCCGGCCGCCGCGAGGTGCTTCGCCGCCATGTCTCCAGGGACGTTTCGCTCCTGCTCCACCCCCAGCACGAGCGCGGCCTCGTAGCGCCCCGCCTCGATCTCGCTCATCGCGGCGAGCAGCGCGACGCCCCCCGACGCGCACGCGGCCTCGTGCCGTGACGCGGGGACCCCCGTGAGCTCGGGAACGACGGTCGCGGGCATGGCGCCGAGGTGCCCCTGGCCGTTGAACAGCTCTCCGAAGGCGTTGCCGACGTGGATCGTCCCGATGGACGTCGGCGGAAGCTGCAAGCCACCGAGGGCGTCGAGGGTCACGTCACGTACGAGGTCGGCCACCTCCTTTCCTTCGCGCGCGTAGCTGCGCGCGAAGTCGGTCTGGGCGCCACCGAGGATGAAGACGGGTCGGGTCATGGGGCTCTTGAGTGGAGCGCGGTCACCCGCACCTTTACGCTGGGCACTCCGACCTCCTTCAGGTGCAGGCGCCTGCGCTCGGACGACGCTTCGCGTGGTTCACGTTCTTCTTGCAGACTACCTGACTAGAGCATGAGGCGCGCGAGGGCGAGCGCCTGCACGGAGATCTCGGGGACGGAGGTCGTGTCCCAGGCCGACGCGCGGCGGAGAGCGCCAAGAGCGAAGATGCGAGGTGCAGTCGCGCCGTCCGGTGGCACCACCCGTCCGTCGTCATCGGTGACGAGCCCGAGACCCGCCGGGTCCTCCATGGCGCGGCCGGAGGCGATGAGACTCCGTACGAGCGGATCGTCGGCGTCGCCCCGCACGAGCGCAGGTCCCGTGCAGCGGACGAGGGCGTCGTACGTGCCTCGAGCCCGCGTGCCTCCCGCGAGCCGGAGCTCGATGTCGAGCGCGCCGCCCGTGCTCGTGCATCGGACCATCGAGCCAGCGAGCAGCTCGAGCCGCCCCGCGTTCCTCCAGGCATCCACGAGCGCGAGCGCATCGACCGGGGCCCGGTGGCGGAGCACGTCCCAGTAGGGTCGCACGGAGCGTACGAAGCGCGCGCGGTCCCCGGGTGACAGCCGCCGCCAGAGGGCAGGGATGTGCGGCCGGACACTGTCGATCGCGAGCTGCCACGGCTCGCCGCGCGCCTCGGTCTCGCGCACGACGGCGCGGACCCAGGCGATGAGCGGACGGAGACCCTCCGGCAGTCGGGTCATGGGCTGCGCGGACAGGGGCGACGCGGGGCGAAGGGGCGACAGGTGCGGACGAGGGAGCAGGGCGCGCCGAGAGACCACCGTGACATGGCCGGTGAAGCCGTGGGCGTCGAGGAACGCGAGGGCATCGAGCGCCGTGAGCCCGGCTCCGAGGATGAGGAGTCTGCCTGCGCGTGGCAGCGTCGCGAGCGCGCGCTCGTCCCACGCGTTGACCTCTCGATGCCTGTCACGGTCGACGTCTGTCGCTGCAGGGCTGAGCCCGGTGGCAAGCACGACGTCGTCGGCAAGGAGCCTGGTGCCGTCCTCGAGCGTGACCCCCTCGTCGTCGACGCTCACCGCACGTCCTCGCACCACCCGCAGGCTCGCGCGGCTCTCTCGGACGGCCTCCGCGAACCGCTCCTCGACGTAGGCCCCGTAGACCGTGCGCGGCAGGAACGCGGTCGGTGTCGCGCGCTCGGTGAGCTGCGCCCAGGTCACGAAGTCCTCGGGGTGCTCCGGGTCGAGGCTCATCTTCGACGCAGGGACGTTCAGGCGGAACACGCGGCTCTCCACGCCGTAAGCGATCCCGCGCCCGAGCGCCCGCTGACCGTCGCGCTCGACGACCACGAGCTCGAGACCCGGACCCCCGCGACGCAGCAAGTGAATCGCGACCGCGACGCCCGACACGCCGCCGCCCACGATGACGACGCGTCCGCGCGTGGTGGCGCGCGACGTCTCGCGGGCCGTTGCCGCAAGAGCTCCCGCCCTGGGGAGCTCTTGCGGAGGGAGGCCCGCGCACGAGACAGCCTCAGGGGACGTAGCGCTTCTCCTTGAGATGGCGCACGACCTCGGCGGCGACGTCGGCAGGATCTCTGTCGACCGTCGAGAGCGTCACCTCGGCGTGCTCGGGTCGCTCGTACGGGCTGTCGATGCCGGTGAAGCGCGGGATCATCCCCGCCCGCGCGCGCGCATACAGCCCCTTCGGATCGCGGACCTCGCAGACCTCGAGGGGCGTATCCACGAACACCTCCACGAAGGGGAACGGGCGAAGCAGCTCGCGCGCCATGCGCCGCTCGGCGCGGAACGGCGAGATGAACGACGCGAGCACGATGATGCCGGCGTCCACGAAGAGCTTCGCGACCTCGGCGACCCGGCGAATGTTCTCGACGCGGTCGTCGTCGGAGAACCCCAGGTCGCGGCACAGGCCGCTTCGCACGTTGTCGCCGTCGAGCAGGTACGTGTGCCTCCCCTCGGCCGTCAGGGTGCGCTCGACGAGGTTGGCGATGGTCGACTTGCCCGACCCGGAGAGCCCCGTGAGCCACACGACGGCGGGCGTCTGCCCTTTCAGCTCCGCGCGGGTGCTCGCGTCCACGAGCAGCGTCTGGCGGTGGACGTTCGACGCGCGTGGCAGAGCGCCGCGGATGACGCCGGCGCCGACGGTGCGGTTGGTGAACCGGTCGATGAGGATGAAGCTCCCCGTGTCGCGGCAGTCGTGGAAGGTGTCGAAGGCGAGCGGGGCACCGAGCGTGAGCGTCGCGTGTCCGATGTCGTTCATGCGGAGCGTCTCGGCCGGGTGCCTGCCGAACGTCGCGACGTCGAGCTTGTGGTCGAGCGTCGTCACGGCGGCAGTGACGGTCTTCGCGTTGCTCTTCAGCAGGTACTGGCGGCCCGGGACGAGGTCGTCCGGGTCCATCCAGAGCAGGTGCGCGGCGAGTCGGTCGGAGACGTGGACGCGCGCGTCGGGCGTCACGAGCAGGTCGCCCGACGAGACGTCGATCTCGTCGGCGAGCACGAGAGTGACGGCGTCGCCCGCGTGCGCGAGGGGGAGATCTCCGTCGCTCGTGACGATGCGGGAGACCGTGCTCGCGCGCGCGGACCCTGCGACGACGAGCGCATCCCCGGGCGCGATGCGGCCTGCCGAGAGTGTCCCCGAGAAGCCTCTGAAGTCGGAATCCGGGCGGTTGACCCACTGCACGGGCATGCGGAACGCGCCGGCCGCGGTGCGCTCGTCGCGCGAGGTCACATCGATGGTCTCGAGGTGATCGAGGAGCGTCGGCCCTGTGTACCAGGGGGTGCGCTCGCTCCTGCGGCACACGTTGTCGCCGAAGCGCGCGCTGATCGGGACCGCGACGCTGGTCTCGTTCTCGAGCTGCCCGACGAGCGCGGAGAAGTCGCTCACGATGCGCGCGTAGGTCTCCTGCGCGTCGGGGACGAGGTCGATCTTGTTGACCGCCAGGATGACGTGACGAACGCCGAAGAGGCTCGCGATGAAGCCGTGGCGCCGCGTCTGCGCGAGCACCCCCTTGCGCGCGTCGACGAGCAGGACGGCGAGGTCCGACGTCGACGCGGCCGTCGCCATGTTGCGCGTGTACTGCTCGTGCCCGGGCGAGTCCGCGACGATGAACCTGCGGCGCGGCGTGGAGAAGAAGCGGTAGGCGACGTCGATGGTGATGCCCTGCTCGCGCTCGGCGTCGAGGCCGTCGACGAGCAGGGCGAAGTCGAGCTCTCCACCCGTGGTGCCGAAGCGTCGCGAGTCCTTCTCGAGCGCGCCGAGGTGGTCGTCCTTCACGAGCCCCGCGTCGTAGAGGAGCCGGCCGATGAGCGTGGACTTGCCGTCGTCGACGCTGCCGCACGTGAGGAAGCGAAGGAGCGACACTTCGTGCTGTTCTGCGCTGGCGACGCTGCCCATCAGAAGTAGCCCTCGCGCTTCTTCTTCTCCATCGACGACGCTTCGTCGGCGTCGATGATGCGCCCCTCTCGCTCGCTCGAGCGCGCACCCCGCGTCTCGTCGATGATCTTGTCGAGCGTGTCGGCCGACGACTCGATGGCTCCGGTCAGCGGGTAGCAGCCGAGCGTCCGGAAGCGCACGAGGCGCGTCTCCGGCCTCTCGCCCGGCGCGAGCGGGAGGCGGTCGTCGTCGACCATGATGAGCGCGCCGTCGCGGCGGACGACGGGGCGTTCCTTCGCGAAGTAGAGCGGCACCACGGGGATGCCCTCGGCGCGGATGTACTGCCACACGTCGAGCTCGGTCCAGTTCGAGAGCGGGAACACGCGGACCGACTCCCCCTTGTGCACCCGCGTGTTGTAGACGCGCCACAGCTCGGGACGCTGGTCCTTCGGGTCCCACGCGTGAGCGACGCTGCGGAACGAGAAGACGCGCTCCTTGGCGCGACTCTTCTCCTCGTCGCGCCGCGCGCCGCCGATGGCCGCGTCGAAGCCGTGACGATCGAGCGCCTGCCTCAGCGCCTCGGTCTTCATCACGCGCGTGTGCACCGACGAGCCGGAAGCGAACGGACTCACCCCGGCCGCGCGCCCCTCCTCGTTGATATGAACGAGGAGCTCCCACCCCAGCCGCCGCGCCGTGGCGTCGCGGAGCTCGATCATCTCGCGGAACTTCCACCCCGTGTCGACGTGCAGGAGCGGGAACGGCGGCGCGGAGGGAAAGAACGCCTTCCGCGCGAGGTGCAGCATCACGCTCGAGTCCTTCCCTATCGAGTAGAGCATCACCGGGCGCCGGCACTCGGCGGCGACCACCCGGAGAATGTGGATGCTCTCGGCCTCGAGCTCTCGGAGGTACGTCGGCGCTCCTGGCAACATCGGCCGCGCTACTGAAGCCCTCGCACCGCGAAGAGCGTCCAGTCGCTGTAGATGGTGCGCCCTCGGAGCGTCGGCGCCGCGGGGAGCATGCGCAGCGCGAAGCGGATGGCGTAGATGCCCCGCTTCAGCTCCAGCCCGGGAGCGAGGCCATCGAGCGTCGAGTCGATGGTCGCCGACTCGCCGATGCCGAGCGGGATGGGACCCGAGTCACGGTAGGCGAGCGCGTGGGCGGTCGTCGGCTTGGCGTACCGCACGGGGACGCAGTTGTGGTCGACCAGCTCGAAGCCCTCCAGCGTGAAGGCCTGCTGCGGCAGCGCGAGCGCGAGCCGGGTGAGGCCGATGTTGTGCAGCGTGAGCGCGAGGCGCAGCGCCCCCGCGGGCTGGACGACCCGGTCGGGCGTGGCGAGCTCGGCCTTCGCCCCTTCGAGCTGCGGGTCGACGGGCCTCGACTGGTCCTCCGGGGGGTCTTTCCGGCAGAGAGCGCGGTTGAATCGCTCCATCGTCGGCGCGACCACCGGCGGGGGTCCACCGCACGCGACGGCGAGGAGCAGGACGCCAGGCGCCGCGCGGAGAGCGAGCGCTCTCCGCGGGGAAGGGGGGTGCGGCAGCGGCATGGTCGTCAGTCCTCCACCGGGCCGATTTCCTCGCCCGACAGGACGAAGAAGGCCTCGCCGTAGAGTTTCAGGAGGTCGAGCGCCGTGTCCATGTCTTCCTGCGTGTGGCCGCGCGTCACGTTCACGCGCAGCCGCTCCTCGCCCGGCTTCACGCCCGGGTAGATCACGGGGACCATCAGCACGCCGCACTCGAGCATGGCGACGTGCATGAACAGCGTCTTTCGCTCGTCCCTGCACATGACGGGCATGATCTGCGTGCTGCTCGCCCCGAGGTCGAAGCCGGCCTCGAGGAGCTTGCCGCGGAAGTAGTCGCGCTTCTGGTGGAGCTCTGCGACGAGCTTCGGGCCGTCGCTCTCGAGCATGTCGAGGATGGTCGACACGGTCGCGACGACGGGAATCGGGATGCTGGCGCTGAACATGAAGGAGCGCGCCGCGTTCTGCACCATCTCGATCACCTCGGGCTTGCCGAGCAGCGCTCCGCCGATGGCGCCGAAGACCTTGGAGAAGGCGGTCATGAGGATGGGGATTCGCCCCTCGACCCCCTGCGCCTCCGCGAGCCCGCGCCCGTTCACGCCCATCGTGCCGCTGCCGTGCGCGTCGTCGACCGCGAGGACGGCGTCGTACCGCTCGCAGATCTCCACGAACTCGGGGAGGTGCGCGACGTCCCCGTCGAGCGAGTAGACCCCCTCGACGAGCACGAGCGCGTTCTTCCGCTCGCGCGTCTTGAGGATGCGCTCGAGGCTCTTCGCTGAGTTGTGGTTGAAGAAGCGGATCTCCGGCGCCTTCCCCGGGATGCCTGCGGCGAGGAAGCTGCCGTCGAGGATGCACGCATGGCTGAAGCTATCGAGCACCAGCGTCGTGTCCTTGTCGGCGGTGGCGGAGATGAGGCCGAGCATCGCCTGGTAGCCGGTCGTGAAGATGAGGCAGGCCTCGTATCCGAAGAACTTCGCGAGCCGGGCCTCGAGCTCGACGTGCTCGACGGTCGTCGCCTGCAGCCGGGAGCTCGAGAGGCCGCACGCGTACTTCTCGAGCGCCTTGTGGGCGGCTTCCTTCACCTTCGGGTGGTTGGTGAGGCCGAGGTAGTCGTTGGAGCTGAAGTTGACGACCGGCTTGCCGTCGATCTGCGTGTGCAAACCGCCCGTCTCGAAGCGCCGGAAGTACGGGTAGAGCTGCTTCTCGCGCGCGAGACGGATGCGCGCGAGCTCGGTGTGTGCCTTTTCGTCGATCCAGCTCACGTGGCGTCTCCTGCGCGCCAGGCTCTCTGCGGCCCGGCGCGGCGTGCGACGTGTGACTAGCCGTGGGCGACGCGTCGCGCAATAGGAGGCGGGGTAGGGCGCCATAACCCCATCGGGCGCACGGTTCGCTGGTAGCATCCCCGCGCGCGACCTGCTCCCACGCTCGCCCTCCCCGAACCCCCCTGAACCCCGCCATTTCGGACGCTTCTCTCGGCTGCGCTCCACCGAGAATTCCGGTTTCCCGTGGGACGTTCGTCCCGCGGGCGCAGATCACGCCGAGCGCCGCGGTCTCCGTGCCTCGAGCGTCTCTCGGCACTCCGGCTTCCCGCCGTCCGCTCGTCCGACGGGCGCAGATCACGTCGAGCGCCGCCCCCTTCAGGCCTCGGGCGTCTGTCGGCAGCTCGACTTCCCGTGGGAGGTTCGTCCCGCGGGGTCTCGCGGGATCGACGTCCCGTGGGAGGTTCTTCCCGCGGGAAGCGGTCCCTCGCGCCGACGCCGCGTCGGTCCGCGGCGCGCGCCGTGCCAAGGCTTTGGCGTCCGTCGCCCTTCGTGGGGAGGGTGGGGGGTGCACGTGGGAGCCTTGAAACCAGCGCTCAGCTCCGATCGACGGCAAGGCGGCCGCTGGGGCATCGGGCAGGCGACGAAGAACCACCTCCTCTACTTCGCGGCGTCCGCGCTGCTCGGCGCCCTCTCTCTCGTCTCGTCGCGCCAGCTTCCGCGGCTCGGTCGGGGGCTTGGTCGCGCCCTCTACCGTCTCGGCCTCGCTCGCGACCTCACCCTTCGAAACCTCGCGCAGGTCTATCCGGACCTCGACCGCGCAGGCCGTGACGCCCTGGGCCTCCGCGTCTACGCCGAGCTCGGAACCTACCTGGGCGAGGCTGTCGCCCGGCTGCACCGGCCGGCGGAGCTCGTCCCGATTCGCTTCGAAGAGGGCTCGCGCGCGATCCTGGAAGAAGCGGTCGGCGAGGGGCGGGGAGTCGTCTTCGCGTCGGCACACCTCGGTCCCTGGGAGACGGTGGCGGGATCGCTGGTGCACCACGGCTTCCCCCTGACGACCCTGGCCAGGGAGAGCTACGACCCCCGGTTCGTCCGGCTCTATGACCGACTGCGCGGGTCCGCCGGGGTGCAGACCATCTATAGAGGGAGCGCGGCGGCGCCCCTGCAGATCGTTCGCGCGCTCCGGCGCGGCGTCCTGCTCGGTGTGCCGATGGACCTTCGGTCGCGGGTCCCGTCGATTCCGGTGCCCTTCCTCGGCATCCCCGCCGAGACCGCGATCGGGCCTGCGAGGATCGCGCTCCGCACCGGTGCCCCGGTCGTCGTCGGGACCGCCGTGCCCGGCGAGTCGGGCGAGCTCCAGCTGCGAATGACGCGCATCCCGTCCGGGGACCTGGGGCGCGGCGACGCGGGCGAGCAGGCCCTCACGCGACGGATCAATGACGAGCTCTCGCGGCGCATCCTCGCGTTTCCTCAGGGGTGGGTCTGGATGCATCCGCGGTGGACCGACGCTTCCGGCAGCGAAGCGGTCGCCGCGGCGCCCGGGCCTGCGAGGAGCGATGTCGAAGGAGACTCACGAGGTCCATTTCGGTGGTCGGAAGACAATTCAGCACCTTCCCCGCAGGAGACTCGTTAGACTCTGGGCGCGCGCGAGGCGGCGCGACGAGGAGAGCGGTTGGCGGACTTCGGGCGGATTCCAAGACTGATAATGGAGGCGAGCGCCATCCGTTCGCTGCGCATGAGCGCCGCGGACGGCTTCGTACTGTCGCGGATCGACGGGCGGGCGACCGAGAAGGAGCTCGCGAGCCTGACCGGGCTGCCCGAGAGTCAGATTCGCGTTTCCATCGACAACCTGCTGGCGCTCAAGGTGATTGCCTTCGGCGCGCCACCGCCGGTGGCTGCTTCACGCCCGGCCCTGGGCGCGCCGCAGAGCCCGGCGAGCGCACCGCAGCTGGGAAGCGGCGCGACCAATGGCGCCCCGAGTCCCGAAAGCGCGCCCAAGCTCGAGCCGGCGCCTGCCGTCGCCAACGCTCTGCTCGATGCAGCCGTCGCCGGGATCCCCGACGATTCGCCCGAGCTTCACGAGGACATCGAGCTGACTCCCGACCTTCGACGTCGCGTCCTCGGTCTCCATTCCGTGGCCGCATCGCTCGACCACTACGCCCTGCTCGGGCTCACACGCGAGGCCGACAAGAAGGCCGTCAAGCGCGCCTACTTCGAGCTGGCGGCGCTGTATCACCCCGACCGGTACTTCCGGAAGAATATCGGCACCTTCAAGTCCAAGATGGAAGTCATCTTTGCGAAGGTGTCGGTGGCCTACGAGACGCTCGCCGACAAGGGTCAGCGCGCGGAGTACGACCTCTATCTGGGAGACGTCGAAAAGTCGCGCGATGTCGAGGCGATGCTCCGCAACGTGATGGCGGAGGTAGAGACCGCGGAGCAGACCGCGATCGACCTCGCGCAGAGCTCGCCATCCCTCTTTCCACCGACGACGTCGCCCAGCCTGCCGCCGACACCCACAGAGAGCCAGCCTGGAACCTACAGTGTCCCACGCCCTGCTGCGATGGCGCCGCTCTCGGCGCCTGCCGCGCCTCCCTCCGCTCCGCAGCGGTCGGCCGTCGCCGATCAGCTGCGACGGGAAGCGCTCGCCGCGCGACTGAAAGGGAACCGTCCGGTCACCAAGCCTCCCATCGACGTCAAGACCGTGGTGCTTCCGCCGCCTCCACGCTCCAACCCCGCGGAGGCCGTCGACTCGCTCAAGCGTCGATACGAGGATCGCGTCGAAGCCGGGCGACGCGCCCAGGGGGACAAGTACGTCAAGATCGGCGAGAGCGCCGAGTCCAGGAACGACCTGACCGCAGCCGCCGCGGCGTACCGTGTCGCCCTCAGCTTTCTGCGCGAGGGCGATGAGACCTTCGCGCACGCCAAGGAGGTCATCGCGAAGTCGGAGACGGCGCTCGGCGAGACCTACACCCGACAGGCCGAGCACGAGGAGAAGGGCGGAAAGTGGGAGGATGCCCTGCGCTCCTGGGGGCGTGCCGCGAAGTTCCGCCCGAACGACCCGCATGTGCTGGAGCGCCACGCGCACGCGATCCTGAAGAACGCCGGCGACCTGCGTGAGGCGCTCCAGGTTGCCCAGAAGGCGGTCTCGCTCGCACCGACGGTGGGCGAGTATCGGTGCACGCTCGTGAACCTCTACGTGGCGGCGGGCCTGGCGCTCAACGCGCGCCGGGAGCTCGACGCTGCGGCGAAGCAGTTCCCAGACAACCCCACCATCGCGGCGCTCGTGAAAAAGCTTCAGCAGAAGCCGACGTGAGAATCACGAGACAGAGAATTCGCCGCAATTGCGGTGTAAGCTCTACACTCGTAAGACTTGTGATGGTGTCGGGGGTCGCCCGGCAAGCTGCCCGCGACCGTATCCGTCCCCTAACGCATCACCCCGCTAATCTCAGATCTCAGCTCGGAGCCACCAGATGACCGTCGAGAAGGTAATTGGAATCGACCTCGGGACGACCAACTCGTGCGTGGCGATCGTGGAGGGTGGAACCCCGACCGTGATCCCCAACCGCGGCGGTTACAAGACGACGCCGTCGATGGTCGCCGTGACCGAGGCCGGCAAGCGCCTCGTCGGTCACATTGCGAAGCGCCAGGCGATCACGAACGCCGAGTACACCGTCTCGGCGGCGAAGCGCCTCATTGGCCGCAAGTGGACGAGCCCGCAGGTGAAGAACGCCGTCTCGACGTCGAGCTACAAGATCGTCGAGGGGCCGCACTCCGATGTGCGCATCGCGCTCCGCGACAAGGAGTACAGCGTGCCCGAGATCGGCGCGATGGTGCTCCAGGAGATGAAGGTGATCGCGGAGGACTACCTCGGCGAGCCGGTCACCAAGGCCGTGGTCACCGTCCCGGCGTATTTCAACGACAACCAGCGGCAGGCGACGAAAGACGCCGGCGAGATCGCAGGCCTCGACGTCATCCGAATCATCAACGAGCCCACGGCGGCGGCGCTCTCGTACGGCTTCGGTCGCAACCTCGAACAGGTCGTCGCGGTCTACGACTTCGGCGGCGGCACGTTCGACATCTCGGTCCTCGAGATCGGCGCGCACGGTGTCTTCAAGGTCATCGCGACGGCCGGCGACACGTTCCTCGGGGGTGAGGACGTCGACGCGCGGATCATCGACTGGCTGGTCGAGGGCTTCAAGACGGAGCACCAGATCGATCTGCGGCAAGACCGCATGGCCCTGCAGCGGCTGAAGGACGCCGCGGAGAAGGCGAAGTGCGAGCTCTCCTCGGTGCGCGAGACCGAGGTCAACCTCCCGTTCATCATCTCGAACGGACGCAACGAGGCGCTCCACCTCCAGCGCGCGCTGACGCGCGACCAGCTCGACGAGCTGAGCGAGGACCTGATCGAGCGGACGATCGACATCTGCCGGCAGACCCTCATCGACGCGAAGCTCGAGAAGGACGAGGTCGAGGAGGTCGTGCTCGTCGGCGGAATGACGCGTATGCCGAAGATCCAGACGGCCGTCGCGGCGTTCTTCGAGCGGGACCCGTGCAAAGGCGTGCACCCGGACGAGGTCGTGGCGCTCGGCGCTGCGATCCAGGGCGCGGCTCTGGTGGACGACAAGCAGGAGATGATCCTCCTCGACGTCACGCCGCACGCGCTCGGCATCATGACGTTCGGGAGCTACTTCGAGGAGCTCATTCCCCAGAACACGACGGTGCCGACGCACCGCCAGAAGATCTTCACCACGAGCCGGGACAACCAGACCGCCGTGAAGATCCTCGTCATGCAAGGAGAGAACGAGCAGGCGGAGCAGAACGAGCTCCTCGGCGAGTTCATCCTGACGGGGCTGAAGCGCGCGCCGAAGGGTCAGGTCGAGATCGAGGTCACCTTCGAGATCAACGCCGACGGAATCGTCAGCGTGCGGGCGAAGGATCTCGAGACCTCGCTCGAGCAGTCGATCCAGGTCACCGCGACCAGCGGGCTCACCGCGGAAGAGATCAAGTCGATGATCGAGAGCGCCAAGGACCACATGGTCGAGCGCCGCGGGTCGGAGGAGTTCGAGGCGGCGCGGCAGGAGGCCGAGAAGAGCATGGCGGAGATCGAGCGCCTGTTCCCGCAGGTCGAGACGATCGTCGCTTCGAGCGATTTCGGACGCGACGCCATCGAGAAGACCAAGACGATCGTCGGCAAGACCCGGGACGCGATCCGCAAGCAAGACGTCGCCGCTGTTCGTGAGCAGATCGACGGCCTCACGCGCACCCTCCGCATGTTCAAGGGGGTCGTCGCGAAGACGCAGTAGATCGGCGCGGGGCGTCGCGTGTCCGCTTGCGGACTGTGACGCTCGCGGCCCGGCGTGTCACCGTGATTCCAAACGTGAACGACGAACCCGACAAGACCGCCACCTTAGATCTCGACCTGGATTCCGGGTGGGACCTTGGTGACGAGGATGACGACGCGGCGAGCGCGCGGCCGACGCTCGCTCCGCCGTTCGATCTCGCGTCGTACGCGAAGGAGTCGATGACGCCGTCCGCGCGCAGCGGCGAACCGAGCGGTGCCCCCACGCCGCGACCGCTGTCGCTCGCGCCCCCGCCGATGCGGCCAAGCATGATGCCGAGGCCGGATTTTGCGGTCGTCCCGAACCGCGTGATCAGCCTCCCTCCTCCGCCTCCGCTGCCGAATCGTGCCGCGCCGCGGATCGCCAGACCTCTCGCGCCGCTGCCGTCCACCGCGCCGACCCTGCCCTCGGAGGTCGTCGAGGCGCTCGTCGCCGCGTCTCAGCCGCCGGGGGCCGCAGCAACGCCAGTCCCCCCTCCGCAAGCAACTCCGTTCCCCGCGACTGCCGTGACGCCGGTGCCGCCTGCGCTCTCGCCCGCCACGAAGCCGCCCCCGTCAGGGTCGGAGGCGTTCGCCGCCTTCTCTTCGATCATCACTCCGGTACCCCCGTCGTCATCGCCACCGTCGCAGCGGATCACCCCGCGCGAGATGCAGGCCCTCGAAGCCGCGCTCGTCATCTCCCGGCAGGAACAGTCCGCGGCCGCGAGCTCTCCGCGCGGCGATACGCTCCTCGCGCTCGCGAACCAGCGCGCCCCGCTCCTCACGCCTCCTCGCGTCGCTGCCGTGACGCTCGCGGTGTCGACCGTCCCGCCGGCGCCGGAGCCTGTCGCCGTCACCGATCCTATCGTGGAGATGCAGGAGCGCTTCGCGCTCGGCGACTACTCCGGTGCGCTCGTGATGGCGGAGTCGATGCTCGACGAGAACCCGACGCACGTGGAGGCGCGGGAGTACGCGGACAGCTGTCGCGCGGTCCTTCAGCAGATGTACACGGCACGCATCGGCCCGCTCGATCGCGTGCCGGTCGTCGACGTCGCGCGCGACCAGCTGCGCTGGCTCTCAATCGACCACCGCACCGGCTTCATCCTGTCATTGGTCGATGGCTTCTCGAGCCTCGAGATGATCCTCGACGTGTGCGGGATGCCGCCGCTCGACGCTCTGCGAATGCTGTTCGAGCTGGTTCAGCAACGCATCATCTCGATCCGGGACGAGTGAACGGATTCACGCGGCGCAAGCCAAAAGCGCACGGTGCGGAATTGGCGTGCGCTTTCGTTGCGCTTGGTCGGACCCGACGCTAGACCGAAGGCGGATGGACCGAAGCCTGCCAGAGACCAAGCGGCTAAGGCGTGACGTCGAGTGGGCGTTGCAGAGAGCGCTCGACCCCGGCACCGTGCTCCCGATGCTGCATCGGCTCTCGCGTCTCGCGGATGTCGGGTCCGACGAAGGCGTCTACGCGCAGCGCAGGCTCGCGGAGCTCCTCGCCGACCATCACCCGTGGCGTGCGGCGCTCTGCGCCAGGCGTGTGCTCTCGGTGCAGCCGCGCGACGACGGAGCCTGGGCGATCCTCGCGATGTGTCACGCGCTGCTCGGCAATCATCGCTGCGCCGTCGCGGCCTACCGACGAGCGCTGGACCTCTCCCCGGAGAACGCCGCCTACGCTCATAACCTGGGCCACCTCCTCGACATCGCGCTCGGGCGGCCGGCCGACGCCCTCTCGTGGCTCCGCTCTGCCTATGCCCGGACGCATGGGCGTACGGATGTCGCGGTCTCGCTCGCGCACGCGCTCGGACGTGCGGGGGCGCTCGCCGAGGCGACCAAGGTCTCACGCCGCGCGCTTCGAGCCGCAGACACCTCGTGCCTTCGCGAGCACGTCGCGATCGCGGAGTGGCTGGCGGCAGGAGCGCAGGCCGAGCCGAAGCTCTCTCCGAGACGACCGCCGTCGCGCGCGGCTCGCGCGCCATGGAAGCGCGTCGATGCGGCCAGGCCTGCGCCTCCGGAGCCCGGCGACGTCGTGGATCTCGACTCGCTCCTCAAGAAGGGGCTCGTGAACCTTCCGCTCGACGCGAAGCAGCGCGAGAGAGCAAGAGGGCTCGCGCGCGATCCAGCGGTAGAGAGCACGCTCCCTTCCGATGCGGCGACGCGCGCCAGTGTCGCGGCGGCGATCGCGTACGCCATCGTCTTCGTCGATCGCGTGCCGCTCACGCAGGCGGAGGTCGCCGCGTCCTTCCGGGTGAGCGTCCATGCGCTTCGAGGTCAGCTGAAAGCGCTCCGCGCGCGCATCGAGCTCTCGACGAGCCAGGCGTGTGCCGCCGTCGTGCGCCCGCGCTGACGCGCAAGCGAGGCCGGAGCCCCGACGTCGACGACGCGTGCCGCGGAGGGAACATTCGTGGACGTCAGGGCGTCAGAGGCTACTCGCAGGGCCGCTCCGGCATCCTGCTAGGGTACCGCGCGATGCGTCTTCGACTCCTGCTTCTCCCTGTCTCGCTCCTATGTTTCGCCCGCGCGGCAGCGGCGCAGCAGCTGGAACACGCCGCGACGGATGCCACGGCTCTGACGCTGCCGCCTGCTCCCACGATCGACGATCCGATGCTCGCGCCCATGCCTCCTGCGCCGCGGCTCATCGCGACCTGGGAGGAGACTCTCGAGCTGCTGCGAGGACGGTCGACGGACCTGCGAACCGCGTATGACGAGGTCCTCCGCGCCGAAGGTCAGGTGCGAACCGCGCTGGCTGCGAACCTCCTCACGATCAACGGGACGGCGACGTACCAGCATCTTCTCGCGGGGTCGACGGGCCTCATCTCGACGACGCCGAGCACGACGGCGACCATCCCGACGCTCCCTGGGTTCACCCCGCAGCAGTCTGCGACGCTCGCGGGCGCATTCACCAACGCTCTCGAGCAGTCGGTGCAGGGGCTCGGAGTGACGCCGAGTGATCAGGTCATTCTCGGCGCTCAGGCCGTCCAGCCGATCCTCTCCCTGGAGACCTGGCACAACTACAAGACAACCAAGATCAACGTCGAGGCTGCGCGGCTCTCGTACGAGGATATGAAGCGCACGATCGCGCTCAGCGTCGCGAACGATCTCATCGCGGTCATCACGGCGGAGCGCGTGGCCGAGCTGAACCGCGTCGGAACGCGGAGTGCGCTGGAACGGCTCGATCTCGCTCGACGAAAGAACAACCTCGGCGCGGCGACCCGGCTGGACGTGATCAGGGCACAGCAGGACGTCGAGACAGCCCGCGCGACGCTCGTCACCGGGGATGAATCGCTGCGCCAAGCGCGCGAGGCGCTGGGGCTAGCGCTCGGTCTCCCGCAGCAAGTCGGCGTCACGAAGGACCTCAACCTGGATGGGCTGGTGAAGGCCGCGCTCGACAGCTGCAGGGCGACGGACTCGGTGGAAGATCGCGCGGACGTCGCGGCGGCACGGACGCGCGTCATCGTCGCGAAGCGGCGCGTCGACGATGTCTATTACCTCTTCCTTCCGACCATCAACGCCCAGAGCAGCGCCGCCTACGACGCGACGATCCCCGCGTCCGCAGGTACGACGGTGACCTCGTGGAACATCGGCGCAGTGCTGACCGTGCCCCTGTGGGATGGCGGCGTCCGTTACGGCTCACTTCGGCAGAGCCGTGCGCTCGAGGACGAGGCGAAGATGACCCTCGAGTCGACACGGCGCCAGGCCATCGTGCAGGTCGAGCAAGCGCGCCGCTCGGTGACGGTCGCCGAGGCGTCCGAGATGGTCGCGCGGAACGCGCGCACGCTCGCGGCGGAGAACGACCGTCTGACGCGGACCGGCTACATCGAGGGTCAGGGCACGAGCCTCGAGCTGGTGACGGCTGCGGCAGCCCTCCGCGAGGCCGAGATCACGCTCGCGCTGCGACAGTTCGACCTCGTCAAGGCGCGCGTCACCGCGATCCTTGCGCTCGCGAACTGCCCGTGGTGAGCGCCGAGACACTCGCCGTGCGTGCCGAAGCTCAGTAGCCCGCAGCCGGACACTTCGAGTAACGTGGCGCCCGCATCCCCCCGACGGGCTCTCGGCGCCGTTTTTCCGGAGCTGACGCCTCGCCGCTAGCAATCGCCTCGCCCAGTTTCGCCAAGCCAAACGGAGCACGCTTCACGATGGTCACCTCGATCACCCCGGCCTCCTGGTCGCAAGTTCCCTCCGCGTCGCACGCCACCGCGACTGCGGGCGAGCCGAGCATACTCGCCGTGCAGCGCGAAGATGGCTCCCTCGACCCGGCGGTCGACCCGAAGATCGACCCGGAGCTCGTCCTCGCGCTCTACCGACACATGGTGCTCGTTCGCCTGCTCGACGAGCGGATGGTGCTACTCCAGCGGCAAGGCCGCATCGGCTTCCACATCGGCTCGCTCGGCGAGGAGGCGGCGATCCTGGGGTCCGCGGCCGCGCTGCGCGACAGCGACTGGATGTTTCCCTGCTACCGAGAGTTCGGCGCCGCGCTCTGGAGGGGGATGACGCTCGAGGCGTACGTCCACAACATGTTCGGCGACGGGAAGGACCCGGCGCGTGGACGCCAGATGCCCGACCACTACACGTGCCGCGCGGCGAAGTTCGGCTCCATCAGCTCCCCGATCGGGACGCAGATCACCCAGGCCGTCGGCTTCGCCTGGGCCGCGAAGATGAAGAAGGACCCGCTCGCCACGCTCGTCTACTTCGGCGAGGGAGCGACGAGCTCGAACGAGTTCCACAACGGGATGAACTTCGCGGGCGTGTTCAAGACCCCCACCGTCTTCTTCTGCCGCAACAACGGGTGGGCCATCAGCGTGCCCGCCGAGCGACAGACCGCGAGCGCCACGTTCGCCGAGAAGGGGATCGCCTACGGGATCCCGAGCATACAGTGCGACGGGAACGATCTCTTCGCAGTGTACAAGGTGACGCGCGAAGCCATCGATCGCGCCGCGGCCGGGCAGGGGCCGACGCTCATCGAGGCACTCACCTACCGCATCTCGGGGCACTCCACGAGCGATGACCCCAAGGCGTACCGCAAGGACGACGTCGTCGAGAGCTGGCGCAAGAAGGACCCGCTCGTGCGTCTTCGCAGGTACCTCGACTCCGCGAGCCTCTGGACCGACGCGAAGCAGCTCGAGCTCGAAGCGAAGATCGACGCCGAGCTCAAGGCCGCCATCAAGACTGCCGAGGACTCCGCGCCACCGACCCTCGACTCCATGTTCGACGACGTGTACGCGAAGCGGCCGTGGCACCTCGAGGAGCAGCACAAGGAGCTCCTCGCCGGGCCTCGCGCGAAGGGCCACGGCCAGCACTGAGGGCGCGCCAGACGCACCCAGGTTGAAGCGGAACAGCACAACGTTTTCGAAGAGAGACCAGCCATGCCGCAGATGAATATGGTGCAAGCGATCAACGACGGCCTGCGCCTCGAGATGAAGCGTGACGACCGCGTCGTCGTTCTCGGCGAGGACGTCGGGAAGGTCGGCGGCGTCTTTCGCGTGACGCAAGGGCTCTTCGACGAGTTCGGCGACGACCGCGTGATCGATACGCCGCTCTCCGAGGGCGGCATCATCGGCGCGGCCATCGGGATGGCCCTCTACGGGCTCGTCCCGATCCCGGAGATCCAGTTCTCGGACTTCATCTTCCCGGCCTACGACCAGATCGTCAGCGAGCTGGCCAAGTACCGCTACCGCTCCGGCGGCGAGTATCCGGCGAAGCTCGTCATCCGCACGCCCGTCGGCGGCGGCATCCGCGGCGGCCACTATCACTCGCAGTCGCCCGAATCGCTCTTCATCCACGTCGCCGGGCTCAAGGTCGTGTGCCCCTCGAACCCGTACGACGCCAAGGGGCTCCTCCTGGCGTCGATCCGCGATCCGGACCCGGTTCTCTTCTTCGAGCCGAAGCGCGTGTACCGGGCTGCAAAGGGGGACGTGCCCGAAGGGGACTACACGGTCGACCTGTCGAAGGCGTCCGTCGTCCGCGAAGGGAAGCACGTCACCATCATCGCGTGGGGCGCGATGCTGTACGAGGCGATCGCCGCGGGCGAGCAGGCCGCGGCCCAGGGGATCGATTGCGAGATCATCGACCTTCGGACCCTCTGGCCGGTGGACATCGACACCATCGTCGAGAGCGTCAAGAAGACGGGGCGCGTCATCGTCGTCCACGAGGCCCCGAAGACGTGTGGCTTCGGCGCCGAGCTCATCGCCCTCATCAACGAGAAGGCGTTCCTGCACCTCGAGGCGCCGCCGCGGCGTGTGACAGGTTTCGACACGCCGTTCCCGTATACGCTGGAGATGGAGTATCTCCCGCTCGCCCACCGCATCTTTCCCGCGATCGTAGAGACCGCGAGCTTCTGAGGCCCCGATGAGCACCCGCTGGGAATTCAAGCTGCCCGACATCGGCGAAGGCGTGACCGAGGGAGAGATCGTCGCGTGGCTCGTGAAGCCGGGCGACATGATCAAGGACGATCAGCCGATGGTCGAGGTGATGACCGACAAGGCGACCGTCACCATCACTTCTCCACGCACGGGGAAGATCGTCGAGACACGCGGCAAGGTCGGCGAGGTCGTCGCCGTCCACGCGGTCCTCGTCGTGTACGACCTCGGCGGGGCGGTGGCCGAGGCCGGCTCGCCGGCGCCGCATGCCGGCACCGGCAACGGTCACGCGGCCGGGACGAACGGTGCGAAGGCCGCAGCGAAAGAGGAGGGGCCGGCCGCGACCGCAGTCGGCGACATTCGCGAGAGCCTCCCTGGCATGGGGAGCGCGGCGAGGTTCGGCGCAAGACCCGAGGCGCCTGCACCGGGCGCGGCGACGAACGAAGTGACCGCGTATTTCAGAGAGAAGCCGCTTGCGACGCCTGCCACGCGCAAGGTCGCGCGCGACCTCGGCGTCGACCTGAAGCGCGTGCCTCCGACCGGGCCGCAAGGGCGGGTCACGAAGGAGGATGTAAAGACGTTCGCGACGGAAGCCGGTGCGCCCTCTCCGCAGACGAAGCGGGAGGAGACCGCGCCGGCCCACGAGCCCGTGAAGGCGCCGTCCGCCCATGCGATGCCTGCGCGCGACGCCGTTCGCATCGCGCCACCGGCGACCTCCGCGCAGGCGGCTCGCGAAGAGCGCGTCCCGTTCGCCGGGATGCGACGCAAGATCGCGCAGAAGATGGCGCAGTCGGTCCATACGGCCGCGCACTTCACGTTCGTGGAAGAGTGCGACGTCACGAAGCTGAAGGAGCTGCGCGCGCGCTTCAAGCACGCGGCCGAGGCTCGAGGCGTCAAGCTCAGCTACCTGCCGTTCATCGTGAAGGCGGTGGCGCTCTCGCTCCAGCGTCATCCGATCCTGAACAGCGCCCTCGACGAGGCGACGAACGAGCTCGTCTATCGCCGATACTACAACCTCGGCATCGCGACCTCGACCGACGCCGGCCTCATGGTGCCCGTCATCAAGGACGTCGACAGGAAGAGCCTGCTCGAGGTCGCCCGCGAGATCGAGCGCGTCGCGACCGACGCGAAGGCGGGCAAGTCGAAGATGGAAGACCTGACCGGCTCGACTTTCACGATCACGTCCCTCGGGGCGCAGGGAGGGCTCTTCGCGACGCCGATCATCAACTTCCCGGAGGTCGGCATCCTGGGCGTCCACCGCATCAAGGAGCGGGCTGTCGTGCGCGACGGGCAGATCGGCATCGGAGAGGTGATGCTGCTCTCGCTCTCGTTCGACCACAGAATCGTCGACGGACATGTGGGCGCGGCGTTCGCGTACGACGTGATTGGCTACCTCGAGGACCCAGACCGGCTACTCTTCGAGATGGGATGACACTCCGCCGCGCCGCTTCGCTCACCGCGTGCCAACCCTTCCGGGTAGGCAGGTCGTAGACCCACGTGGACTTCGCAAGGCTCCGCCCACTTTGCTTCGTCCTGCTCTCGCTCGCCTGCGCGCTCTCCGCGCAGCCTGCGCAGGCGGACGATGCGAACCCGAGCGCGGAGCGGCTCCGGTCGGCCGCGAGCGAGTACGACGCGGGCCGGCGCGCGTTCGGCGAGAAGGACTACGACGGCGCAGCGACGCACTTCGAGAACGCGTACCACGACGCCGCGAGCGCGTCGGCGCTCCGGAGCGCGATCCGCGCGCGCAAGAAGGCGGGGCAGCTCGCCCGCGCGGCGACGCTCGGCGCGATCGCGACCGTGAAGTACCCCAAGGACGCCGCGACGATGGCGATCGTCAAGGAGGTGATGAAGGAGGCGCAGAAGAAGCTCGATCGCGTCACGCTTCACTGCACTCCCGACTGTGGCGTCGCGGCCGACCGGCAGGCGATCTCACCGGAGGACGCGCCGGAGACGGTCTTCTACCTGGAGCCTGGTGACCACGAGCTCGTCGTGAGCTGGACGGGCGATCGCAACAAGACATCCATCGTCAGCGCGACGGCCGCCGGAGACGACTCGCTCACGTTCGAGGCACCTCCGGCTGCGCCTCCGCCGCCCCCTCCTCCGCCGCCTCCGCCGCCACCGACCGTCCCGCCCGACAAGCCCCTCTCGCCGCTCTACTTCTACTCGGGTGCCGGCGTGACGGCTGTCCTCATCGGCGTCACTCTGTGGTCGGGAGTCGATGCCGAGAACAACCCGGGCGCTGCGGCCGTCCGTCGTGACTGCGTGGGGCAGGGCACGAGCTGCCCGGAGTACAAGGAGGGGTTGAGCGCGCAGCTCCGTACGAACGTCCTGATCGGAGTGACCGCCGTCGTAGCCGCGGGGACGGCGGCGACTGGCATCTTCTTCACCCAGTGGTCGGGCAAGAGCGGCGAACACAGACCACCGCCTGTTCAGGGGAGCGTGGTCCCGCTGCCTGGCGGCGGAGCGTTCTCGCTGTCCGGCGCCTTCTGAGCTTCCGCGCCCACCCGAGGGTTCGCCGGTGGTTGGCGTCATCGGGAGAGCGCGTGCGGCCACCGGAGGATGTGCTGTAATGAACGGCGTACCCATTCACGCCGCTGAAAGGCACCGGTCCTGACCTCGCTCAAAGCCACGCACGCGGGCGAACGGCTCGATCGCTTCGAGCTGATCGCCGAGATCGCGAGCGGCGGCATGGCGACCGTCTTTCTGGCCCGCCTCGAAGGCGTGGCGGGGTTCCAGCGGCTGTACGCGATCAAGCGCCTTCATCCGCACCTCGCGAACGAGAAGGAGTTCGTCGACATGTTCCTCGACGAAGCCCGCCTCGCCGCGCGCATTCACCATCCGAACGTCGTCTCCGTCCTCGAGGTCGGGACGAGCGAGCGCGGGTACTACCTGGTCATGGAGTACATCGAGGGGGACACGGCGGCCCGCTTGCTCGGACGCTCGACGCAGGCTGGGGGGCGAGTCCCGCCCGCCGCGGCCGTCCGCATCGCCTTCGATACGTTGCTCGGCTTGCATGCGGCGCACGACCTCGCGGACGACGAAGGCCAGCCGCTGCACATCGTGCACCGAGACGTGTCGCCCCAGAACATCCTCGTCGGGGTCGACGGCGTCTCGCGCATCACCGACTTCGGCGTCGCGCATGCGGCGACGCGGCTCTCGAGCACGCGCACGGGCCAGCTGAAAGGCAAGCTCGCCTACATGGCGCCGGAACAAGCGAAGGGCGCCATTGTCGATCGACGCGCGGATGTCTTCGCGATGGGAGTGGTGCTGTGGGAGCTTCTCGCGGGCAAGCGGCTGTTCAAGGCGTCGAACGACGCGGAGACGCTGCATCGCATCCTGTTCGCCCCGATGCCGACGCTGCGGGGGGCAGGCATCGACATCCCTATCCCGCTCGAGGCCGTCTGCATGCGCGCGCTCGACCGGGAGCCCGAGACCCGGTATGCGACGGCCGCGGACTTCGCGGACGAGCTCGAGCGAGTCGGGCGTTCGCTAGGCATGCTGTCGACCACCCGCGAGATCGCGAGCTACGTCGACGGCACCGTCGGCGCCGAGATCTCACAGCAGCGCGAGGTCGTGCGCGGGTGGCTATCGAGGAGCGAGCCCAGCCGGAACGACCGCCTCGTGGTACCGCAGCGGGCGCCGACCCCGCCCTCGCTGCCGGGTGCTCCTCCGTCGCTCCGGAGACCGTCCTCGCGGGACGTGACTGTCGCAGCGACGCCGTCCGCCCAAGCGTCGGTCCCGCCTCCGATGCCGACGAACCGCGCCGTCACCTCGAGCGTGTCGTCCGCAGTCCTCGAGCTGCCCGAGGCGACGACCACCGATGCAAGAGCGGTCGTTGCTGCTGGCCTCACAGAGTCGCCGTCGCCGTCGAGGCAGCTCCGCACGCGCGTGCTCTGGTCCATCGTCGGCGCGTCGCTCCTCCTGGCCGCCGTCGGCGTCGGCTTCGTGATCCCTCGATCTTCCGGTCCGACACCCGCCGCACAGGCCGCGCTGGCCGCGCCCGTCCTGGCTTCTCCGGCGACGGCGGTGGCGACTGCGGTCGCGCGCGTGGACTCTCTCCCGCCGCTCGAGACAGCGAACCCGCTTCCGGCGGCGTCTGGTCGAGCGGACGGGTCGACACAGGTGTCCAGCGCCCGAGCCCATGGCCCGACGCCGGCGAACGCCGCACCACGCCCGGGGCACGGGGCTCGGGGGGCGTCGTCCGACGACCTCGACGATCTCTCCAAGAACCCGTATCGCTGACCACGCGCGACGCCCGCCTAGGTAAAGTCACGCACTCATGAACGCCGACCGTCGCCCCGCGCTGTTACGTGGCCGCCGCCTCGCCCTGGCGGCGGTTCTCGCAGGTGTGCCGGCGTGCCTCGCGGCCGGTCGCGGCGGCGAGCTCGAGTCGCGGTTCGCGACCGTGCATAACGCGCTCAGCGCGATCGGCATGTCCGAGATCGGCGCTCTGCACGAGACCCGCCTCGAGACGGGGCAGGAGGGCAAGATCGACCTCGAGCTCGCCGTCGGATGCACGACCATCGTGGCCGTCGGCGCGGCCTCGATCGTCGACCTGGACGCGGCGCTCGTCGACGCCGCGGGGACGCGGCTCGCGCGCGGGACGGCCCACACATCGGAGGCCACGATCCGTGCGTGCAACGACATGGCAGGGACATACTCGCTGAAGCTCAAGGCGGCCCGCGGCTCCGGCCCCGTCCTCGTCTCGACCTGGTCCGGCGGTGCCCCCACGGATCCGGCGCTCGCAGGTCGCCCAGGCGACCCGAACCGCACTGTCGGGACGTGCGACGCTCCTCTTCCGCTCTCGGCGGGCGAGTTCTCCGGCACGACGGTCCACGGAGAGCACCTGAACGAGTCGAAAGGATGCCAGAACACGTCGGCGGCCGAGCTCGTCTACAAGCTGGAGCTTGCGTCCCGAGAGAAGGTCCTCGTCGCCGTCGAGACGGAGCCGCGCTTCGACTCGGTCATCTATATCCGCAAGGGTGACTGCTCCGACGCGGAGACGGAGGTCGCCTGCAACGACGACGCACCGCCGCCGGGCGGGACGGACAAGGATCAGCGCCACTCGAGGATCGAGCAAGTGCTCGACGCCGGCACCTATTACGTCTTCGTCGACGGCTACAGCGGCAAGGGCGGGAGCTTCAAGATGCACGTCGAGCTCGCCGACGTGCCTCCGCTCGCCGAGCTCTGCAGCAAAGCGCCGATGCTCGCGGACGCGACGCCGAGCAACGGCACGACCGAGGGCGCGTTCGACAACGTGAGCGCGACCTGCGGAGAAGGAGCGCACGGCCCGGACAGCATCTACGCGCTCTCCGTGGCCCAGCGGTCCCGCGTCCGGGTGGTGGTTCACGCTGACGACTTCTCACCGGTCGTCCACGTGCGCTCCCGCTGCGACGACCCGGCAACGACCGTCGGCTGCGCAGACTCCGGTGGGGCCGATCACGAAGCGACGTTCCTCGACATCCTCGACCCGGGCACGTACATGGTCTTCGCGGACTCGTCCCAGCGCGACGCGAACGGAAAGTTCACGGTGACGGCAGACACCTCTCCGGAGATCGGGTCCGGCGTCCGAGGCGAGCGCTGCCGCGACGCGATACCGCTGTCGAGGTCCGAGCTCACCGTCACCGGCGACACCTTCGCGGCGCGGGACGACGTGTCGGGCCAGTGCGGCGGGACCGGCGCTCCCGACGTCGTGTATCGCCTCGACGTCCCGTCGCGGACGCGGTTCACCGCTCACCTCGGGCGCGAGGAGGGGACGCACGTCCTCGTGCTTCTTCGCGGATGCGAGGGGGCGAAGTCAGAGCTCGACTGCGGAAAGGCGGTCGACAAGCTCCTTGGCCCGGGCACCTATTTCCTGGCGGTCGACGGCGACTCCCCGGCGAGCTTCGGGAAGTTCACCTTCGACTGGAACACGCGCGACACCCACGCGCAGGACGTCGCGTGCAAGGCGGTGCCGCGGCTCAGGGAAGGGGAAACGGTGAACGCGACGACCCTCGGTGGCGTCGACAAGTTCTCCCCCTCGTGCGCCGCGGCCGACACGAACGGAGGCGCGCCCGACCTGGTCTACGAGGTCGTGCTCGTGGCCCGTCGGCGCGTGCACCTGCGGCTGCACACGGGTGGATGGGGCGGAGTCCTGAGTGTTCGCAGGGCTTGCGTCGAGGGGGACACCGCTGCGGTGACGGCGAGCGAGGTCGAATGCAGGCCCGAGGACGGGCCCGACGTGGAGTTCGACAGCGTCCTCGACGCCGGGAAGTACTACGTCGTCGTCGACGGCAAGGAGCCTTCGAGCTCGGGGCCGTTCACGCTCGAGTACAGCGTCTCGCACTGACCAACGCTGACATGCCGGCATCCAACGCCCGACCGACAGAGCCGGCGATCTCGACGACGCTCGCAGAGACGCTCCAGTCGAAGCTCCTCGCGTGGTTCGCCTCGCCGGGTGTCCGGAGGGACCTGCCCTGGCGTCGCACGAAGGACCCCTACGCGGTGTGGCTCAGCGAGATCATGCTCCAGCAGACTCGCGTCGACACCGTCATCCCGTACTACGAACGATTCCTCGGGGCGTTCCCGACGGTAGACGCGCTCGCCGAGGCCCCGAGCGATCAGGTCATGAGCCTCTGGAGCGGCCTTGGCTACTACCGTCGCGCGCGAATGCTCCACGAGGCGGCGCAGCAGATCGCGAGGACACGAGGAGGCGTCTTCCCGGGGACGGCCGCTGGCCTCGTGGCGATCCGTGGCGTCGGTCGGTACACGGCGGGCGCCGTCGCGAGCATAGCGTTCGGCGAGCGCACCCCACTCGTCGACGGGAACGTCGCACGTGTGCTCGCGCGTCTCTTCGCGGTGGAGGACGACGTGCAGCGCGGCCCGGGCCTCGCGCGCGTCTGGGAGATCGCCGACGAGCTCGTCCCCGCGAGGCGCGCGGGTGACTGGAACGAGGCGCTGATGGAGCTCGGCGCGACGACGTGCACGCCTCGCGCTCCCCGCTGCGACGCCTGCCCCCTCCGCAGCTCGTGCGTGGGACGGGCACGAGGGATCGAAGCCTCGCTCCCGCGCCTCCGCGCGAAGATGAAGCCGCTCGTCGAATGTCGGGTGGCGCTCGTGGCGACCGTCAGACGGAACCACGTGCTCCTCAGACGTCGCCCAGACGGGCTCTTCGGCGGTCTTTGGGAGCCGCCCACCGTCCCCGCGACGGCGGACGACGACGACGCGATCGAGGCGTTCATCGCGCTCCTGGGCGTGTCGCTCGAACGCGTGCGCTTCGCAGGGGCGATCACTCACACGCTCTCCCATCGCCGCCTGGAGGCGCGGGTGCTCACGGCCACGCTTTCCAGGAGCCCGACCCTCGCCGAGCACGAGACCTACGACGCGCTCGCGCTGTTGCCACCCGCCGGCTTCGATGACCTCGGCATGTCGACCTTCGCTCGAAAGGTGCTCACGCGCGCGGGCACTCTCGCACCCGTCCCTGTCGTTCCATCTCGCGGCAAATCGCTCTAGTGTCACGCGCCGTGAGTTCGCGCGGGTCGCTGCTTCCTACGCTCGTCGTGAGCTCGCTCGTCGCGATCGGGCCGCGCGTCGCGCTCGCTCAGGACACGGCGACGGCGGACGCCCCGCCCCCCGCCACGACCTCGCACAGGTACACGCTCGCCGAGTGCCTCGCGCTGACCGAGCACAACCACCCGAACCTCTGGGCGGCCCGAGCACGGCTCGCGTTCGTTCACGCCCAGCTCGACGAGGCGAAGTGGGTGCCGTTCTGGCAGTGGACCGCCAACGTCGGTGCCAGCGTCCTCCCTCCGATCACCGGGACCTCCGTCTACACGACGTCTTCGCCGAGCGCCCGAAGCATCAGCCTGACGGACGGCATCGAGCCGATCATCCACTTCGACATCAGCGGTGTCCTGCCCCTCTACACCTTCGGCAAGATCACGGCGGCGAAGGAGGCCGCGACGGCCGGCGTCCGCGTCAGCGAGTGGGACCTCGAGAAGACACGGCAGCAAGCGCGGATGGACGTGAGGCGCGCGTACTTCGGGCTGCTGGCAGCTCGCGATGCCGCGTATCTCGTGTCCGAGATCGCGGGCGAGCTCGACAAGGCTATCAACGGCGTGAAGGAGAAGCTCGCGAAGGACGACAAGGGAGTCACGGAGGTCGACGTGCTTCGCCTCGAGGTGCTCAAGGAGGAGGTGTCGTCTCGCGCGGGAGACGCCGCGAGGGGGCAGACCGTGGCGATGAGCGCGCTTCGCTTCCTGACCGGCGTCGAGAGCAGCTTCGACATCCCCGACGAGCCGATCAAGCCGCCCGAGGTCCCGCTCGCCCCCGTCGTCCGATACCTCGCCGCCGCTCGCGTGCTGAGGCCCGAGGTCAACATGGCGCGCGCGGGGGTCGCGGCTCGAACGGCGCAGGTCGATCTCGCCCGCGCGCGTCTCCTGCCAGACATCGGCCTGCTCTTCGGCGCCGATTACACTCGCGCCCCGAGCGCGACCACCCAGTCGACCATCTGGGCGTTCGACCCGTTCAACCACTTCTTCTACACGGTCGGCCTGGGAGCGCGCTGGTCGCTCGACCTCATGCCTGCCTACGCGCGGCTGAACCAGGCAGAGTCCCAGCTCGAGGAGACGCGTGCGCTGCAGCGGCTCGCGCTGGGCGGGCTCGCCGCGGAGGTCGAAGGGGCGTACGCGGCGGTCGTCGAGGCGAAGGGGCGGGAGGAGGCGTGGTCGCGCGCGGAGCACAAGGCCAAGCGCTGGATCGCGACCATCAACGGTCAGCTCGATCTGGGGACGGCGGACGAGAAGGCGCTCGTCGAGCCGCTGAAGGCTTACATCAACGCGCGCGCCCAGCACCTCATCGCGATCATGGATTGCAACGTGACGATGAGTCAGCTCGCGCTCTCGAGCGGCTGGGATTCGTCGGCGCCCTAGAGATCCTCCGAGACCGCTTCGGCCGCGACGCTCACCTAGCGCAGCTTGAAGCGCTGGATCTTGCCGGTCGCGGTCTTCGGCAGCTCGTCGAGGAACACGACCTCGCGCGGATACTTGTGAGGCGCGAGCCGTCCCTTCACGAACGCCTGGAGCGCGGTCGCGAGCGCGTCGTCTCCGAGGTGGCCCGCGCGCACGACGACGAACGCAAAGACCCTGATGAGCCCGCTGGCGTCGAGCCTGCCGACGACCGCGGCCTCGAGCACGGCCTCGTGCTCCTGCAGCGCGAGCTCGACCTCGACGGGGGCGACGTACTGGCCGCTCACCTTGAGCATGTCGTCGCTGCGACCGGCGTATCGGTAGTGACCGCTGGAGAGCTGCATGTAGCGGTCGCCCGTCCGGAGCCACGGGCCGAGGAACGTGGCGCGAGTCCTCTCGCGGTCTCGCCAGTAGAGCAGAGCAGCGCTCGGACCTCGCACGTAAAGGTCCCCGAGCTGCCCGTCGGCGACACGCTGCCCTTCGTCGTCGCGCAGCTCGATGGCGTAACCAGGCACGGGCGTCCCCGTCGTCCCGTACACGACCTCCCCTGGCCGGTTCGACAGATAGATGTGCAGCATCTCGGTCGACCCGAGGCCGTCGAGGATCTCGCACCCGAAGTGCGCGGTGAACGCCTCTCCGACGCGCTGCGGGAGGGTCTCTCCCGCCGAGGTGCAGACGCGGAGGGCGAGGGCGTCTCGCGCTGGAAGCTCCTTCGACGCGAGCATCGCGAGGAAGAGCGTCGGGACGCCGCAGAAGACGGTCGCGCGACGGAGCGAGAGGCGCTCGAACACGGCGACGGGCGTCGGGCGCTCGGCCATGAGAATCGTCGTCGCGCCGACGCTCAGCGGGAACGTCAGGGCGTTGCCGAGGCCGTAGGCAAAGAAGAGCTTTGCCGCGGAGAAGACCACGTCGTCCTCTCGCAGCCCGAGGGTGCGCTTCGCGTAGAGCTCGACGGTCCAGTGGATGTTCGCGTGGGTGTGGACCGTCCCCTTCGGCCTTCCCGTCGATCCCGACGAGTACAGCCAGAACGCCGCGTCGTCCGCGTGCGTGCGCTCCGCATCGACGCGAGGAGTCGCTCGCGCGAGGAGGTCTTCGAGCGAGGGTTCGAGGGGAGGGGAAGGGGGCCGGCCGACGTCCGGCGTCGACGACACGATCACCGGGACCGTCGTTCCGAGCGACGCCTGCGCCTCCTTGACCTTCGCGACCACCGCCGCCGAAGCAACGACGAGCCGCGCGCGAGAGTTCTCGAGCATGTACGCGATGTCGGCGGCCGGAAGCAGCGTGTTCACGAGGACGGGGACGACCCCCGCGTAGAGCGCACCCAGGAACACCGTCGGCAGATCGATCGTGTCCTGCAAGACCACGAGGATGCGCTCCTCCGGCCTCAGCCCCTCGCTCGCGAGCACCGACGCGAACCGGCGCGCCCGATCCGCGAGGGCGTCGTAGGAAAGCTCTCGCGCGTCGTCGACGTACGCGACCTTCGCCGCGCGCGGCTCGTTCGACGCGAGGACGGCCGCGGCGAAGTTGTACCGCTCCGGCGGCGGCGACGGCTGCGCGGCTAACCCCTCTGCCATCGTCGGCTCAGCGCGCGCCGCGGAGGACCACCGCGTCGATCACGCCCGTGTGCGCCTGGATGGCGGTCCTGCGGTGGTAGAGCCCGAGCCCGCGGAGCCCGCCGAGCTCCTCCCCGCCGCCTGCGCGACCAGGCCCGCCGTGGAGAGACTGCGGCATGACGTTCCCGTGCCCGGTGTGCGCCTTGGCGACGGCCGGCGTCACGACGTGGACACGGCCGTGCGTATCTCCGATCGCCACGGCGAGCGAGGCGAGCTTCGCGTCGTCCGACCCGTAGAGCGACGCGACGAGCGACCCTCCGCCGCGCTGGACGGCGCTGGTGGCCTCGGCCTCGTCTGCATAGGCGATGAGGGTCGAGACGGGCCCGAACACCTCCACGCGATGCACCACGTCTCCGCCCCCCTTCCGTAGACCCAGGAGCCGCGGCGCGAAGCACGCGCTCACCTCCGGGTCGGCGTCGACCAGCGACGTCTTTCCGCCGTCGAAGAGGACCTCCGCTTCGCTCGAGAGCACCGCGAGCCCTTCCTTCACCGCGGCGAGCTGCGCACGACTGACGAGGGATCCCATGCGCACCGTCTCGTTGCGCGGGTTGCCGACGGTCACCTTCGCGAGCCTGGCGCCGACGGCCTCCGCGACCGCGTCGAACCGCGATGCAGGCACGAACGCGCGCCGGATTGCCGTGCACTTCTGCCCGGACTTCACGGTGAGCTCGCGGACGACCTCCGACACGAAGGCCTCGAACGCCTCGCCGCCTGGACCGGCGTCGTCGACGAGCACGGCCGAGTTCAGGCTGTCGGCCTCGACGTTGAGGCGGGCGCCGCGCTCGGTGAAGGCGACGTGACTCCGCAGCTTCGCCGCGGTCTCGGCCGAGCCGGTGAACGACACGACGTCGAAGGGCTGGATCCTGTCGAGCAGCCCTGCAGCGCTGCCGCACACGATCGAGAGCGCGCCGGGAGGGAGGACGCCGGCGGCGACGACGTCGGCGACCATGCGCTGCGTGAGCCATGCCGTCGCGGTCGCGGGCTTCACGATGACCGGGACGCCGGAGAGGAGCGCGGGCGCTGCCTTCTCCCATAGGCCCCACGCCGGGAAGTTGAACGCGTTGATGAAGAGCGCGACGCCGCGGGTCGGCGTCAGGATGTGCTGCGACTTGAACGAGCCGTCCTTGTTGAGCGAGACGGCGTCCCCGTCGAGGAGGTGGCGCGCGTCCCCGAGCGCGGCGCCGAGCTTGGCGTAGAACCCGAGCGTGAAGAGCGCCCCCTCGATGTCGACGGCCGAGTCGTTCTTCGTCGTGCCGGAGTTCGCGAGCGAGATGGCGTAGTACTCCTCCTTCTTCGCGGCGAGGACCTTCGAGACCTCGCCGAGCAACGCTGCCCGCTCTCCGTAGCTCTTCGCGCGGAGGGCGTCGCCCCCCTTCGCTCGGGCGAACGCGAAGCCCGCGTCGAGGTCGGCCCCCTCGCTCGACACTCGAACGAGCTCGATTCCCGTGACGGGATCGACGAGGGCTGCTCCCTCACCGCGTCCGCTCGTCCACTCGCCGCCCAGGTAGTTCTTGAGCAATTCGGTCATAGGTGTCGCCGGCCTTTCGCCGGGAGGATCGAAGGGGAGGGGGCGCGGGTCAAGCTCTGCGTGCGTCGGCTCGTTCCCGGCGCCGTCCTACGCGAAATGCCCTACCGGGACGGCCTCGATGTCGAGGCTGTACGCCAGCACGGCTCGTCCTTCGAAGGTGGTCGCGACGTGGCCGAGAATCGTCGCCGCGAGCGCGGCGGTCGCGACGATCTCTATCCGGACGTTCGCTCCGTCCACCATTCCGTACGTGCGCGGACCATGCGCGCCCGAGCCGTCGACGCGCATGCGGGTGAAGCCGCTCGCCCCGACGCGCTTGATGTCGGCCGCGAGCTGGTCGCTCAGCTCGAACGGACCGACGATGATGACCAGCTTCAGCTTGGCGGTCTGGGTGGGCTCGGGCATGGGGCTCTACCATTCCACCGCGGGCCGCCCATGCCAAGGGGCGCGGCTCGCTCAGAAGATGGCCGACAGCTCCAGGCCTCCGAAGTACGCGAACGTATTGGTGACCGGCGTGCCCCCGAGCGTGAACTGGCTGTAATAAAAGTTCTGCAGGTCGAACGACGCGCCGACCTTCAAGCGGCTCATGATGCCGAGCAGGCGCCCGTGGGCGGGCGTCACGGTGTAGATGCCGCGAACGCCTCCCAGCCAGCTCCAGAACGGGGAGAGCTCGCGGTCGCCGGACCAGTACTGCCCCTTCGGCCCGAGCGGCGCGTTGCCGCCCGTGTAGTCGTCGCTCCAGAACACGGCGCCCGTCTGGTTGTAGACGCGGCCGCGGGCGAGCAAGCGAAACGCCTCGCCGAAGTACTTCTCGAGCTCGAGCTCGCCGGTCTCGCTCACGATGCCCCAGGTGTCGTCGTAGCCGCGGAGCGAGATGCGGAGCGCAGCGCGCAGGGGGCGCAGGTAGAAGTTGGTCTTCAGCGTGACGGACTGGCGCGTGCGATCGTTGGGCACGTGCTCCTGCGCCTCGACCCCCTCGGAGATGATGACGCTGCGGTAGGGGTCGCTCTGGAAGCCGTCGGTGACCGAGACGTTGTAGACGAGCTGCATCACGAACGTCGGGGTCCACGCCTGCGACCAGCTCCCCTGAAGGCTGTCGACGGAGATGGCGTCCTTCGTGCGGGTGGCGCTGCTCGTGAAGCAGCCGGTCGAGTCTTCCAGCGCGCGGGAGAGCGTCGCGGGGTTGCCGGCGGTCTGGACGCGGTTGCAGACGTCGTCGAAGTTGTGCGCGTACGCCGCCTCGAGCTGCGTGTCGTGCTGGAGCGGCTCGGTGCGCGCGGCGACGTTGAAGGAGTTCGACCGGTAGTCGTTCTCGGTCGAGTAGTTGTAGCCGCCGGTGAACGAGACGATGTCCTTGCGGAGCGTGAAGCCGCCGCGCGCCGAGTTCCTGAGGTCGTGGACGCTCGCGGTGGTGACGACGTCGGCGCCCGGGTGAACGGTCTGGTACGTGGGCCCGGCCTTCACCGCGACGCTCGCGCCCGAGACCACGTCGGCCTCCCAGCCCGCCCTCAGGCTGAGGAACTCCCACGGCGTCACCTCGAGGTCGGTCGACGGGGTGTAGACCGTCATGTTCGACCGCGTCGGCGCCTCGTGGAAGAGCGAGTGCGTCGTGTCGAACGTCGCGACCTGCGCGCCGGACGACGTCGCGCACAGCAGCGCGGCGAGCGCGGCGAGCGGCGTCAGGAGACGGGTCCTCAGTTGCACCCGCAACCTCCGCCCGCGACCCCTGACCCACCCGACGACCCCTCGCGGTTCTCGATCGCGTGCGCACGCAGAGCCTCCGCGCGCGGCTCGCTGTCGAACGCCATGATCGGGTCTGCGAGCGCGGCGCGCTGCTGAGCCCTCACGGTCACGCAGCCCGGGAGCAGGGTCGCGAGCGCACAAGCCAGGAGACACTTCGTCGCGCTCATCAGAAGTAGACTCCGAGTCCGCCGGCGAAGGTCTGGGCGTTCATGTAGGTCTGCGCGTTGAAGAGCGTGAGGTTCGTCGCCTCGAGGCGGACGAGGATGCGAGTGCGGAACGCGAGCAAGAGCCCGCCGCCGGCGCGCGCCAGGTAGTAGTCGGCGCGCTGGAGGACGAAGGAGTCGGAGTTGGGGAAGATGCTGAAGCCACCGCCGCCGAGGTCGAGGAAGGGGCAGATGGGCCAGGAGGGCGCGAAGTAGATGCTCGCGCTCACTCCGTAGAGGAGCTCCGACCCGTTGCTCGTGAGGACGTCGCCGACGAAGGCGTCGACCGTGATGGTGCGGTCGACGACGATGGAGGGGCGCGCCTCGACGTAGCCGTACGCGTGCATTCCGCCGGACTCGAGCGGGACGTACGCGGCGCCGCCGAGGATGGAGAGCCCGGCGTGGGCGCCCGTGAGAGGAGGAGGCGCGAGGATGCCGGGGCGGGAAGGGCCCCCTTTCTCGTTCGGGTCGACGGCGAAGGTCTGCACCTCGTCGCCGAGCACGTAGGCGGTGCGTCCGTCGGCGAGGATGACGCGGAGCCAGAAGCCCGTGCCGGGGCGTCCGTTGAGCGCGACGGTCTCGCCGCGGTGCGCCGTGTAGATGACCCTGAACGAGACGCCGGGACCGGAGCGCAGGTCGGCGGCGTCGACGGCGATGCGAGCGAAGGCGTCGGGCTCCGCGGCTCGCGCGGTCGTCGGAGTGAGGAGCGACACGACGCCGAGCGCGCCCGCGACCGCGCGGGAGCACACGAGAGCGACGGATGCGAGAGAGACACGCGACGGGCGACGGGTCATCTATTCCTGGGCCCAGGTCGCGATGTACTGCACCACGGGGTCGCTGGGCAGGAAGACCTGCTTCGGGTGGGCCGACACGATCTGGGTCGGCCACGTGTAGATCGGCGCGTTCAGGTAGTCAGTGTCCATCTGCAAGGAGACGGCGCTCAGGTTGCCGCCGGCGGCGGTCCCGTTGCCGATCTGAGTCATGTCGGTCGGCTGGCCGTTGGCGCAGGTGACGGGCGGGTGGTCGGTGAGCACGAGCTCGGGGACCTTGTCGGAGAAGTGGCAGCCGTGCGAGCCGTCGTCGCCGCACTTCTTCCCGAAGATGAGGTTCGGCTCCACGAAGCAGTAGAAGTAGCTCGCGTTGAACTCCTCGAGGGGCACGATGTAGTCGGCGCCGGGGTCGACGGAGACGCACGCCGACATCGAGGCGAGCGCGAGGCCCAGGCCCGCGCAACGTGCTGCCGTCGTCCACATCCACATCCGCACGAGGCGACGATACCTCGTCGACTGGCGTTCACAAAACGCTTCGCGCGGTGTCCTGCTGTACGCGCGGTGTGGGTGGGAAGCCGCGCACACCAGAGGCACGCACGAGCGTGGTCTCGAGTTCTCGGCGGCTTCGTGTGCGTCGAGCGCGCGGAACGACTCGTGCTCTCTTGTTCGTCGACTCACATTCGGAACCCCGACGTCGCTTTCGCTTGCGACATCGCCCTTTCGGTCGGTAGAAACTGGACCCGCAGCGCCGGGGTGGCCTAACTTATCTTACATGTAGGCACGAGCCGTTCGCTCGTCGCTCACTCGGTTCGCTCGTTCTCTCATCCCTGCCATCTCGGTAGCGGACGATGAGTCGAGCACACTGGTCGCCCGCACGTTCGCTCGTCCCAACGAGCGGCTTCGTACGACCATGGAGGTGCGCTGATGAGACTGACCCCCTGGTACTTTGCCGCTGTCGCCCCCATCGCAGTCGCCGGCTTCCTTGGTGCGTTCCTCGGCCAGTGCGCCGTCCTCGCCCTGACCATCGGTATCTTCGTCGGCACCCTCTCCCTCGGACGCCACGTCCCCCCGCAGGAAGTCACGGCACGCGCGGCGACCACCAGCGAGCTCCTGTAGAAGCGCGGCGTCTTTCCCCGATACCTTCGCGATCCCATCGTCGACCGTGCTCGCGTACGTGAGTACGCTCCGCGCGCCTCGCCGACGGCCTCGCTTGGTCTCGAGGAAAGCCACCACGCTTCTACGACCGAAAGCAGGGCCCTCACTTGCGGCCTTCGGCCGGTCGCGGCGCCCGCTCGGGGAATGAACGGAGACGGCTGATCCATCGACGGAAGCCCAGTGGCTTCCAGCGCAAGCCCTCGATCCGTCGACGGAGGCCTCGTGGCTTTCAATGCAAGCCATCGATCCGTCGTGGGAAGCCTCGAGGCTTCCAGCGCAAGCCATCGATCCGTCGACGGAGGCCTCGTGGCTTCCGACGCAAGCCTCGTGGCTTCCAGCAGAAGCCATCGATCCAGTCACGGACGCCTCGTGGCTTGCGCTGCAAGCCCTCGATCCATCGTCGGTCGCCCCATGGCTTGCGCTGCAAGCCATCGATCCATCGTCGGTCGCCTCGTGGCTTGCGCTGCAAGCCCTCGATCCATCGTCGGTCGCCCCGTGGCTTGCGCTGCAAGCCCTCGTTCCATCGTCGGTCGCCTCGTGGCTTGCACTGCAAGTCCTCGATCCATCGGTGGATGCCTCGTGGCTTATACTGCAAGCCCTCGATCCAGCGACGGACGCCCGCGGGGCGATGAGCTGAAGCCGTCGGGCGATCACCGAAGCGCAGGGCTGCTCACCGGAAGCCCCGGTGTGTTGCCCCCCACCCCCGCCGGCGTCGCTGGAAGCCCGCAGCCCGTGTAGACCGATGGTGTAGGCTCCCGCCTCCATGTCCGAGTCGACCCACGCGCAGGGCCTGAAGAGGCTCGAGGAGTTCACGCTCGCCGACCTCGAGGCGGTGCGGCTCATCCTGCGCGGCGACTCCGTCATCGACTGGCACCGGCTCAACTTCAAGAACGCCGACCAGATCAAGGACTTCATCCTCGCCCAGGAGCTCCGCCCCACCGACGTCGCCGACCAGGCGCGCATGACGCGGGTCAAGCTCGAGGCCATCGGCTACCTGCGGCGGCACCTCGAGTACCCCATCCCCAAGCCCGTCGAGCGCGCGTCGCTCGAGGAGCTGCTCGCGATGGCGTCCGGGACCGGACACCGCCAGATGTGCGCCTGCACCATCCTCAAGTGCATGCACATCATCCACCACCTCGAGGGGCGCGAGCTCCTCTTCGTGATGCCGCTGTCGGACCAGGAGGTCTTCCACGTCGTCGAGGAGAAGGTCTACCGCGTCATCGGCAGCATGCTCGCCGGGGGCTTCCCCATCACCGAGTTCGTCGGCGGCCGGAAGAACAAGGACTCGCTCTACACGAAGCTCCTCTCGAAGCAGGAGTCCGTCGCCGCTCAGATCTACGACAAGCTCCGCTTCCGCATCGTCACGCGCTCCAAGGCCGACATCTTCCCGGTCATCCAGTACCTGTCGCAGAAGCTCTTCCCGTTCAACTACGTCATCCCCGGCCAGAGCATCAACTCGATCTTCCCCTTCAAGCACTACGTCTCCGAGAACCCGCACCTCCAGCCGATGCTGAGCGAGATGCAGGCGGGGCAGGACGACGACTACACGCCGACCGACAACACCTTCACGGCCGAGGAGTACCGCATCATCCACTTCATCGTGGACATGCCCGTCCGCCTCCCCCGACGCACCCTCGATCGCGCGCCCCCGTCGGCTGCGGCGCTCGGCTCGGTCATCTTCGTCATCTGCGAGTTCCAGGTCATCGACCGCGACACCGAGGCGACCAACGAGCACGGCGAGGCGTCGCACGACCGGTACAAGGATCGGCAGAAGAAGGCCGTCATGCGGAGACTCCAGCTCGGCATGCGCGAGATGAAGGTCCCCCCGGGGAGGAAGCGGAAGAGCGGATCGCCGTGAAGCCGTTCGAGCGCAGCGACGAGGCGACGGACACGACGCCGGCGAGCGCGCGACTGCTCGCGTTCATGAAGGCGCTGTGGGACGCGTTCGTGCCGGACTCGGGAGAGTGCCTCTCGGTGCAGGGCGAGCTGGTGCGGGTGAACGACCGCCTGGTGGGCGAGCTCCTTCGCAACGGCTTCGGCAACTACTACGAGGCGGACGACGACGAGAAGCTGGAGGACATGTTCTACGGCAAGATGCTCCTGTTCCTCCTCGACACGCTCGTCGCGAACCGCGGGGAGGCGCTGGACGTGGAGGACGTGGCCTACTTCGAGGCCGTGCGCGGCGCCGCCCTCGTCGACTGGAACAGCGAGCACGTGAGGCGCGCCCGCATCTCCGAGCTCGAGGAGAAGTGCGGCGACGAGGGGGGGGACGACGCCGTCAGGCGGGAGCTCGACGAGCTGGAAGAGGCGCACGGAGACGGGCCGGACTGGGAGCGCATCTTCGCGCGGGCGGAGCGCTGCGTCGCGAACTGGTGCCTCGTGAACCAGGACCTGATCGACCGGAACGGCCGCTCCATCGAGGACGGGGGTGTACGCCGCGTCGACCACGTCTTCAATCCGCCTCCTCCTCCGCCTCCGTGCCCGAAGTGCAACGGGAAGGGGTGGCTCCCCGCAGCGAGCGCGGGCGAGTTTCCGAAGGCGTGCTGGTGCAAGCAGCTCCCCCACGCACCAGAGCTCTACGCGACCAGGAAGGACTAGTCGTTCGGGTCGACCGTCGTCGTCGCCGCGGCAGGGGGCGGCGGCGGCTTGGTCCCGAGCATGGTGATCGCGATCGGAATCACCAGCACCAGCGACAGCAGCAGGAACGCGCCGAGCGACATCAGGATGCCCTTCTGGACCGCCCCGCGGTCGTGGACGTCGAGCGCCATCACGTGGAGCAGCACCTCGTCGTCTCGCGACGCCGTCAGCTTGTCCTTCGCCGCGACCTCGATGCGCGCCTCGTTCCAGTCCGCGCCGAAGGTCGTCGTGTCGTTCACCATGTTGCGCCCGAGGGCGGCGAGCGCCGACCGCACGACCTTCTGCGCCTCCTCCACCTGCGCTCCGTGCGTCGCGCCGCGCTTCCTGAACTGATCCTCGAGCAGCGCTCGCTCGTTCTTCACGGCGAGGATCTTCTGCTCCCCCTCGGACAGCTTCCGTCGCGCCGCCGTCAGCCGCTGCATCGCCTCCGTCGCGGCCGGCATCGCCTGCGTGAGCTCCGCGGCACGGGCGTCTCTCTCCGCCGTGCGCGCGAGGACCTCGGGATCGTCCGCCGACGCCGCACCCGCGCGCCCGACGGCGCCGCGCAGCTCGATCTCGACGCGTTTCAGCTTGGCTTCCGCGCGCTGCCGGATGGAGTCGACGCGCTCGAAGCCGGCGGCGTACGACCGCTCCTCGGCGCGCGCGCCGGCGAGCTCGGCCTCGTGCAGGGAGATGCGTTCGTCGAGACCGCTGGTCTTCTTCTTGTGCGCCTCCGTCTCGGCGGCGAGCGCGCTGTCTCGCTCGCCGAGCGCGGCCTCCGCGACGGTCACGTCGCCGAGGAGCTTCGTGTACATCACGTTGCCGACGATCTGCTTCCTCCCGCGCTCCGCGAGCGCCACCAGCGCGTCGTCGACGACCGCCTGCGCCTTCGCGAGCTCCGTGCGCTTGCCGTCGAGGATGCGACGCAGCTCGAGCTGACGCATCTTCACGCGATAGGCATAGACGGGCGCCTTCCAGGCCTCGGCGGGGACGGGGCCGTACGCTCCGAGGGCCTCGGCGCTGGCGCGGCCGCCGTCGTCCGACTCGAGCAGCGTGGAGACAGGCTTCGGCAGCGACGCAGGCGGCGCGGCGGCCGAGCTCGGCCCTGCGCTGACAGGACCAGCGGCAGCGGGGCGAGCCCACTCCGGGACGGCGTCCTCGGGGCCGGACGCGAGATCGATCGCCGCGCCGTCGCCCATGTCGATGCCGTCGTCGAAGGATGAAGCCACCGGAGCGGCCACGGCCCTGCGAGGCGCGGCCTTCGCGGCGGGCGGCGCCGCGGGCGGCAGGTCGAGGTGCGGAAGCCCGGCGGGCGCTGCTGGGGCCGGGTCGCGGCGCGGGGCGATCGCGAGGTCGGGAACGTCGGGCGCGGCTCCGCCGACCGCGCCGAAATCGAGCTCCATCCCGACGTCTGCGGCGGGCTGGGGCGCGAAGGCGTGGGGCGCGGGGTCGGCCTCGTGGACCATGGCCTCGGCCGCCGCGGGAGGCGCCGGCGCGGGCTGAGCCTGCGCGGCCAGACGCGCGTACGAGACGTGGTCTTTCGGGCGTCGGCCGCACGAGCGACAGGGGAAGCGCGGCTCGGTGACCTCGGCCTGGCACCAGGGGCACACGGACATGCCTCACCATAACAAAGCAGGCCGCAGTTCCCTCGCTCTTTCGGCTCGTGGTCGTGGGCGGAGATGTTAGGGTTCCGCCGCATGCGTCTTTACAGCACCAAGGTGACGGCCATCGCTGGCGAGGTCGTCCGCTCTCTCGTCGCTGCCGGTGACATCGAGTCCGAGGCACCGCGCGAGGTCGAGGCGGACGTCGAGGCGGTGCTGTCGAACTACCTGGCGCTCGAGCGCGAGGTCAACGACCGGACGAAGGAGCTGCTGGAGCGCACCGGCCGAGGCCAGGCCGAGTTCAATCGCCTGCGGGAGCAGGTCGCCGCGCAGAAGGGCATCAAGATCGGCGACGAGATGCTCGACTTCCTCCTCGACCAGGTCGTCGAGATCTTCCACCACTCGAGCCACGTCGACGAGATCTACCCGGAGGACGTCGTGCTTCGCCGCAAGATGGCGCCCATCTTCAAGAAGCACATGGCCCTCGAGGACTCCATCGAGGCCGAGGTCCGCGCCCAGCTGAAGCACGTGCAGGAGGGGACGCGCACCTGGGACATCGAGTACGCGCGCGCGATGGACACCATCAAGCGCAAGAAGGGCCTCTCCTGAGCGAGCGGCGCGGAAGAGCCTGACGTCGCGACGCGTCCAGAAGACATGCAAGAAGGTTCGACCCGCGTCTACGTCGCTGCGATCCTCGGCGCCGCCGCCATCGCCTGCTCGTTCCTCGTGTCTCGCGCGGGCGTCGAGGCGTTCCTGATCAAGCACGGCGAGAAGCGCGTGACCGTCACCGGCTCGGCGACCCGGCGCATCAAGTCGGACTTCGTGGTCTGGCGCGCGACGGTGAAGTCGCAGGCGCCGGAGATGGCGCAGGCCTACAAGAAGCTCGCCGCCGACGTCCCCGAGGTCGTGGCGTTCGTGAAGGCGCACGGGGTCGACGAGAAGCAGATCAAGGTCGCGGCGGCGACGATCGAGGAGATCCACCCGCGCGACAAGGAAGGCCACGAGCAGCCCGAGGTGACGAGCGCGTTCGTGACGCAGGAGACGATCGAGGTCTCGTCGACCGACATCGACAAGGTCGAGCAGATCTCGCGCGAGGCGACGAAGCTCATCGACCGCGGCGTCTACATCACGTCAGACGCGCCGCTCTACATCTACACGAAGCTCGGGGAGCTGAAGGTCGAGATGCTCGCCGAGGCCTCGAAGGACGCCCGCGACCGCGCCTCGCAGATCGCCTCCCACGCCGGCAGCCGCGTCACGTCGCTCATCGTCGCGCGCATGGGCGTCATGCAGGTCAATCCGGCCTACTCGACGTCCGTCTCTGCCGAAGGGAACAACGACAAGAGCTCGCTCGAGAAGGACGCGCTGGCGATCGTCACCGCGTCGTTCGCCGTCGAGTAAACAGCCTCGCTACTCGGCCTTCGGAGCCTTGCGCTTCGCCGCGGGGCGCTTCTTGACAGGCTTCCTCCCCACCTTCACAGCCTTGAAGGCGCTGGGGCAGAGCGTGTTCACCTTGCACTCGGCGCAGCGTGGCCGGGCGGCGAGGCAGATGCGTCGTCCGTGGAAGATGAGGAGGTGGCTCGTCAGATCCCAGTCGGCGCGAGGGAGCTTCCTGCACAGGTCCTTCTCGATCTTCAGGGGGTCCTTCGCGCGGGTCCAGCCGAGTCGCTGCGCGATGCGCTGGACGTGCGTGTCGACCACGATCCCCTCGGGCGTGTTGAACGCCACGCCCAGCACGACGTTCGCCGTCTTTCGCCCGACGCCGCGCAGCTTCACGAGCTCCGCCATGGTGCGCGGCACCTCGCCGTCGTGGTCGCGCACGATCGACTTGGAGAGCGCGATGAGCGAGGTGGTCTTCTGCCGGAAGAAGCCGAGGGTGCCGACGAGCTTCTCGACGTCGCGCCTGTCGGCCGCAGCGAGGCTCCGTGCGTCGGGGTAGCGCGCGAAGAGGGCAGGGGTGGCCTTGTTGACCGCGACGTCGGTCGTCTGGGCGCTGAGCACGGTCGCGACGAGTAGCTGGAAGGCGCTGCCGTAGTCGAGCTCGCAGTGCGCGTCGGGGTGCATCTCGCGCAGGAGGGCGAAGGTCGTCGCGATCTCGTCCGGGGTCTGGAGGCGGCGGGCGGGCATCGGCGCACGTCATATCCGCATCGGTCGCCTTGTCCAGTGGCGATCCGCGTGGTTACCTTCCGCATGCCCAACCCGCTGGAGCCCGAGGAGCGCGAACGCCTGATGAAGCGGCCGAGGCCGCTGCCGATCATGCCGACCGAGCTCGACAACTCCGGTCGCAAGTACCTTCCGCTCGCCGAAGCGCGGGAGAAAGACGAGCGGTACCGCCCCATCTACGCGGTCTGGGAGACGACGCTCCGCTGCGACCTGGCGTGCAGGCACTGCGGCTCGCGCGCCGGCGTCGCGCGGCACAACGAGCTCTCCACCGCGGAGTGCATGGACGTCGTCCGGCAGCTCGCCGAGCTCGGGACGCGCGAGGTCGCCATCATCGGCGGCGAGGCCTACCTGCGCGACGACTGGCTCGACATCATCCGCGAGATCAAGCGGCTCGGCATGATGCCGACGATGACGACCGGCGCGCGCGGCGTCACCGCGGAGCTCGCGATGGCCGCAGGGAAGGCGGGGCTGAAGAACGTCAGCGTCTCGGTCGACGGCGACGAGGCGACCCACGACCGGCTGCGCGCGGTGAAGGGCTCCTACAAGGCCGCCATCGAGGCGCTCGGTCACTTCCGCAAGGCCGGCGTCGGCGTCGGCGTCAACTCCCAGATCAACCGGCTCAGCATCCCGTTCCTCGACCACATCCTCGACCGGATGATCGAGAACAAGGTCATCGGCTGGCAGATCCAGCTCACCGCCGCGATGGGAAGGGCGTCCGACGAGCCCGACATCCTCACGCAGCCGTACGATCTCCTCGAGGTCTTCCCGCTTCTCGGCGCGCTCGAGAAGCGCGCCCGCGCCAACAACATCTACGTCTCGGCGGGGAACAACATCGGCTACTTCGGCCCGTACGAGGAGCAGCTGCGCGGTCGCTCGATGAAGGGGCACCACGCGAGCTGCGGGGCAGGGCGGGGGACCATCGGCATCGAGGCGGACGGCACCGTGAAGGGTTGCCCGAGCCTGTCGACGAAGTCGTGGGCGGGAGGGAACCTCCGCGAGCACACGATGAAGGAGATCTGGGAGCGCTCGCTGCCCCTGCGCTACACGCGCGACCGCACGGTGAAGGACCTCTGGGGCTACTGCGCGACCTGTTACTACGCCGACGAGTGCCGTGCCGGCTGCACGTGGACCGCCGAGGTGCTCTTCGGCAAGCCGGGGAACAACCCGCTCTGCCACCACAGGGCTCTCGAGATGGACCGGGTCGGGAAGCGCGAACGTATCGTCAGGGTGCAGGCCGCGCCGGGAGAGCCGTTCGACCACGGGCTCTTCGAGATCGTGGTGGAGGACAAGCCGGCGGCCGCGCAGAGCGGCGCCGCGAGCGTCGAGTCAGGCGCGATCACGACGTCCGGTTGACATCCGGCATGAAGGCACGAATGATCGGTCGTTCTTCCTTCGAAGGAGCGACCGATGGCCTCACGACTCAGTCCTTGCCCGTCTTGCACCCGCCACGTGAAGGTGGGCTCCGCGTCCTGTCCGTTCTGCGGCGGTGAGGTCCCGACCGACGTCCCGCTTCGTGCGACGCCCGCGGGGCGGCCGTTGTCGCGCGCCGCGCTCCTGTTCGCGGGTGCCGCCGCGGTCTCCGCCTGCTCGAGCTCGACGACGGGACCTGCTCCGTCGGACGCGGCAGTCTCCAAGGATACTGGCTCCTCGAAGGACTCGGCCGCCAAGAAGGACTCTCCGTCTCAAGGCTTCGACGACGGCTCTATCCAGGCGCTGTACGGTGTCGCGTTCATTCCCGACGCGGACCGCATCCCACCGGAGGACGACGGCGGCGTCCACGCAGCGTACGGAGTCTTCGTCGATGCGCACGCGGTGGAGCCCGAAGACGGCGCCATACTCGCGGCGTACGGTGGCTTCGCGAGCCCCGACGCCGACGGCAAGTGACGCGACCCTGACCGGAGACTAGCGCTCATGGCCTCACGACTCAGTCCTTGCCCGTCTTGCACCCGCCACGTGAAGGTGGGCTCCGCCGCGTGCCCCTTCTGCGGCGGCGAGGTCCCGACCGACGTCCCGCTTCGTGCGACGCCCGCGGGGCGGCCGTTGACGCGCGCCGCGATCTTGTTCGCCGGTGCCGCCGCGGTGTCGGCCTGCTCGAGCTCGACGACAGGGCCGACTTCGAAGGACTCCGGGGCGAAGAAGGATTCATCGCAGGAGTTCGAAGATGGCTCCGTCCAGGCCCTTTACGGTGTCTTCTCGATCGTCGATGCCAACGACATCGAGCAAGAGCCCGACGCCGGTCAGGGAGTCGCCCACTACGGCGGCTTCGTGGGACCGGACGACGGCGGCGCGGTCGCCGCGTACGGCGTCTTCGCGAACCCCGACGCCGACGGCAAGTGACACCTCGCTGATCGACATCGGACGGGAGAACACCTCATGGCCTCACGACTCAGTCCTTGCCCGTCTTGCACCCGCCACGTGAAGGTGGGCTCCGCCGCGTGCCCCTTCTGCGGCGGCGAGGTCCCGACCAACGTCCCGCTTCGGGCGATGCCGACGAGCCGGCCGCTGAGCCGCGCAGCCATCCTCCTCGCGGGCGCCGCGGCGGTCTCCGCCTGCGGCGGAACGACCTCGACGTCGGCGACCGACGCGGCCACCTCGAAGGACGCGGCCACCGCAAAGGACTCGGCCGCCTCGAAGGACTCGGGCGCAAAGAAGGACTCCTCGGAGTCTCAGGGCTTCCCGGACGGAGCTCTCATGGCGTCGTACGGCGCCTTCATGAACCCCGAGGACGCGAGCTTCCAGGCACCCTACGGCGTGTTCGTGAACCCCGACGCGAGTGAGCCCACGCCGGTGGAGGATGCTGGCATCGTCCAGAGCCCCGACGCCGGCACCAAGTGAACCGCGGCTGAGCGCGACACGACGGGATACCTCGCTGAACGTCCACCGGGCCTCGTTCCAATGCGATGGAGTCGCAAGAGCGACAGTGTAGCGAGAGACGTCGCGCTGGCGGCCGTCATCGCATGGATCCGGACGATCTCCGTCGAAGGGGAGCTCTTCGTGCTCGAGACGAAGGCGGGTCGTGAAGTCCTCGGCTTTCCGTCGCCGTCGATGCCGGACAGCCGTCCGTTGCGGGCGATGGTCTCGGAGGATGCGCCTCTCGTGCGATTCCACGTGCGTTCCCGCGTCGCAGGCGGGCCGGTGCGAGCGCCCGTCCGCGCGGGATGGCGCGCCATCGTGCGCACTCGCGATCTCGAGGTGCTCGAGCGAGACGCACCGCATGGGAAAGACAGACCGCTGAGGCTCGGTGTCTCCGAGGCCGAGGGGCTCGTCGCCCTCCGCTACGCGAGAGACCGCGCCGCGAAGTTTCTTGCGGCAGACGCGCCGACGAGCGCGAGCGGGGAGCTCGCCCCCAGGCTCGGACTGCGGAGCGGCGTCGCGGTCGCGCTGTGGACACGCGGTCGCCTGCGCGGGTCGATTGTCTGGCCCCCCTCCCAGGCGCTCCGCGGGCTCGCTCAGGCCGCCGTGCTCGCGTGTCAGGATACGCGCTTCGAGCGACTCACCGCAGCGGACCTCGACGACACGGTCTTCCAGGTGAGCTTCATCCACGCGCCGCGGGTCGCGCTCTCTGCCGACGAGCTCGCCGGCCCCCATGAGGCGTACGCCGACAAGGCCCTGTTCGTCTCGGAAGGGACCCGCTCGGGCGTCTACCTCCCCGAGATCTTCAACATCGTCCGCCATCGCAGCCTGCGAGCCCTCGCCACAAGCGTCGCCACGGAGAAAGCCGGGATCGCTGCACCCGGCCCGGACACCGTGTTCGAGGTCTGCGAGGTGACCGAGCTCGTCGAGTCGTTCGACCGCACGCGGGCGGTGCGGCTCGAGGGCCCGGTGGCGATGGTCGACGACGCTGACGCCTCGGCGGCGAAGGCGTGCGGCGAGGCCGCGTGCCTCTGGCTTGCGCGGATCCAGCGGGAGGACGGAGCGCTCCCGCTGCGAGTGCGACCGGCGACGGGGGCGACGGATGGCCTCGACGTTCCGCGGATGGCGATGACCGCGCAAGGGCTGGCGGCCTTCGGGGTGGCGTACGACCTTCCGGCGGCGATCGAGGCAGCACGCCGCACGCTCGCGTTCGTGGAGCGGGCGCGCGTGTCGGCAGAGGCGGACGGACCGAACGCGCTGCTCGTCGACTGTTACATCGGGAAGGCGACGCGGGTCCTCGACGGAGCGGCGGCGAGCCGGGAGAAGGAAGCAGCGGTCCTGAGACGACTCGATCGCGGCACGCCGAGCTCTCCGCTCGTCCTTGCACATGCGCTGTCGTTCCTCGGAGGCGTCGCGGGGCCATCGGGTGAGCTCGTGTCGCAGCTGACGCAGCGGTTCGATGCCGCGCTGGCCGGGACGTCTGCCGTCTCGCTCGCCGAGTGGGCGGAGGTCGCGATGGCGCCGCTGGGAGGAGCGGGGGGAGCGCTCGCGGCTCGCGTTCGGCGGTGGCTCTGCTCGCTGCAGCTCCCGTCAGGGGCGTTCCCCGACACGACGACCTCGGACTTCACGTACAGCCGCGGGACCGGGAAGATCTTCGAGGTGCTCTCTGCGGCGCCGGCAGAGACCTCGGCAGCGACGGCTGGAGCGCTGTCGTGGCTGCGGTCGATGCAGTACCGGCCCGACTCCGTGTTCTTCATCCCGACCGAGCACCGCGACCGCGTGCTCGGCGGGCTTCGTCACGACGCCTTCGACGCCGACGCGTGGATCGACGCGGCCGGCCACCTGCTCCTTGGTCTCGCGAGGCTGCGAGGCGCATGAGCGCGCGAATCGACAGGAGCGTCGTCCTCGAGCGCCTGGACATGGGGCAAGGTGGCATCGCGCGGCGCGAGCTCCCGCTCCCCGTGCCACAGACCTACGCGCTCTCCGAGCTTCTGCCGCGACGGCCCGACGCAGCGACGCTTGCGTACACGCTCCCGGGGGAAATGGGGGCGCCGCTGGCCCGCGCCTTCGAGCGCGCGTTCGAGCTCGTCGAGCGCGGATACGGCGGCCTCGGCGTCCGCGCGCCCGCCCGACTCCTCACCCCGCGCTGGCATCGAGTCCTCAATCGTCTCTGCCACCACGGCCTCGCCCGCACGATCCAGCTCTCGTGGCCGCTCGAGAGCGGCGTCCCGCTCTATTACTTCGACATCGGATCGCCGTTTCACGACCACAAGACCGACGGCACTCGCCCGGAGCTCGCGCGCTACAGCCGCGGCTTCTCGGAGGACTACGACCTGGCGATATCGAAGGTCGTCGGAGAGTGTCTCGAGCGTGGGCCGCTCCTCTACTTCCGGATGCGCGATCTCGTGAGAGGCAGCGCGCGTTCGCTTCGTGCACGGGGTCTCGACTTCGTCGAGCCGCGCGAGCTGGCCGTCTTCTCGGAGGAGCAGATCGAGCGACGCCCCGAGATGCGCGTGGACGACGACTCGGTGTTCAACTGGACACCGTGCACCTCGCTCGTCACGTCGCGCGAGGCGCTGGTCCCGGCGCAGCTCGTCTTCTGGAACTATCCCATCCACTGGGGCGATGTCCCCGAGCCGATGCTCCGCGAGTGCAGCACCCACGGCGCCGGCGGGTTCTTCGGCGTCGAGGGGGCGATCCTCTCGGGTGCCCTCGAGTGCGTCCAGCGCGACGGGTTCTTCCTTCACTGGTTGCGAGGGGTCGTGCCCGCCCGCATCGACGTGACGACGATCACGAGGCCTGCGACGCTGGAGCTGATCGAGCGCGCCAGGGACGTCGGCCTCGAGCCACTCTTCCTCGACATCACCTCCGAGCTCGGGATTCCGACCTGCCTGTGCATCCTCCGTCGCCACGACGACGCCCATCCACATGCGAGCATGGGCGGGTCGTGTCGCATCGACGGAGACTCTGCGATCCACGATGCGCTGCTCGAGGCCGCGAGCGTCCATCACGTCATCGCGTGCGACCCGACCCGGCTTCGCCTCCCCGACGACTACGAGCCGTTCACGGATCCGACGCTCTACACGCACAAGCGGCTCGCGTTCTGGGCGAACCCCGAGCACGCGCGCCATCTCGACTTCTTCCTCGAGGGCGCAGCGATATCCGCCCAGCGCTTCGGTCGCGGCCTCGTCAGCTCGAAGGACCCGCGCAAGAACCTCGCGCTCGTCGTCGACGTCCTCAGGAGGCACGGCCTCGACGCCTGGTACTTCCAGGCGCAGCATCCCGCGCTCGACGAGCTCGGCTACGCGTCCGTCAGGGTCATCGTGCCGGGCCTCGTGCCGCTGTATTACGAAGAGCGCAACGCGCCGCTCGGGGTCGCCCGCCTCCGCACCGCCGCGGTCGTCGCGAACGCTGCGCCAGGGCCGTTCACCCGGTGGCCCCACCCGTTTCCGTAGAGCGTCGGCTCCGTGTCGACAGAAGGGCGGGCCGTCTCAGTGGCCGGTGCCGCCCTCGACCTGCTGCGCGCCTTCCATGACGGGGCCACTGTCCGTGCTCAGGCCGTCGATCACGCCGCCTTCGACCTGCGCGGCCTCGATGAAGGTCGCGTCGACCTGCGCCGCCTCGAAGAACGTCGCGTCGACCTGCGCCGCCTCGAAGAAGGTCGCGTCGACTCGCGCCGCTTCGACGATCACCATCCCGTCGAAGCCGCTGCTCGTGTGCGTGTCCTTCGCCGCGTCCGTCGGCGGCTTGGTCCCGGCGTCCTTCGATGCTGCAGTCTCGCCGCCGCAGCTCGCGACACCCGCGGTCATGAGGAACGCGAGGCCGAGCTCGCCTGCGCTGCGCAGGTCGCGAGAGAAGCGATCGAAGAGGTGCTTTCGCAGGCGTCGGGTAGGCATGATTGATGGACTCTTGAGGTAGGTACGAGAGTCGACTGTAGCAGCCGCGGCCTAGTTGAGCTTGCTCGGGTCGGGCGGGGGCATGCTCCCGTCGGTCGAGCCCGGGGCGACGCTGTCCGTCGTCCCCTCGTCGTCGGTGTCGACGGGGCTCTCCGCGAGGCGTTCGAGCGCGACGATGCGCTCCTCGGGATCGAGCGTCATGAGCTTCACGCCTTGGGCGTTGCGCCCGGTCTCGCGGATCTCGTCGACGGCCGTCCGCAGCGTCTGGCCTCGGTCCGTGATCAGCATCACCTCGTCGCCCGCCTTCACCAGCCGGAGGTCGACGACGGGGCCGTTGCGGTCGCTGGCGTCGATGAGGATGATCCCCTTGCCGCCGCGGTTCTGGACGCGGAACTCCTCCAGGATCGTGCGCTTGCCGTAGCCGCGCTCGCAGACCGCGAGGACATGGTGTCGCTCGTCCTCGGTGACGACCATCCCGACGACCTGATCGTCGTCCGCCACGTCGATGGCCTTCACGCCCATCGTCGCGCGGCCCATCGGTCGCACCTGCTCCTCGGGGAAGCGGATGGACTGCCCCATCTTCGTCGCGATGACGATCTCGCGGGTCCCGTCGGTCATCACCGCCGACAGCAGCTGGTCGTTCTCTTCGACCTTCACGCCGATGATGCCCTTCTCGCGGAAGTTCTCGTACTCGTCGAGCTCGGTCTTCTTGATCTGACCGCGCTTCGTGAGCGTCAGGACGAACTTTCCCTTCTCGATCTTGGGGACCTCGACGATGGCGGCGACCTTCTCGCCCGGCTCCATGCCGACGAAGTTCACGATGGCGCGGCCCTTCGCGGTGCGCGGCGCCAGGGGGACCTCGTAGACCTTCTTCACGTAGACCTTCCCCTTGTCGGAGAAGAAGAAGACGTAGGCGTGCGTCGAGGCGACGAAGAGCTGCGTGATCCAGTCCTCCTCGCGCGCCTCCATCCCGATCTTGCCGCGGCCGCCGCGCTTCTGCGAGCGGTACGACTGCGGGCTAGTTCGCTTGATGTACCCGGCGTGCGACACCGTGACGATCATGTCCTCCTCTTGGATGAGGTCCTCGTCGCTGATGTCTGCCTCGTTCAGCAGGATCTCGGTGCGGCGCTTGTCCGCGTACTTCTCCCGGATCTCCTCGAGCTCCATCGTGATGACGCCGAAGAGGATCTTCTCGTCGGCGAGGAGGGCGCGGAGGCGCGCGATCGTCTCGGACAGCTCGGAGTAGTCCTTCGCGAGCTTCTCCTGCTCGAGCCCCGTGAGGCGGGAGAGGCGCATCTCGAGGATGGCCTTCGCCTGGCGCTCCGAGAGCAGGTAGGGGTTCTTTTTCTTGGCCTCGTCTATCTCGTGCTCGGGCCGCCCTGCCCGACGGACGAACGCCTCGAGACCCTGGAGCGGGAGCCGCATGAGAGCGACCTTCGCCTCGTCGGGATCCGCGGCGGCGCGGATGGTGCGCACGACCAGATCGACGTCGGTGACGGCGACCCCGAGCCCCTCGATGATCTCGCGCTGCGCCTCGGCCTGGCGGAGCTCGAAGCGACTCCTTCGCGTCACGACGTCGCGTCGGTGCTCGACGAACGCGGCGAGCGTCTCGCGGAGGTTCAAGATCGCGGGGCGTCCGTGATCGATCGCGAGGTTGATGACGCCGAACGACGTCTGGAGATCGGTCAGGCGATACAGCTGGTTGGTGACCACCTGCGGCATCACGTCCTTCTTCAGCTCGATGACGAGGCGGATCCCGTCGCGGTCCGACTCGTCGCGGACCTCGCTGATCCCCTCGATGCGCTTCTCGCGTATCAGCTCGCCGAGCTTGGCGTGCGTGCGCGCCTTGTTCACCTGGTAGGGCATCTCGGTCACGACCAGCTGCTCACGGTCACCGCGGCCGGGAGACTTCTCGACGAGGATGCGGGCGCGCATGATGACCGAGCCGCGCCCCGTGCGCTGGTACTGCTCGATGCCGGTGCGGCCATAGATGAGGCCTGCGGTCGGGAAGTCGGGGCCAGGGACGAACCTCATCAGATCGTCGATCGTGGCGTCGGGGTTCTTGATCAGGTGAATCGTGGCGTCGAGGATCTCGCCGAGATTGTGCGGCGGGACGTTGGTCGCCATGCCGACGGCGATGCCGCCCGACCCGTTCACGAGCAGGTTCGGCACGCGCGTCGGGAGGACGAGCGGCTCCTGCCGGGAGTCGTCGAAGTTCGGGCCGAAGTCGACGCACTCCTTCTCGATGTCGGCGAGGAGCTCGGTCGCGATGCGCGCGAGGCGGGCTTCCGTGTATCGGTACGCGGCGGGAGGGTCGCCATCGATGGACCCGAAGTTCCCCTGCCCGTCGATGAGCGGGTAACGCATCGAGAACGGCTGAGCGAGCCGCACCATGGCGTCGTAGACGCTCGCGTCACCGTGCGGGTGGTAGTTCGCGAGCACGTCTCCGACGGCCTTCGCGCTCTTCTTGTGCGCGACGGTGGGCCCGATGCCCTGATCGTAAAGCGAGTAGAGGATTCGCCTGTGGACCGGTTTGAGCCCGTCGCGGACGTCGGGGATGGCGCGCCCGATGATGACGCTCATCGCGTAGTCGAGGTAGCTCGTACGCATCTCCGTCTGGATCGAGACGGGGACCTTCTGCTGGAAGGTCGGCGGCGTGGGCGGCGTGGGAGGCGCCGGCGGAACGGGGGGGGTCGGAGGGTTCTCGGAGGCCATTCGGTGTCGTCTTCTTACCATCTTCCGGGGCGCATGCGTGCAGTGGCGCACGCGGTTTCGTGCGCGCCGCAACTGAAGCGCGAAGTCCACGTGGGTCTACGGAGCGCCTCCGGAAGTTGGTACGCCGGAACTTGTCCACGCCGTCGGTGGTCCAAGTAGCCTGGCCGCCACCCCCGCCGAGGTCCACTTGCTCCTCCAGAACCGTCTCCGCCTTGCCGCAGCAACGCTGGTCGTCCTCTCCACCGCTGCGTGCGCTGGCACCCCTCCGCCAGCGCCCGTCTGTCCGACGCTCGCTGCGACTCCTGTCGCGGCGCCCACTCCTCCGGCGCCTGTCGACCCGTACCTCCGCGTCCGCCTCCAGCCTCGCGCCGACGCCGGCAAGCTCGTGCACGTGGAGATGGAGTTCCTGGTCACCAGCCCTCCAGGTCTCCTCCGGCTCGCGGCAGGCACGCCGGACGTCCTCGTTCACGTGTCGCTCTCCGACCCTGGCGGCGCCATCGGGACAGTGATTGCCGCCGATGGCGACGGGCTCGTCGTCACCCCGTCCCGCTCGCCCGCAGGTGTGACGCGCCTCTCGTACGATGTCACCGCGAACACCGAGTCCGCCGCCAGGCCGCTGTCGGAGCGAGTGCTGGACGATCGATTCATCGGGTCGGGAGAGGGGCTGATTCTTCTCCCGGAGGCGCTGCTCGATCAGAGCATGCCGATCGAGCTGTCGATCGACGGCGGTCCGCTCAAGGTCCCGAACGCGGCATCGAGCTGGGGCATCGGTGCGGTCCACCGTACGAAGACCGTCCCTCGCGCGCTTCAGCACCTGACGTTTCTCGCGGGGTCGCTCGGCGCGGCAGAGTTCGACACGAGCGAGGGCCACGATGAAGCGGCGTGGCTCGGGTATACGGCGTTCGACCCGCGCCCCGTCGCCGCGGAGATCGCGGGAATGCGGACGGCGATGGCGGAGCTCTTTCACGCATCCGAACCACCACGCGGCACGGTGCTCTTCGTCACGCAGACCCGCCCCGTCGGCTCCTACACGACCACGCCACGCGCGGGCGGACTGCTGCTGCAGCTCGGGCCTTCCGAGCCTTGGGCCGCTCCGCTCCGCGTATCCGTCGCGCAGCAGCTGGTGCGACCGTGGCTCGGAGGGGAGCTCTGGGTCGGGCCGCGGGAGCCCGGTCATCTCGCGGAGAGCTACTGGTTCACCGAAGGGGTCGTACGCTTCGTGGTGACGCATCTCCTCGCGAGGACGGGGGCTCTGCGGCCCGACGACGTCCGTGACGTCTTCGTCGGGGAGACCTCCGCGATTCTCGCTTCGCCGTACCGAGGCAAGAGCAACGTCGAGCTCGCCGCGCTGAGTCACACCGATCCCGTGGCCCGCGCTCATCTCGTCGCGCGCGGCGCGCTGTACGCCGCGAGGGTCAACGCGCTCGTCCGCGACAAGTCGAGGGGCGGCTGGTCGATCGACACGATCATCCTGGAGCTGCTCGCGCAGGCGCGGAAGGAGCAGAGGCCGCTCCCGGCGTCCGCGTGGGTGGACGCAGTGGTACGCACGCTCGGTCCCGCCGAGCGCGATGCGTTCGTGAAGACGATCGAGCACGGGGACGAGGTTGTCCTCCCCGCAAACGTCCTCGGTCACTGCTTCCGCGCAGGGAGTGGCGAATACGTGGCGTTCGATCTCGGCTTCGACGCCGCGGCCACGCGAGAAGGGAAGAACGGCGAGGTCGTCGGTGTCGTTCCGGGAGGGCCTGCGGCGCGCGCTGGGGTCAAGGCCGGTGATCTGGTGGAGGCGGACTATCGCGATGGCCACACGGAGCTCCCCGTGAAGCTCACCGTGAAGCGCGGAGCCGAGACGCTGAAGCTGACGTATCTGCCGACGGGGTCGAGGCACAAGGGGCCGACCTGGACGCGCGTGGCGGGGACGCCGGACGAGAAGTGCGGCGACGCATTCTGACCACACATCGCATCCGTCGGAACGCCGAGAGACTCGCTCGCTGTGGGGAGAGACTCCCTCGGAGTGACGAGAGAGGCGCGAAATTCGACTCGGGCGTCCCACGGCACGACGAAGGCTCCCCTCGATGTGACGAGGGCTTCCGTCGATGTGGCGATGGCCTCCAGAGAGACACCGAGAGCGGCAATCGGAAGTGCGAGCTGGGTCCGTCCGTCTAACGACAGTCGCGGTAGGCACGCCGACCGCCGCCGTGAGCGTAACGAGAGACGCCCGAGCCACATCGAGGGCGGCCGACGGAGGGACGAAGTGCGCCGTTGGTACCGCGGCGGAAGCCATCGGTACGCCGAGAGAGCCCGTCGGCACGACGACAGCGGCCATCGGAATGGCGAGGGACGCTCTCGTCGCGACGTGGGCTTCTGTCGGCAGATCGAGGGCGCCAGTCGGTGTGTCGACGGCCTCCCTCGGCAGACCGAGAGACCTGTTTCGAGTCACGAAGGGAAGCCCTCGTCGAACCGAGGGAGGCCGTCGTCGAAACTTGCGGGTCGCTCGGCATTCCTCGGGCGTCTCTAGGTATACCGAGAGAGGCTCGAGGCAGTCGTCGCGCGCAACTCCGGGCAATCATTGATTCGCGAGAAAGAGAGAGCGACTCGCGCCACCTCGAGAGCTGTGCTCGGCGTGCATCGCGAGCATCTGTCGGTGTGACTCGAGGGGCGCTCGATGCGCCGTCGGTCACCCTGCGAGCAGCTCGGGAAGCCGTCGGAGCACGTCGGGACGCTATCGGCACGCCACAAAACGAAAGCGGCGCCTGGTCTTCACCGGGCGCCGCTGACGGAAGAGTGTGACTCGGTTACTTCTTCTTGCCGCCACCGCCACCGATGCCGATGGAAACGCTGGTCGGGGCCGCAACGGCGACGCCCGGTGCTGCGACGACGACGCCCGGAGCGGCGACGGCGACGCCCGGCACGCCAACCGCGACGCCCGGGACACCAACGGCGACCGTCGGCACGCCAACGACAACGCCGGGAGCGGGCGCAGCGACGACGGCGACGACGGGGTTCATTGCGGCGCGGACGCGATCGGGGCTGACGTGGACGCCGTCGATCTCATCGACGTGGAACTCGACGCGGCGGTTCGCTGCCATGTGCTCGGGGGAGTCGTTCGGCTGAACGGGCTTCTTGGGGCCGTAGCCCTTCGCCCAGACCTTCGCGGGGTCGACGCCGTGGTTCGTCATCCAGTCGACGATCGCCTTGGCGCGCGCCTCGGAGAGCTTCGCGTTGAGATCCGCGTCGCCCTGGTTGTCGGTGTAGCCCTCGAGGCGGAACTTCGTCACCATCTTGTTGGCGGCGAGGAAGTCCACAAGACACTGGAGAATCTTGTTCGTGGTGTCGCTGCTCTTGATGTTGGACTTGCCAACTTCAAACTCGACCTCGTGGGGAAAGTGGAGGTGACCATCCGACCGAAGCTCCGCATCGCACACAGCGGCGAGCCGGGGCGGCGGGGGCGGGGGCGGGGGAGCCTCGACGGCAACCACCGGGACGGGCGGCGGAACTACCGCAACGACCGGCGGGGTGACGTGCGCAGTGCAAGCAGTCAGCCCCGCGGAACCAATGACAGCGAGCATGGCGAGAATGTGGGTACGGTTCATAGGAGCCTACCTACCCTTTGCGACGTGCCGAATGCAAGGACTTGCAGACATGGAATCGTCAAAATTCGGTGTCACTGTCCGGGCGTCCAATGTGGGCGGACGCGAGCCCATACGTTCACCTATAAAGACCCCCACGAACGCCTGGGGTTGACGTCTTCGCGCGCCTGTCGGGAGAGACCGTGGATGCACCATGCATGCACCCCAGGTCGGTGGCGTCGTCGGTCGCTCGCGGTGTGTGAACCGAACGTCTCATGCCGGTAGGACCCCGATGTCGTCACGCCACATCTCCGACGCCATACCAGGCGTGGTTCTGTGCGGATTCTCGGCAGGTCGCTCCGCAGAGCTCGCTGGCACGCTGTCTGCTTACGGGCCAGCGAGGCGAGCTCGCCTCGCATCGTCCGGAGGAGTCATGTCGATCGTCAGGCAGCTCGGAGCGTCGCCCGCTCTCGTCACGCTCATCACCGTCGCCGCGTCACTCCTTGCACCCGCGTGCGTGGCGTATCCGACCGAGTCGAGTCCTAGCTCCGGCGGCGAGATCGAGCCAAACACGAGCACGTGTCCGTCGAGCTCGACACCGACCGTCGGCGGCGACAGCCTTTTCGCGGTCGACTCCAACGTGAGCCCCGCGCTCGCGGTAACGCCGGCCACCCTCTTCTGGCTCGATCGCGGCCCCTACATCACCGACAGCATCCAGGCGCTTCCACTCTCGGGAGCTCCCGCCACTACCCTCTACGTCGCCTCGCCGGACGCCACCGCAGCGATCGAGGATCTCGTCAGTGACGGAACGAACGTCTACTTCGCCCAGGTCACCAACAATGACGGCCAGTACAGCTCGACCATCGAGTCGATACCAGTGGGCGGCGGCACCGCAACCGTATTGACGACCGTCGACACGTACGTCCTCAACCTCTCGATCGCCGGTGAAGAACTCTACTTCACTGACGGGTCCACCCTCCAGATCGTCGCCAAGAAAGGCGGCTCTCCGAGCATCGTATCCGGCTCCCAGGGGGGCATCGCCGCATCGGGAACTGCGGTGTTCTTCACGAACGTCAACGGCGCTCTCGCCGAGATTCCGTCTGTCGGCACGCCGTCATCGGTCCTCGTCGATCACGAGGTGACCCAGAACGACGCTCTCCTCACCACGCTCGTCGCCAACGACTCGCAACTCTTCTGGCCTTGCCAGGACGACAGCGGAGGCTTGCTCTGCGCGGCAGCGATACGCGGCGGCAACGGGACGGCGCAGATCCTGACGACGCTCGACCTGGGGTCGTCGGAGCTGACCGCGGACGACTCGAGCGTCTACTTCGTCGACACGTCGGCGTGCACGAGCTGGCTGGGCAAGGTCCCGGTCGGCGGCGGAGCTGCGGTCACCCTCGCGACCGGATTCGGGCATTCGTCCGAGCCTTCGACCGCGCACGCAGTCGCTGTCGACGACACCTACGTGTACTGGACGTCGCCGGGTGAAGTCCTCCGCGCCGCGAAGTGACGCGCGATCCCGCGCTCAGCTTCAATCGAGGTAGTCGCGGTCGCGCAGCTTCTTCGGGATGTACTCCTCGCTGATGAACGAGATGCTCTTGGTGAGGAGACCGTCGAGCTCCATCTTGAAGCCGTTGTGGAGGAGGGCGTCCATCTCCTTCTGCCACTTCTTGTCCTTGAACCAGGGGTAGGCCTTCATCTGCCTGGCTCGGTCGATGTCCTTGTCGTTCAGCTTGATCTCCACGGCGGACGACAGGTTGAACTTCGCGTGGTCGAGCGAGCTCATGCCGAGAAAACGGACGTTCGGGACGGCGAGGCGCATCGACTCGTAGGCGAGGCTGATCGAGCCCTGCTTGAGCACGGAGTAGATGTAGAGCCCCCACGGATCGTTATCGACGAGCACGTAGACGGGGAGCTTGAGCTCTGTCGCCATCCGCTGGAGGAGCCGACGCGCGCCGCGAGTCGCCTGACCCGCGGTCGTCATCAGTATGCACTTGTACTTCTTCCAGAAGCGGTCCTCGTTGAGCCGCTCCCAGATCGCGTTCTTCTCGACGAAGAGGATGTACTCGGCCTCGTTCTTCAGGAACTTCACCCGGGAGGGCTCGCAGATGCTCGGAATGCTCCAGCCACCGCGGCCCATGCGCGAGAGGTCGATCCGATCGCCCGAGTCCTCCACGACGAGCGGACCCGCGAGCGTCCCTTTCTTGTCGGCGAAGAGGTGGAGCTCCTCGCGAAGCGCGTCGATGCCCACCTCGAGGTCCTCGATGATCGGGTCGCTCTCGCCCTGCTCTTCGAACGTGTTCTCGTTCGTTCCTTTGATCGTGTGCTTGGTCATGTAGAACATCTGACGGATGCTCACGGTCTTCCCCTCGTCGATGAGGGTCTTGCAGCCGTTCGCCACGAGGAACGTCTGCATGAACTTCCGGGCCATCGACGTGTTGAAGAACTCACGCTGCTGGGCCTTGTCGCCCAGTTCGATGATGCGCTTCTTCTCGTTGAACGAGACGTTCGACAGCGCGCGCATCCGGATCGAGAGCGTCGGGTTCTCCCCCTTGGTGACGGAGCGGAGCGCGCTCGCCGCGAGGCGCTCGATCTTCGCGAGCGTGTCCTTGTCGGTCGACGCGCGCTTGACGGTGGAATCGACGGGCTTCTTCTTGGCGGCCATGGCGGTGATTGCGGTCTCGAGTGCGGTTCAGGGATGCTTGGCTAGATGAGGTCGAGCTGGCTGCTCTTCTTGCGACGGCCCTTCGCGGGCTTGGCCGTCTTCGCCGCCGAGCGCTTCGCCGCCGACGGCGTCCTGGGCGGGGGTGGGATTGTACTGAGATCGACCTCCGTCGCCTCTCCGGGGAGCATGCTCGGCTTGCCCGCGGCGTTCGGCGAGTCGTCGGCCTCGGTGGTGTCGGCCATCCGGACGAAGTTCGGTAGCGCCGTCGAGAATGCCGTCTCGATCTTGTCCTTCGGAGCCTGGAGGATGCTCCCCATCGCAGCCGCGACCTCAGGGATGTAGCGCTGGAAGACGCTCAGGCGCTTCTGCTCGCTGAGCGCTTTCTCTCGCGCGCGGAGGTGAGACCCGAGCTTCCTTCCGCACTCCTGGACCGCGAACTTCATCTCGCGCAGCAGGTCGTCGTAGTGGGCGACGGCTTCCTTCGCTTCGCTCGTGAAAGGGACCCAGACGCTCGCGAGGTGGACGACGATGGCGAGCGGCCCGATCGGAAGCGAACCTTTCGGCTGCGTGAGCTCGTAGTTGCGCCAGTTGGTGTCGTAGATGGCCTCGCTGATCGCGCAGGCCTTCGGCTGATACTGGAGCGGAACCCGGTTCGCGAACCTCATGATCTCCGCGGGCTCGTCCTTCGGCAGATCGCCACCATAGGCGAGCCCGACCTCCACGACGAAGGGGTTCCCGCGGTACACCGACGGCGGCCGCGTCGAGGAGACGTAGAACGCGTTCTTGAAGCGACGCTCGAGCCCCGCGATCAGCAGCTCCTCCCCGATCGGCACGATGCACGACGCGGGCGGCGCCATCAGCTTCACCTGGCCGAGGGCCTTGTGCAGCCGCTCGACGTCGTCCCCCATGATCGTCGTCGCGTCGGCCTTCGGGTTGACGTTGGCGAGCTTGCAGATGTGCTCGGCCACCGACTGCGTGACGCGCGAGAAGTCGGCCATGAGGACCTCCTTCACGCTCTGGCCCGTCGAGTCCTGCAACATGTTGAGCAGCATCCCGAGCTCGACGCCGTGCGGGTGCGGCTTGATCTCCTGTGCCTCGCGCGGCAGGTCGTCGGTCACGCGGGGGTACACCAGCGGGTCGCCCTTCGGGGGTCTGTACGTCAGGCCCAGGTGCGGGTTCGCCACGACGGTCTGTTCGAGGTAGGCCTCGACGCCCGTCCGACCGCCGCGGAAGACGGCTGCGAGCTCGATCTCGACGCGCGTCCCGTGCTCCTTGTCCCACTCGACGACGTCGTCGCGCACGACGTCCGGCTGGTTGCGCTTCGTATCGATGCGGAGCTCGATGCGATGGGAGGGCTTCCCCTTGCCGATCTTCGACTGGATGATGACAGGCTTGCCCGTCGTGAGCTGGCCGTAGAGCCCGGCCGCGCTGATCCCGATGCCTTGCTGCCCGCGCGACTGCTTCAGCCGGTGGAACTTCGACCCGTAGAGCAGCTTCGCGAAGATCTTCGGGATCTGCGCCTTCACGATACCGGGGCCATTGTCCTCCACGGCAACGCGGAAGCGCCCGTCGCTCACCTCGAAGATCTCGACGATGAGCTCGGGAAGAATGCCTGCCTCTTCACAGGCGTCGAGCGAGTTGTCGACGGCCTCCTTGACCGTCGTCAGCAATGCCTTCGCAGGGTTGTCGAAGCCGAGAAGGTGGCGGTTCTTCGTGAAGAACTCGCTCACCGAGATCTCGCGTTGCCGCGTGGCCATCGACTCGGCGGTGGCCCGTCTGGCGGGCACCGCGCGACCGGAGGACGCCGGAGGTGGCTCCGATGACGTGGGACCGGGCAAGGTCACTTCGAGGGATGCTTGTTCCGAGGGGGCCGAGCTGCGCGCTTTCTTCGCCATCGCCCGGGACCGGTACCCTCACGGATGAACAGGTGTCAATGCCAACCTGACGTCGGCGCCGCCATGAGGGAGCGTCAGGGCGTGGTCGCGGCTTGGAGGACGTCGTCGGCGTGAACGCCCGGATCGACGTCCGGCCATACCCGCGCGACCTTGCCGTCCGCCCCGACGAGGAACGTCACGCGCGAGTAGCCCCACACCCGCTTCGGGACGCCGTAGCTCGCCGCGATCCGGAGAGATTCGTCGGACGCGAGAGCGAACGGGAGATTCTTCTTCCGGAGGAAGGCTCGGTGCGACTCGGGCGAGTCGGAGGACACGCCGATGACGACCACCCCTGCGCGGACATAACGGTCCCATGCGTCGCGAAATGCACAGGCTTCGCTGGTGCAGCCCGGAGAGCCGTCCTTCGGGTAGAAATAGATGACCGCCTTCTTCTTGGCGTCGACGACCGCGGAGAGACGGACTTCACGATCGCTGACGTCGTACCCTACGACCTCGGGCGCGACAGCACCGACCGCGAGTAGCCCGACGCCACCGTCAGGGCGCTTCGCCGGACCGCAGCCAGCGAGCAGTGCGAGCACGCAGAGTCCAACCAACGCGAAGAGATTTGCCGAGCGCTTTGCAAGCATCGCTGGCGATATGGGCTGCTGTCTGTGGGGCCGTCAAGCGGAGCCAAGGGGCTCGAAGTCAGAACGACGAGCGGATTTCGTCCAGGGCGGCTAGACTTTTCCGATGCGAGTATCTCTAGCGCTGATCGCGGGTGTCACGACCGCAGGCCTCGCGGGCTATCTGAACGCATGCGGGTCCGGGAGCTTCGAACAGTCGATCTATCCCGACGGCGGCCCGAACCGCGACGGCGGGTCTGTCGACGCGAAGGGATCGAAGGACGCGAAGCTCGAGGCGACGATTCGCCTCGCGAACGACGGCCCCGCGCCGTCGATGGATGTCGTGTCGCGCGACGCGAAGCCCAACGAGGAGGCCGTCACGCTGAGCGATCTCGCTATCGTTCCGGCGAACGACAGCATCACCGTTGCGGGCGGCGCGCAGGCGACCGTCGCGTACAAGGTCATGGGGGTGCTCGACAACAAGCCCCCGGCCGTCGACGTCACCGACCGGTTCGTCTTCTATGTACCCGGGACGATCACCGCGCCCGGCCCGGGCGACTCGGGGACGGTCACCTCGCCGAACAACTATCTGATCGGCTCGTTCCCCACGAACGGCGGACCGACGTTCACGACTCGTCTGCCGACGCTGCCGACCGATCCGCCGCAGCAGGGGGGGACGCTCACGGTGCTTGCGGAGGGCTACAACCCGGGCGCGACGCCCGATGCGATGCCGTCGCTCCTCACCCTCACGACGAAGCTCACGGTGCAGCTCACCGCCACGTTCAACGGGCCAATCACCCCCGTCGACGCGCCCGACGGTGGCGTGGGCTCGGACGCCGGCGCCGTTCCGGCGAACGCCGCGATGCTTTTCAACGGCCCCGCGAACCCGGCGTTCGCGCCTGTCATCGCGTACCCGAACCCGAACGTGATGCTCCCACCGAATCTCAAGTTCCTCGAGGTTCACTGGGTGCCTGCAGCAGGGACCACGCTGTTTCAGGTCTCCTTCGCCAGCGCGGCCACGAGCATCACCTACAACGTCGGATGCGGCGGGGTTCCGAACGGGCCGTTCCCGAAGACGGCGTGCGCGCTCGTTCTCGACGAGGCCGGCTATGGATACCTTGCGTCCTCGAACGCCGGTGGTGGTCCGGTGACCGTGACCGTGAAGGGGACGGATAGCACCGGGACGGGCGTGGGCACGTCCGCGCCGCTCTCGATCCAGTTCGCGCAGAACGCCGTCAACGGCGGTGTGTACTACTGGAACGTGAGCGCGACGGAGATTGTCCGCTTCGACTTCGGAGGCACGGGGCTCACGCCCGAAGTCTTCCTCGCGCCGGGAGACTACGGGCTTCCGAACACGTGCGTCGGCTGCCACGCGCTCTCGGCGCAGGGGGACAAGCTCGTGGCATCGCTGAACGGGCAGGGGGGCGGGCAGATCGTCTACCTGAACAACCTCGCGAGCTCCCCGACCGACGCGGGCCTGAAGGACACCACGTACCTCACGCTCGCTGGCGACTCGACCAACCACATCCAGTTCGCGTCGTTCAACCCGTCGGGTGACGAGTTCATCGCCGTCTACGGCGACGGCAACACTGCGGGCACCGTCACGAACGCGGCCGAACCGAGCTGGTACAACCTCTGGCTTCACGACGGAAACACGGGCGCCATCAAGTCGGGCATCACGCTCACGTACGAGCCAGACCACCCCGCGTGGTCGCCGGACGGCAAGTCGATCGCCGTGACCCACGTTGGCGTCCACCAGACCTCGCAACGCGAGTTCGCCGGCGGCATCGACGTCATCCCGGTTCAATCCGGAGCCGACGGGGGCACCCTCGGGCTCGGCACTCCGGTCACGCTCATCCCGAGCAACGTCGAGTACTTCAACCGTTACAACCCGAGCTGGGCGCCGGACTCGTCGTTCCTCTACTACACCGAGACGAGCGGCTGCTCGGCCGCCAACTGGACGGTGGCGGGGAACGAAGAGTGCGACAGCGACGTGCACTCGAACATCAATGCGACCACCTGGGCGATCCTCCCGCAAGCAGGCGCCACTCCGATTCACCTGACGAACGCCGCTTCCCCCGGCTACGCCGACACGCTCGGCGTGACGGGGACGGTGCCGACGCCGATCGACACGTTCCCGCGCTCGACGCCCTTCGAGACGGTGCAGGGGACCGGGAAGCTGTTCTGGTTCACGGTCGCGTCCGAACGGAAGCCCGGTATGCGGACACCCGTCCTCGACACCGACGGGATCCAGCAGACGCTCTGGATGTTCGCCGTCGACCCCGCCAAGATTCTGGCTGGCGAGGACGGGACCTATCCTGGCTTCTTCCTGCCGTTCCAGGACCTGACGACCTCGAACCATATCGCCGAGTGGACGCAGCAGATCGTCAGCGCGACCCCAGGTCCGCCGGCACCGCCTCCTCCGCCCCCACCGCCTCCTCCTCCGCCCCCGCCTCCTCCGCCAACGGGCCCCGGAGGCCCGAAGTAGCGAAGCGCCTTGCGCGAAGCCCGCGTCACGTCACGGCGCGGGCTTGCCCTGGAGGATCCGCTCGATCGTGTGCGTCGTCATCTCGCCGCGCACGACCTCGTCGTCCGCGAGGAGGCGCTTGTGGAGCTCGATGTTCGTCCGGATGCCGCCGACGATGAACTCGTCGAGCGCGCGTCGCATGCGGAGGATCGCATCGGCGCGGGTCGGCGCGTGGACAATGAGCTTCGCGAGCAGCGAGTCGTAGTTCGGGGGGACACGCCAGCCACCGTACACACCTGAGTCGACCCGGACCCCCGCGCCACCCGGAGGGAAGTACTCGGTGATGAGCCCAGGCCACGGAGCGAACGTGACGGGGTCCTCCGCATTGATGCGGCACTCGATGGCGTGCCCCCGGAAGCTCCAGGTGCGTGTGTCGGGCAGGTCGAGCTTCTCGCCAGCCGCGACTCGAATCTGGAGTGCGACGAGGTCGAGGCCCGTGACCATCTCGGTGACGGTGTGCTCCACCTGGACTCGCGTGTTCACCTCGAGGAACGAGAGGTCACCCTTCTCGTCCATGATGAACTCGAGCGTGCCGAGCGAGGTGTAGTTCGTCTCCTTCATCGCACGGCGAATCACCTCCGCCATCGCTTGCCGCTTCTCTGCGGTCATCGCGGGGCTCGGCGCCTCCTCCATCACCTTCTGGTGTCGCCGCTGGAGCGAGCACTCGCGCTCGCCGAGCGTCCAGATGCCGCCGTGCTGATCGGCGAGGACCTGGAACTCGATGTGCCTCGGGCGCTCGACGTATTTCTCGAGGTACACGTCCGGGTTCTTGAAGCCCGTCTCCGCCTCGTGCTTGGCGCTCGCGAACGCAGTCTCGATCTCGGACGCCGCGCGTACGATGCGCATGCCACGCCCGCCGCCGCCGCCCGAGGCCTTGATGATGACCGGGTAGCCGATGCGGGCCGCCTCGGTCCGGGCGTCCGCGACGTCCTTGAGCACGCCGCTTCCCGCGAGCAGCGGGATCCCGAACCGCGCGGCGTTCGTTCGTGCCGTGACCTTGTCGCCCCATGCCCTCATGGCCTCCGGCGTCGGCCCGATGAACGTGATGCCGCATTTGCCGCAGAGACGCGCGAACTCGGCGTTCTCCGAGAGGAAGCCGTAGCCCGGGTGGATCGCGTCGGCGGCCGTGATCTCGGCAGCGCTGATGATGGCTGGGATGTGGAGGTAGCTCTTCGAGGACGCGGCCGGGCCGATGCACACGGCCTCGTCAGCGAAGCGAACGTGGAGCGCCCTCGCGTCGACCTCGGAGTGGACGGCGACCGTCTTGATGCCGAGCTCGCGGCACGCGCGCAGGATCCGGAGAGCGATCTCTCCGCGGTTGGCTATGAGGATCTTCTTGAACATCGAGGCGGGTCAGGTCTTCTTGACGCGGTAGAGCTTTTGCCCGAACTCGACGGCCTTCCCGTTCTGCGCGAAGACCTCGACGATGGTCCCCGAGCACTCGGCCTCGATCTCGTTCATGAGCTTCATGGCCTCGACGATGCACAGCGTCTGGCCAGGGCGAACGACCGAACCGACCTCGACGAACGACGGCGCGTCGGGGCTGGGTGATCGATAGAACGTACCGACGAAGGGGCTCGTCACGTCGACCGAGTCCGCCGGCGGTTCCGCGGACGAGGTCGCAGGCGCTGTGGCCGCGAGCGGTGCCGCGCTCGCCGCGACCATCGCGCCAACGATGGGTCGCGCGCCTCGTACGAGCTTGACGCGAACGCCATCGGCCTCGTGCTCGAACTCCGTGATGTCGTGCTCGGCGAGCATCTCCGCGAGCGCTCGCACCGTATCGAGATCCAGATTCAAAACGCCTCCAGTCACCCGCAACGTCGGCCCCTGAACAGGTGGGTCCGCCTGACGGGCGCGTAAGTTATCGCTCCGTCGAGGATCATGGAAGCCTTCGTCGCCACCGTCGCGCCGCGAAGAGCGCTTCGCGCTGCTTTGCTTCCCTGGTAGCAGAGGGCGGAGTGGCACCCGTCTCTGGAGCGCTTGGGCCGTGGGGGCTGCTTCCTGTGGCGGCACCGCTCTTCGCGTTCGTCGTGGCGCGGTTGGGCGCCCTCGCGTTCCCCGGGGAGCGGGCGCGGCTCTCGGATCGCGCCGTCGCCGGCATCGTGCTCGGCTTCGCTGCGGTCGTGGTCGTCGTGCGCTCGCTCGCGGTCGTTCACGCCGTGGCGCGAGCGCCCCTGTTCCTCGCCCTCGTCGGCGCGTCGATCTTGCTCGGCGTTTTCCGCCGCTCAGGCCGCTTCCGCTGGCCGGCCGTGAGGCTCGATGCATCCGTCATCCCGGCGTGCCTCGTCGCGGCGTCAGCGCTCGCGTACGCCGTGCTCGCGGCGCTGTGGCTGCCCGTCTGGCAGTGGGACTCGCTCGGCTACCACCTGCCGTTCGTCCACTTCACGCTCGCCGCAGGCGGTGTGGACGGCGTGCCGCGCGAGCTCGAGTACATCGGCTCCTACCCACACGACGTCGAGCTGTTCTTCGTGGCGCTGCGGGCGTGCCTCCCCGACGATCGCCTCGTCGATCTCGGCCAGCTCCCGTTCGGCATGGCGGGGGCGGTCGTGACCGCCGCGCTAGCGAGGCAGTGGAAGGCGAGCCGAGAGGGGGCGGTCCTCGCAGGGGTGTGCTGGCTCGTCGTGCCAGCGGTCTTCCTGCAACTACCGACGAACTACGTCGACGTAGCCACGGCTTGCTTCGCGCTCGCGGCGGTCTACTTCGTGCTCGAATCGCCGAGCGGGCGTGCGCTCATCCTCGGGAGCGTCGCGCTCGGGCTCCTGGTCGGCTCGAAGCCCAGCGCTCCCATCCCTGCCGTGCTGCTCTTTCTACTCCTCGCCCTGCGACATGCGCGCGCCGCCGACGCGAGGCTCGCCGTGCTGGCGGGGCTCGTGATCCTGCTCCTCGGCGGCGAGTCGTACGCGGACAACCTCGTTCACCACGCGAACCCGATCTGGCCCGTGCGCCTCGACCTCGGTCCGCTGCACCTTCCGGGTACGCACCCCCTCACGGAGCTCCTCGCGGCCGGCGCGAATGCCCCACACATCACGGGACCTCTGCCGCTGCGCGTCCTGCGCTCGTGGCTGTCGCTCGGGTCGCCGCCCGCGTTCGACATGAGGGTCGGCGGCTTCGGGCCGCTCTTCCTCTGCGCGCTGCCGTTCGCGTTCGCCTGGGCGGTGCGGCAGAAGAACCCCGTCGTCTGGCTGGCCCTCGCGTCTGCGCTGCTGTCGCCGGATCCGGCCATCGCGCGCTACGTGCTCGCGTTCCCCGCGCTCGTCTTCGCCGCGGCGGCGCCGTCCGTCGTCACGCTTGCCTCGCTCCGCGCGCGGGCCTTGCGTGGCTCGGGCGACTCGAACGGACGCGGCGCGCTCTTCGCAGTCTCGCTCGCCGTGAGCGTGCTCGGCGCGATCCAGCTCGTGTACGCTGCTCCAGGCTTGTGCGGCGAAGGGCCTCCTCTCTTGGCATACGCGACGATGTCCGACGCCGCTCGCGCCGTCGCCGTCGGCGCCGACGGCCTTCCGCTCGCCATTGCCGAGGCCAGGCTGCGTGTGGGGCCCGGCGAGGCGTTCGGGTTCGACGAGAACATGGATCTCTGCGATCTGGCCTGGGACAGCGCGCAGTCTTACCGCGTGGTGCTCCTGCCGTCGTCCTCGGCTGGCTCGCCCGCGGTCATCGGAAAGGCTCTCGAGGACGAGCGTGTCCGCGTGCTTGCCGTTGGCGATACGGCGCCTCTGGGAGCGTGGGCGGCGAGTCACCCGTTGCAGTTCGAGAGGCTGTCTGCTCTTCCATCGTGCCGGAAAGGGACATGCTCGCTCTTCGCGCGTCGGTAGGGCGTTGTTTCGGTGCCGTGCGCGCGCTGACGCTCGTTCTGGTCATGTCGGTGGTCGCCTTCGCGCGGCCTGCTCACGCGGCGCCCGCGGTCGTCGAGCCTCCGCCGAACTGCAGCGCCGTCGAGGCGCGGCTGTCGCGGGCGGAGACGATGGTCCACGCCTGCGAAGCGTCCCGGCGCGCGAGCGAGGCGGACGCGACACGCTGCGCGGCCAACCTCGAGGAGGAGGAGAACGCGCACAGCCAGTCCGAAGGCGAGACCAAGATCTGCGAGGCCACGAAGGACACGCTGTGCAGAGAAGCCGATAGCTTCGTGCGCGAGGTGCTGCGAGGGCACGTCACGAACGTCGGGTCGTGCGTGCTCACGGAAGAGCAGCGACAGCTCGTGGCGCTCCTCCACAGCTGGGAGAATGCGACCTCCGAGCTCACGCACCTCGACGCCTTCGCTGCAGGCGAGAGCGACCTCCTCCCGCTGGGCTCGGGCGACAGCGCCACCGAGCGTCTGCTGGCGCGCCTGCTTGGCACCAAGAACGAGCCGCTGTTCTACCGCCGTCTCATCACCGAGGCGCTGAAGATCGTCGCGCCGCACGCGTGGGCGAAGCTGAAGGAGCCTTCGACGCTCGAGGCCTGGTTCGCCGCGAGCGAGCCGCTCTCACCGGCGATCGTCGACGAGGCGCAGCGTGAGCGCGGGGCGGGGGCTGGCGGGACGTCGCTCTCGGTCGCGGCGCGGCTGGTGCAGTCCTACCTCTTCCTCGCGCGCTGCTCGGAGGCGCCGGCATCTCGCACGTGCGCGCGGGCGCGTCAGCTCGCGCAGCTGCTCGACTCGACGGGCCCGCTCCTCTTGCGACGTCGGGTCGAGGGCGTGTGGGCGACCGACTGCGCCGACGTCGCGCCCGGCGCCGTCCTCTCGTGGGTGCAGGACTTCCCGACCACGCAGCTCTCCACCGCGGCCGCGGACTTCCGCGATGTCGACGACGCGGCCTCGTCGAAGCTCTGGACCTGCTACCTCCGCGACACCCACGGCGACGAATCGTTCTCGGCGTGGCGCGCGTCGCGGCTGCCGAAGCCGACCGCTCTCAACGACCGGACGCTTCGGCGCGTCGATCTCCTCCGCTCGGGCTTCCCGGACGGCTCCCGCGAGGACACCTGCGGCCGCGCCGTGCGCGCGCTCCAGGCGTGGCCCGTGAGCTCGACGTGCATGGCGCCGCCTTCCGACGTGCGCCTCGGGGTCGAGCGCTGGGCGAACGAGCCGGCGGCGGAGGGCACCGCAAGCCTGTCGCTCCAGGTCTGCGAGAAGTACGCGAGGCTGCTTTGGGAAGGGAGGAGCGCATCGCTTCCGCCCAGCACGCCGCACCCGCCTTCGATCGACGAGATGATCCTCCTCGACCCGGGGCTCCCGGACTCGCCCATCGCTCGCCTCAGACACGCGTGCGACGAGCGCCGCGGGGCAGGGGAGCCCTTCACGCGGGGCCTCTCCACGCTCTCGCGGATCGCGAACAAGCTCGGGGAGGCGCCGCGCGAGCGCCCGTGGCGCACCGAGGAGGACGGTCTCGCTGTGGAGGTGCCGCGCTTCGCGCAGGCGGAGACGTTCCGGCGGTGGGCGAGCCACGTCGTGCGCGGGGCGACGCCGTGCTCTGCGCTCGGGCTCCTCGAGCCGAGATGCCAGGAGTGCGGGGTCGCCACGAGAGGGACGTTCTTCGACTGCGACGAGCTCACCATGCTGGAGGCACGCTGGCTTCACTGGCGGCACGTGACCTACCTCGCTCTGGCTGGTGCGCTCGCGAGCGCGCTTCTGCTGCGCTGGGCCGTACGCCTGCGACGCGCACGCCGGCTCTTCGGTGTCTGGGCGCGGGAGACTCGCGGTCGCTTCGCGGCTCTCGAGCTCCCGGCGATGACCGACCCGCTCCGCTTTCTGCTCCCAGATCGCTACGGCATGCTGACCCTCGCGCTACCCCGCGCAGCCGCGTGGGAGCGGTGGGGTGCGCGCGCCGGCGTGCAGAAGGCGCTCGGGACCTCGACCATCCGCGAGTCCGACGTGAATCAGGCGGTCCAGGTTGCGGCGCGCGTCGGCGCCCGCGTAGTGTTCCTGCTGCACGACGACTCCGCGTCGCTCGAGTTCGGTGGCGCGAGGGCGATCCTCGACTGGGCGGCGCGCGGCGGGACGAAGACGATGCACGTGCTCCCGCTCGCGGTCTCCAGGCTGTCGTGGGCGCGCAACGCGGACGACCTCCTCGACCTCGTGGAGGAGTCGTCGCTCCGGGGCAACCCCTTCGAGGTGCGCGGTCGCATCACGTCGTCCTCTCAGTTCTGGAACCGCGAGCGGCTCGTATCCGGACTTCTCGCCGAGGCGCGCGCCGGCCGCTGGCTCGTGGTGACGGGTCTCCGTCGCTTCGGGAAGTCGTCGCTCGCGATGGAGGTCGCGCGCCGCCTGACCGGACCGTCCGCCTATGTCGACCTGGCAGGCTTCCACCACGAGATCGGCTTCCTCGACGACCCGTCGCAGGCGGTCGACGCCGTCCTCCGCGCGATCTGCGCGCGCCTCGTCGAGACCGCGCTCGCCCTCTACCCGAAAGCGCCAGTCCCCGAGCCCCCGACGACGTCGCTCGATGCGGCCGCGTTCTCGTCGTGGATGCGCCGACTCTCCGCCGCGTGCGCACCCTCCGCGGGGGGTCGTCCGCCGCCGCTCCTCATCGTGCTCGACGAGATCGAGCAGGTGCTCGCGGTCGGCCCGGCGCGGCTCGGGCACGTGCTCGACGTCCTCTCCATCCTCTTCGGCCGCCTGCGCAACGCCATCGGCGAGGTCCCGCACGCGGACGCCGGCTCTCCCATCGGTGTGCTGCTCGCGTCGGCGCTTCACCCGCTGCTCTGGGCCCCGCTCCGCACGCTGGGGCAGCAGTCGATCATGGGCGCGTTCCCGTCGATCTGCGTGCCGTGCCTGCCCGAGGAGGCCGCCTCGTCGATGATGCGTGGGCTAGGGGCGCGTCAAGGCATCCGCTTCAGCGAGGAGGCGCTCACCCTCGTCATCCGCGAGTCTCAGGGCGTTCCGTTGCTCCTGCGCCGCCTGGGCACGTCGATCCTCGAGCTCTACGACGCCGACCGCGCGCGTCAGGGCGCGCTCGGCGCGGTCCAGGTGGGGATCGAGGCTGCGAGGGAGGCGGTCGCGCGCGAGGAGCGAAAGGGCTCGCCACTACGTGTGTGGGTCGAGTCCGAGATCGCCGACCCCGCGGGCGCCGGCGGCGCGCTGCTGAGGCGCCTCGCGACGAACGGAAGGGTGTCGACGGTAGCGCTGCGCGGCATCGCCGAGACCATGGTTCGCGAGCAGTTCCGCTCGAGCGGGATCGGGGCGCACCTGCCGGAGCAGGAGCTCGGACGTCGGGCGGAAGAAGCGGCAAGCGTGATCGTGCGACTGCTGGGCGAGTCAGGCTTGCTCGTGTCGCACGGCGACCTCACCGACCCGGAGGCATACGAGCTCCCCGACGGCGCGATACGAAGAATCCTCGCAGGCTGAGGGTGGATCGGGCGCACTCGAGCCCCACGCGAAGCGTCGTCCGAGCGCAGGCTCCTGCACCTGAGTGGGTTGCGACCGAGCAATGTCGAGGCGCGGGTGACTGCGCTCCACTCGACAGCTAGCGCGTGCCCCAGCGCTCGTCGCGGACCGTCACGAGCGCCCACGGGAGCACCCACTGCAAGAGCAGCATGCTGTAGCCGGCGTACAGCGCGCCGTAGACGAAGCGGAAGCTCCGCTCGACGCGCAGGTAGTAGGCGGCCGAGAACACCGCTCCGAGCCCCAGCGCGACGATCCCCTGCAGCGCCGCGCTCGCGTCCTCGTGGAAGATCCCCGGGAGCGCGGCGAGCCCCCAGCAGAAGATCACGAGGCGGAGGTTCGACACGGTGAACGCGACGACGGGGAGGACGCGGTTCTTGTCGCGGTAGCGGGTGAACATGAACTTCGCGAAGGAGAGGCCCTCGACGATGTAGCTCCGGTCCCAGCGCACGAACATGCGCGTCATCCCTCCGTACGTCGTGGGGGCGAGTGTGTGGACGACCGCGGTGCGCTGATAGACCGTGTCCATCCCCTGGCGGAGCACGATGTTCGTGAGCGCCTGGTCCTCACCGTGATTGACGGGGCGTCCGAGGAAGGTCTGAGTCGTCCACTCGTTCAGGTACGGCACGACGAGCTCTCGCCGGAACGCGGAGAGAGCGCCGGGGCAGCAAGCGACCGTGCGATAAGTCGACTGGGCAGCGCGTCCGAAGTCGAACGCGAGCGAGTACTGAACTTCGAGCATGCGGCTGATGAGCGAGTCGCGGTTCAGCACGGCGACGCGACCTGCGACTGCGCCGATGCGCGCGTCGACCAGGAACGGCGTGACCATCTCGCGCACGGTGCTCGGCTCGACCTCGCTGTCGGAGTCTACGGTCAGCAGGATGTCGCCGGTCGCGGCGCGGAAGCCGACCTCGAGCGCCGCGCGCTTGCCCCGGTTGCCGTCGAAGCGGAGAAGGCGCACGAGATCCGGGAACTCGCGGCGGAGGTGCTGCATGTGGAAGAACGTGTCGTCGCGCGAGCCGTCGTCGACGACGAGGATCTCGAGGTAGCCCGCGGGGTAGTCGGACCGGGCGACGGAGCGGATGCTCCGTTCGACCATGGCGCCCTCGTTGAAGGCCGGAATGACGACGGAGACCCGCGGCCAGGTGCTGCTTCCTGCCGGCACCTGGAACGTGCGGTATCGCTGACAGAGCAGGCTCTGCATCCCGACGTAGAGCGCCTGGATGAGGACGATCGCGCCGATGGGGCTGAACACGTAGCCAGCGAGCCAGCGCGCCGCGCCGCTGCTGTCACGGGTGAAGACCCCGTTCGCCCACGGCACCCACGTGAGGCTCACGAAGGCGCCCACGAACGGCAGCAGCCCGAGCAGGGCGAAGAGCGCTCGCTTCAGCAGCTGGGACGCCTGGGCCATCGACGAGCGGCAAGATAGCACTGAACCGAAGTGGACGCAGCCTCGCGAAGTCCACGTAGGTCTACGGAGGGCCAACACCCACGTGTTGGGCCGCAGTGAACCGAAGTGGACGCAGCCTCGCGAGTCCACGTAGGTCTACGGAGGGCCAACACCCACGTGTTGGCCCGCGGTCAACGGGCAGCGCGCATCCCGTGAGCGTCGGCGAGATGCAGAGACCTTCCATGAGGCTGGATGCGCAGCTAATGTGCCGCTCAGCAGAAGGAGTCGCGCATGGCCAAGGGTGTCGAGAAGGACAAGAAGAACAACAAGCCCAAGCTCTCTCCGAAGGAGAAGAAGGAAAAGAAGAAGGCGAAGGCGACGAAGTAGCGGTCAGCGTCGCAGCAGCCTCACGAGGCCTTCGAGCGCCAGGAGGTAGCTGTCCCCTCCGAACCCCGTCACGCGCCCCCTGCACACCGCCGCGACCAGCGACGTGTGCCGGAACTCCTCGCGGGCGTCGGGGTTCGAGAGGTGGACCTCGATGCAGGGGAGGCCCACGGCGGAGATGGCGTCACGGATGGCGATCGACGTGTGGGTGTAGCCACCCGCGTTGAGGAGAAGGCCGTCGAAGGACTCCGCCCGTGCGAGCCCGATCCAGTCGACGATCGTCCCCTCGTGGTTCGTCTGGCGCGAGTCGACGGTGGCGCCGAAATCGATGCCCCGCGCCGTAAGCCGTCCATAGATCTCCGCGAGCGTTTCGCTGCCGTAGATTGAAGGCTCCCGCGTGCCGAGGAGCTGCAGGTTGGGCCCCGAGACGACGAGCACGCGCAGCGCGGCTGCGCCCTCGCTGGGGAGAGCGGCGCTCACCGGCATCGACGGGCCCAGCGATCAGAGCTCGGCGAGGAGCTTCGGCGCCGCCGTGCGCATCAGATAGCGCGCCTTGCCGAGGTTCGCGTCGGGCTTGATCGTGAGCGCGAGGAAGTACTCCTCGCTCAGCATGCGGATGATCGTGGTCATCCGCTCGGTGTTGACGGCGACCTCGCGAGCCTCGCCTGCCTCGAGCATCTCGGTCGCGCGCTTGATCGAGTTCACGACGACGCTGAACTCGATGCCGACCATGTTGATGTCGAAGGCGGCGTCGTCCTTCGAGTAGCTCTCGAGGGCGATGCCGCTCGAGTCCATCAAGAGGCTCGCGATGCCACCGTCGCTACCGTCCACGATCGCTCGGAGTTGCTCTTTGAACATGTCGCCACGGTAGAGGGGGCGAAAGCCTGCCGTCAACTTCGACGGAGAGCGTGCTCTTTCCGGGGGGAGCCGACCTGCCGAGCTGCGCCGCGTTTGCGTCTTCGCTGAACGAGGGGATATGGTTGAACGTGCTGAGGCACGATGGAGACGCATACGCTCACTCTCACGGAGATCATCAAGCTGCAAACGCAGCTGAGTGAGGAGCTTCGGCGGCGGTTCGAGAAGAATCTCGCGCTCGCGTTCTCGGACATCGTCGGTAGCACCACTTATTTCGCGACCTACGGGGACGAGGCGGGTCGCCGGCTGCAGCAGCGGCACTTCGACGTCCTCGGTAGGAGCCTGCCGCAGCAGAACGGGCGCGTCGTCGACACGGCGGGCGACGGTGCGTTCCTCGTTTTCCCCTCTCCGACGCAGGCGGCGCACGCCCTCATCGACATGCAGGAGCACATCGCGCGCCAGAACACGCTCCAGGCCCGCGCCCACCAGCTCGAGGTGCGGATCGGCATCCACTGGGGGCCGGTGTTGACCGACGGAACGGTCGTCACCGGAGACTCGGTGAACCTCTGCGCGCGCGTGGCGAGCACCGCAGGCGCGAGCGAGATTCACATCACGAAGGCAGCGTTCGCGGAGCTGACCACCGACCTGCGGCTGCGGTGCGCCGGGCTGCCCGCGGCGACCGTGAAGGGCATCGCCAAGCCAATCGAGATGATGCGCCTCGAGTGGCTCGACCGCAGCCGCTTCCCGACGCGGTGCCGGATCCGCGAGAGCGGGGTCGAGGTCGAGCTCCCGACGCAGGACACCATCGCGTTCGGCCGCCTGCGCGAGCAGAACGGCATCCGCGCCAACGACATCGTCCTCGCGCTGGAGGAGAAGTCGATCAACCATCAGGTCAGCCGCTGGCACTTCGAGCTGCGGCGACACCCCGAAGGGTTCAAGCTCCGCTCGGTCACCGATCAGGCGACGGAGGTCGACGGCGTGGCCGTCACGAAGGGGAGCGACGTGGCCCTCAAGCCCGACTCGGTCGTCCGCCTTGGCGACGTGCTCACGATCGAGTTCCTCCCCGACCCGTCATTCGGTACCGACAACGACGACAGCGACGCGACGGGCTTTCAAGCTATCGAGTAGAGCTTGTCGAGTGCGCCGGCCTAGCCGCGTCGAGAATTCCTCTGTCTCGTGCGCCGGCCTAGCCGCGTCAGCAATTCCTCTGTCTCGTGCGCCGGCCTAGCCGCGTCAGCAATTCCTCAAAGCAGGAATTCTGCCGCATCGGCCGGCGGGACACGCGCGCTATCGCGCGCGGCAGACGTATGCGACTCCAGTCCGCGCGCGAAAGCGCGCAACGTCCCGCCGGCCGTTGCGGTGAGAATTCCTGCTTTGAGGAATTGCTGCCGCCGCCAGGCCGGCGTACTCGACAGCCACTCGACAGCCTGTCTTGACCCCCGATCGGCGACGGTCTACTTTCGCGCGCCGCGGAGCCGTCTATCTCGCCGCTCCCGTCCTCGCTCATCCCCCCAGCCCGATACAGGAAGACGACTCGCATCATGCGCGCACGAGCTGGGGACCCGCCCCGCACGATGGCTCAGAAGGTCCTGGCGGGCCGAGCCGATGGCTCCGGCCGGCTGGGCGGCGGAAAGGATATGATCGAGGTCAAGGTCGACCAGATCGTCCTCGCGAGAGCGCCCGGGCTTGCCTTTGCTGACGCTCTCGCCTCCGGGCTGAAGCGGACGCACGCAGAGGTCGCCGTGGCGTACGACACCGTCTGCGTGACCGACGATGGCTCTCCGGCGTCGGCTGCGCTGCGCGTGTGCCCCGAGATGCTCGCGCACGGGATCCTCATCGCACGCCCCGGCGTCGGTTTTCCGAGCTCGGTGCACCTGGAGCGCTTTGCAAGCCCGGCGCGACTCTGCGTGACCGACGAGCCTCGCCTCGCGTCGGTCGGCGGGCTCGGCATGCTGACCTTCGTCGTCCCGCCCGGTCAGCTCGGTCAGGCGCTCGCGCACGGGACGATTCTTCTGCGTCCGCCGCGGAGCGTGCAGGTGTTGCTCAGCGGTCGCGTCCGCCCGTTCGTGTGTGCGCGCGACATCGCGCTCGAGCTTCTTCGTCGCGGGCTGGGCGAGATCGTACGGAAGGTCGACGCCGAGCATGGCGCTCCGGTCGTGGTCGAGTTTGCGGGACCGAGCGCGAGGCTGCTCTCGGTCGGCGAGCGAGCCGTGCTCGTCGGTATCGCCCCCTACGTCGGCGCCGCTGCGGCGATCTTCGTCAGCGACGAGCGGACCGAGGTCTACCTCCGCGATCAGCGCCGGTCGAAGGCACACCGCGCGCTCGTGCCCGATGCGGGCGCCCCCTGCGACGACGTCCTCAACCTCGACCTCGGCGCGGTCGACCCCCTCCTGATGGACGAGACCGGGCAGGTTCGTTCCGTCCGGGACCTCGCAGGCAAGCCCGTCGCGCAGGTGCTGCTCGGCGGCGACAGCGGGACGACGCTCCGGGATCTGTTCGCTGCCGCGGCGTTGCTCAAGTCGAAGCGCGTCCCGTCACGGCTCGACTTCTTGCTCGCGGTGCCGTCTCGCCAGATGCTCGAGGTACTCGCGTCGACCGGCGCGCTCACCGACCTCATCGCGACGGGGGCACGCCTCGTGGAGCCCGACGCACGCGTGATGAGCGGCGCTCTCTACCCGGCCCCCGGCAAGGGGGCGCTCAGCCTTCGCGCGACGGATCCCGAACCGCTCCTGCCAGGGAAGCCTGGCTTCGTGATCGCATCGGCCGAGACGCTCGCGTACGCGGTGGCCGCCGGCGAGGTGGGGGACCCGAGGCTCTTCAAGCGTCCGGTTCGCGTCACCGTACCTCGCGTGCTCCCGACCGACGACGTCCTCGTGGCGCGCGAGCGACGCGCGGGAGAGACCGCGGCGAAGAAGACCACGACTCCGCCGTCCCCCGTGACCAACGGCGCGGGCGCTTCGTGGAAAGCCGCGGAGACGCTGGAGCTGATCGACGGCGCGGCGTTCTTCACCGCGGGCGCAAGCGGAAAGGCGAATCTCGCCGTCCTGTGCACCACGCTCGACCAGGTCCGCCATCTGGCAGGCGAGGGGGCGGAGCTTGGCGGCAAGGTGAGGGCGGTGCTCGCGCCTTTCATCCCGAGCGGGCTGGTCGCGCTGCTGAGCGGCGCAGGCATCGTGGCCCTGCAGCTCGATGCCGCCGCGATGAAGGGGCTGCGCGACGAGAAGACCCTCGCGCTGCCGTCCCCGGCGAAGTGGGCCGTGGACCGGACGGCGACCACGGTGATTGCCGGGAAATCGAAGGTCTCGCTGTCGTGGCTCGCGTCGCTCGTCGAGCGTGGCTGGACGGGCAACGGCAGCGCGCGCCCCCCGGCGAAAGAAGCTCCGGCGCGTCGCGGCTAGTCCGCGAGCGCCGTCCAGGCGGAGAGAGCGTCTGTCGCTTCATCGAGAGACGCTGTGCAAGAGGTTCGACGTCGTCAAACCTTTCGCAGAGCGTCTGTCGCTTCATCGAGAGACGCTGTGCAAGAGGTTCGACGTCGTCAAACCTTTCGCAGAGCGGCTGTCGCTTCA